>Ga0116144_10000842_pt1 | contig 39754 bp, 32 predicted proteins | sample AD_UKC035_MetaG_FD_89746 | JGI IMG/M metagenome (GOLD analysis project Ga0116144, IMG submission 89746) | Active sludge microbial communities of municipal wastewater-treating anaerobic digesters from USA - AD_UKC035_MetaG | ecosystem: Engineered > Bioreactor > Anaerobic > Digestate | place: USA...
AAAAGCATACTGATTGCGAACAAAAGCGTCAGCAGTCTGCAAAACAGGCTTTAACAGTGTCAGGAGATATCTTTACATTTCTCCGGTAAAATTTTTCTTCACAATGATTTCATTTTTTATTATAATCTGAGTATTGGAAGATTCTGGCAAAGTCGAAAGCGCGGGGAAGTCACTATTAGACAGCGTCAGAAGACTTAAGAGAAAGAAAAACTTCTCTTAATGACTATGGTTGGCCAAGGTTGTCGGGAAACCCGACTGTTCTGTGCAACACACACAAACTACTACACAGACGAGGATCTGAAATGAACCACTATATTGCAGCACCTGAAAAATCAGACAAAGCCCAGCTGAATCAGCAAATCGCTCTGGCAGCCAGCGATCATACCGTGAAGACACTTTTGAACAGCTGCAGCAATCTGCTGCTTGTATTCAACGAGAAGCGCCAGGTGCTCTGCGTCAACCGCGAAACCATTGAAAGCTTCAATCTGCCTGATGACAGCAGCATTGTCGGTCGGCGCATCGGCGAAGTTTTCGGTTGCATCCACTCTACAGCCCTTATCGGATGCGGCTTTGCGCCATGGTGCCGCAGTTGCAAGATCAATACGACGATACAGAACTGCCTGCGCGATAAAACGACGGTTAAAGAGAATGCCACCATCACGATAAACCACCCAAAGGGCATACACAGTCGATGTTTTTCGATAAAATGCATGCCATATCAGCTTGAAGGCCAGGAACTGGGCATGATAAGCCTGCATGAAACCACCCGCCTGCGCAATCTCGAAACTCTGGAACGTTATTTCCTTAGTGATTTCAGCCGGGCGGTTACTGCTATCGACTGCAAGACCAGGATGGCCCGCAGCAGTCGTTACGAAGATCTTCCCGCTCTGCTTAGAAGTCTTGAACAGCGCGCACTGCTGGTTGAAAGCGATATCAGACTGCACCGGTTTCTTCTCGGGCACGAGATCGACAATCATATCAGGAGGCCCAGCGAAATTCTTCTCAGCGAAGTGATCGAACTCGCTGTCGACGGACTGACAGAATCACCATTCGTTGTCGGAAAAAGTCTAGAACGACCAGATAAAACCGCTGACACCAGAATATACACCGACTGGGAAATTCTGGTAAGAATTCTGCAGTATATGCTTTTGAACGCTTTCGAACACACTGATCCCGGCTGTGTAGTTAAACTTGGAATTACAATCAAAGGCAACGATGACATCATCTTCACTGTCTGGAATCATCGGCCAATAATTGAGCTGATGCGCAACCGGATATTTCAGCGCCATTTTTCAAGTCAGCGCGAGACTGGCCGAGGGCTTGGCACTTATGCCATAAAACTTCTTGGCGAAGGTTTTCTGGGTGGTCAGGTCGCATTCGAATCTGGCGAAGCCGGTACTACCTTCAGCCTTACATTAAAACTCAAATAAGCTACTGAACGGAGTTAGCGCCAGGATGCCAGAACTGCCCGAAGTCAACACGCTGGCGGTAGCACTCGCCAGACAGCTGAGAAACGACAGCATCAGCGCCTGGTCGCGGTTGTCGCCCAGGCTGCGCCAACCGATACCAGACGCTGCAGAAGCAGCACCAGTGACTGGCCGCCGAATAAGAGATGTCAGACGCGTAGCCAAAGCTATCTACATCGACTTCGGCGGGAAGCAATTCTTGAAGATTCATCTCGGTATGACCGGCTATTTCTGTCTTTCGCAAAAACCACAAAAACCAGTCAAACACGCCCACCTGCAGCTTCAGCTGGCATCAGGGCGAACGTTGACCTTCTGCGATCCGCGCCGGTTCGGCTCGATAGAGATCACCAGTCTGCCGGCTGAACGAATAGTCGAACCATTCTCTGGCGAACTGACGCTGGCTTATCTGAAAGCCGCCTGCGCCGACCGTGAATGCAACATCAAGGCGTTGATCATGGATCAGCAGGTAATTGCCGGGCTTGGCAATATATATGCTGCCGAGTCACTGTTCAAGGCCGGCATCAGACCAGATCGCCCGGCCGGATCGCTCAAGCCGGCCGAAATCCGCAAATTATGTGATGCCTGCATCTCGGTCATCGGGGTCGCGGTTCAAGCCGGCATCGACAGCCTCGGCGACCGCCCCGAAATCGATAACCAGACAACGCATTTTGACATCGAAACCCTGGTCTATGATCGTCAGAACGAGCTCTGCCACAGATGCGGCAAAAGCAGCATCGAGATGGTTCGTATCAGCGGACGCAGCTCGTGCTTCTGTCCGGCCTGTCAGAAATAGCCATTAAAAGGTCACGCGCGTTTCAAAGGTAGCTGTATTGTTCTTAGAAAACTGCCCAACCGGGCCAAGCGACTCGGCACCCGCGCCATTGGCCTGATAGCCCAGCACAAAAGTCAGATAATCTGACTGCACCAGCAACATCTTAGGATTCAAAACATATTCGCCGGTAGTAAAATTGACCAGTGAATTGAACTCGATCTGCAATCGATCCTGCCGAAAGTTCTGGCGCATCTGCAATGAGCCGAGATACTCGGTCTGTTCGAGCTGCAGCGGCGTGGCATGCAGCAGATCCGGCACATAAGAAACCATGCCCTGCACATTTATGTAAAAGTTCTGCGGCAGGTTGCGGTCGCTGCCAACAAGCATACCAATATGGTCACTGACAAATTTCTGGCCGACTATGCCATTCTCAAAAGCCGACCATGTGCGTTCCCGGCTCCAGGCGAGTTCATAGCGCAGCAACAGGTCGCTGGTAACCGTGACATTGCCGTTAACAGCGAAGGTTTCATCGAGCGGGTAGCTGCCATTAAACACGCCTGGCCTATCCTGACTGATTACTGGCAGGCGATCATACATGCGCAGATAATGAAAGCGCATTTCAAGCTTCGGCAATGTCATGGCGAATTCCAGATGAAACTGCGGTTTAAATGCTTCATCATCGGCCGCATTGTAGGTCGCGCCATTTAAAAGAACCTGAGTAGCGATGGTTTTGTGAATCGCATAAGCCCAGCGACTGAATATCGACGGGAACTCACTGGCCATGAAATATGGCAGATAATGCCCGGAAAATCGCAGCTTTTTGTTGATATACCAGGTTGCGCGCACTCCGGGCACTTCTTTTTTATCGCGGTCATAATCGTTAGCCAGACCGTTATGGAAATAGCGTGAGTTGATCTTGTCGACGAACGAAAACTTATCGCCACTGCCGATGTTCTCGATCAGCATGCCGAGTTTGTAATCGAAGTCGCCAGCCTTGAAGAAGTAGTAGTTTTCGCCGGGATAGACTTTCCACTTTTTGTTATTGTCTTCAGTGTAGTGATTGAAGTTGACGCCGGCAACGATCTTACGCTGTTTATCGAGTTCGCGCTCGAAGTTGAGGCGTCCCTGATCGAACGACGAAAACTCGTTGTATTGCCAGTTCCACCAGCCCGAGATGAACGGGCGTTTGATCACCGGCCCCGATGTTGTCGTTTCACTGCCCCAGTCGCCCCAGTCATCAGCTGAGCAGCGATTCACAAAAGCCAGCAAAAGCACAACAGCCAGAGCTGGCAAAAACCCAGCCCGGCGCGCGAACCTGCTCATAGGCAGGTTTCGGCAGTATTGCAGAATTCGGTCGATCTGCCGGCCTCCTGATTATCTCTAATACCTCTATCGACAAATCGCCCCCCTGGATGAACTTTTTACTTCAGTATCAACATTATTGGTCTTTCACATAAGAGTTTAAGAATTCAATCCAGCGTATACTGCTTACCCGGGCTCTCGGCGGGATCTCAACGCTCCAGCGATTCGCCTCATCAGCTTTCCGATTACTGGAGCCTTTGAGTCAAACGTGCTCGGCTCACAAGCTTGCGCTTATGAGATGCCCGCCTGCGCCCTTTGTATATTAATCAGAACCAGAAACCGTGCATATACTGCATATTCGGGCTCTCGGCGGAATCGGTGTAATCTGCGGATTATGCTCTGCGGTTTCTGCTGTTTTTCTCGATAAAAAAGCCGCAAATGGCGTTCTTTGCGGCTTTGTGGCTTAGTGCTAGATCTATTTCGGTTATTTTTCCATGTTGCGCTGTGAGAATTCTTCATCGGGCAGAGGCAGGTCATAAACGATTTTGGCGGTGGTCAGAACGGTGTGAGTGCCCTTGCTGAGATCTTTCATCGTAACTTTTTTGGGAGTGACGATGTTTTGAATGGTTTCGAGGTCTTCGGCGGTCATGACCTTGACGAGCTTGTCGGGTTCTTTTTTGTCATACATTTCGGTATACAGGATGGTGAATGAATTTTTGCAGACCTTGAGCACGATCTTCGAATAGCTGGTGTTCTGGTCTTTTTTAACGGCAGTAAGGGTGTAAACATCCATGCCGTTATATTTTTCTTCTTTGAGGTCGCTGGCGACATAGTCGTCGGCTCTTATTTCGTCCATGTTTTCGTAGGTGAAATCGCTCGAAACGAATGCCAGACCGTAGTCTTCGGCAACGATTTTGCGGGTTTTCTTGAATGCTGAGAGATAAATCCACTTCTGGCGGTCGCGGTTTTTTTCGTTGACCAGATAGGTTGTATTGCGGATATCGGGTGGTGCCACGAAGTGAATAAAGTTGTCTTTGTTGTTGGCATCGGCCTTGCGGCGCGAAATTGTCATCTTGCGTTCGCGCACATTGCCGCTTTTATCGACTATATCCATCTGTACATTGGCCTTGGAAGTATTGCCGATATAGCGATCTTCAACCTTCTGCAGGACTTCCTGGGCGGTCATGGCCAAGGCCGCGCCGGCTCCGGCCAGAATCAGCACGATCAGAGCAAAGAACAACTTTTGTTTCTGCATAAACGCCTCCACTTATAGTGCTACTACATTAATTCTATCATAAAAGCCCATAACTTAACAAAACTCCTCAGTCGCCAATGTTAATTTCTGTAAAGCCCCACCAGCGAAATCTGCGGATTGTATTTGCTTATTTGAGGTGGTAGACGTGGAAGCTTTCGTAGATGAAGGCGCGATCCTGATTGAAAAGCTGTTCAGAAAGCTCGGGTTCGTAGACCAGCTTGCTGAGGTTCTCGGCGTCGAGTTCGCGCGGGCGGGCGAAAGTATAGCGCCAGGCCATGCGTGAACCGGGGCGGGCCATTTCGAGCACTTCGCGCATGATGCCGTTGAATACCTCGTTGGTCATCCATTCAAAGATGTTCGAGAGATTGAAACGGTCGTAGCTGCCCGGGCCATCCTTTTTCAGCACATCACCGATGGTGCCCATGAAAATCTCGAGGCGGCCGATATTGGCCTTGAGCTTCGGGTAGTTCTCGCGCAGCAGATAAGGCGCCATGCCTTTCTCATGATAATGCGCACCAAGCATCAGCAGGCACATGAAATAGTTGTCTGGGTTGAAAAAGCGCGTCATACCGCGAGTGCGCTTAACATTGAGATTGCCGGCAAAGTCTTCGAAATCGACCTGAGCAAACGAGTGTGCGCCCTTCACCAGACTCAGAACTGCGCGGTTCAGCAGCAGACGATGTAATGCGTTCCAGCGTTTTTTGCGGAAACTTGCGTAAGCTTCTCTCTGCTTTTCGAGGTTTTCTGCCTTGAACAGGCTCATCAGATCTTCTTTTGAATACAAAAATCCGAGCAAAGTTCGATAAATCTTGAAAAACTTCTCGACCTTGCCGCACATCATGATGCCATCACGGATGTGGTGCTGGTTTTCATCCCAGAACTGCACGGCGTAGGCCGGCATATGCTTTTTGATGCGGTTGTAGAGTTCGATACGGTATTCAGCCGGCTTGCCCTGCTTGAACAGGAATGGCGTACCCATCGACTCGATGAAGTCGTCGTAGTCGAGTTCCATGATCGCGGCGCGCTTGAATTCAAGCATTGCCAGCTGTGCCGGATTGAGGTCTATCGAAATCAGTTTTGCCGGGTCTTCGAGCAACAGGCAAAGAGAATTACAACCGCCAGATGTGATCGAAAGCACGTTCTGGCCGGGCTTCACCTTGAGCGAGACACGGTTGAGTTCGGGATCTTCCCAGACATTGCTGTAAACGACTGCGGGTTTCTTGGTCATAACCAAACCTCCAGATTAATTAACGGTTGAATTCTCATTCTCGACAGCAGCAGAAGCCGATGTTTCGTCTTCGCCACGAAAATCTTTCGCCAGAAAGCGGCGTAGCAGACAAATCTGCGCCGGCAGAAAGACAAGATCGCAAAGCAGCGCCACAAAGATAGTGAACGAAAGCAGCACGCCAAAATAGAGAATCGACTTGATGCTGGCGAATACCATGAACAGGAAGCCGATGGCATAGATCATCGATGTCGAAAACATCGCCGGCCCGGCTTCTTTGATCCCGTCTATTATCGCCTCAGTCGGGGTCATGTGCGAGCGTGACGGGTCATACAGCTGATACAGGCTGTGAATGGTATCGTCAACCACAATTCCGAGGGCTATAGCAGCTATGGTTACAGTAGCAATATCGAGCCTGATACCTGCCAACCCCATTACGCCGAGCGTAAGCAGAATCGGAAAGACATTGGGCAGTATTACCAGAACCATTGCGCTGAGGCGTCTGAACAGTATGGCAATCGCCCCGAACACAAAGACAAAGGCGAGAGCGAAACTGGAAACCTGGCTCCAGGTAACGTAACTGATTATGCGCGCATAAAGCGGCACGTAGCCGCCGAATTTCCAGGTAACTCCGGTGCCATCGAAGTTCTTGTGCAGCACCTGCATTGCCTTATCTTCGTAATCACGCAGCACCGCCGCACTCAGCATCGGCACGCGCACGGTCAGGCGTGCTTCCGTATAATCGGGGTTATCGGTCATGTAAACCAGGTCGTTATCGGGATCTGATTCATACTGTATCATCAGCTGGGCGATTTTCTCGTCACTGTCAGGCACCACGTAAGTAGCTTCGGTGCCGTCGCTCCACACCTGATTGAGCTTTTTAAAAACATCGACGATAGAAGCCGCCTTCTCTACACCGGGAATGGCTTCGAGATCATCGTGCATTTTCTGCAGGCGCTGCATGAAATCGACGGTGAGAATACCATTACGCTGGCCGGTCATCAGCCGCACTTCGAGAGGCAGGTAATTACCGTAGACCTCTTCGACCTTGTCACTGTCAACCCTGATCGGGTTCTTCTCATGCAGAAAGCCCATGGAATAAGTGTCGACATGCAGCTGCGACAGACCATATACGCCAAGACCGGCGGCAATCGCGAAAGTCAGCAGTATCTGGCGATAACAGCTGGGAATATGCCTGACCAGCCAGTTAATCTGGCTTTCCATCGGGCGCCTAATTTGAATGTCTTCCTTGAGCTCAACGCGGCCAAGAATATAAGCCGAAACGATCATTGACACGACATATTCGGTCATGCTGGCAAAGCCGGCGAACCAGCCGAAGGTGCGCAGCACCGACAAAGAACTCGCGGTCAACGCAAAAAAGCCGCAGGTATTGGTCAGTGAAGTGAACAGACAGGGTGAAAGCACTTCGTTGAAGACGTGTTCAAGCCCTTCTTCGCGGTTTTTGCGAACGCGCTCGGAATGGAAACAATAGTTGTTGTATACATAGGCCACGTCAGAGATCGAAAGAATCATCATCAGCGTCGGCAGAACTATGGTGACCATGTTGAAGTTCTGGCCGAACAGCCCATAGGCGCCAAGAAAGCTCAGGCCGCTGAACAGCATGGCACAAAGAGCCATAAACAGGAATGTCCACGAACGATAGAGCGCAAAAATCAGTATGGCGATAACCGTGTAGGCAACCGCGTTGAAAACGCCACCGTCGAGAATGCTCAGGCGATTGAGCTCATCATACATTACGCCCATGCCGGCCAGGCGGTATTCGAACCCGGCGAGTTTCTGTCGAACTGACTCGATGATCAGCGGGCGGCGGGTGTCCATATCAGGAGTAGCAACCGGTTCGGCAATGATGATGGCCCAGGTCGAGCTTGCATTCTGCAGAATTTTTCGTTTGAACGGGTCATCCAAAAAACGCGCCTTGATCCGTTCCGCCTCTTCTGCTGTTTCTACCGGGCCGTTCATCAGATCTTCGATTATCAGCTCATCGTTCTGCAGGCCTATGTAGGGAGACAGCCCGACGCTGAGCACACGCCGGAAATTATGAGTATCGTCTTCGATGGCCCGGGAAGCCTTATAGATGGCGGTCAGCATCGCTGGTGAAAACATGCCGTCTTTACGACAGTCGATCATTGCGAGAATAACTTCGTCATTACCGTATTTCTCTTTGAATTCACGATAGGCGGCCAGTGTCGGGTCGTCTTCGAGGAACCAGAGCTCGAGACTGTTGTCGAGATTGATATTACGCGCAAAATACAGACCGCCGACACATGCGATCAACAGCAGAAGAGCCAGTGCGCGACGGTAGCGCACGATGAAACGCGCCGCCGCCCTGAACTGCTGGTCTGCGAAGCGCTTGCGCTGTTGAGGTTGTTTGTTGTTCTGCTGTTCGTTCATGCCCTTGAAATGACCTTGACGATGCCGGTCGTGCCATCGAGCTCAACCACATCACCGGTCTTGACCTTTTTGGTTACGCCGGTGGCACCAACTACTGCCGGCAGACCGAGTTCGCGCGCAACGATGACCGAGTGCGACAGCATGCTGCCACGTTCGATCAGCAAAGCTGAAGCGGTGGCGAACAACGGCACCCAGCCCGGATCGGTGCGGGCGGCCACAAGAATTTCACCATTGAGCGACATATCGTCGCTCGGATTGAGAATAACTTTGACCTTACCGGTTACCTTACCGGAACAGCCACCAATACCGCGAATGATATCAGGATCGTTATCTTCGACATTAGTTGGCAACATGCCACGGGTGAGGTCATTGCAATAGGTGATACCGGTAGTTTCGATACGGTCGGGCAGCTCATCCATTGCGCGGTATTCGTCGAATTCAGCGCGGCGCAGGGCCGAAAGCTCACGCAGCTTCTGACTGCGGGCGGTGCCGCTTACGTATTCAAGAGTTTCCTGCATGGTCAGATAGAAAATGTCATCGACCTTGTCGAGCACGCCGCGTTCGACGAAACGTAGACCAAAAGCCTTATAGATGCGGCTCATCAGGCCATACATGCGGGTTCTGGCAAAACGCTGGTATTCGCGCACCGCCATGGCCTTCTTGGCCCAGTTGGCGACAAACATCAGCACATCGATCTTTTTGATCAGACCGAAAATCTTCTGGTCACCCAGAACATCGCGAACCTTGCGTTCAGCAACCTCACGCACCTGGCGCTCTTTTTCGCCGATATCTTCTTCGACCGGCATCGGCGCGGCCGCGTAATTCTTGATCATATCGAAGAGAAATTCTGGGCGCTCGTTCATCGAAGGTTCTTCAAGCTTGAGTTCGCACATAGCGCGATAACCGAACTTTTCGAGGTATTCGGCAATCTGGCTGCCCAGCTGCTGATGACTCGCCGGCCGGTCATTACCGGGCACCGGAATGAACATGCCTTTGAGCTCGACCGCCGGCTTATTCCTGAACAGTTCTTTGAGCTCGCTGTCAGCAGCTACAAAACGCGCGATCTTCTGAATATTGCGCAACGGTAAAGTACTTTCGACGTTGCCCTGACCGGCGAGAAGGTCATTTTTGAGCGCCGGGTCAGCGTTGAGATCCCATTTTTTCATGAGCGCGTCAAGCACGCCGTAAAAGATCATTGCCATGAAATCGTTGATAATCGGGGCTTTCCAGTGGGCCAGCACGGTATTGTCGAGCTCGTTGAAAATATCGATAAGCTTGTGTGCCGGTGCCGCGTTGAAATCGAAGTCTTTGTATTTGTTGTACATGGCCTGATAAACATCCATGAAACGCTTCACTTCGGCATCGGTTCTCCAGAAACGATAGGCGAGATTAGCGCCAACCAGTGCCAGGCGAGGCAGTTCGACGAAATACTTACTGAAAAAACCGACATTCTTCTGCTTTACCGACTTGTCATAGCTGACCTTGACGCCCATCATGCCTTCCATGAAGCGGCTGTTGTAGCTGTAGCCCGGCAGCACCGAAATCAGGCGATACCAGTTCTTGAGATTGTAATAGATGCGGCCGTTCAAGAAACCAAGCATGTTGGCAAAAGCGTAATCGTTTTCCTGAATCTCTTCGTCGGGCACCATCAGCACCTGGCAAAACTGCACGTAGACGCGGTGGTAGGCATAGATGGCGAACGAGAAAGTCAGCGGCGTGGTCACGCCCGAATAGCTTTCGACGATGTTCGAGTTGTCCCAGATCGTGCTGTAGCCACGTTCTGAGGGAATTGGCCGGTCGATCGTCGTGATCGGGCGGGCCTGCAGAATGCGCACGCGGCCGGCCGAGTCGATCGTCCATTCGATATCCTGCGGAACCTTGTTGTAGCTGCCTTCGATACGATGGCAGACAGTTGCGATGGCACGCAGCTGAGCTTCGCTCAGACTCGACTTTTTCGCTTCTTCAGCGGAGACTTCGACGGTAATTGTGCCGTAATTCTTTTCGCGGTCGAAAACCAGCTTTTCGACCTTGTTGGCCAGCTGCTTTTCGACGACCGGGTAAACATCTTTCTTGAGACAGATAAACTGGTCGGAATCGAGCGTACCTGAAACCAGGCCTTCGCCGAGCCCGAAAACGGAGGTAATCAGCATCTCGTCTTCGTAACGCGTCGTCGGATTTACGGTAAAAGTGACACCGGAAGCAACGCCATCGATCATTTCCTGAACGACGACTGCCATCGAAACCGTATCCTGCGCGATGTTGCGCATGTTGCGATACGCAACAGCTCGATCGGAATAAATCGAAGACCAGCAGGTCACTACGGCCTCACAGATTTCGGCTTCGCTGCGCCTGAACAGACAGGTATCGAGCATTCCGGCATAGGAAAACTCTTTGGAATCTTCACCCAGTGCCGAAGAGCGCACGGCTACGAAAGTTCCTTCCGGCAGCTGTTTTTTGAGGGAGTTGAACAGGTCGTTTTTGATGCGGTCAGGAATCGGGTGTTCAAGCATGCATTTGCGCAGGGCGCCGGCAGTTCTCGCGATGCTTTCGGGGGTCGCGCAGTCGATCGCCTTGAGATACCTGTTGAATTCGCCACGAAAGGAACCGATGAATTCGTCGAAACAGTTCTTTTTGAGCACGACAAAGACCGGGACATCGGCACCGGCAGCAGTCAGCTTGAGCAGATTGCCGCCCTTTCCGCCAACCAGTGGCAGAACCTGTTCGAAATTGCGGTTTTCGTTGGTAACAATATACATCCTGTTTCCCCTATCCTTCAAAGTTTGTGCTTAGATATTATCGATAAACCAGCAGATAGACTGCGCCGGCAATAGTTGCCGGATAAGCCAGCAGATACAAGGTCACGACGCCACGATACAGCTTTGCATTGGCTAAAACAGGCTTCGCAGCGTACATCAGACCTATCACTGCGACCAGCAAAGAAACTGCACCGGGAGGGCCAAGTAGCCGCCAGTCGGCTACAGCTGAAAACTTGTTGACTGCAACGTAATAAAAGGCAGCATAGGCCAGCGCAATGTTGACCAGCAGCAGAATGACAGCGCCGATCGGCTTGAGCCGGTTCGAATACGACTCGACGCCTTCGCGTTCTTCTTCGACCGCAAAGGTTTTGCGGCCGAATTCGAAAACATTGAAAACGAACCAGTTGCCTAGGGCATAAAGCAGCATGCCGCGGTCAGCGCCGGCAAAATCAGAGAAACAGACGATGCTGTGAATCAGCATGCTGATCATGGCTGCCGAAAAGGTGTGAGTGATCGCGTAGAGTTCGAGTTTCGGGCGCATCCAGTCGCCGACGAAAAATTCCATGCGCATGAGCAGAGTGAAGCAGAGAACCATCATGTAAGCAGGCAGCATCGGCCATTGCATGATACCGGCCAACGCGATCTCGATGCCAAGAACCAGCATGGTCATCGCCGAGAACTCGCCGACGCTGATCAAGCCTCGCGCCAGCGGGCGTTCCGGGTTGTGTTCGCGGTCGACATCGTAGTCTTTGACTTCGTCGAACATGCGCATGTGCAGAAAAATCAGCCAGACAATCGCAAAACCAGCCGCCAGCCGTTTCCAGCAAGGCGGGGCATGTACACCCGGCTGATAGGCGATAAAGGCGACGGCAGTGAAGAAAATCGCGACCATCAGGGTAATGCTGAACGGCTCGTGGCGTTCTTTGAGAAACTGCCACCATCTTCTGACAAAAGCCATGCTGACTCCTTGCAGGTAGAATCTCGCAACAGCTTACCACGCCACCCGTACACAGACAATAACAAGTTTTGCGTGACAAATACGGCAAAGGCAGGCAAACATTGTCATGCACGCGACATAAATGACGCAACAATTTAACGACAACTCGCTTTGTCTGCTGATTCCAGGTCTGGCATAAAGCTTGCAGTCAGCTATTGTAGTTGAATCAGGAAGGGAGGAACCAGATGTTGTCTATTTACATTACCCTGACCATAGCTGGCCTGATAATGATGGTTGTTGGCCCACAAAGCTTCTTCACCGGGCTGGCTGCCGGTTTCTGGTTTCTCGGCAAAACCCTCAAGGTTCTGCTCGACATTCTTGACATACTCGAAATCATTTTACAGATCCTGAGCCTGTTCGGCTGATTCAGCGCCAAAACCGCCAAGGGTTGGCTTTCGCAGCATATTGTCAATCTGGCGGTGCACTTTTCAAAACAACTGTGACAAGCATGGAAAATTCAGATGCTGGAGATCCTGGTAATAACTCTGATAGTCGCCATAACCGCTCTTGGCAGCCTATTATCAATATTCGGGCTGCTGGAAACTGCTGCGATCTTCAAGCAATGCCTCAACAGGAGTTTTTCAACCACCGCAAAGCATTTCAGAGATATCAGCGATACTATTGCCAGCGGGGAACTATTAACGCTTCTGTTTCTGCTGTTCTGAGTCTATCACATCAGCAGAACACGAATGGCAGCAACCCGCCTCTTAATCTGCGAAAAGCGGCGAAATCTGCGGAAAAACTCTTACAGTTTAAGGCCGCGGCGGCGGATTTCAAGCAGTTTTGTCGGAGATGGTGTGCGCGTGTAGTTGATATTGTCGGTGCGGTTGGGAATACCGACAAAGTGGCCTTCGCGCTTGATCCGCTCGAGATTGCGCAGCAAACAACCTGCTTCAACCTGGCTTGACCTGTAGGGAATCTCGATATACGAGCGGCAGCCTTTTACGTCAACTTCGCAGCGATCGATGATGTCTCCGTCGTCGATTTTTTCGTTCATCCAGTGGATAGAAAAGCCGACCGGGCGACCTTCGATCCAGGCCCAGAGGTCGCACATGGTACCGCGATTGTCAGGCAGCAGACCATGATGAATATTGATACAGCCGATTTTTGGCAGATCGAGCACCGGCTTTTTATAGATGTTGCGGGTACGCATGTTCACCATCAAATCTGGTTTCTGGTCACCGATGAACTGCAAAGCTGCCGGCTGATTGACGCTCGAGCAACGAAAGACTTTGATCCCACGCTCTTCGAGCACTTTGACGCGCGGGTCGTTGATACGTGCCTGCAGCATGTTGCGCAGCAGCGCGAAACTGAAGCGTGGCGCGCCGATCAGCTGCAATCCGATGATATTTTTCAGCAGCAGCTTTTCGGGCACTTTAAGAATTATCGTGGCGGCGATCTCGACCCCTTCCGGCAGATTTGCCGGGTCAGTGACGCGATTGACGAGCGACAGATAGTTGTCTTTTACGTAAGTAACATCTGATGTAACGTAGATGGTTTTCATGTTATGCCTTTTTGCTCTGCAGGCCACCAGAACGGCCATAACGCGCATGAGCCTGAGTGAACTCGTCAGAGGCCATGGCGCCGATGATCGAGATTTCGCCAGCCAGAACCGCAGCGGCAAGAATTTCGGCGAATTTTCCGGCTTTGCCGGCGCCGGCACAGCCCATCATGTGCAGGCAATGGTTCTGCGTCGGCAACCTGGTTCCGCCGCCGACGGTTCCGACCATTATGCCCGGCAGCGTTACGCTGATCTGCAGATCACCATCGACAAGCTGCAGGCTGGTGATGCCGGCAGCTGATTCGGCGACGCAGGCGGGGTCCTGACCGGCTGCAATATAGACCGCTGCCAGAGTGTTGGCGTAATGCGCCTGCATACCGAACGAATGTGCCTGCATCGACGTAACCATGGCCAGCTCGGCCAGCCGACACATCTGCTGCGGCGTCGCATGCAGCATGCTTTCGACTATGCGGGCCGGAATCAGACATTGTGCAACCAGCTTTTTGCCGCGGGTGCGGGTAAAGTTGACGGCGTTGATCTTCTTGTCGCCTGACAGGTTCGATTCGAGAAACCACTCTCTGATCTTGCCGGGGAAGTTTTCGAGAATGTAATCGACGGCATTGCGCGTGGCGATAGTCGTCATGTTCTGGCCTGACGCGTCGCCGGTCGAATAGTTGAAGCGCAAAACCATGGTGCTGCCAATCGGAAATGGCTCGATCGACTTTAGTTTGCCGTGACTGGTGGTACTTTCGGCCGAGCGCGAGATTTTGGCAAAATTATCACAGACCCAGGTGTTGAATTTTTCGAGCTGTTCGAGATCTTTGAGCACAAATACCGGCGTGCGCACGACGCCTTCATCGACCATGCGCACCTGCGCACCGCCAGAGAGGGTGATCACCTGGCACCCGCGCGAAACCGATGAGACAAGCGCCCCTTCGGTTGTTGCCATCGGCACGAAGAATTCTCCCTCGGCATGCGCGCCAAGAACCTTCAGCGGCCCGCACAGACCGACCGGAACTTGAACGAACCCGGTAAAACCTTCGATATTGCCGGTAAAAGCGGCAGGGTCTTCCGGCATCGGAAGTTTGAATTCATCGAAGCCTGCCTGTTCGCGCACGAACTTCTGGCGCTGCTCGAGTGCAACCGGTGAAAAGTCGAGCAGCGGCGGCAGACCCGGTGTTGTTGAACCGCCATTGGCCGCCTTTTCGAGAGACTCAGGGCTGACCTGATCTGCAAAATACTTGAAAAGTTCATCGAAAGTCACAACCGAGGTCCCGATCAACTCACGGAACGACACGCTGAAACGCTGTTCAAGCTTGATCAGCATCGCAATCACGCCCAGTGAATCAAGCTGCATGAAAGAGTCGAGACGTGTGGTCAGATCGAATTTATCAGGATCGACATTCAGAAAAGTCGCTACTTCATGCACGAAAGCATTGACAGTTACGCGGTTATCCGCAGCCTTTGCAGCCGGCGTAGAGTGCTCTACCTGCCGGTTCTTCGCGGCTGCTTCGGGGCTGAACATCGCCGCGACTTCGAAGCGCTTGATCTTGCTGCTGGCTGAGCGTGGCAGGGGTTTATCAACGATGAACACTTTTCGAAGACGTTCGGCTTCAGGCCACTCGGCGACTCTTTTTCGAATGTCTTCTTCGACGTATTCCTGTTCTTTGCCTACGCTGTAATCTTTAAAAAATTCGTTGCGCCCAAGCATGGCGATGGCCGGTATCTCAAGACCTGCTTCGCAGTGGCCGAAAACTACGAATTCTTCGGCATAGGGCAGAGTTCCCAGTCTAAGCTCAAGCTCATCAGGATAAACGTTCAAACCCGAAGCAGAGATGATCACCTCTTTGGCGCGGCCGCGGATGTAGACATAACCTTCTTTATCGATCTGGCCTATATCACCGGTTTTGAAGAATTCACCGGTAAACATTTCCTGATCGAGTTCGGGCTGACCGAAAACTCCCGAAAAAATCGTCGGAGTCGCGATCAACAGCTCGCCGACGCCATTTATCGGCTTGTCGATCATCACCCTCACGCCATGCTGGGCTTTTCCGACTGCCTCCAGCGGGCAGTTCTGGCCAATCAGCACACCGGCGGCGGTTTCGGTCATGCCGAATCCCTGGAAAGTTCTTATGCCGCGCGAATTGAGCAATTGCATGACCTGTGCGCGCGGCGCGGCACCGCCGATAATCATGGTTATTCCGGCAAATTTGAGATCGGGTTTCTGCATGAGTCCGAAAGCGAAGAGATCAGCGAGACGCGGCACCGCCATGATATAGGTTATGCGATACTTCATCAGCACCGGAATTATTTCGGCCGGATTGAAACTGTTGCAGACAACCAGCGTTGAATGGCAGCCAAGCATGACCAGGCCTGCGTCAACCAGTGAAAAAACATGGGTGAACGGCAACAGAGTCAGCATGCGATCGTCGCGATGGTAATCGGAAATCTTCAAACCGAGTTCTATCGATGCAATGAAAGCCTTATGGCTGAGCATTATTCCCTTGGGTTTGCCCGTAGTTCCTGAAGTATAAATAATGGCGGCAATGTCGTGCGGTTTGAGTTCAGGCTCACTGGCCTGCGGACACAAGCCTTTGCCGAGACTGAAGACGTCGAAATGCAGATTGAGAGTAGTAAAGATCTCTTTATCGGTCAGTCCGAACTCGCCCAGCCGCTTTTCGAACAGTCGCGAAACGATTATCAGAGCAGGCTGGCAGTCTTCGATGATCGCTTTGAAGCGCGAGACGGCGATATTACCATCGACCGGAACCGCTATCGCGCCTGACCCGGCAACACCAAGAAAGATCGGGAGCCAGTGCAGATGGTTTTCGCTGACGAAAAGCACCCGGTCGCCTTTGCTCAACCCGGCATCGCGCACCACCTGAGATACGTCAGCAATTTCCTGCCAGAGCTGTTCGTAAGTGAGTTTGTCGCTGCTGCCACGGCCATCGTCGTGAATGATCGCATCTTTGCCGGCAAATTCGCTCACTGGCGATATCTTGAGGGTATCACAAAACATCGGGCACTCCTTAGCGCATCAGGATTAACTCATTTCAGCATATTACAAACCGCGCCAAGGTTAAAGTGTAAAGTTCAGGGCTCTTTTATGCGACCGATAAGCCGCAATAACCCGTCAAGAATCGTTATCGGGTGCGGCGGGCAGCCTGGAATGAAAAGATCGACTGGCATCAGACCGGTTGCGCCATTGTTCTGCTCGGCGTGGTCGCGGAAAATTCCACCACTGATCGCGCAGGTGCCGACGGCGATTACCAGCTTTGGTGTCGGAACCGCCGCAAAAGTGTCGAGAGTGGCCGACTTCATATTCTGCGTTACCGGCCCGGTAATCAGCAGGCCATCAGAATGTCGTGGCGACGCCACTATTTTGATGCCGAAACGGCTGAGGTCGAAGACGACGGTAGTCAGAACGTTGATGTCGACTTCGCAGCCATTGCAGCCACCAGCGCTTACCTGGCGCAACTGTATAGACTGCCCGAAGATCTGACGTTCCGGTTCAGATGCGAGTTTGATGCCGGTTTTGCCAATAATCAGATCTTCGCGCCGGCTTACCGCCAGGCGCGGGTCGTTGGAAAAGTGAACTGCGCCGGTCGGGCAGTTTTCGGCGCAGGCTCCACAGAAAAGGCAACGGCCGAGGTCGATTGTAAGATCGTTATCGACCGTTATGGCTTCGGTCGGACAAGCTTCAGCACAGCGGCGACAGTCTTTCCGGCACAGATCCTGGTGAATCAACGGCAATCCACGCAGACGATCAGGAATCGTCGGCGGGCCGTCCGGGTAGGCAACGGTTCTGAAACCCTGTTGTAGTCTGGCGGCGATGACTTTCAGCATTGATTTATCCTCACAGATCAAATCCGCAGTAAGACAGATTGAAGCTCTTATTGCAAAGCGGGAAATCTGATATCTCCTGGTCACGCAAGGCCATGCCAAGGCCAATCCAGTTATGAAACGACGGGTCAACGACTTTATAGGCGGCAAAATGGCCATGAGCATCGGTGATGGCCGTGTGGCAGATTTCGCCGCGCCAGCCTTCGACCAGCGAGATGACGAGCGCATCCGACTGGCACGACGGCGTGGCTTTGGTGCTGACAATGTCTCCTGACGGCAGCTCTGGCAGCAACTCAAGCAAAAACCGCAATGAGTCATGCAATTCGTGCCAGCGTATCAGCGCGCGTGCGGCGACGTCGCCGGTCATGCTTTCAGGGCAGGGCTCAGCCGGAAATTTTTCAGTCAGATACTGGCCGAGAGGAAAATCGCGGCGAACGTCTCTGACTACTCCGCAGGCGCGCGCGGCCGGCCCTACCAGGCCAAGTGCGAGACATGCTTCACGCGAAACCCTGCCGGTATTTTCGAAACGGGTCATGACCGATGGTGAATCCCAGAGCAGCTGAATAGCGGTTGCCGTATCTTTTTCGGCCTTCAACAAAGCTTTGATCAGCTTTTCGCTTCTTTCGGGCGTGTCGATGTCAAAGCGCACCCCGCCGGGTCGCAGCAGGCCACGACCAAGACGACTGCCGCAGATGAGGGCTGTCATATTCAAAAAATCGCCCCTGATTCTGCCACAGAAAGAAGAAGTCGGCAAATAGCCGACGTCACCGCCGAGGGCGCCGAGATCGCCGGTGTGATTGGCAAGGCGTTCGAGTTCGAGCCCGACAGCCCTGATAGCGTGTGCTCTTGGCGGAACGGGCATTGTCTGAAGAGCTTCAATTGCCTGGCAATAGGCGAGATAGTGACCGATGGTAGTGTCGCCTGCCATGGTTTCCATCAGATATGGCGTTCTTTTGTGCGGCCCGCCGGGCAGCGTCTTTTCGATACCGCGATGCTGATAACCGAGTGAAATTTCGAGATGAAAAACCTTTTCGCCGTGGCATTGAAAGCGAAAATGACCAGGTTCGATGACACCGGCGTGAACAGGGCCGACCGCCACTTCATGCGCCTCACCGCCTTCGATATGAAAAAGCCTGGGTTCACCGTCTGAAGTCGGTGACCTGACAGAACGCAGCCAGGGGTGCCCGACCGGGGTGACTCCCCACTGTTCGGCAATTTCGCGCTCGAACATGTGCAATTGCGGGCATGCCGGGGTAAACGATGTAAAGCTTTTCTCGACCTGGGTTGTCATTACCGCCAGGCGCTTTTCGCTTTCGCTGGCGAGAACCGCGACAAGACTGAGAGGCTGCTGTGAATCACCCGAACCTTTTGCCGTCTGCATGCCGAAAAACGAACATACCCGCCAGTGCTCAGAAACAGCTTCGAGGATCTGGCGCCGGAACTCATCGAAAGCGAGGCATGGTACGGCGGCAAACGCAATCGCCCTGCCGTTTTCAACGTAACAGGTGAAGTTCATGGTTTGCCTCCGGGAATGCCTTGAATGACCGATGCCTGCGGCGAAGTCTGAATGATTGCCGCAGCCCGGCTGAGGGCAGACTGTAATGGCTTTGGCATCCAGACGCCTAGCACCAGAAGAATCAGCAGCGGTGCCGCAACCAGAAAGGCGTCGAGTTTTCTGGCGGGAAGAGGCTCGAATGGCGCCGAAATTTTGCCAAAAGCCATTGGCAGAACATAGCGCAAAGCACCGATAAAGACTATGCCGGTTCCGATAAGAAAGCCAACCACGACAAGCATTCGGCTGCTGTCGACAGCGGCTTTAAGTATTTGAAATTCGCTGATGAACAGCGAAAAAGGCACTATGCCGATGAGCACCAGAATACTTGCAGCAATGCCGGTTCCCCAGATGGGTGAAACCTGCATGCTTCCTGACATTTTTTCGATGTTGTGGCTGCCGAAAGACTGCCCCAGACGGCCTGCTGAAAAGAAAGCCAGTGATTTCGAGAGAGAATGATTCAGTGTATGAAACAGTGCGGCAAAAGTTCCAAGGCCGCCAAGTCCAAGGCCAAGCGCGATGATGCCGATATGTTCTACAGAGCAGTAGGCAAGAAACCTTTTGATATCATGCTGAAACAGAATAAAAGCCGCTGACATGAGAATTGAAAACAGGCCGAAACCGGTTAAAAAACGCAGAGCCCAGCCTGAATGGCGCAAGGTTTCTTCGGTAAGCGGGATATAGCGCATAATGCAATAAAGGGCCGTATTCAGCATGAATCCGGAAAATATCGCAGAAACCGGCGAGGGCGCCTTGCTGTGGGCATCAGGCAGCCAGCTGTGCATCGGCGCCAGACCGGCCTTGGTGCCATAGCCGACTAGCGCGAAAATAAAGGCAGCCTTAACCAGGGCAGGCGACAGAAATGCCGTATGTGCCATGAGATTGGTCCAGAGAAGCGCCTGGTTAGGGTCGAGAGGCAGGTCTTTGGCGGCGAGTCGCATCAGCATGGTTCCGAGAAAGGCAAAACCGATGCCCACAGAACAGATCAGCATGTATTTCCAGGTGGCTTCCAGCGAATCGCGGGTAATTCGCATGCAGACGAGAAAAGATGTCAGCAGGGTCGTGGCTTCCATGCCCACCCACATGATACCGAGATTGTTCGAGATGAGCACCAGCATCATTGCCGCCATAGCCGGGCTCCACAGGCCGGCAAAAGTCTTTGCCTGCTGAATGCTGAGCTTCCTTTCGCGCAGCTCCTCGCCGAAATAAACCATTGCAAACAGCGAACTGAGCGTGAATACGGCAAGCAGCACCGCGAGATGCCAGGCCGAAAGCTCGTCAATAAAGATCCAGTCGCTGAAGGCAAAAAAACGGCCATGTCTGAAAACATTATATATGGCATGGCAACAGATCGGCACGGCCAGAAACACACCACTTAACGAAATATGAACAGCGGCGCGCTGTGACGAAGCAAACTGCGACACGATTCCGGCCAGGATTGGGATTGCCAGCATCGAAACAAATATCATCTCATTGCTCATGCGGCTTTTATCCCTTCAGATGAGTAAGCTTCTGCGTATCGATATTGTGAAAGGCGCGATTCATGAAGCGAATGAGCACCGACCAGATTAAAACGGCGACCAGAATATCGAGCAGGGCGCCGATTTCAACGAGAAACGGCGCGTAATACAGAGTGCCGACGCCAAGCATGAATGTGCCGTTTTCCATGACCAGAAAGCCGATCACCTGGCTGATCGCATTTCTTCGGCTGATAATCAGAAACAGCCCGCTGAAAATCGAGAACAGCGTCGCCGGCAGAACCAGTTTTGACATGTCGTTACCTGGCAGCGGCAGGCGTTCACCCAGCCATAAAGAGGCGATAAAGGCAAGCAAACCGATAATGGTCGAAGCGATGAAACCCACATACGGGTCGGCTTCGCGTTTTGAATGAACAGCTTTGGTCAACTTGAACAGCATTACCGGAAATACGATGCCTTTCAAGGTAAATGCGGTTATGCCGACGAGAACGACATCCGGAGCCAGGTGTGCCCAACGCGACAGAAGAGCGAAACCCCCCAGCAATAACCCCTGCACGCCGGTCCACGAGATGAGAGATTCGATGCGACTCGTCGCGAGCAGGCGCAGATTGGTCAGTACCACGAGAATGATCAGCAGGTCGAGCACGGATAATTAACCTTTCTGTTTATTGAATAAGAAAGCCGATGATCGTAAATACGCAGGCTCCGACAAGAAGCTGCGGCACCTTGCACATGCGAAATCGTGCCATGGTTGACTCGATGATTCCAATCAGAACAGCCAGCCCGATAAGGGCGGCTAACATGGATGCCAGATCTATACCCAGATTGCCAGACCTCACCGGCACAGCGAGACCCACGATCAGAGAGCCGAGAATCCACAATTTAAGCGATGAAGCATACTCGATAAAACCGAGATCGACGCCGCCGTGATCGAGAATCATCACTTCATGAATCATGGTCAGCTCAAGGTGTGTAGTCGGGTCATCGATGGGAATACGCGCATTTTCAGCGAGAAAAACCAGAAACAGCCCGGCAATTACCAGGGCCAGAGAAGGCGCGCTGCTCTGCCACATTTCGGGCGTGATTTCACGCATCAGCGGAGTCAGCGAAAAACTGCCGGCTTTGCGCGCGGCTGCGGCCAGGCCGAAAAGCAGCGTCGGCTCTGCCAGTGCCGAAAAAGTCATTTCCCGGCTGGCGCCCATTCCTTCAAATGCGCTGCCGGTATCCATCGCTGCCAGAACGGTAAAGAAACGCATCAGTCCGAGCAGATAGACGATAAGAATGAGATCGCCCTCAAACGAAATGCAGGCAGGAAAATTGCCAAGCGGCAGAAAAACCAGACATAATGCGCATATCGACAAGCCGACCAGCGGCCCGGCACGAAACAGCCAACTGGTGGTCTCGCTGTAAACCGCGCCTTTGCGCAACAGCTTTGCTAGGTCGTAATAGGGCTGCAGAAGCGGCGGGCCCCTTCTGCCGGCAAACAGTGCCTTGGTTTTATTGATGATACCTCGCAGCAGCGGGGCAAAGACCAGGGCGAGCAACGGGTGAATAAAAACTGCCATGCTTACACCAGTCCCACAATCAGCAACATTAAAAGAGTGACGGCGATAAAGAGAACGCTGAGCTGCACCACGCCGTTTTGTATCCAGACAATTCTGTGCAGGTTATGCGCAACGAACCTGAAGAATGGCGAGAACATTTTTGCCTCGAACAGGTCGTCAGTGTGGCTTTTAAATGATGCCTGCCCCGGGAAATAACCCTCAACGCCCTTTACATGACTTGAGGTCTGCAATACCGTATGAAAAAGTTCGGTAAGAGGCTGCGCAAAAGAAGAACCGGTGTATTGCATGGTCGCAGCCGGTTTGTCGTAGCCACAGCCCCAGGTGACGGTCTCGCCGATCTGGCGGTCGCGCAGCAGGCGAAGACGCAGCAGAACAAAAACTCCTGCGAGCAAAAACAGACTGAGCGCGCAGATAAAGATGATCTTCAGCGGGTTCGCTGCTGCCGCAAAAATGCCGGTAAAATTAAATTCGCCAACGAATTGTGGGCAGGTCTGCAATATCCGCCCGAACGCCGGCAGAACGAATGGACTGGCAAGAGCGATAAAAAGGCAGAGCGCGGCCAGCACCACCATTGGAATTCTCATTGTGGTTCTGACTTCATCGACCGCGCCGGCAGCCTGGCTTCGTGGTGTGCCAAGAAAAACGACACTGAACGCTTTGGCGAAGCAGGCGGCAGCCAGTCCGCCGATGAGAGAAAGTCCAAGAATTATCATAATCCCCGGGGCAGTCAGGGCAGGCGCACCATACATAACGCCCATAAAAGCTGCCATATATATCAGAAATTCGCTGATGAAGCCATTGAATGGAGGGAGACCACAGATTGAAATACAACCGACCAGAAAAGTGGCGCCGGTCCATGGCATTTTTTTGAGCAACCCGCCCAGGCTGTCGATATCGCGCGTGCCGGTCTGTGCAACTACGGCCCCGGAACCAAGAAACAGCAGACCTTTGAATACCGCGTGGTTCAGAACATGCAGCAGTCCCCCTGCGAACCCGAGAACAGCCACCGTCAGATTCCCGGTATTCAGTCCGAGCAGGCCAAAACCCAGGCCAATTGCGATAATCCCAATATTTTCGACGCTGTGGTAAGCGAGCAGGCGCTTGAGATCATGCTGTGCCAGTGCAAAAAGAACGCCGAGGATACCTGAGGTCAGCCCGATCAACAGAAGCATCCAGCCCCACCACCAGTCAGGCCGGCCAAGAAAGAAAAGAATGCGTACCAGGCCATATATGCCGGTTTTGATCATTACTCCCGACATCAGCGCAGACACGTGGCTGGGCGCTGCCGGGTGAGCTTCGGGCAGCCAGATATGCAGCGGAATAAAACCAGCTTTGGTGCCAAAACCGATGATAGCCAGCAGGAAAAGAGCCCCTCTGGTTGCAACCGGAAGTTCAGCAGCTTTGGCAAATGAGGCGAAGTCGAGCGATCCGGTCTCTCTGGCAAGCAGCAGAAAAAGAACGACAAGAAAACCCGCGCCAAGATGAGATGCGATCAGATAAATCCAGGCAGCGTGACGCTTTTCTGCACTGTGTCCGCCCATAACAACCAGAATGAAAGACGAGACCACTGTCATTTCCCAGGTCAGCATGAACAGAAGCCCGTTTGCCGCCAGAACGACCAGAATCATGCTGGCCCATAGAACGTTAAAACAGAACCATGAGATACCGTGGCTGGTTTCTTCATGGGAAAAGAGCAGATACTGTGAGCCAAAAACCGCGGTCAGCATGCCAAGGCCGAGAACCGGCAGCAGAAAAAAAGCGGCAAGCGGGTCAAGTTGCAGCACAAAAGATCCGAAGGGCATTTCCCAGGGGATTTCAAAAAAAAGACTGCCGCTGCCGGCAAGAACCTTCAGACAGGGTATGATTCCGAGGCCTCCGGCGAGAACAGCCATAATGGCTGACCAGACCGAACAGATTCCGGGTTTGTTCTTTAACAGCAACGCCCCGAATCCGGCGACGAAAATACACCCGATGGAAGCGACAAGCAATAACACACCGCTCCTCCAACCCCGACTGTATGGCTACGTTCTACCACTCGCCAATCAAGGTGTCAATAAAATCAGAAAAAGCAGTTAAATCAGAGCGCCCAGCGGGCATGTGTTTCAGCGATGCCAGGGGCGCCTGTCAAGGACGCGCGTGTTCGCGAAAGAATTCCCAGATGATGTCGTTGCCGGGAAAATTCGGTGCAGGCTTGTCTGATCCGGAGCGGGGCACTCGCTTCGAGCCAGGCCAGGCGTGGCCCATATCATGAATGACGTAAGCAATCACTTCGCTGTTGTTGCGGCCATTCTTATGATGATGAATCGTGGTATTCATTTTCTTATCGAAGCTGGTAACAGGCGCCTTGTCGCAGCCATTGGCGGTGACCCAGAGATCGATAGTCTGTGACGCTGACCACATCTCTTTTGGCGCGCCAAGCGACTTTTTCTGCAATCCACCCTCGACCGGAACATGTTCATCGATCAGGCCCTGAATGACGCAGACCGAAACCGGCGTCGACGGTTCGTATGGTTGGTGCCAGTCCTTTTCGCCTTCGTCTTTGCCGCCGGCAGTGCCAACGACCGGGGCGATGGCGGCGAAACGATTGCCGGGAGCCGCGGCGAGAAAGTGACAGAAAATCGCACCATTCGACAGGCCTGTCGCATAAATGCGTTTAGAATCGATCGGGTATTTTCCAGCAAGCTCGTCAAGCAATGCGTTGACAAAACCGACATCATCGACATTGTTCTTTTGCGCATAGCCGAAACCAAAAGCGACGTTCCAGGTCAGCAGAATATGTTCGTTTTCACCGGTGCCGTTTGGCGCCACCAGCATAAACCCGGCTTCTTCGGCCTTCTTTTCAAGTTCATAGTAATAAAGCGCGCCACGCGCACCACCCCCACCACCATGAAACAGAAAAACCACCGGCAGTGACGTCTTTTTATCCCACTTAGACGGCAGATAGAGATAATAAGTGCGCCGGCGACCGCCATGTTCGATCTCATGAAAGGTCGACGCGACTTCCTGCTCGAGCGCCTTATTATCAGCCCGGGCACGAATAGCATCTCTGATCTTCCCACGCAACCACTGCGCCGACAAAGGTTCGATCAACACCGATGACATAACGGTGAGCATTATTCCAATCAGCAGACATCCGCGCTTAAGCTTCATAATCTTCCCCCTGCCGGCATAATATCAGAATGTTGTGTTAATGTCTTTCCAGCTGATGCCGAAGCGTTGCAGGTATTTGCGCAGGCGGTCAGAATCGTTGGTCGAGCGCTTTTTCTGCAGGGAACCGGCAAAGAGTTTTCGCCCGGCTTCGGCCATGCTGGATGAATTGCGGCAGACTTCGAGAACGGCAGTGAGCTGCAGGCGGTCGAAAAGATCGATTTCTGCCAGCTGCTGGCGATCAAGAATTGACTCAAGCAAAGAAAAATCGTTGCCGTCAGACTCGCAGCGCCATTCATTTCGGAGCCGGGCCATTTCATTTTCGACGTCGGCGACTCCGATGCGGTTGCCTTCGCAAAGAGACATCATGCGTGACAATGAACTGTTCAAATCACGGAAATTGGCGACCCACAGTGCTTCCGGAGACAGGGCGAATTTAACATAGGTTTTGCGCGCCTCACTGCTGAAACTGACCGGTTTGCCGAGGGTCTGCGAATGCAGCTGCAGTTCATAGTCGATGTTCGGCTCGATGTCCTGCGGGCGGTCTTTCAGGCCTGGCAGGGTGAATTCCCAGAATTTTATGCGGGCCAGCAGATCCTGACGAAAGCGGCCGCGCTGGCATTCCTGCTTGAGGTTGCGGTTAGTTCCGGTGATCAGCTGAAAGTCGCTGCGCACTTCCTTGTCGGCGCCAACCGGCAGATAGAGCTTCTCTTCGATCGCGCGCAACAGCATAGCCTGCTCGTCAAGACCGAGTTCACCGATTTCATCGAGAAAGAGAATTCCTTTGTCGGCAGCCTTGAGCAGGCCCTCGCGGCTTTCGGTCGCGCCGGTGTAGGCGCCCTTCTTATGGCCGAAAAGCACTGACATCGCCATATCGCCGCGCAAGGTGGCACAGTTGACTTCGACGAACCGCCCCTTCACGCGGCCGCGCTGCCGACGCAGCTCATATATCTGTCGGGCCAGACGCGACTTACCGGCACCGGTCGGCCCGGCCAGCAGAATCGGCGCATCGCTGCGCAGGGCAACTCTTTCGACTTCGGCAATCAGTTTGTTGAATGCAGCATTGCGGGTATTGATACCTGATTTGAGAAATGAAATGTCATCCTTCGTCTGTATGGCAAAGCGGCGGGCAATACTGTCGTAACGCGAAAGATCGAGATCGATGACCTCATAGCTGCCCGGCGGCTGATTATGCCGGCCAGGTCCGGTCTGCAGCAAACGCGCCGGAAAAAATCCGGCCTCGGTCAGCAGAAACACGCAGATCTGCGAAACATGCGTGCCGGTCGTGATATGCATCAAATACTCTTCGTCTTCGCGAAAGCGGTAATTCTGCGAATAGCTCAGCAAGGCAGAGAAAACCTCTTCAAAATCCCATGGATTCTTGAACTCAAGATACTCGATCAGCACTTCGGTTTCGGGCGAAATCATTTCGATATCGGCCCTGACCTGCTGTGCAAGGCTGTCATCACGCCTGCTGCACAGCAGATGAAAGCGATCGACCAGCAGATCTTCGTGCTGACAGACCGCAACAGAAGGTCGCCAGCTCTCCCAGCGTTTGTCTTTGCCGCGCCGGTCAAGAACCGTCCCCAGAAAACCAATTACCACTTTTTTCATATATTAAATTATAACACACTATATTTAATTATATAAGTTGTCGTAGCGAGAGAAAACCATCTGCGGCCCAAACAAGCGCTCCAAAAGCATTACAGGCAAATCAACAAAACTGGCACGGCGGTTGCAAATAACAGTGCGTCGGTTGATTCGTCCGCCCTGGTGCCCGCCCTCTGGGTAAGGGTATGCCGGAGGCGGTTGGAAGGTGAGATCGACACTCTGGATAGCTCATCGGGTAGAGCAATGGCCTCATCAGCCATGAGTAGCAGGTTCGATCCCTGCTCCAGCTTCAACTGTTTACCAACAGTTTTCCGCCTGAAGAGTGTCCGCGGAGTCTGACGGGCTGTTTCCGAAGCGCGCGCAGGGTCGGGAAAAGGTAGCGGCGCAACCGCTCGCAGACGGCAGATACCGCAAACCGCAAAGCTGTGCGGGCTGTTTTCCGAAAACCGGATGTTCCGTCGATCTGAAGACAGAAACCGGCGGCGGCGGGGTTTGCTCAAGCAGGCTCCAGCGGGAGCGCAGCTGACAGACAAAACGGACATTCTGATGGCCCAGAAATCACCAGGCATCTACCAGTTGCCTGCAGGCATAGAGTCGAAAGGAGAAAGGTATGTTTAAGATTATCAAGATCAAGAACGCTGAAACTGGCCTTAAGTTCAAGAACGGCAAGCTGATCGAAGCCCTGCAGCCCGGCTGGCACCTTGTGCGCACCCTGCTTGGCGAGCGCGTAGATGTGCTTAACGAAAAGGATCTGTTCATCTGGCATCCGGAAGTCGACCAGATCGTTAAAACCGGCGTGCTCAGCGAACGCATCAGAATCGTCGATCTTAAAGACAGCCAGCGCGCCGTCCTCTGGGTCGACGACCGCTTCTACGCGCTGCTCGGCAGCGGCCGCCAGCTGATCTGGACAACGCAGAAAGACATCAGAATCGAAGAACTGACTGTCGATGAGCCGCGCTTCGAGCACCGCCACCTCTACAAGATCGGCAAGTCTGGTGCTGCAAAAGAACTTCTCGAAACCGTCCAGGTCGAACAGGGCGAAACCTGCGTTTATCACCGCGATGGCAAGTTCATCGCCGAGCTCGAACCTGGTTTCTACGCATTCTGGAAAGGCATCGCAGCTCTTAAATTCACTGTTGTCAGCAAGAAAGAAAAGGTTATCGACCTTTCCGGCCAGGAAATTATGAGTGCTGATAAGGTCAGCCTGCGCCTGAATGCGGTAGTGAATTTCAAAATCATCGACGCAGTTAAATCGGTATCTGTATGTGAATCGGCCGAAACCGCGATTTATCGCGAGGCACAGCTTCTGATGCGGGCAGTGATCGGCGCCCGCAAGATCGACGAAATGCTGGCCGGCAAAGAGCAGCTGACTGCCGAAATCGCTGCGATGCTTCGGAAACAGTCAGAGAGCTACGGTATCGAGATTGTCGGCTTCGGCATCAAAGACATCATTCTGCCCGGCAAAATGCGCGAGATCATGAATAAGGTCGTCGCTGCGCAGAAAGAGGCTGAAGCGAACCAGATCATCAGACGCGAAGAGACTGCGGCAACGAGAAGTCAGTGCAATACTGCCAAAATGCTGGAAGCCAACCCGACTCTGATGCGCCTGCGTGAATTCGAGCTGATCGAGAAGGTTGCCGAGCGCTCGAAAATCAACCTGGTTCTCGGCGAAAAAGGACTGGCGGAAAAGCTGGTAAACATGCTTTAATAGCAGAAAATGGAGAGCATATATGATCAGAATTGACGGGTCACAGGGAGAAGGCGGCGGCCAGATTCTCAGAACGGCGCTGGCTTTGTCAGCCTGCACCGGCCAGGGCTTTTCGATCGAAAACATCAGAGCCGGCCGCAGAAAGCCCGGGCTGATGCGCCAACACCTCAGCTGCGTGCATTCTGTGCAGCAGATTTGTGCGGCTGAAGTCGAAGGCGATGCAATCTCTTCGCAGAAACTGCAGTTCATACCGGGTCAGGCCAAAGCAGGCGAATACCACTTCGCAGTCGGCTCTGCCGGCAGCGCAATGCTGGTGCTGCAAAGCGTTCTGCCGCCTCTTCTCATGGCCGGCAAACCGTCGCAGCTGATTCTGGAAGGCGGCACCCACAATCCGATGTCACCGCCCTTTCACTTCATCGCTGAGGTTTTTGTTCCGGCAATTGCAAAGATCGGTTTCAACTGTTCGTGCGAAATCGAACGCTGGGGATTCTACCCGGCCGGTGGCGGCAGAATCAGAGTAAGCATTCTGCCAGCAGCAGACCGACTGCAAAAGATTGAGCTGTGTTCTCCCGGCAAATTCAGCGGCTCATCTGTGCTGGCGGCAGTCTCGAAAATTCCCTGGGAAATCGCCGAAGACGAATGCAACACGGTTGTTAACGCCGCCGAATTTGAGATTGTACACAAACAGGCTTTATCGGTAGATTCACCGGGCCCGGGCAATGTTGTCATGCTGCGTCTCGATTACGAAAACAGCCGGGCAATGTTCTGCGGGTTCGGCGAACTCGGGGTTTCTCGTAAAAAGGTGGCGGCAGCAGTCTATCGCGAAGCGAATCGGTTCTTCAGATCGGGAGCCGCCGTCGATCCGCATCTGGCCGACCAGCTGCTACTGCCGATGGCTCTGGCCGGCGGCGGAGCCTATACCACTACCGAACCAACGCAGCATACCATGACCAACATGAAGATCATCGAAATGTTTCTGCCGGTTTCACATGAAATCAACCAGATCGATACGAAACTCTGGAAACTGCAGATCGAATCACAAAAATCTGCCGGCGACAAAAATGTTTCGCGTGAAACATTCGACAGTCGTATCGGCTGATCAGCAGGCAGGTCAAGACATCCGGCTACGCGCAAGCGTGCGTGTACACAATCTTTACACCGACACCTCTGTCAGCATGAGATGAAAAGCCTTTGAAGGAGGCAAAAAAATGGAATGGATCAAAGATAAAAAATCTATTTCGCCGGCGGCGAAAGTAGCGATCAAATCATGGTGCAACGACCTCGAGCCCGACGCCCTCAAGCAGGCTGCCAACCTGGCCACGCACCCGGCCGTCGATATGCATGTCGCGCTTATGCCCGACTGCCATGTCGGTTACGGCATGCCGATCGGCGGCGTGATTGCCTGCAACGAAAGCGTGATTCCGAATGCCGTCGGCGTCGATATCGGCTGCGGCATGGGCGCAGTCAAAACCAGCCTTACCATCGAACATATTGGCGAAGCGCGTGATATCAGAGCGATAATCGATGACATCAAGAAACTGGTGCCGGTCGGCGAAGGCAAATGTCATGCAAAACAGCAGACATGGCTTGGTTTTGCTGAATATGAAGAAGAGATCACCCATAATGTACCGGGCTGGTTCGAACTTTCGCACTTTGAACATGACCGCAAGAACCTCGGCACACTTGGCGGCGGCAACCACTTTATCGAGATTCAGGCGAGCGAAGATGGTCAGATCTGGTTGATGCTGCATTCCGGCTCGCGCAACCTTGGCTACCGTATCGCATCGTTCTACAACAAGCTGGCGCTCGAGCTCAACGAAAAATGGCACGCCGAACTGCCCTGCAAAGACCTCGCCTTTCTGCCGGCTGATTCGAAAGAAGGCCAGAGCTATATCCGCGACATGAACTTCGCGCTGCGCTATGCCCTCGAAAACCGCGCACGCATGATGGCGGCCGCGAAATCGGTCATGGCCGAACATTTTGCCGGCATCGAATTTATTGAAGAAATCAACATTCATCACAACTATGCCGCCTGCGAAAGGCATTTCGGACGCAATGTCTGGGTACACCGCAAGGGCGCGACTTCGGCCTGTAAAGATGAACTCGGAATCATTCCGGGCAGCATGGGTGCTTCTTCGTATATTGTGCGCGGTCTCGGCAACCCTGAATCGTTCAATTCATGCTCACATGGTGCCGGTCGCAAAATGGGGCGCATGGAAGCCAGCCGTCAGCTGACACTCGAAGAGTGCAACCGCGCCATGGAAGGCATTGTCTTCGACCGCTGGGGCAAAGCCGGTGGCTTCGGCCGCAAAAAGGCGAAAAGCACAATGTACGACTTCGGCGAAGCTCCGCAGGCCTACAAAGACATCGACACCGTCATCCGCTGTGAGCTCGACCTGATTGAGCCGCTGGTAAAACTGCGCCCCCTCGGCGTAATCAAGGGCTAAAACTGCAATCTGCCGGCTTTTAACAAAGCCGGCAGATTTTTATACCGGCAAAATTCGATTCTACTTTTTAACCAGACGGATGCCGGTTTCTTCGAGCACCACCAAACCCTTCTTATAAAGGCCGCCAACTGCCTTTTTGTAATTCTTCTTGCTGGTGCCGAACAGCTGATAGATTTCTTCTGCCGGGCTTTTGTCGGTAACGGCAATAAAGCCACAACCAGCCCTGATTTTAGCAAGAATCTGATCGCCGATATCTACGATTTTTTCGAAACCCGGCTTTTGCAGATAAAGGTCGACACGCCCGTCTTCTCTGATATTCTTGACGTAGCCGGTGACCTTCTGGCCGATTTTAAGCTTCTGAAAGAGGTCGTTGCTGTACACAAAGCCAAGTCCTGTATTGTTGATGACAGCACGATATCCCAGATCGCTCTCGTCGCAGATTGTCAGCGAGACTTCCTGTTTCAGCCGCAGACCGCCAGGAGTTGGACTCAGGTATTTTTCGAGTTTGGTAGAACCGATTATTCGCCCGGTTTTAGGATCGAGATGCGCATAAACGACATAGGAAAATCCCCTGACCATTTTCTGCTGCTGTTCGTGAGTCGGCACGAAAAGCTGCTTTGGCATGCCCCAGTCGAGCAGCGCACCCGCACTCTCAACGGCAGAAACTTTCAGCAGGCCTACTTCCCCGGGCATGACCAGCGGCTTTCGCATGGTCGCGACCACCGCGCCGTCGCTGTCGAGCAAAAGAAAAACATCGATGACATCGCCTTTCTCGGCCTTGCCGGTGACATCCCAGCCGGGAATCTTGAGTTCGCCGAACTTTTCAGCATCGACATAGATGCCGGCAGTCATGCATCTGGTCACCTTCAATTTATTAAAACAACCCGTAGTTGCCATTTAACTCTCCTGTCTACAGATACTGATGATATGCGATTATCCGGTGGTCAACCAGATATAAATTGCAAGACCTGGTAAAATCGCGTGAAACAGAAACCAGCCGATCGATATGTGACGGGCCTTCTGCGGTGAGCGTGAGAGATAGAAAAGCGTGATCTCCTGCCCCAGTTTGTTTGAATCACACCAGAAAGGAACTGGCAGCTTATAGCTCATTTCTTCGCTGTCGAAGCGGCCGCGAGCCTGATACGAAATACCCGTCAGCGTTGGCTCTGAATAGGGTTCTGGCGGCGCCACCACGTTGGGGTGGCGGCGAAAGCCGTATTCGTCGTTTTCGTAGAACTTTGAATCTGACGGCTGATAGCCGCTTATTATGCCTGTGGTGCGCACTCCAGCCAGCATATAAAAAAGATCGAGAACAAGCTGCACTCCGGCATATACACACAAGGCTATCAGCACATACTTCAGGCCCATCATAGCCAGAAACAACACCACTCCGAAGAGCAGATACAGCCCGATAGCATAAAGTTTGTCACGCATGTTACTGTTCGACATAAGCTAATTATATCATTGTCATAATATATTGAAGCAATTACGTTTTGATCTGCGGCAATCAGTGTAATCTGCGGTTCCATATTCTTTTACAGAATAAGCATTGTGCGGTTCTCAAAATAAACTGGCAGAATTTTGGGCTGATTTCGGTTACAATTACCTGAAAAATTCGCAACGGAGAGTCAGGAATGCAAGAAGGCCATAATGTAACCGCCGAAATATCGTTTGCCCGCGCCATGCTTGTCGTAGTCTTTCTGCTGGCAGCGCTGATCAGCGGACTAATGCTGTTTGGTGCCTCGCCGCACATACCAATTCTGGTCACCACGGCATTTGCTGCAGCAGTAGCCATTATTTCAGGCCAATCATGGGAAGCGGTTGAAAAAGGCATTCTCAAAACCATCGGCATGGGCATGCAGTCGATACTGATTCTGATGATCATCGGCTGTCTTATTGGTGTGTGGATACTTTCCGGCATAGTGCCCGCCATGATTTATTATGGCCTCAAGCTTATCTCACCAGGCATATTCCTGGTCGCCACCTGTATTATCTGCGCAATCGTCTCGCTGGCGACCGGCAGTTCATGGACCACCGCAGCAACCGTCGGTATCGCCCTGCTGGGTGTCGGCTCAGGTCTGGGCATACCGGTCAATATGGTGGCCGGAGCCATTATTTCGGGTGCATATTTCGGCGACAAGATGTCGCCTCTCTCTGACACTACCAACCTGGCACCGGCCATGGCCGGCACCAACCTGTTTGAACATATCAGACACATGATCTGGACCACCGGACCTAGCCTGATCATTGCCTGCATTATCTATGGAGTTCTCGGTATGAGTTACGCAGGTAAAGAACTCGACACAACCGCAATCGACACCATGCTCAGCACGCTCAGCACGAATTTTTGCATCACACCTCTGCTGATCATTCCGCCAATACTGGTTATTGTGATGGTCGTGCTCAGGGTTCCGGCCCTGCCGGGCCTGTTTGGCGGAATTTTGCTTGGAGCATTATTTGCAGCTATCTTTCAAGGTTCCGGTATGACCGATATTATCAAAGCTGCGCATTCCGGTTATGCAGCTTCTACCGGTCTCGAGACTATTGACAGCCTGCTTTCGCGCGGAGGCCTGGAAAGCATGATGAGCACGATATCGCTGATCCTCATCGCCCTCTCGCTCGGCGGCGTCATGGAAAGCTCAGGCATGCTCAATGCCATTGCCCGCAAAATCGTAACCTACGCGACAACTACCGGTTCGACCGTCGTCGCGACCTTCTTCACCTGCATTTTCTGCAATCTGGCCGCCGGCGACCAGTATCTGTCGATCGTCATTCCCGGCCGAATCTACAAAGACATCTACCGCGACCGCGGCCTGCACCCGAAAAACCTGTCGCGCTGCCTCGAAGATTTCGGCACCCTGACCTCGCCGCTGGTTCCCTGGAACACCTGTGGCGCTTTCATGACCACGGCTCTCGGCATTCACCCTTTCGTTTACCTGCCCTACGCCTTTTTAAACCTGATCAACCCGATGGTCTCGATCTTCTATGCCTACACCGGCATAACCATGGAAAAACTGCCGCCTGAAGAACCTTCTGAAGAGATTGCCCAGATCGAACAGGCAATCGCCGACAGCTCCATGTCTCATCATTGATGACCAGACGCAAATATCAAGCTTATCTGCAAACAAGGAGAGCATATGAAACAGTTCTTAATTCTGGTAACGCTGATGTCTTTAACACTTACGACCACCTTTGCCGGACCGTATCGCGCCGAGGATATCGAAGAAATCAAGCAGGTATATGCCGACACTCCACTGGCGCTTACCCGCCTCATGCTCGATCTGCATCTGTCGTATTTCGAAAGAAATTCCGTCAAACTGATGGATATGCGGGTCTCGCCGATGATTGTCAGTGAGACTCATTTTGAAGTGCCGGTAGAGATGGGTTTTATGCTGACTGAAAAGCAGATTCCGCTCGCCTTTGCCGCTTTTGAAGAGTCATCTGGCGGGAAAATGATCGCGTCGCCGCGTGCCGTAACCGTTTCTGCCTCGGCCGAGAGCATGCCCGACGGCACCCCGCTGTTGAGCATGACCATCCTTGTAACTCTTCACAATAATGTTAAAGCCGGCTATGACAGCTCTCTCAAAAAGTCTTTCGAAGCGTTTTCCAAGACAACTACCTTTACCCCGCAGATCGGCAAAATGGCCGAAGCGACTGTCAAGAAAACTGAAACGACAGATTTCGGCAAGGGCAGCTGGGTAACCAATCTGCGGATCGACTCTGACCGGCGCGTGCAGATAACCGGTTTCGCACTTGAAGCGCGCATGGTCAACCTGCTCTGTCGAGAATTCGAAAAGACCAGCGTCTACAATGAAATGTGGCTGAACAATATGAATCGCAATATCTATCAGAAGCAGCCAGTCATGCGCTTCGACCTGACAGGGAAAGTCGCAACCGGTAGCTAAAACTCATAGCCGGCGCGCAGCCTGATGTCTTTGTGCAGATTGGCGTCTGAACCGCCTGTAATCATACCGCCGGAAAGTTCGATATATCCCCACTGCACGCGCCGATTCAAGCGCGCATCGAGGTTTTGTATCGAACCGCCGCTGTTCTCGAAACGGGTGTCTTCGACGCCGATGCTGAAACGCGTTTTGTGTGAAATGCGGCGTTCGGCACGCCCATAGAGGGTGCGACTGGCCGAGGCCGGCGTAATCTCGTTCAGATAACCGATGGTTGCGTTATCACGATTGCTGGCCTGCCACGAAACACTGCCATCATAGAACCAGTTATCATCGATTTTGGGGCCGTTGAACCAGAAACTGTTGCCAACCCCGGCCTCGAAATATAACTGGCCTGATTCACAGCCAACATAGTGGCGCATTTGCCCTGAATCGCTGACGTCGTTGAACATCAGCCGATAATCAGAAGTTAAGTCGAAGTTGTGCGGATCGATATACTGCATGGCAAGATTGACCGTGTCCGTGCCACTGCCACCGAGATACTCTCCGGTCATGCGAAAGTCGCGAATATTATAGCCAAGCATGACACCGCCGAAGCTTTCGTCAAACTGCTTAACCGCCTTTACTGCCATAAAAGCGTTGTCATTGAAGCTGTAATGCAGGCGACCCTCACCAAAAGATGGCTGCCCCTTTACTTTCGTATCGACATTAGCGATGCTTCCAAGGTCTATCGTGGTTTTGAGACGGTTGCCCCAGGGATAGAACCACGACACGCCATCTACTGTCTGCAGGGTGTTGTTGCCGGTCATTATGCGCCCGACTTTGAACTCAAGAGGATTAGAAAGGTTGTATCCCTTGAAGGAAGCCTGATATAGCATATTACGTTCAGGCGCAAAACCCATGTAATCGGTATAAAGCACATGCCTGAAATTGAATTCACTGACCAGATGTGAAGTCTTTCGGGTATAAATGAGGCGCTGCGCCGATTTCTCGCGGAACGGCCCGAAAGGCGTGTCGGTATTGCACTCTTCACGCTCGAGCACCGGCACCGGCATCAGGCTTCCCTCTGGTCGAACAGAAGCTAAAACAGGACGTACAGCCGGGCAAAGCCAGGCTGCCAGCAGCACTAACCAGAGAATTGTCTGCCTTCTGTTAATGATCGTTTCCCGATTTTATATTACACATTCCTGATATCGGAACAATCGGGCAAAAGATTAAACCGAGGCGAACTACTTTTTGCGAAGAATGAAGTCGCCGGCGCGGGTCTGAATTCCGGTGCGATATGCCAGATCGAGGTTTTCAGCCTGCACTGCTAGGCCGCCATTAACCGGGAAAATAAACCAGCTGTCGAGATCTTTGCCGGAAAGTGGCGAGCCATCGTTGGCGGCACGACGCGTAAAGCGCAGATAAGAGCCGCCGAGGGTACCGGCAAATGCAAACGAAACCGTTGAAGGCTGCGATGTAATGGTGTAATTATCGATCGGCCTGACTGCCTGTGGTTCGATTTTCAGCGAGCCATTAACGGTGTTGCCGCTGCTGACACAGGTAAGCAGTGCCGTCGCCTGGACTTCCATCACCGGAACGCCAGAGCCATTGAGTCGCAGATAGTAAACAGTGCCGGCAAAGCTGCCGTTATAGCTGAATGCACTGCCGGTTCGCTGCATAACCCCGGCAAGATCACGATCTTTAACGAGACTTGAAGCGCCATTGCTGGCCGCCAGACGCCAGGCAGACGAAGCCAGGCCGCTTTTGTTCAATTCTGTCTGAAAGTTTGTCACAAGCGTATCGACAAGGCTAGAAGACACCTGATATTCAGAGAACTGATCGATCGAAAAGTTGCTGGAAGAGCAAAACGCGGCTCTGAGATACCACTCAGCCGTGCTGCGCAGCGACAGACCATACGAAAGGCTGATCTGGCGACCACTGTGCGGGGCGAATGCGATCAAACTGAAATCACCACAGCGTAATTCAAGCTCATAGGCGGCTGCCGGCGGCAGTTTTTCGACTTTCAGTTCGCGGTTCGTCGCGTTAAGCGAGAATTCAGTTACCCGTCCATTAACCTTGAGTGTCGAACTCGCCAGAAATCTGGCAAATGCAGCGGCATCGTTATTCTGACCGGCAGCGCTCAGCAAGCCGGAATTGGCTACAACCGGCGCCGACACTGTTCCGGTAATGGTAACCGAATCGTCAATCAACGGCGGATTCGAAGACCCAGGCACCGAACACCCGGCCAACAGCCCACAAAACAACACAACCAGCAAACTCAATAAAGATCTTGGTATAAGCATGCCAACGATTATATCGCCCCCCGCCCCAACGTACAAGCCCCTATTTTGTTTCCCATGGCAAACGCATTAAAACTTCAAAATTATAGGCCTTTATATATAGAACACCTGAATTTCATTCTCTAACACGGGCTCCCGGCGAAATCTGCGGATGCGGCTGGTTAAATTTCTGCGACCTGCAGGCCTTGCGGGGTGACGCCGAGGCCGCGGACATGGGTGATCTGGTTCAGCATGCTGTCGTTGGCGGCAATGAAGCAGGGAATGTATTCGCGCGAAAAGCCCTGAATGATGCCAGATTCGCTGGTTTCCCAGAGAACTTCGAGTTCGCGGCCAACGAAACGCTGATAAAAAGACTGCGCCGAACTTTGCCAGACAGCTTCGACCTCATCGGAGCGACGGTTTTTGGTCGAATTGTCGATCTGACCGCCCATGGTTGCGGCCGGGGTGCCGTCTCGCGGCGAGAACTTGAAAATATGTATGCGCGAAAACTGCATTTTCTCGAGAAACTTAAGTGTTTCGACAAAAAGTTCATCGGTCTCACCAGGAAAGCCGACGATAAGATCGGTGGTTATTCCAGCGAATGGCATGCGGGCGCGAATGCGCGCAACGACGGCGGCAAATTCCATCGAGCTATAGGGCCGGCGCATGGCGCGAAGAATAGTATCACTGCCCGACTGCAGTGGCAGATGCAGATGCGCACAGGCTTTCGGCGATTCTGCGACCCAGTCGAGAAGCTCATCGGTTACTTCTATTGATTCGATCGAACTGAGTCTGATACGGTCGAGTCCATCGATCTTTTCGAGTTCTTTCAGCAGTGGCAGCAGCGAGGGTTGGTAATGACCAAGATGAATACCGGTCAGCACCAGCTCACGATGCCCTTCAGCAACAAGTCGCTGCGCCTCGTTAACAGCATCTGAGATCGGACGCGACCATTCCGGGCCACGCAGATGCGCGACAATGCAGTAAGAGCAGAACTGGCTGCAGCCGTCCTGCACTTTGAGAAAAGCGCGGGTGCGGGCCGAAACCGGCATTGACGTGGCGCTTGCCGGTTCGGCCAGCACATCGAGAGCCAGGGCCGACAGCATTGCCTCGATCGAGGCTGGTTCAATATCTTTGAGCAGCCAGTCGACCTCAGCCAGTTCTTCGTGCCGCTGCGTCAACAGCCGGGCTTCACAACCGGCAAGTACCAGCTTCACGGCCGGCCAGCGTCGTTTCGCCGCGCGCAGAGTCTGGCGAACCTTCTGCGAGGCGCGACCGGTTACTGAACAGCCATTGAGGATATAAACATCCGGCATATCCTCAACCTGTTTAAGACCAAGATTGCGCAGCTTTTCGGCGAGACGTTCGCCGTCATACTGACTGACCTTACAGCCCAGTGATTTAATCAGAAATGTTGTCATAGGAGGCTTTATTTATCACTATTAAAGCAATATTTCAAGCATGATTGCAGACGCGCAGAAATTCTCGGCCAAAATTGAGCACATTCTGCGCAAGCCGGCAGGCGAAGTCGCAGAATACATATTTTCAGTTCTTTTCTGGATCCTGCGACTGCGCTTCGCTCCGCGCAGGATGACAAACAAAAATGGCCAAAGAGCCAGCTCTGAGCTGATCTTTCTGACCATGAGATTGCTTCGTCGCTACGCTCCTCGTAATGACAAGCTTAGCAATCTTCAGTCCTTTGTTGATGATGGGTTGAGAGATCACCGGGAATTACTGACAGCAGAGCAGTCGAAAGAAATAACCGGCAGGACAGCGATGAAAAACCGGCAGCTTCTTTCTGCAGAAATTTCATGTAGCGCTCTATATGCATAAGAGAAGCTCTCCATGCAATGGCATGGTTTTTGCTCAACATTGCCCACGCAGTAATTGCGTACACTTGCAGGAGGATGTAATGCAGAAAAAATTCCGGTTACTGGCTTTAACCGCGCTCATATCAGGTATTTTCAGCTCAGGCGTTATGGCGGCGAATCCGCCGGCAGCTGGCGGCACACACTATTTTTCGGCACAGGCAAAAGGGATGCAGGCTCCGGCATGGCAGCGCACTTCAGGCAGCTCACGAACTCTGCGCAACACTTTCAGCGCAGCCGAGAAGCTGCTGCGAGCCAGTGTCGGCGACAAAGAGACTTTCGCGGCTTTCAATTTCGGCAACAATACCTGGGAGCAGACAGAAGCCAGCCTGGTCGCAACCAGCGACAATTTTTTGATCTATCTTGAAGAGGGCAACCAGCGCTGCCGGGAAATCGACATCGCCAGGCTGATCGATGAGCTTGAAAAGAACATCTACCCTACCACTACCCGCTATTTTGGTCGAGAAAACCGGCCAGGCATAGATAACGAAGAACGCATTACCATTCTGCTGATGGACATCAAAGATAACGCGACGCAGGGTAAAACCTATACCAGCGGCTATTTCAACCGCGGCGACTGTTACCGGCCCGACGAGATTCCGGCAGGCAGCAATCTCAAGAGCAACCAGCGTGAAATGCTTTACATCGACACCGATCCTTCCGAAGTCAACACGCCTGAATTCTTC
>Ga0116144_10000847_pt1 | contig 39644 bp, 35 predicted proteins | sample AD_UKC035_MetaG_FD_89746 | JGI IMG/M metagenome (GOLD analysis project Ga0116144, IMG submission 89746) | Active sludge microbial communities of municipal wastewater-treating anaerobic digesters from USA - AD_UKC035_MetaG | ecosystem: Engineered > Bioreactor > Anaerobic > Digestate | place: USA...
ACCGCCGCCAGCCACCGAGATGGATTGGAGGAAGGGGAGTGCCCGGGCGCGCAGCCGTTCTCCGAAGAGCACCGCCAGCTCCGGCCGCGGCCGGCGGCTCGGTGCCTTGAGCAGGACCGGGGTGGCCAGGTCTCCCCGCTGTCTTTCGCGGGGAATGACAAAATCATTCTCTCCCACCGGCAGCGGTCTTTCGAGTTCCCCCTCCCGATGCAGTTCGGCGGCGATCTCCTCAAGGGCGGTCCGGAGGGCTTCCACGATATCAGTCATCGGTTCGCTTATCTTCGGTTTCGGATGCCGGGACTTCGGTGGCCCGGCGTTCGCGGCTCAACCTGTCCAGGATTTCGTCAACCCGTTCGGTCGCCTGGAGCGCCTCGTCCCAGACAAAGCTGATTTCGGGCTGGAAACGTACCCTTAGATTCCGGGCCATGGCTTTTTTTAGGACCGGGGTGTTGGCCTTGAGCATCTGCTCGCATTCCAGCCGGTCTTCCGGCCCGGTTATCGCCAGGAAGAAGACCCGGGCATGGCGCAGATCGGGCGAAAGGTCAACCTTGGTGATGTTGATCTTCCAGGCGGTCGTCTCGGTAAGTTCTTTCTGGAGCGCCTCGGCCAGGAGACGGTGAATCAGGCCGGCCACACGCAGGTTTCTTCGTTTCATCTTCGGGTCAGGTTTTCGGGACGGACGCCTCGACTGGCGCCCTTTCCCGCGTGGACGGGTGTTTTTTTGTTGATATCTTTTAATTATAGTATAATTGGAGTGGCCCCGCAAGTTACGTCATTCCCGGGGCCGGAGGGTAAAAGGAAGCCAGATGAAGGAGACTCGTGAAGCCATCGGCCGGGAGATCGCGATCGTCGGCTACGCCACTCTTGGCCTGTTTTTTATAATTGCGCTCTTCTCGTTCTCTCCCTTTGACCCGACCCTGCCGATCTTCAACAACTTTCCGCTTAACCGGCCGCCGGTCAACCTGGCTGGACTGGCCGGTGCCTTCCTGGCCGGGCTGCTGGTAAACTTTCTGGGCTGGCCCGCTTTTCTGGCCCCCTTTCTTTTTGTTTTTTACGCCTACCAGTCTTACGCCCGGGAGGAACCGCTGGCGCCGGGCCGGCTCTTTTTCGCCCTGCTGGCCCTGGTCCTTTTGAGCGGCCTGGTCGCGCTCGCCTTCCAGGATCGTTTTTCCGCCGCGGTCACCGGGCGGGAAGGATTCCTCACCCTGGTGGCGCCCGGAGGGGTGGCCGGTTGTCTTCTTTTCCGCTGGGGTTCCAGCTGGCTGGGTTCGATCGGAGCGGCCCTGATTTACTCGGCACTCCTCCTGCTGCTGATCTTCTATGCCCTTTCGCTTTCCCTGCGCCCGCTTTCGGTCCCCGAAAACCGGCCGGCGGCCCGCAAACGGGCCGCTCCCGTTCCAGCCAATGCGGAACCGGTCTTCGTACCGGCCACCACGCTGGAAAAGCCCGAAAAGGAAACGGCCGCCCCTGCCTCCGGTGCCGGGGCCCCGGTACCGGTACTGCCCCCGGTGCCCTCCGGGCCGGCCGACGGCAATTACCACCTGCCGCCGCTGGATCTGCTGATCCCGGCCAAGGAGGACTCCCGGCCCGAGTTCGACCTCGACCGCTACAAGTCGGTCATCGAGGATACCATTGCCGATTTTGGAATTCTGGTCAAGGCGGTTGAGGCCAATGTCGGCCCCACCGTAACCATGTTCGAGCTGGAACTTTCACCCGGGGTGATGCCACAGCGCATCGTCAGCCTCCAGGACAACCTGGCCATGGCCCTGCGGGCCACCAGCGTGCGGGTGGTCGCCCCGTTGCCCGGCAAGTCGACCGTTGGCGTGGAAGTTCCCAATCCCACGACCTCGACCGTCTACCTTTCGGAGATAGTCGGCGCCCCGGAGTTCGGCCAGCATCGTTCCAAGATCGCCTTGGCCCTGGGTAAGGACACCCTCGGCCGGCCGCTGATCGCCGATCTGCGCAACATGCCTCACATCCTGATTGCCGGGGCCACCGGCAGCGGCAAGACCGTCTGCCTGAACAGCCTGCTGATCTCTTTTCTGTACCGGGCCACGCCCGAGGAGGTCCAGCTGGTGCTCATTGACCCCAAGATGGTCGAAATGAGCGTCTATAACGAGCTGCCTCACCTGCTGCTGCCGGTGGTTACCGAGGCGCGCAGCGCCATCGACGCCCTGAAGTGGATGGTCGGGGAGATGGAACGCCGCTACCGGCTCTTCTCCCAGAACAACGTCCGCAGCATAGATGTCTATAACAGCCGCGACGTGGAACGCATTCCCTACATCGTGATCGTGATCGACGAGCTGGCCGATCTGATCACCGTTGCCCGCAACGACGTGGAGAGCAATATCATGCGCCTCTCCCAGCTGGCCCGGGCGGCCGGCATCCACCTGATTATCGCCACCCAGCGTCCTTCGGTCAACGTAATCACCGGGGTCATTAAGGCCAACCTGCCGGCCCGGATTGCCTTCCAGGTCTCCTCCAAGGTCGACAGCCGGACCATCCTGGATGCCAATGGCGCCGAGAAGCTGCTCGGCCGGGGCGACATGCTCTACCTGGCGCCCGGGGCCCTTCATCCGATCCGTTCCCAGGGTTGTTACCTGAGCGACCAGGAGATGGAACGGGTCTGCGAGTTCTGGAAGCGGCAGGGGAGGGGGCCCACCTACGATCTGAGTTACATCCAGGAAGGAGCCGAGGCGGCTTCGGAATTCGGCGGCGGCGAGGCGGATGATCCCCTGTTTAATGAAGCGGTGAAGATAGTCCTTACCCACCAGCTGGCTTCGATTTCCCTGATCCAGCGGCGCCTTAAGATCGGGTTCAACCGTTCGGCTCGGCTCATCGAGGAGATGGAGAAACAGGGAATCGTCGGGCCCTACCGTGAAGGCAAGCCGCGCGAAATCCTTAAGAAGAGCTGAATCCGGCGGCCGCGTTCAGGGGATTCTATCCAGGTCAAACGGGAAATCGATCGGTTGCTGTCCCTCGGCCCGGTTGATGCGCAGGATGATTCTCTTCCGGCCGTCCAGGATGGAAACCGGGAAATGATAATCGTGACGGCTGATGACCGTGTATTCCCGCGCGGATTCTGATCCCCGGTAGACGGTTTTGATGGGTTCCACCACCTGGGTATCGACCAGGACCGAGGCTTTGAACTGGGAGTCGAACCCGGTATCCTCGCCATAAAGTTCCACCCCGAACCACACGCTGTTGATGTATCCGCCGGCCAGGTCGCAGACCGAGGCGGTATCAGTGGCCGGTTCTCCCGGGTCCAGGTTGCGAACCATCTGGGCCAGGCAGTGGGCCGGAGTATAGATGACCGCCCGTCCCTTGTCCCGGTCGTAACCGAGCAGGACCGTCCAAGGTGCCTGGAAGTCAACCATCAGGTCCTGGCGGTGACCCCTCCCGTAGTCGAATGCCTGCCGGACCGTCTCCTCCGGAAGCAGACGGCTCCAGTCGGCACGTTTGGAAGTGCTCCGGATTGTGATTGCCGTTATTATCGCCGCGACAAGAACCACCAGTCCGATTATGACGGCCGTGACCCGTTTCCTGTCAAGCTTCTTGTTCATTTTTAAAGGCCTTCCTTTTGTCTTATGGTTATTTTTAAAGAATTATAACCGCTTTTCAGCGATTTTTTCAAAGCCCTTTTCTGGTTGGGCAGCTTTCCCTCCAGCACCGCCTGCTCCAGTTCCGTCTTGATCTTCCCCACTTCCGGTCCGGGTTTCAAGGCGAGCAGGGACATGATGTCATTGCCGTCGATGGCCAGCCGGAAAGTAGCCCGTCGCTGCTGTCGTTTCCAGATCCGGATCTTCTCTTCCAGCGCCTCGATTTCGGCCAGGCCGCGCCGGACCTTGTTCTCGTTGCGGCTGGTCAGATCGGCCTTGGCCAGGATGAAGAGCGAGGCCAGGTAGGGTCCGGAGTCATTGACCAGGTGATTGATGGCCCGCCCGGTGGCCCCATCCTCCTCCACGCCCGCTCCGGCCAGGTAATGGGGGCGCAGGTGGAATTCGATCAGCCGGGAGACCTTGTTTCGGACCGGGGCGCCCAGGTTGAAGCGCCGGGCGATCTCCTGGAAGATTCGGCTGCCGACCAGCGGGTGATCATGAAAGGTCCAGCCCTCGCCGGGTACGTAACGCTGGGTGGCCGGTTTGCCGATATCGTGAAACAGCGCCCCCAGCCGGGTCGGGAGGTCCCGGGTCTTCCGGCTTACCCGGTCCAGCACGATCAGGGTGTGGCGGAAGACGTTCTTGCACTCCCGGTCATCGGCGGCCACCACGTTTTTGAGGTTCTCGATCTCCGGCAGGACCAGGGGCAGCAGCCTAAGGTCGTTCATGAGCAGAATAGCCTGGGCCGGCGCCGGGCTTGCCATTATTTTGAGAAATTCCTCGGCGATTCGCTCCCGGCTGACGATCTTGAGCCGGTCGACATTGCGGCGAATGGCGGCGGCCGTCTCCGGGTCAATGCGGAAGTTGAGGCGGGCGGCAAAACGGACCGCCCGGAGCATCCGCAGCGGGTCGTCGAAGAAGGTCTTGTCGGCTTCAACCGGGGTCCGGATGACCCGGTTTCTGATGTCCTGGCGGCCCTGGAAGAGATCCACCAGGCGGCCGTCTGAAAGTGATTGGGCCAGGGCGTTGATGGTAAAATCGCGGCGCCGGAGGTCCTCGGCCAGATTGGCCGGTTCCACGCGGGGTTTCCTGGAATCGGGCTGGTAGCTTTCGCGTCGGGCGGAGGCCAGCTCCAGGGTTATGTGTCCAACCCGCAGCATGGCGGTTCCGAAACGGCCGTAAACCATTGGCGGCGCCACTTCCAGCCGGCGGGCGAGGTCCCGGGCGAAGCGGGTGGCGTCACCGATGACCACCAGGTCCAGGTCGTGGCAGGCACGGCGCAGGATCCGGTCGCGCAGGTAACCGCCCACCAGGTAGGCGTCCCAACCGGCCGAAGCGGCAAATTCGCCGATCTTCTTGATGAGCTCCGGTTCTTTGAGGCCTTTTTTCACGCCATAAATTTTACCACAAAAAGCCGCCCGTCCGCTCAATGACCACGTCCAACCGGCGGATTGATTCGTTGGCGCGGTGCGATCCCGCCTGCCGCGAAAGTCAAAAAAAACGTCATGCCCGCGGGAGTGACCGCTGAAAAACCGGCCTTTAATCATCACGCCGGCCCGCCCCGCCGTTGTTGAAGAAGCCGGTTTTCTATGTTACAATTATTCTTATGGTACGAACAATAAAAATTTTTGATACTACCCTGAGGGATGGGGAGCAGTCTCCGGGTGCCAGCCTGACCCCGGAGGCCAAGCTGCTGGTGGCCCGCCAGCTGGAAAAGCTCGGCGTTGATATCATCGAGGCCGGTTTTCCAATCTCCTCTCCGGGGGATTTTAATTCCGTTCAGGCGGTGGCCCGGCTGGTGAAGAAGTGTGAGGTGGCCGCCTTGGCCCGGGCGCTGCCCAAGGACATCGAGGCCGCCCTGCGGGCCCTGGAATCGGCCAGAAAACCGCGCCTGCATCTTTTCCTGGCCACCTCCGAGATACACCGCCGCTACAAGCTGGGCAAGGCGAAATCGGAGATCGTGCGCCTGGCGGTCAACGCGGTGAAACAGGCCAGGCAGACGCTCGACAACATCGAGTTTTCACCCGAGGACGCCTCGCGGACCGAGCCGGAATTTCTGCTGGAAGTAGCCCAGGCGGTGGCCGCCGCCGGCGCCCGGACCCTTAACATTCCCGACACCGTCGGTTACGCCGTGCCGGAGGAATTCGGTGCCCTGATTGCCTTTCTGCGCCAGCGCCTCGGCCGGGAGATTGCGATCAGCGTCCACTGCCACAACGATCTCGGCCTCTCGGTGGCCAACAGCTTGGCGGCCATCGCCGCCGGAGCCGACCAGGTCGAGGCGACCGTCAACGGCATCGGTGAACGGGCGGGCAACGCCTCGCTCGAGGAGATCGCCGTCACCCTGCACATCCGACGCGATTACTGGAAGTGCCGGACCAACATCAAGCTTTCGGAACTCTACCGGGCCAGCCGCCTGGTAAGCATCCAGACCGGCCTGGTCGTCCAGCGCAACAAGGCGGTGGTGGGTGCCAACGCCTTCAAGCACGAGGCCGGCATCCACCAGGATGGCATCCTCAAGGACCGGCGCACCTACGAGATTATCGAGCCGTCCCTGATCGGGGTCCCGGAGAGCGAACTGGTGCTCGGTAAGCACTCGGGCCGCCACGCCCTGAACGCCCGGCTCGTCAAGCTGGGCTACCGGTTCAGGGAGGATGAACTGGTCCGGATATTCGAACGATTCAAGGACCTGGCCGACAAGAAGAAAGAGGTTACCGACGCCGATCTGATGGCTCTGATGGAGGAGACAATTGCGCCCCTGAGCGAGACCTACACGCTGGAATATCTTTCGACCGTGGCCGGGACCAACACCATCCCGATGGCTACGGTTCGGCTCAAGAAGGGAGGCGAAACCAGTCAGGCCATCTCCAACGGGGACGGTCCGGTGGATGCCGCCTGCAAGGCGATCGACCAGATCACCGGCCTGAAGGCCCGGCTCAGCAACTACCGGATCAACGCCGTGACCGGCGGCCGGGATGCGCTGGGAGAGGTGACCCTGCTGATCAACGTTGAGGGCCGGGAGATCCCGGGCCGGGGCGTGAGCACCGATATCGTCGAGGCAAGCGTCAAGGCCTATCTGAACGCGGTCAACCGCTACTTTCAGCACCAGGCCGGGTCGGCCGGGGAAGAGACGGAAACCCCCTCCCTTTGACCCGTTTCCTGCGTTCGCAGGTTCTCGCGAAAACATCCAGAGAGAAAAAATGACACTATCGGAACAGATTCTGTCCGCCCGGAGCGGCCAGGAACGCCTTCGTCCCGGGCAGTTCATCCTGGTCGATGTCGATCTCGGCTTTGCCAACGATCTGACCGCCCCGCCGGCCATTAAGGAATTCCGGAAGTACGGCAGCCAGGTCTTCGATCCCGGTCGGGTGGCCCTGGTTCCGGATCACTTCACGCCCTGCAAGGACATCGAGAGCGCCGAACTGGTCAAGCTGATGCGCAACTTCGCCCATGAGCAGGGTATCGAGCGTTTTTACGAGATCGGCCGGGTGGGAGTCGAGCATGTCCTGCTTCCCGATGCGGGCCTGATCACTCCCGGCATGGTGGTCATCGGGGCCGACAGCCATACCTGTACCCACGGTGCGCTGGGGGCTTTCGCCACCGGCGTCGGCAGCACCGATTTCGCCTTCTTCCTGCTGACCGGCAAGGCCTGGTTCCGGGTGCCGGAGAGCATCCGGGTTCTCCTGTCCGGCCGCCTGCAGTCCTGGGTGGGAGGCAAGGACATCGTCCTTTACCTCATCTCCAGGCTTGGCGTCGACGGGGCCCGCTACCAGACCCTCGAGTTTGCCGGGGAGACGCTTGCCCAGCTTTCGATGGACGACCGGTTCACCATCTGCAACATGGCCATCGAGGCCGGGGCCAAGAATGGCATCATACCGCCGGATAACGTGACGATGGAATACCTTTACCAGGTCAATCCCGACTGGGTCAACCGCCATCCGGGTTTCGCGCTGGACCCGGGTAAAAAGGCCGTTTACAGCCGGGAAATGAAACTGGACGTCTCGAAACTCGAACCCTACGTGGCCGCCCCGGACCTTCCCTCCAACGGACACCCGGTCTCCGAGCTGAAGGAGGTCAAGCTGGACCAGGTGGTGATCGGTTCCTGCACTAACGGCCGCCTCTCGGACCTGAAGACGGCCGCCTCGGTAATCAAGGGACGCAAGGTTTCTTCCGGCACCCGGCTGATCGTGATCCCGGCCACCCAGGACGTCTTCCGGCAGGCCATGGCCGCCGGCTACCTGGATACCTTCGTCGAATCGGGCGCGGTGGTTACCACGCCCACCTGCGGTCCCTGCCTGGGCGGCCACACCGGCGTCCTGGCCGAGGGGGAGGTGGGTCTTTCAACCACCAACCGGAACTTCGTAGGCCGGATGGGCCATCCCAAGAGCCGGCTTTACCTTTCTTCACCGGCGGTGGCCGCCGCCAGCGCCGTCACCGGGCGCATAACCCATCCTTCCGAGGTGGTCTGATGAAGATAAAGGGGAATTGCTGGAAGTTCGGCGACAACATCAACACCGACCTGATCATCCCGGCCCGGTACATGACCGCCTACTCGGCCGAGGAACTTGGCCGCCACTGCATGGAGGATGCCGATCCCGAGTTTCCGACCAAGGTCCGGCCCGGTGACATCATCGTGGCCGGTGAAAACTTCGGCTGCGGCTCCAGCCGTGAGCACGCGGTTCTGGCTTTGAAGGGGGCCGGGGTGGCCCTGGTCATCGCCCGCTCCTTCGCCCGGATCTTCTTCCGGAACGCCATCAATACCGGCCTGCCGATTATCGAGAGCCCGGAGGCGGCCTCGGCCATCGAAGCGGGTGACGACATCGAGGTCGACCTGAGTGCCGGCCGGATCGATAACCAGACTACCGGCGAACAGTACACCATCGCCGAATTTCCGGAATTCCTGACCCAGATCATCGAAAAAGGAGGCCTGCTCCCATGGGCAAAGACGCTGTGAAGACCTACCGCATTGGTGTCATCCCCGGCGACGGGGTCGGTCCGGAGATCATCCGGGAAGGCTTGAAAGTTCTGGAGGCGGCCCGTTCCAGGTACGCCATGAAATTTGACCTGGTCCACTACGATTTCGGCGGCGAACGCTACCTGAAAACCGGCGAAATCTTGCCCGACAGCGCCATCGGGGAGTTCCGCGGCCTGGATGCCATCTTCCTGGGCGCGGTCGGCCATCCCGATGTCAAGCCGGGCATCCTGGAGCACGGCCTGCTGCTCAAGCTGCGGTTCGCTCTGGACCAGTACATCAACCTGCGTCCGGTCAAGCTCTACCCGGGCGTCTGGACTCCGCTCAAGGACAAGGGTCCGGAGCAGATCGACTACGTGGTGGTGCGCGAGAATACCGAGGGTGCCTACTGCGGCATCGGCGGCAGCTTCAAGAAGGGCACCGCCGAGGAGATCGCCGTCCAGCAGGACATCAACACCCGCAAGGGAGTCGAACGCTGCATCCGGTATGCCTATCGCCTCTGCCAGCGCCGCAACCAGCGCAAGAAGCTGACCTGCTGCGACAAGGCCAACGTGCTTACCTACGCCGGCGACCTCTGGCGGCGCACCTTCGAGGAGGTGGGCCGGGAGTACCCGGAGATCAGCCGCGATTATGCCTTTGTTGACGCCACCACCATGTGGATGGTCAAGAACCCGGAGTGGTTCGACGTCATCGTGACCAACAACATGTTCGGCGATATCATCACCGATCTGGCCGCCGTGACCCAGGGCGGCCTGGGCATCGCCGCCGGCGGCAACATCAACCCCAAGGGCGTCTCGATGTTTGAACCCATCCACGGCTCGGCCCCCAAGTACACCGGCAAGAATGTCATCTGCCCGCTGGCGACCATCGCCTCTGGAGCCATGATGCTGGACAGCCTGGGCGAGACCGAAGCCGCCAAGGCCATCGACGCGGCCATCTGGAAGGCGACCGGTGAGGGGCATGTTAAGAGTTTGGAGGCCGGCAAGATGGGCCTGGGCACCGCTGAGGTCGGCGACCTGATCGCCCGGTTCGTAAGCGAAGCGCGCTGATTTTGGTGCGGATGTGGTAAAATATTGGGTCTGATTTATTGGGAGATCGTCTAATGGTAGGACTGCAGACTCTGGATCTGCCTATGGTGGTTCGAATCCACCTCTCCCAGCAGTTCGACTCGCTTCGTTCGCTCACCGCCGGCTAATACTCGACTCGTTTCGCTCGCTCACCGCAAGTTCCTGTTTGATTCGGTAAGCGCATAACCTGAAGTCGAATAATCCCGGGCGAGTCGAAAAGGGAGGCTAAGCTCCCTGACAAAAGAGGTGGATTCGAAGCGCTTTCCATCCCCCGACCGTTCCTGACCGACCCGTTCGATCCGAAAGTGCCTTTCTCTCCGTAATGGCCGCCTCGTTCTCTTACCGGCGTTTTTTCTCCGGGCAAGGCGTTCCGGGGCAGGTTGACGTCTTTAAGTTTGCATGTTAGGATAACATTAAACGGGAAATTATTATTAACGCCGATAGTGGGGAGGATGACATGCGATTATTCAGGCGGAAGGCCGAGGAGGTTGAGGAACCCGTAAACATTGCGTCGGTTGGCAAGCTGAAAATTCTGACGGCCGACGACGAGGAGGATATCCGGGTCCTGCTCAAGAAAATGCTTGAGGCGGAAGGACACCAGGTGATCAGCGCCGTTGACGGCGAGGATGCCCTCCAGAAGCTTAAGGATGAAAAACCCGATCTTTTGATACTCGACAAGAAGATGCCGAAGCTGAACGGCCTCAAGGTGCTCGAGAAGGTCAGGCAGGATCCTTCCACCCGGAACCTGCCGGTGATCATGCTCACCGTCGACGCTTCGGACAAGGATGTTTACCAGGGATACATGCAGGGCGCCGACGTTTACCTGGCCAAGCCGTTCAAACTTAACAACATCCTGATCGGGATCGTCATGGCCTTAAAAAAAGCCCGGAAATGAACCCGGCTCTTGTTGTTTTCCGATGGCGATGGCCATGATCTTGAAGAAGGCCCGGAAACAGTTTCCGGGCCTTTTTTTTGAGTGGTTTGCCGTCTTTGCAGTGGGAAGAAACTGCGCGGTTATCGTAGGTTTTCCGGGGAGGAGAGAATGGCCTTTACGCTGGAGATAGGAGAACGGGCGCCGGACTTCAGCCTGCCGGCGACCGACGGCCGGAGATACACCCTGGCCGATTTCGACGGGTCCGCGCTGCTGGTGGTCTTCTTCACCTGCAACCACTGCCCTTACGTGACCGGCTCCGACGAGGTGACCCGGGCCACGGCCGAAAAATACCGGGAGCGGGGCGTCACCTTTATCGGTATCAATTCCAACAGCGAGCAGACCCATCCTACCGATGATTTCGACCACATGGTGGAGCGTATGCGGGTTAACCGCTTCCCCTGGATCTACGCGCGGGACCGGTCCCAGGAGACGGCCCGGGCCTACGGCGCGCTTCGGACGCCCCACTTTTATGTTTTCGACCGGGAACGGCGGCTTGTTTATACCGGCCGCGGCGTGGACAGTCCGCGCGACACCTCGAAGAGCACCGTCAACGACCTCGATCGAGCCCTCTCCGAACTCCTGGCCGGGAAACCGATCAGCGTTCCGAAGACCAACCCCATCGGCTGCAACGTAAAGTGGGAAGGCCGGGATGCCCACTGGATGCCGCCCGAGGCCTGCGACCTGGTCTGATTAGAGCAGGAATCGTTTTGTCCCTGGACGTTTTTTCTGAACCGTTCCCCAAGGGGAGGCGCGGTCAGGGCGGTTGGATAAGACCACTGGGCGGCTGCCTCGCGGGCAGCCGGTTTTTTATTGCGATCAGGGAAGCGGTGTGATTACTATGGTGTGCTGGACGGGAATTATCGCCGCGCGAACCGCCGCCTGGAACTGATCATCCCTTGCCTTCAGCTTCTGAATCAACACGTTGACCGCGTTTTGCCATTCGGCCCCGCCGCTGATTTCGTCATCCGCGAAAGCGCGCAGATTGGTTACCAGGGATCTGATGGCCCTGGTCTGGAAATACTGTTGGACGGCCACTGACTGCTGGACTTTCTGAAAGGCCCCGTCGAAAGGGGTCCGGTCAAATTCGGCGGCAAGGTTGATTCCCGAGGCAAGCTGGCCGGCGGTAAATTCCTTGCTTTCGTTGCCCCAGGCAACTCTGGCCCGGGCCGAGGCGAGCTCCGGCACCTTTAGAATGAACCGGTTCAACTCCTGGTTGAACGGGAGAAAGGGAAGAATGCTGCGGTTGCTCGACGAGGAGCGCGGGTCCGGATCGTAACAGAAAGGGTAGCGTTCGCTTTCCAGCTTGATTTCGCCGCCGGTTGAGCTCAGCACCCGGTGTCCGGACGAAACTGCCGTTCCGCCTTGCCTGTTCACGGAAATTTCGCCGATATTCCCGTCGCAGCCCAGCGCCTTGAGGAAAGCGTAGGCCATGACCAGGTGCCCGTTTGAACCCGGGTGAACCCCGTCCCGGCCGCAAACGTCGTAATTCTCTCCCAGGACGGCCTTCGCCCGGGCCATGGCTTCGATCAGGGGCGCGTGAACATCCGCGAAGGACGCCTTGTATTCCGCGGCTATTTCACGGGCAAGGTTCCCGAGCTGCCTCAGGTTGGCATTGTATTCCGCCGCCCCGGTGCCGGATTTTTGAAAGAAATTTGTGTCTACCGCCCCGGGAGACCCGACGATCACGGTCGTTACGCCCAGCTCGCGAGCCTTTTTTATGATGGCGCGCATCCCGGCTTCATAATTCTTGCCGATCGTTTCCTCGTAAGGCCGGTAACGGCCGTCGTTCATTCCATAGCAGGTGGTCATGGCCGTCGGCTTGAAAAACGCGCCGAGATCGTTGGCCATCCGAGCGGCGAACTCGGGGGCGGTTTCGCCGCTCCAGCCGAACTGAAAAACGCTTATGTCGCGCCGGCCGGCGCAGGCCAGGAGATAGGTTTCGATGTAACGGCTGTAGATTTTCTGCTCGGTGATGGAGTCCCCGGCGATTGCCAACCGGGCGTTTCTGGGCAGCAGCGGGGCTTCCTGCGCGCGCGGGAAACCGGGCAACAAGGCGGTTGCCGCCAGGAGCAGCAACCCCGCCCTGATTATCATCCGTTTCATTCTTTTCCTCTCCGGGGAAACGCGTTCTTTGGCGATTAGATCGCCTCCATGGTTGAGGGCGGCTTGGTGGCGATGTTGTAGGTTACGCTGACCACGCCCGGCACCTCGCCGGTGATGCGGCCGGCCAGCCGTTCCAGGGTCTCGTAGGGAAGCCGGACCGGCGCCGCCGTCCGGGCGTCGAGGCTCTTCCAGCACCTGATCTCAATTTGAAGGCCGAAGTCCCGCCGGCCGCCGCGCATGCCGGTCACCCGGTCCTGGTGCAGGATGGCCAGGTACTGGAAGGCTTCGGTACCGGCCAGCTCCGCCTCGGTGATTACCGTTGCTTTCCGGACCAGCTCAATCTTTTCCGGTGTCACTTCGCCGATGATCCGGGCGGCCAGGGCCGGACCCGGAAAGGGCATCCGCTTGTAGATGGACTCCGGCAGGCCCAGCGTCTGGGCCACCTTGCGCACGCCGTCCTTGCGGATTTGGCGGAGCGGCTCGATGATCCGGTAGCCGAAGGCCTTCTGCGGATCGATGCCCAGCTGCTCGAAGACGTTGTGCTGCCGCTTGACGCCGGCGACCGTCTCGTCGATGTCGGTGAGAATGGTCCCCTGGAGCAGGTGGCGGGCGCCGCTCTCCACCACCAATTTGCCGAAGACCTTCTTGTAGAAGGTCTGGGTGATCGCCTCCCGCTTCTCCTCCGGGTCGGTTAGTCCCTTCAGGGCCTCGAAGAACTCCTGGCGGGCGTCCACGATCTTGACCGGGATGCCGAATTTCCCGAAAATTTCGGCCACGTTCCGGGCCTCGTCCTGGCGCATCAGACCGTTTTCGATGAAATAGGTCAGTAGACGGTTGCCCAGCGCCTGGTGGCCGAGCACGGTGACCACCGAGGAATCGACGCCCCCGGAGAGGGCCGTGATTGCCAGGCCATCCTTGACCAGGGATGATATCTCGTCGGTTTTGTCCTTGATGAAGCCCGCGACGTCCATGCCTTCGGCCTTGATCTCCTTTACTTCCATGACTCCTCCAGTTAATGATGGGTGAATGAAGCAGGATTGAAAAGGGTTGGCTGATTGACCTTCCCCAAAATATTATCACTCCGTCGAGGCGCGGTCAAGAAAAAATTAATTTTACCGCCGCCGGGGCTGTGCGGCCGGGTTGACAGCCCTGGACTCAGGGGGGCGTTACCCGGATCGAGATGGCGGGCAGCATGCCGAGCGAGACCCTCCGTTTAGGACGGTTTCCCTTTTCATCCGGCGGGCCGGACGGCCACTCGGTGAAGGCCTCGACGATCAGATTGTCGACCAGCCCCGGCTGGACTTCATTGGCCCCGGACTTGAGCATGAAAGTCAGCAGGCCCGACGACAGGTTGACCTCGCCGAGTGAAATTCCCCGGGGAGGATCGACCAGGCTGAGCGAGCAGCTCGCGAGATGCAGACGCGGGGGTACCCGGGCGCTCACCCGGACCATGCCGCCGGCCTGGAGATTGACCGGGCCGGGTTCGGCCAGCTCGAAGGCCGGCCGGCGCAGCCTGGCCTGCGGGACCAGGGCCAGCAGGGTTTCGGATGGCACCAGGTGGCGGTAGGCAAAGGCCTGCATCATGTCTTCAGCCGGAACCGCCGGCCGGCTGACCGGCTGGCCGTTGACCAGGGCGCGCCCCTCCAGCTGAAGAAAGAACGGTTCCGGGGAAGGTTCCCGGGGCGCGCTCAGCGTCATGCGGGCGCTCTCCCGACCGGCCGGAATCAAGCCGCCGTTCAGGATCCAGCCGGCCGGCGCCTCCTTGAGAAGCATCTCGATCTCGCCGTCAAAGCCATCCCGGCGCAAGGCGTGGACGTTGATCGGTGTGACGCATCCGGCCGGAATGGCCAGGCTTGACGGGGTCACGCGCAGTTCAAAACCGGGGATGCGCGGTCCGATACGCAGGCGATAGGCATACTCCTCGCCGCCATGATCCTGGGAGTCGGCGATCTCGACCTGGTAGGTGCCGTCCCGGGGCAGTTTGAAGGAAAGGTAGGAATCGGCGTGATGGGTATTGAGTCCGGAGCCCCGATCTTCCCGGTCGTCATTCCAGGCCAGCACGCGCCCGGAGGCGTCCATCAGGCGAAGCCGGGAATCCAGCGGCGAACCGAGGCGGCGAGCCATGACTTCCGCCACGAACTCAAATCCGGACCGGCCTTCGAACTGGAAACGGTCGGTGTCGCCGGGTTTGCCGATCCGGCCGTTTATAATCTGGGGCAGGCGTACCTTCTGGGCGGCCGCCGAACTGCCGGATTCGCTTTCAATTGATTCGGGCAGGTTGTCCACCGAGTAGAGAACGGGATTGGAGATCTGTCCGTTGTTGATAAAGGAGACGGTCCGGATCGTACCCGGTTCGAAATTGGTGTCCAGCGGCAGCCGGCTTTCCGGAAGGTTCCAGCCGGAGAGCGCGGCGGCGGTCGGAAGGGCGGCTCGGCCGCCCAGCGGAAAGACCCGGGTGACAAAGGGTGATTCACCGGCGTAAAGACGGTAAACGAAGTCCTCCCGGCCCCGGTAAATGGAGTCCCGGATCTCGACCCGGTACTCACCGTCCCGGGGTACCTCATAAAGTATGACCGGGTCCGGGTCGAATCGGTAATGGTCGGCGAAGGCCGCTTCCCGGCCGTCCGGATCATAAATGGCGATGGCCGCCTGGAACCAGCCGGGCACCGCGTCGGCCAGATAGGGAATAAGACTCCTGGCCTGGGCCCGCAAGACAAGTTTCTGTCCCCGGCGCGCCTTGAAAGTGAAGCAATCCGAGTCGCCCGGCATGATCTGCCCGTTGAAGACCGCCGGGAGTTCAACGGCCGTTCCGGCCGGCGCATCCGGATCGTTCGGTTCCGTCTCGAGTATTTCCGGGGCCGGCCCCACCTGGAAACGCAGCGGGTTGGTTAGCCCTCCGGCGGCCAGCAGCCGCAGTTCCCGGTCGCCGGCCGGCGCGTCCTCGGCAATCGACAGGTCCAGGATCGCCAGTTCCTGGATGGATCGTTTCACCGGCTGTTTCCGGCCGGGGTCCAGAAAGATTTCGTAGGCCTTTTTCAGATCTTCATTGCTCAGGTTGTCCAGGTCGCGCAGGAGCGGGTGGTCGGGTAGCTCGACCGGCTTGGCCGGTTCGGTCTCCGCCTCCGGCTGCTTTACCGGCGGGACCGGTAATCCGCGCCGCGCGGCCGCTTCGGCCCGGCGCTTCTCCCGGATTGCGGTGATCCGGCGCCGGAGGGCATCCTTCTGCAGCGAGGTCAGGGGGGGTATGTAACGAAGGTTGGCCGCGCTCACCCCGTCCCCGGAGATATAGGCGGCGGACAGGCCCCTCAGGTTCTGGCCTCCGACCGTCACCTGGACGGTGGCGCCCCGGCGGCCGCCGGCCGGGTAAACATAGCCGGCGGAGGGATCAGTATTGGCGGTCTGTCCCCAGGCGCCGGCCGCCCCGGTTAATGTCAGCAGCAGTCCCGCGAATATCCCGAGCCGCCTGCTTCCGGGATTCACATTATCTCCCTGAGAAGATTCCGGCTGGTACCGGGTGTCGGCGGAGGCAGGAGGGGCAGGTTGCGTCCCTGGGAGTCAGGCAACCGGCCATCAGGGTCGATGCCCAGGAGCGTGTAAAGACTGGCAATCAAATCCTGGGGCGTCACGGGGCGTTCCTTGACGGTTTCACCCCGGGCATCGGAGGTTCCGACCACGCGGCCGCCCTTGAAACCACCGCCGGCCACCAGGACCGAGAAACACTTTCCGTAATGGCCGCGGCCGCCATTCCAGGGGGCTTCCCATAAGATCCGCGGCGTCCGGCCGAACTCGCCGCAGCACCAGACGACGGTACTTTCCAGCAGGCCCCGGCCGGCGAGGTCCTCCAGCAGTGCCGAAAGTCCGTTGTCCAGTTCCGGCAGTTTCTGGCGCATGGACTGAAAATGCTGTTTGTGGGTGTCCCAGCCGCCGTAGTTGATGGTTACGTAAGGCACCCCGCTTTCGACCAGGCGGCGCGCCACCAGGCAGCTCTGGCCGAAACGGGTCCTTCCGTATCGATCCCGGACCTCATCCTTCTCGGTGGTTAAATCGAAGACCCTGGCTGCGTCGCCGGTGATCAGCTCGTGGGCCTCATTAAGGCTGCGATCGAAGGAGGCAAAGTACGGATCGGCCGGCATCGTCCGGCCGAGCGTGTCCAGCTTCTTCAGGAGGTCCCAGCGGCCCAGCTGCCGTTCGCTGGAGATTCCCGGTGCGGACAGGCCCTCGACGGCGAAGGTTTTTCCGTTGGGATCCCCCCCGGTGACCAGCGGTTTGTATTTGGATCCCAGGAAACCGACCTCGGAAAAACGCCCCTGCGAGGTGGTCAGGATTATGTAGGGAGGCAGCTGCCCCCGGTAGCCGTGCTCGTATCCCTTGAAGAGGGCTACGACCGCGCCGACGCTCGGATAGGAAAGCGCTTCGCCCGGCTTGTGGCCGGTCTGGGTGATGTAGGCGGCCGTTTCGTGGCCGTCAATGCCGTGGGTCAGGCTGCGGATGATGGAATACTTGTCGGCGATCTTCGCCAGCCTGGGAAGCAGTTCGTTGATCTGGATGCCCGGGATGTTGGTCTGGATCGTCTTGTCGAAGGGGCCGCAGTAATCGTAGCCGGCCTCCGGCTTGGGGTCGAAGGTGTCCAGGTGCGAGGGGCCGCCCCAGAGCCAGATCTGGATGACTGAGCGGGCGCGGCCGCCCGCGGCCGACGGGCCGGCCGGTTCCTCGGCCCCGGCGGCCAGGCTCAAGGCGGCCAGGATCAGGAGTGCCGCCCCTGATCTTCTTAAGAATGAGGCCGGCCTTGAGGCGGCGCCGGCCCGCGCCGGCCGTCCGGACCGGAACTCTTTTCCGGGTCGTTCGATTTTTAATGGCGGCATAGGAACTCCTTGCTGTTGATCAGCGTCCAGGCCAGGTCGTCGTTGGCCGCTTTGTAGCCGAGGCTGGTGTTGGCCTGGAAGTAGGCCGCGGCAATTTCCGCTTCTTCCCTGGTCGGCCGGCGCGAAAGGATAATCAGGTAGGTCTGCTCGATGATCAGCTCGCGGTTCCATTTGACGGAGGCCAGCATCTTCTGAAGGCGGGAACTCATAGTGATTTTGCGCTGGATCTCCGACGAATTCATCAGGCACATCCGCTGGGCGGCCGACGGCTGCCGGCTGCGCTCCGATTCCAGCCCGGTGTCGCGGCCGGGCCGGCCGAACATCTCCAGGAAGGGGCTGGTGATGCTTCCGTCGGAAAGCAGGATCGAACGCTGCCGCCTGGGCGTAAAGGTGAACGGCTCGGGTATCGGGCTGCTGTATTCCTCGCCGCCGCCGCCCGCGATCCAGTTCAAGGCATCGATCAGGACCTCAGCCTCCAGCTGCCGGACCGGGTAGCAGGCGAAGAACCGGGCCGATTCGGGGTTGTTGCCGTCGGGTATGGATGATTGCTGGTAGGTGTTCGAGTTCAGAATCGCCTTGAAGAGAAGTTTCAGGTCATACTTGTTGTCGACCAGGTATTTTTCGAGCCCGGCGAGCAGTTCCGGGTTGACCGGCGGGTTGTCAGGCCGGAGGTCGTCCGGTTCGTGGATGATTCCGTAACTCATGAACCAGGACCAGGCCCGGTTGACGATGCTGCGGGTGAACCAGGGGTTGCCGGGGGCCAGTAGCCAGTCGGCGAAGACCCGGCGCGGGTCCTGTTCGGGGGGTATCTTTAACCTGGTTCCGTCGGCCATCACCGTTTCAATCACGGCGGCGGGAGCCGGGTCAAGCTGGACGATTTCCTCCTTCCACTCGGCCGTTTTCTTGTAGGCGATCCGTGAGAAGCAGGCCTCCAGCCCGGCCCGCCGTTCGGCCGGCCAGGATTCAAGGCGCGTGCCCATGAAGGTGAGGGCCACTACCCGGGCAATCGAGGGAGCGTCGCGTCCCTGGACCGCCCGGTAAAAGTTTACCGGCGGCACGCGGAAATTGCTGCCGCTGGAGGTCAGGAGCGCCCGGGCGAAGCGGTCGTAGGGCAGGTTCTCCCGGAGCGAGTCCCGGATCCAGCGGTGATAGGCCTGGACGGCGTTAGGCCAGAGATTGATGGGGAATTCCGCCTTTACCCTCAGGATATCGCACCACTTGAGCGACCAGTAATCGGCAAACTCCGGCCGCGCCAGCAGGGTGTCAATCAGGGCGGACCTTTTATCCGGCCGGGGATCTTCCAGAAAGGCGGTTACCTCGGCCGGTTCGGGCAGGGTTCCGATTACGTCCAGATAGACGCGCCTGACGAAGATTTCGTCGGAACAGAGCGGGGCCGGCTTGATTCCCCGCTTGCCCAGGCCGGCGAGCACGCAGGTGTCAATGAAGTTGGCCGGCGCGGTCCAGCCGGCGCCTTCGAAGGGCGCCGCCGGCCGGCGGACGGTATCCGCGCCGGACGATGCCGGCGCCAGGAGGAGGCCGGCGGCGAGGCCGAGCAACAGTGTTTTCTTCATTTTCCGGGGGCCGCGGCGTCAACCTCGATCTCGAAGAGCAGGTCGTCGCGGCAGATGGTGTTTTCAATCACCAGCATGGGCAGGTCGGGGAAATTCAGGTTGGCGAGCATCCGTTCGAAGGCCGGCGCGTCCTCGCCGTTTTTGAGATAGGTGATCGCCCGGGTGACGTCCCGCCATGCCATCCGGCGTGATTCCAGGATTGCTTTCACCACATCCAGGGTAAGCAAGGCCTGTTTTTCAAAGTTCCCGGGGTGGGCGCTTTTCCCGTCCGGATGGATGGCGGCCGTTCCGGAAACCAGCAGCTGGCGCCAACCGGATCCCGAAATTTCAACCGCCCGGCTGAAGGAACTGCCGTACCGGAGGGCCGGGCATTGGAGCGGTGAGGCGACCGCCGATTTCCGGATGCTTCTGTCCAGGGGGCGGACGGCCAGCGCGTTGGCGACCAGGGCGGCGCCGGCGGCATTGCCCCCGCCGATGCCGGTGCTGGCCGGCACCAGGCGGTCGAAGACCCGCCGGGCGGCGAAAAAACCGGTGCGCACCCGGTTGAAGTCGCCGTACCAGGCCAGGATGTCGTCCAGGTAGAACCAGGTGCGGACCAGGTCGGTAAAGGAGAGCCCGGCCGCCTCAAGGGCCCGTTCGATCGATTCGAAGACCGCCTGGGCCTGTTTTTCCCGGGACAGGGAGGTATCGGCGGCCCGGACGTCCCCGAGCCGACAGCAGCGGGAATGGCCGTCGTCGTAAACGTAGCCGACGGTGCGCCCTTCGAGTCGGATGGGGCGGACGCCGGCGCCGGTGACCGCCTGCAGCTGGGTGCCGGCCAGGCCGTTTCCATTCCCGGTTCCCCGCAGCCGGGTGACCGGCCATTCCGGTTCAACGGTCGGGACCGAACTGTTTGCGGTAATCGTCCCGAAAAGATCCTGGCCCAGGATGGAGGCGTTCAAGGATTGGACCGGGGAGACGGCCCTTGCGAACCAGGCGTCCGGGGATTCTTTGCCGCCCTGGGGGCGGACGGTAATGAAGTAATGGGAGGTTTCGCCGAGATCGAGTTTGATCGAGTGCAGACCGGAACCGGCGACGCGTTCGATCATGTGATTTCGCCCGTCTTCTTGATGATGGCCGTCATGGTCGTTTTTTTAAGGTTGATACTCTTATTTCCCGGGGTTTGTTTTTCAAAAAATTCGATGGGGAAACGGGAGAAAATGTTTATTATACAAAAAAAACAACGCGGGTCAAACAGGTGAAAAAACTCAAATATAATGATACCATTCGTTCCGGCCGGCGGCAAGAAGACGGTCCGGGTAACCGGCGGTCCGGGATCTGTGCTAAAATTTATCGGCAACTCTTACTTTTGGCGGGGGAATCATGGTCAAAACCAGGATAATCTGCACGCTCGGCCCGGCCTCCTCGAGCGAGACCGTGCTTCGGAAGATGATGCGGGCCGGCATGGATGTCGGTCGTCTCAATTTCTCCCACAGCCGCCCTCGGGAGCTTCTCCCCGGAATAAACCTGATTCGATCTTTGAATCGGAAATACCGCCGCCGCGTCCGGTTGTTGGGCGACCTCCAGGGTCACCGGATCAGGATCGGCGGACTGGCGGCGCCCCTGGAACTCAAAAGACGCCAGGTCCTTTACCTGGTCCGGGCCGGGGCGGCCGTCGGTGCCGGCCGGATTCCCTTCGACTACCGGGGTCCTTTGGAAAGCATCAAAACCGGACAGCCGATCTTCTTGGACGACGGCAACCTCGTCCTGGAGGTGACCGCCGTCTTCAAGAATGCTTTAAAGACACGGGTGGTTGTCGGCGGCCGGCTCAAAGGTCACAAGGGCGTCAACATTCCGGACGCGAAACTGGATTTTGGCCCGATCAACCCCAGGGATGTCGAGGATATCCTCTTCTGCGCCGAGAACCAGCTCGATTACCTGGCCCAGTCTTTCGTCCGGAGTGCGGGTGATATCATGGAGGTGCGGAAGATACTGGGTCGGAATTCCCGCTGCCGGGTGATTGCCAAGATCGAGAACCGGGAGGGCGTCAGGAACATCGACGAGATCATCGAGGCCTCCGATGGCATCATGATCGCGCGCGGGGACCTGGGCGTCTCCCTGCCTATCCAGGAGATACCGATTCTTCAGAAGCGGTTGATCAGGAAGTGCAACCAGGCCGGCAAGTTCGTCATCACCGCCACCCAGATGCTGGAGAGCATGACCGAGAATCCGCGGCCGACCCGGGCCGAGGTGACCGACGTGGCCAACTCGATTATCGACGGTACCGATTACGTCATGCTTTCGGCCGAATCGGCGGTTGGAAAGTACCCGGTGGAAACGGTGGCCATGATGAACGGCATCATCAAGTTTACGGAAGGGTATTTGAAGGCGGGGAAGCCGGGTCGGTAGGGGAATTCCGGAAAATCTTTTTTGCCCGGGTTGTGCCTTTTCCCCGTCCGTTGCCGGGTTTCTGCCGCGAAAAGAAGGCAGCTCTTACTTTTCACTCCGAGCGGAGTTTCTCTTCCAGCTTCTGGCGTATCAGCCGGGGATCGGCCTTGCCGCCCGAGAGTCGAACGGCCTGGCCGGTAAGAAAGCCGAGCGACTGGGAACGGCCCTTGCGGAAATCCTCCACGGCCCGCGGGTTTTCGGCCAACACCCTGGCAAGAATCTTCTCCAGCTCGCCGCTGTCGGCCGCCTGATCGAGGCCCTGCTCCCTGGCGATCTCCGCCGGTGTCCGGCCGTCTTCGAAAAGTAGTTCCAGCAGCTGCCGGCCGGCGTTGGGATTGATTTTCCCGTTTTCAACCAGGGCCAGGAGGCCGGCCAGCCGTTCCGGAGTGATCTTGGTTTCGGCCAGGGTCAGGCCGCGCCGGGCGGCGGCCGGCAGCAGGCGGCCGGCAATCCACTGGGCGGCCAGTCGGGCCGGGATTCCGGCCCTGATGACCGCCTCGCTGTAATCGGCGCTCTCCGGGGAGACGGTCAGGCCGGCCGCCTCCGTTTCGGTCAATCCGTACTCTTCGACGAAGCGGAGCTGCTTCCGGGCCGGTATCTCCGGCAGGCCGTTCTTGATTTCGGCCAGCCATTGGTCGGAGATGACCACCTCGGGGACCGAGGGATCGGGAACGCAGGGGCCGGAAAACTTTTCGCGCATAGGCAGGGTCCGGCCGCTTTTCGGGTCCCAGAGACGGGTGTGCAGGATGATCGCCTCGCCTTTCTGGATCAACTCCTGCTGCCGCTTGATCTCGTAGGCGATGGCGTCCCCGATGCCCCGCACCGAGTTCATGTTCTTGACCTCGACCTTGACGTTCAATTCCTGGCTGCCGGCCGGCCGCAACGAGATGTTGGCGTCCACCCGCATCGTACCCCGTTCCAGGCTGCACTCGGCGCCGCCGGCTCCGGGGACCAGGGTGCGGATCGCGTTGACGAACTCCATGGCTTCGTAAGGGCTGCGCATGTCCGGCTCGGTGACTATCTCGACCAGGGGACAGCCGGCCCGGTTGAAGTCAACCAGGCTGACGCGGGTCTTGCCCTCGGTTTCATGGACGAGCTTGGCGACGTCCTCTTCCAGGTGAAGGGTGCGGATGCGCAGGCGACGCAAGGCGCCGTCCTCGCCGGTAATCTCCACCCAGCCGTTTCCGGCCAGCGGTCGGTGGAACTGCGAGAGCTGGAAACCTTTCGGCAGGTCGGGATAATAATAAACCTTCTGGTCAAAACGGCTACGCTGGTTGATCGTGCAATTCAGGGTCATGGCGACGCCGACCGCCTTTTCCACCACCTCCCGGCTCAGTTGAGCCGAGGCGCCCGGGAACCAGAGGCAGATGGGACAGGTATTCTGGTTCGGTTCGTCTCCGAACCGATTGGGACAATCGCAGAACATCTTGGTGGCGGCGTTCAACTGGACGTGGATTTCCAGGCCGACGACCGCCTCGTATTTTGTCGTCATGCGCCACCCGTCAGGGTTTCGAAAAGCCGTTTCCCGCAGGCCAGCAGGAAGGCGTCGGACCGAAACCCGCCCATTACCTGAAGACCGGGGTCGGACGCCTCCCGGCCGCCGGAGAGGGAAAAGGCGAGGGCGGGGCAGCCGGTGACGTTGGCCGGCAGGGTGAGGGAGAAGGCGGCGTAGGTCTGATCGACTTCCCGGGCCGATTCGGCCGCCGGCGTTTCCGGCCGGACCGGACTGATGATCAGGTCAACCGTCTCGAATAGTTGACCGATTTCCCGGATCAGGCGGGCCCGGATCCGGGCCGCCCGTTCGAAGGTTCCGTATGACTCGAACTGGAAGAAGGCGCCCTGGAAGAGCAGCGTCTTCAGGAACGTGCTGAAGGAGGCGGCCCGCGTCTTCAGGTACATGTCATTCCAGTTGTTAGCCGAATCGGCCCGCAATCCGTAACGGACGCCGTCGAATTTTCCGCAGCTGGAGGAGGCCTCGACGCTGCCGATCACCCGGTGCAGGTCGCGGAAAGTTTCGTCTCCCGGCCAGGGAACTTCCCGAACCGGGAATCCCGCCCCTTCGAGTTTCTTGAGGCCGGCTGAAAAGATTTCCCGGGCGGCCGGGCTGAGGCGGGCTTCGCAGCCGGCGGGCCGTCCGAGGACCGGTTTGGATTCCGTTTTCGGCGGCCGGACCGGGAATCCGGCCAGCGGTTCCGCCTCAAGAGAGAAATCTTTGCCGTCGAAACCGGCGATCTCGGCCATTGCCGCGGCGACGTCCGCCGGATGGTTTCCGAGCAATCCGACGGCCTCGAGGGAGGGCATCAATCCGATCAGGCCGGCCCGGGAGACGGTTCCGTGGCTGGGTTTGAAACCGAAGCGCCCGCCGGCGGCGGCCGCGTAGCGGGGTTCGCCGGCCAGGTCGGCCATGAAGGCCAGGTCGGCCGCCTGGCTGGTGAAGTTCTTGAGACAGGCATCGCCGTTCAGCCCGAAGCCGAACTCGGCGGTGGCGGCCCGGCCGGCCAGAACGGCGCCGGCCTCCAGGCTGCGCTGAACAACCGTTGCGTTCTCCAGGGCGGTGAACTTTTCCAGGGCCGGCGATCCGGCGTCGGAGACCTGGTCCCGGACCGAAAAATTGGCCGGCGCGATGAGCTTCTTGTCCCGGAGGCGGTCCGGGTTTTCAGATTCGCTGATCTTCATTCCAGGATATTGGCCACCTTGAAATGGCCGTTTTTGACCGCGGGGGCGTTTCGGAAGAGATCCTTCTTTTCAACGCCCGGGTACTTCGAAGCCGTCCGGCCGGGGCGCATCCGGTTCCCGGGCCGGGAGGGCGAGTAGACCGGTTCGGCGTCGGCGGGAAGTTTCTCGATCCGTCCGGCCAGATCGGCGGCCGCTTCGACGGCCTTTTTCAGCTCGTTTCTTTCCGATTCTTCATACCCGAGGCGCGAAACCCAGGCGAGGCGTTTGACGGGGTCCTCTTCCCGGCGGCCGGAGATTTTCAGCTCGCCTTCACCGGCCAGGTGTAGTTCCGCCAGCTGTTCCGGGGTGACCGGGGCCGGGGCCTGGGTGAGCGGGCAGACGGCGCTGCGGTTCTTGGGAAAGGCGATCACGTCGCGGATCGAGGCGGTTCCAAGGATCATCGAGGCGACCCGGTCAAGGCCCAGGGCCAGTCCGCCGTGCGGGGGCGTTCCGTAGTCAAGGGCCCGGACAAAGAAGCCGAACTTCTCCTCCACCTCCGCCTCGGAGAGGTCGAGGGCCTGGAAGATTCGGCGCTGGACCCGGGCGTCATTAATGCGGATGCTGCCGCCGCCCAGCTCTTCGCCGTTGACGACCAGGTCATAGGCGCGCGAATTGAGGGAGAGCAGTCCCGGGCGGTCGGCGGGGTCGAAATCGGTCCGGTCCGGGGCGGTGAAGGGGTGGTGCTTGGAGGTGAGGCCGGCCTCGGTTGCCTCGAAGAGCGGAAAGCCGGTCACCCAGACCGGATGGTATTTGTTGCCGGGAATTAGTTCCAAACGCCGGGCCAGGTGCAGACGGAGCTGGCCGAGGGCCGAAAGGACCGTTTCGGAAGAGGTATCGGCAATCATCATGATCACGCTGCCGTCCTCGGCCTGAAACCGTTCCAGAATGGCCTGCTGCTCGCCGGGGTTGAAGAACTGGACGATGTTTGATTCCAGCTTGCCACCGGCCACCCGCATCCAGGTCATGCCCTTGGCTCCAAAGCCGGGTACGATCTCCCTGGCGTATTCATTCTGGAGGACATTCTTGCTCAGGATCTCGGATTTGCCCCGGACGATGAGCCCCTTGATCCGGCCGCCCTGGCCGATGATCTTTCGGAAGATGGCGTAACCGGTATTCCGGAAGAGGTCGGTGGCCTCGACCAGGCGCAGGTCGAAGCGGAGGTCGGGACGGTCGGTGCCGGTCGTCTCCATGGCCTCCCGGTAACTGATCCGGGGGAAAGGCCGGGGCAGGCTTATTCCGGCCACCGCGAACATCCGGACGAGGGCCTCCTCCATCAGTTCGTAGATGAACTCCTCGTCTATGAAGGAGGCCTCCAGGTCCAGCTGGGTGAACTCGGGCTGCCGGTTGGGGCGCAGGTCCTCGTCCCGGTAACACCGGACCACCTGGAAGTAGCGTTCGAGGCCGCCAACCATCAGCAGCTGCTTGAATAATTGGGGTGACTGGGGAAGCGCGTAGAAGTTCCCGGGGTGGAGGCGGCTGGGTACCAGGTAGTCGCGGGCCCCTTCCGGGGTGCTGCGGGTGAGGGTGGGCGTCTCCACCTCGATGAAGCCCCGGGAATCAAGAAAATCCCGGGCGGCCTTGATAATCCGGTAACGGTTGACCAGGTGCTTTTGCAGGGAGGGGCGCCGCAGGTCCAGGTAGCGGTACTGGAGACGCAGGTCCTCCTCAACGCCTTCGGTCCCCTTAACGGAAGCGCCGGCGGTCATGGCCTTCTCCGAGATGGGGAAGGGGGGCGTCTTCGAAGCGCTGATTATTTCCAGGCCGGCGGCCTTGATTTCGATGTCGCCGGTCTCCAGGGCGGGATTCTCGGTACCCTCCAGGCGCCGGACCACCTGGCCGGTAATCAGAACGCAGTACTCCTCCTTCAGCCGTCCGGCGGCCTCATAAAGGCTGCCCGCCTGGACGTTGAAGACCACCTGCACAATGCCGGAGATGTCCCGCAGGTGGATGAACAGGAGGTCGCCGTGGTCGCGCCGGGCGTCAACCCAGCCGGCCAGGCACACTTCGCGCCCGATATCGGCAGGGCGAAGTTTTCCGCAGCCGGTCCTTTTTCGATAGTCCATGTTTTTGTTTCCGGATCGGGATTTGAGTCAAGAATAGTCTTGATTTTATCCTCATTCCCGGTTGCCGGTCAAACCGGCCTGGGTTATACTATTGGAGAACCGGAGAGGAGCCTAACTTATGGAAGTGAAACAGGTGCTTGACCTGATCGGAAACACGCCGCTGGTCCAGCTGCGCGGCGAACGCATCTTTGCCAAGGCCGAATTTCTCAACCCCGGCGGCAGCATAAAGGACCGGGTGGCCCGGGCCATGATCGAGGGGGCCGAAAAGACCGGCCGCCTCAAGCCCGGCGCCCTGATCGTCGAACCGACCTCCGGCAATACCGGGATCGCGATCGCCTTGATCGGGCGTCTCAAGGGATACCGGGTCCGGATCGTCATGCCGGAGGGCATGAGCGAGGAGCGCAAGAAAATCATCCGGGCCCTGGGGGCGGACCTGGTTCTGACCCCGGACCGGGAAGGTATCGCCGGCGCCGTGGAGACCGTCCGGCGGATGGCGGCGGCCGATCCGCGCATTTTCGTGCCCCAGCAGTTTGAGAATCCCGACAACCCCCGGGTTCATTACGAGGAGACCGCGCGCGAACTCTGGCGCCAGATGGACGGGCGGATCGAGGCTTTCGTGGCCGGCGTCGGCAGTGGCGGAACCCTGCAGGGCGTGGCTACTTTCCTCAGGGAGAAGAATCCGAAGGTGATCATCGCCGCGGTGGAACCGAAGAACGTTTCCGCCCTGCTCGGCCACGAGCCGGGCCTGCACCAGATTCAGGGGATCGGCGACGGTTTCATTCCGGCCATACTCGATGTTTCGATCATCGACCGGGTCATCGAGGTCTCGGACGAGGATGCCATTTCCGCCACCCGCTCCCTGAGTTCCGAGAACGGCCTGCTGGTGGGGACCTCTTCGGGCGCCAACGTCTGGGCGGCCCGCCTGCTGGCCAAAAGTGTGAAAGGCAATATCGCCACGGTGCTGCCCGACCGGGTCGAGCGTTACTTCAGCACCGCCCTTCTTTAGCCGGGGGAGCACCAATCGACTTCCCGGCCGCGAAGGCTTGGCCGAGTCGCGGTCCGATTCCGTAGTAGGCCCGGCCGGCCGGGTCGAAGATCAGCGGTTTCACCAGGCCGATTCCGGGATTTCCCCCGGCATCCAGCACCGCCGTTTCAGCCCGGACGTCCTTGATCTCCCCGATGAACTGGGTGTGGAGACCGATTCGGACCGATTTCAGCAGGGCGCACTCCAGGACCAGCGGAAACTCCTCGATCACCGGAGCGTCAACCGATTTTCCAGGTGCCGGGGTCAGCCCGGCCGCCGGGAACTTCTCCACGTTCCGGCCCGAAACCAGGCCAAGGTAATCAGCCTCCCGCAGGTACTCCTCCGAGGGAATGTTGATCGTAAAGGCCTTTCTCGCCATGAGGTTACCATAGGTGTAGGTGGCTTCTCTCAGGGAGACGGCGACGCAGGGCGGGTCGGAACAGCAGATGCCTCCCCAGGCGGCCGCCATGGCGTTGGGGCGGCCGGCCGGGTCGTAGGTGGCGACGATAAGAACCGGTGTCGGGAAAATTATGGTCCGGGCTCCGAGCGATTTTTTCATGTCGGCCTCCGCTGGCGGTTGTAAAATCGAACGGCGCGACGGGAGCGGGTCCCGGTCAGACAGGGCGGCCGCCCTTGATTCCGATGGTGATCTCCCGGAACGGGATCGCCTGCCCGGAGGCGGAAATGGCCTCCTCAATGAGCCTGACCAGGCCGGAACAACAGGGAACTTCCATGTGCAGGCAGGTTACCGAGGCAATCCGGTTCTCCTTGAATATCAGGGTGAGTTTTTCCCGGTAAAAATCGCGGTCGTCGAGCTTCGGACAGCCGACCAGCAGGACCCGTCCGGCCAGGTATTCGTCATGAAAATCCGCGCAGGCGAACGGTACGCAGTCGGCGGCGACGAGCAGGTCGGCTCCCTTGAGGAAAGGGGCCGAGGGCGGCACCAGCATCAACTGGACCGGCCAGTTGCTTAATCGTGATTCCGCGCCCCGGGCGGAAATCTTCCGGCCGGCCTTCTTCCCGAGATCGAGCGTCCGCATCCCGGGACAACCGGACGGAGGCGGCCCGCTCCGTTTCCCGGCCGGCCCGGAGAGGCGGATTCCTTTTTCCCGCAGGAACTCCCGGGCCTGCTCCAGGAAATCGTCCTGGCCGTGCGCCTCGAGGTGTTCCAGGTGGGCCCTGATTACGTTCTCGCCCTGGCTGACGACGTGTTCCATCACGCGCTTTTCGTCGTATGCCTCGGCCTCCCGCTCCTCGATGGAGATCGCTCCCTCCGGGCAGTGGCCCAGGCAGGCGCCCAGCCCGTCGCAGAAGAGATCGCTGACAAGCCGCGCCTTGCCGTCGATGATCCGCAGAGCGCCCTCCGCGCAATTGGGTATGCAGAGGCCGCAGCCGGTACACTTCTTATCGTCGATCCGGATGACCTTTCTCTTAGCCATTTTCAAGGCCCGTTTTTTAGGAGACGTTTTTACTTGATCGGGCGGGTATTTCCCTGGCCGTCCAGGATCTGCCTGAGGACCGGGAAAAGCTTCTCCGAGAAGCGCAGGTAGCCCAGGTCGGTGAAGTGGGTGCCGTCGACCGTAGCCTCGCCGTCGCTTCCGATCAGACCGTCGTCCTTGATATAGTAAAGGCCGGTCAGGCCCTCCTTCAGCAGTTTTTCGTAAATGGCGTACTGGGCCCGGTTGGAGGAGACGCAGCGGTCGCGCCGGGACTTCTTGAGAAAGGCGTCGCAGTAAAGCATGCTGTCAATCAGTACGATCGGAGTCCCGGGCCGGGCCCGCTTCAGCTTCCGGATGGCCGCCTCCTCCCGCTCCCTGATGCCGTCCTCCTGCATGTTGGGCATGTTGTCCAGCACGTAGACCGACGGGTCCAGCTCGCAGAGAAGGTCAATGACCTCCGCTTCCATGATGCCGTTCCCGGAGAAGCCGAGGTTGATGGTCGGATACTCCAGCCAGCGGCCCAGGATGGCCGTGTAGCACATGCCCGGCCTCGAGGCACAGCCGCCCTGGGTGATCGAGGTGCCGTAGAAGACGACCGGTTTCTTCCGGCTCGGCGGCTTCGCCTTAAGCTCGAAGGAGGCGGGCAGGCCCAGTTCGACCTTGTTGACCGGGTTGTAAAGGGGCAGGTAGAGAATATACTCCCGCTCCTCGCTGCCGATGTCCGAAAAGAGCTGGAGCTGGTTGACATCCTTCTGGGGTTTGCCGACCGCCAGCCACCTCCACTTTCCCTCGTGCCGGACGTAAAGGTCGACGCCGCTGACGCCGGTGGCCGGCATGTGGGTCATGGCCCGGTTGCCATCCCAGCGCACCGCCAGGGACGGGGTGTTGCTCGAAAAATGGATGCTGAGGCCGGACGAACACTTTCCCAGCGACCAGATCTGTTCCCGGACCACGCCTTTGGCCCGGGCCGGAAGGCGGCTGTAAGTGGCTTCGGTCTCCGGCCAGCCCCTGCCTTCGATGGTAAGCCGGGCGGCGTCATACCAGAGAAGATCCTTGCCCGGTTCCTTGACCGCCATGTTGCTGTCGAGTTTCACGATGTCCATTTTCGTTTCCGATTGGGCTAAAAGAAAAGGCCGGTTCTCACCGGCGGCGACGCCGGAAAAAAGCAGCAGGATAAGAGAGCTAACCGCCAGTCGGTGCCTCAAGGTAACCTCCTTCGGATCGGGCCGTCTTCCGGTTGAAAATCAGCCTGTAATTTTACCCTGCGGCGGGCGAGCGGTCAAGGTTAATCGTAATTCCGGCCGGCGGAATTTCCGGCGGGCTCTTTTCTGGCCCGACTCAGATAACCACCTTGGGATACATGTAGGCGCCCAGGAAGGAGATGAGAATCGTGGCCGTGGCCAGGACGACGAGGTCCAGGGGAAGCCGCGAGAGGTCCCCGGTGACCAGGAGGGCGCGGAGGCCGCTCACCATGTAGCTGAGCGGGTTCAGGTTGGCGATTCTTTGCAGCCACCCGGGCATGATCGAGATCGGGTAGATGGCGTTGGAGGCGAAGAAAAGCGGCAGGGTGATAATCTGCCCGATTCCCATGAAGCGTTCGCGGGTTTTTACGATCGAGGCGATGATCATCGAAAGGCTGCTGAAGAAGCCGGCGCCGAGTATCGTGATGACGACGACTCCGAGGATCGAAGCCGGCGAAACCCGGAGCTGGATCCGCAGAACGAGGGCGAAGAGCAGGATGATGACCGCCTGGGTCAATCCGCGGATGCCGGCCGAGAGCATCTTGCCCCAGACCAGGGCGAGCCGGGGCGTCGGGGTGACCAGGATCTTCTGAAGCAGTCCCATGTCCCTTTCCCAGATGATGGAAAGGCCATAGAAGATGGCGACGAAGGTCACCGACTGGGTAAGGATGCCGGGGGTGATGAACTGCAGGTAGGTGAAGCCCTGGGTCGGGATGGCCCGGATCCGGCTCAGCGCCTGGCCGAAGATGCCTATCCAGAGAATCGGCTGGACGGCCCGGGTGATGAGTTCAGTCGGGTCGTGGATGATCTTGCGGGTCTCCATCTCGGCCATCACGAAGGTCCGGCCGAGAATCTGCAGGATGCTGTTTATCATGAACTCACCCCAGTCTTCTTTGCGTTTGCCGCGTCCGGCGTATGTCACGGAAGTTGCCTCCTTCCTGGAGGCGGTTGCCGGTAAAAAAGATGAAAGCGTCTTCCAGGGTGGCGCCGGCCTTGCCGGTCTCTTTCTTCAACCCGGGCACCGTACCGATGGCGGCAATCCGGCCGAGGTTCATGATCGCGACCCGGTCGCAGACGTCCTCGGCTTCTTCCATGTTGTGAGTGGAGAAGAAGATGGTCGTGCCTAAGGTGTTGCGGAGTTCGAGAAGGTGTTCCCAGACATTCCGCTTGGCGACCGGATCGAGGCCGGTGGTCGGTTCGTCGAGAAAGAGCAGGTGAGGGTGGTGAAGCATGGCCTGCCCGACTTCCAGTTTCCGGATCATGCCGCCGGAGAGCGTCCTGACCAGCGAATCAGCGTATTTCTCCAGTTTCAGAAAGGCGAGCATCTCTTCAACGCGTTCCTTCCGTTCGCACCGGGGAACATCGTAGAGCCGGGACATCAAGACTAGGTTTTCCCGGCTGGTGAGGGCTCCGTCAACCGAGATCATCTGCGGCACGTATCCGATGATTTCCCGAACCCGGGCCGGCTGGCGGGTTATGCTGTGGCCGCCGATGAAGGCGTCGCCGCTGGTGGGCGCCAGCAGGGTGATCAACATCTTGATGGTGGTAGTTTTGCCGGCGCCGTTCGGGCCGAGAAAGGCGAAGATTTCCCCGGGCCGGATATTGAAGGAGACGGCGTTTACGGCGGTGAGATTTTTGAACCGCTTGGTAAGACCCTGCACGGTTATGATCGTATCCGGCGTCATCTGCAATTTTCCTGGTTGAACGGCCTCCGACGGAATGCTTGAAAGAGAGGGGTCTGGGCGCCCCGGGGAATTCTTTCCGGGGCTGATTGTCTGCGGCCGGGAGGCTTGGTTTTCCAGCCGCGCCTGATTGTCTTCGCGGGAGACCTCGGACCTTGCCTCTCGATAAAGAGGCCTCCGGTCCGGGCCGACCGGGTGACATCCGTTAAAGTTAAATGTTAGCCGCCGTGGACTTCACGGGTCAAGTTCCATCCGCTGGCCGGCGCGGAATCGCCGGATTCCGGGTCCCGGCTGGCACCCGGCTGAAGCCCGCGTTTGCGATCGGGCCTTTTACCGCCTGAGTATCCGGCAGCTGCTGGGAATGGCAACCAGGAGCGAGAGAATGATGATCGACCAACCCAGCGTTTTCGCGGCCGTTCCGGCCGCCATGCCCCAGAGAATCCCGGCTCCCAGTCCAAACAGGGTCTTGCTGGAAACATGGAGGATCATCAGGGGCCTGGGCAGCTGCATAAACCGCTCGAATTTCCGGGCGTACCAGTCCATGGTTGCCTCCTTGCGCGTGGCGGCCGGATTTTTATCCGGATTTCGCTCCGGCCCCGCTTCTTTTTCCGACCCGCCGGGAAGTCTTCAATTTCTCCCGCAGGATGACCTTCCTTTCCCGCAGCAGCCGGGAGATGTTCTTCTGCCTCATGGTGAAGTGCGACCTGGCCATTTCCGGTTCCTCCGATTCTTCAGCGCTGATAGGTTCCCATGAGGCTCGCCTCGGCCAGGACGTGTCCGCGCATCGCCTCTTCCAGGCCGGCCTTCTTCGCGCCGGGCTTTAGCTTAAGTTGAATATCGAGGGCGTAAAGCTTGAAGAAGTAACGATGCGGTTTGCCGGGCGGCGGCGCCGGCCCCAGGTACCCGATCCGGCCCGTGTCGTTCCGTCCCTGGAGGGTCCCGTCGGTCAGCCTCTCTTTTTTGGAAACGTCCTCCTCGAGGTCGGACTTCTCGGCCGGGATATTGTAGATCACCCAGTGAACGAAGATTCGCCCGGGCGCGTCCGGGTCATCGCAGATCAGCGCGAAGCTGCGGGTTCCGGCCGGCGCGCCTTTCCAGGCCAGGGGAGGGGAGACGTTCAGGGAATCCCCGGTGTGCCGGGTTGGGATGGGTGTTCCATTACGAAAGGCCCGGCTTTTGATTTCAAGGGCCGAGGCGTCTCCGGCGAAGAGAAGCAGGAAAAGAATGCCGCTTATCAGGTATTTCATTTCGACCTCCTTGCTGCCCCTCGGATATTTTACCCCCCGGGAAAAGCAGAATCAAGCGCCTTACCTGGCGGTAGACCGGACCCTCTGGCCCGCTTTTGCCTCGCCGGAGGCGGCAGTGGTATGCTATGGAATAAAAGATGAAGACCTTCAAGCGCATACTGGTGGTTTACAGCGAAAAAATCAGTTCCGGTCACCGCCAGGCTGTTGAGGGAGTGCGCCGCCGGCTTCAGGGGCGGCGATACCGGATGGTACGTTCCCAACGCCTTTGCGGCCGGGACTTCGACCGGGTTGACCTGGTGATCACCGTCGGCGGAGATGGCGCTTTTATCCGGGCGGCCGCCTTTGTCGAGCGGGCGGCCATACTCGGTATCAACTCCGAACCGGAGTACAGCGAAGGGGCCCTGACCAGCATCCGGGATGACGAACTGGACCGGTTAAACGAATTTCTGGCCGGCCGATTTGCAACCATTACCCGCCAGCGGGCCCGGGCCGAGCTCAACGGCCAGCCTTTGCCTTCGTCGGCCCTGAACGAGATCTACGTCGGAGCCCGTTACCAGTTCCACACCTCGCGCTATCTGATCGAGTACCGGGGCGTGCGCGAATCGCAACGCAGTTCCGGAGTTCTGGTGGTCACCGGCTCCGGTTCCCGGGCCTGGTACCACTCTTCCGGAGGCCGTCCCTTTCATTACTCGGAGCGCCGATTGCGTTTCCTGGTCCGGGAACCATATTCCGGGCGCCTCTTCAGACCCCGGCTGCTGCACGGGGAGGTTGGTCCGGCCGATAGGATCCGTTTTGAAAGCCAGCGTCAGGCCGGCGGCATCGTGGTTCTCGACGCCTGGCGAACCTATCCGTTCAACCGGGGCAGCCGTCTGGAGATAAGCCTCTCCGAATGGCCGCTTACGGTGCTGGTTCCAACCGGAAGTCCGTCCCGAGCCGGCCTTTCCTGACCAATTCTTTCAACGCTCGGCCCGGCTGGTTTTCCCGGCCTTGAAAAAGACCTTTTTGAAGGGTAAAATCATTGGTATGATTAAATTCCCGGCCGGGTGATAGGAGGCGGCATGAAGAAGATGAAGACGGGCGGTCTGGAACAGGCGCTGGAAAAGGCCGTTTGCGCGTTGGCCTCGACGATTGAATATCACGATCCTTTTACCGCGGCCCACCAGGTCCAGGTGACCCGGCTGGCCTGCCGGCTGGCCAAAGAACTTAACCTGTCGGCCGAACGCACGACCGGTCTGCGGGTGGCCGGTATCATACATGACCTGGGCAAGGTTTATTTGCCGGTCGAGATCGCTTCCAAGCCCTGCCCGCTGACCCCGGCCGAGATGGAAATCGTGATGGGCCACCCCCAGCTGGGGTGCGATATCATCAAGGAGGTTAAATTCCCCTGGCCGGTTCAGAAGATAATCCTGCAGCATCACGAACGCCTTGATGGTTCCGGCTATCCGCGGGGATTGAAGGGGCGGGCGATTATCCTCGAATCCCGCATCATGGCCGTGGCCGATGTCATGCAGGCGATCGTCTCTCAGCGCCCCTATCGTCCGGGACTGGGTTTGAATCGGGCGCGGGAAGTGATTATCGAGGGACGGGGCGCGAGGTACGACCCCGAAGTGGTGGACGCCTGCCTGGACTTGTTTAAGAGAAAAAGATTCAGTTTCGACCGTCCTTGACCGACCGCTCCGGTCCGGCCCTCGGAAGGTTGAGCCGGACCTTTTTTAATCTTGTTACATCAGGTTCCGGAGCAACCGTTCAAATCTCTCCAGGACCTGGAGCAGTTCGGTTTCGGAAAAATCGGCGGCCGCGTTCGAAAGGCCGAAGATCTCCCTCGCCGCGTTCCGCAAGTTCCTCTTTCGTAATTCCTCGCGAAAAACGATCGGCGTCCGGGTAAGCTTCTTTCTGATCAAGGCCTGCCGGCGGCCGAATTCCACCTGCCAGCCGGCCTCCGCGAGCGCCTCCAGTTCGCTGCGGTTCCGGACATCGGCCAGGAAGACTGCGCATCGGTTTCGGTCGCCGGTACTGGCGAAGAAACGCTGATCAAAATCGGGATCGGTGCTTTTAAAACCGCGGGCCAGGCCAAGACGAGAACTGAGTCGCGTATTCCAATCCTGTTTCTGCAAGCGGAACCGGAACGGCGGCCGGCGCCGGGCGGCGATGGCCAGGCTCGGCGGCCGGTTGTTGTCGCCGGGGCTGTAAGTGATTTGGATCGGCAGCCCCCGGTAATCGGCTCCCAGGCTGAAGTTTAACCCCAGCACGCTTTTGACCCGCCCGTTCAGGCTGGCGGCCAGGCTGTTGAAACGGGCGCGCACCACCCGGGTGGTGCGTCGGTAGTAAGTGATGAAGAAGATCAGGAAGAAGACGGCGAAACTCAGAAAACGCAGGAAGGGTTCGATTTCCATATCCGGGGAGGTGTCTGAAAGAAGGCGGCGGGCCGCCCGGGTTTTTTGGGGATAGCGATGGATGGAGAAAAGAATTTAAACAGCTTTTACACCGGGGTTGCTATCCAGGGACAAAAAACCCCATTGAGAAAAACCGGGGGGAATTAAGGAAAAGATTGCCAGGCGCCGCTCTTCCCGGTTTTTCCCTGGTGATCAGGATCGGTTGCCGGTCAACTTACTTCTTCTTGTGCGTGGCGCAGAACTTCGACTTCCCGACCGCGTTGTTCTTGCACTTCTTCCCGTCGACGGTCTTGCCCGCGCACTTCGCCTTTTTGGCAGCTGCCATTTGAATCACCCCCTTTCTTCTGCGTTTATCATATCACATCCGGTCCCGATTGCAAATTCCCGGACAGAACTATTTCTGGAACCGGAGCCATCCGAATCCCTTGGTCTCGCCGGTTTCGAAGGCGGCGCCGGACCAGGCTAGTTCGCCATCGACCATTTCGGCCGAACTGTCGGAATCGATTACGTTTGCATCGAAGAGCACCGGCGCCTCCAAAGTCTCCGGCAATCCCAGGTCCTTCATCGGGACGCGGACTTCCGCCTCCCAGGTGTTGCCGGTCCAGCGGGCCGTGCCCGGCAGGCTTCGCCCGGCCCCTCCGTCAAGCAGCCTGATCAGGCCGCCCTGGGGAGTCGGGGCGATCAGCAGAAAACGGACGCGGCCGTCACTTCCCTGGAAGGCGAGCCGGAGGTGGTCGCCGCTGGACTTGAGTCCGGGTTCCCGGTCCCGGAGCGGCTGGTTGACGTCGTCCTCAACCCGGGCCCGGACCACCAGGGTTTGATCGGCCCGGGTGATCTTTACCAGTGCGTAGAGATCGCTGACCCCGGCCTTGAGGAAATGGTTGCCATAGCCGCTTCGAAAGACCTCGGGAGTCGCCCGTTCTCCGGCCGCGGCGCCCAGTCTGATTGAATTTTCCTTCAGTCGCTCGAAGGCGCCGGCGGAGCTTTCCAGTTCGACCAGGCAGCTCTTCCGGTTCGTTTCCGGTCCGGGCGACGCGATCCGTTCGACCTTGATCTGGCCGACCAGCCGGGCGAAGGCGGCCGGTTCCAGGTTGGAACGGAGGTAGACCGGATACTGGTCCAGGAGCATCGAATCGGGATCCGGAAATTCATTGCCGAGCATGCCATGAATGTGGAGTCCGGCTTTCAGTTCGGAGGGCAGTCGGAGTCGGTAGCTTTCCGGTCCGCGCACCCAGGCCACCAGCAGGTTTTCGTTGCGGCGCGAGACCAGGTGGAGGGATTCGATATCGGGGGCGAAGGGAATTTCCTGGCGGAAGGTGTGGCCGTCGAGGAAGAAGGAGGCGATGTTCTGGACCACCCCGGTTGCCTTCCAGCCGCCGTCCCACTCGGTATTTCCGAAGGAACTGGTGTTGTGAAGGTCGGCCAGGTCCCCGTTGAAGCGCGAGACATAGGTGAAGTAGCGGCGGCAGCGGGCCAGCGTTATCGAATACAGGTAGTTTTTCAGCCGATCCAGGGCCGCCGGGATGTTTTCTCTCCGGTTGATCTCCTCGAAATGGGCGGCCGGGTCGTCGGCAAAGACCGATTCGAGCGTGGGTATGGACCGGTAGCTCGAGAAGCAGCGGCCGCTGGTCTCGGTGTTCCAGGCTTCTTTGTTGTATTTTTTTACCAGCTCGCCGTATTCCTTCATGCTTTCGCGCGGGTTGTCGTAGAAGTGGTTGGAAATGATGTCGCAGTAATCGGCCGCGCCCAGTTCCAGGAGGCGTCCGGTCCACGAGGTCTGGCCGCAGATACCGACCACCTTCGCCTCCGGGTTGCCAGCCTTGACGGCCCGGTACCCGGTCTTGAGGAGTTCCAGGTACTCCTCGGCTTTGAAGGTGTAGTAAGGTTCGTTCCAGATCTCGAAGTGCTCGACCCGGCCGGGCTTGAAGAACCGGGCCGTCTGGAGCAGGTGTTCGCCGTAGGCCTGGAGAAAACCTTCCATGGAACCATAGTCACTTACCTTGAAGGCCCCGTAATTGCCCATGGTGGCCAGCACCCGGACCGGGCTTTCACGGGTGATCTCCAGCCAGGGCCGGGGTTTCTCCCAATCCGGAGGCGTAACGCCGAACTTGAAGCTGTAGGAGGTGGAGAAGACCAGCTGGCCAAGATGCTTGTTGATCATCCAGTGGCGATTGGCCGCCAGCAGGTACTCGGCCAGGAAGGGGTTGGAGTCGGTACCCAGGGTGCCGTCTTCCGGGTAGCGGACGTCGGCGGCGAAGGGCCGGGCCGGCAGGACCGAATAGACGATTTCGTCCAGGAGTTGACCGGCGGCGGAGCGCAGTTCGGCCCGGAAGAGGCCGGTGGCGGCGGCCGGCTCCGTGTAATCGAAGCGGTGGGTGCCGGGCGGCACCTTCCAGGTTAGACTTTTACGGCCGGCCGGCCGGCCGTAAAAATCGTAGGTCAGTAGCTGGAAGGCGGCTTCGGTGTCAGCCGCGGTGTTGTTGAAGGCGTAAATGTCCAGTCCCTTGGACTGGCCGGCCCGGTAGACGTTTCCAAGCGTCCGGCTCCGGAAGCCGAGTTCCAGGTCGGAACGGGGCTGGTAGGGGCTCAGGACGGCGCCCTGTTCGAGCTGAATGGCGTCCACGTAAAAAGGTTGCGCATCCCGGGTCCGGATGACAACCCGGTAGAGGTTGCCCAGGGTTTCTTCGGGCGTGAACTCCAGGCTGTAACGCTGCCATTTGCCGGCTTCGGATACCTCCCAGCGCTTTCCGTAGGACTTGGACGCACCCTCCGTTTCGCGGGGGCCGGAGACGGTTGCCTCCAGGCTGGCCGGAGCCCCGGTTTTTACGTAAAAACTCAGGATGTGAGGAAGTCCCGGGCTCAAACCGAACCAGCGGGTGGATACGAGACTGGTTTTAAGGCAGACCTGTCCGTGCCAGGCGCCGTCGGTCAGGTCGGCGGGCTTGACGTTGCTGGCGTATCCGTAACCGGCGCCGGTCTCGAAACTGCTGCCGCGGAAGAGGTTTCGGACGCCGGCCGAACTCTGCTGCGCGGCCAGTTCCGCCCGGAGAATCACTCCGCGCAGGAAACCGTCGTCGGGGTTGTTGCTGAGGGCGATGCCATTGATGCCGTTCTTCACCCCTGAAAAATCAAGGGTTATGGTGGAAAAGGGCTGGCCGGCCAGAATGACGTTGCCGCCGTACCAGCCGCCCCGGAAGTACCGTTTTTGCATCGGTTGAAACTGGTCGTCCAGCTTGATGGAAAGCGGCTGGCGGTCCTTGTAATAAGGCAGCAGCCAGATTACGTATTTGCCGGGCGGAAGGGTCTGGCCGATCGGAAAGACGTAGGTTCCCGCAGCCATCGAGAAGGCGTGCCCCTCCTTATGGCGGAACCAGCCGGCCGGTAAAGGCAGCTGTTGGTCGGTCCAGATTCGGCGGAAAAACTCATCGGCCCGCAGCGGGGCGGCCCCGGCCAGGCCGAGGATAGCCAGAAGCAGGATTATCTGCGCCAGACCCGGGATGCCTTTTTTGAAAAAGTTCTTCTTCATGCGGCCGCCTTTTTTGTTCAGGTTACCATCAGAAATGTTACAGGGTATTTTATCATGTTTCACTTAAATCAGATAAGTCGGCCGCCGCCGGCCGGGTTTGCCCGGGGAATCGGAGGCGGAGTATACTCTGGATGAAAATTCAAATTGGGGGAACGGAATGACCGGAAGATTAAAACGGGGGGTGCGCTCCGGCGGCTGGTTTTTGCTGTTGGCCGGGTTGTTCTGGTCGGCGGCGGTTCCGGTCGGGGCCGGGCCGGCCGGGGAATTGGAGGCGATCCGCCTGTTTGACGAGGAACGGCTGGCTGCGGCCCGGCCGGCCGGGCCGGAGGCGGCCGAGGCCGCCTTCCGGGAGGTTGAGAAACGCTATCTTGATTTTCTCGAACGTTACCCGCGCAGTGCCGACGGACGGAATTATCTGGGCGGGCTTTATTACGAACACGGCTGGCCGGAGCTGGCGGCTCGCCAGTGGCGGCTCGGACTGCTGGCGAATCCGCGCGACCCGTTTCTCTACAACAACCTGGCCGAATATTTCGCCCACGATCGCGGCCAGCCGGCCCGGGCCATTTTCCTGCAGGAGAAGGCGGTTCGACTTAAGGCAGACGAGCCGGTCTTCCATTACAACCTGGCCACCTATTACGATGTTTTTCGTTTTACGGCCCGGCGCCGTTTCGGTTCGCTGGAGAGGGTCTACGAATCAATGCTGCGCTCTTACCGGCGGGCGCTGGCCTTCGATCCGGAAAATTACGATTATGCCCTGGTTTACGCCGCCACGCTCACCTTGA
>Ga0116144_10000849_pt1 | contig 39627 bp, 36 predicted proteins | sample AD_UKC035_MetaG_FD_89746 | JGI IMG/M metagenome (GOLD analysis project Ga0116144, IMG submission 89746) | Active sludge microbial communities of municipal wastewater-treating anaerobic digesters from USA - AD_UKC035_MetaG | ecosystem: Engineered > Bioreactor > Anaerobic > Digestate | place: USA...
CGGAATTCGCTGGTTTGTCTGAATAAGATTCAGAAACAACAATCGCCATGAAGCAGCGCGAAGCACGCTTCATGGCCGTGAAGTGTGTTCCGAGCGTGTCGAGGAACTCTACTTCACGGCTCCCATCGAATCCTCAAGCACCGGGCTTCAGGAAGGTATAGCAGGATGTTGCCCGGTGAGGATTCGAACCTCAACGCCCAGCTCCAAAGGCTGGTGTGCTACCATTACACAACCGGGCAGGATCATAAGGCCGCCGGCCTGATCGGCCGGGAGATATTTAGTCCGACTGCCTTACATCGGCGTTTAAGGGCCGGGCCGCCGCTAATGGCGGAAGTGGCGCTGGCCGGCCATGATCATGACCATGCCGTGCTTTTCGGCCGCCGCCAGCACCTCGGCGTCCTTCTTGGAACCGCCGGGATGAATGACGCTGGTGGCGCCGGCTTCGGCCGTTACCTCCAGGGCGTCCGGGAAGGGGAAGAAGGCGTCGGAGGCCACCGCCGCCTCCTTGATTTCGAAGCCGAATTCGCGCGCCTTGGAGACGGCGATCCGGGCCGAGTCCACCCGGGACATCTGGCCGGCGCCGATGCCGATGGTCTGGCCGTCGCGCACCAGCACGATGGCGTTGCTCTTGACGTGCTTGGCCACCGTGTAGGCGAACTTGAGATCCTCCAGCTGGGCCGCGGTCGGCTCCCGGCGGCCGGCGACCTTCAGTTCGCTGTAGAGGGAGGCGTCCGGTTCCTGGGCGAGGAAGCCGCCGCCCACCGGCCGGAGGTCGAGGCCGCCGGCGGCCGGCCGTCCCCAGTTCAGGCGCAGAACGCGGATAGCCGGCTTCTTCTGGAATTGCTTCAGGGCTGCCGGCGCGTATTCGGGCGCGATGACGCACTCCACGAAGCCGGTGGTGATCTCCCGGGCCGCTTCCTCGGTCACCGGCCGGTTCAGGGCCACGATGCCGCCGAAGGCGCTCACCGGGTCGCAGGCCCGGGCCCGCCGGAAGGCGACGGCGATGTCGGTGCCGAGGGCGACGCCGCAGGGGTTGTTGTGCTTGACGATCACCGCCGCTTCCTGGTCAAACTCGCGGACCAGGCGGTAGGCGGCCTCCAGGTCGAGATAGTTGTTGAAGGAGAGTTCCTTGCCCTGGATCTTTTCGGCGTCCACCAGGCGTCCCGGGGCGTCCCGGAAATCCTCTTCGCGGTAAAGGGCGGCCGGCTGGTGCGGGTTCTCCCCGTAACGCAGTTCGCCCACCTTGTCGAGGCGGAAAAGAAGGACCGGCGGAAACCCGGCCGCGGGTTCCGATTCCCGGCTCAGGTAGCGGTGGATGATTGCGTCATAGGCGGCGGTCCGGGCGAAGACGGCCGCGGCCAGCTGCTGGGCGAGCCCGCGGCTGATCCGGCCGCGGTTGGCCTTCAGATCGGCGATCGCCTGGGGGTACTGACCGGGGTCGGAGAGGACCACCACGTCGCGGCCGTTCTTGGCCGCAGCCCGCAGGAGGCTGGGGCCGCCGATGTCGATGTTCTCGATGGCCGTTTCCGGCTTGCAGCCGAGGCCGACCACCTTCTCGAACGGGTAGAGGTTGACCGCCACCAGGTCGATCGGCTGGATGCCGGCTTCGGCCACTTGCTTGAGGTGGTCCGGCAGGTCGCGGCGGTGCAGCAGGCTGGCGAAGATCTTGGGGTGGAGCGTCTTCACCCGGCCGTCCAGCATCTCCGGGAATCCGGTCAGCTCGGAGACCTCGGTTACGGCCAGGCCGACCTCGCGCAGGGCCTTGGCGGTGCCGCCGGTGGAGACCAGTTCGGTCCCGTGCTCGGCCAGGGCCCTGGCCAGATCGACGATGCCGGCCTTGTCGGATACCGAAAGCAGGGCGCGTCTGATGGTTATCATACGATACCTCCGGTTTTAATGGTTGGCGGCGGGGATCCGCCGGATGGAATCAAATGGTTCCGAAACGCTTATTTGCCGACCAGCAGCAGGTAAAGGACGGCCATGCGGGCGGCGATGCCGTTCTCGACCTGGTTCAGGATGACCGAGCGGCGGTCTTCGGCCGCCTCGGTGCTTATTTCGACGCCGCGGTTCATCGGCCCCGGGTGCATGACGATCGCGTCCGGGCGGGCCAGGGAGAGCGTTTCCCGGTTGACCTGGTAGTAGCGGCTGTACTCCCGCAGCGAGGGGAAATAGTTTTCCTGCTGCCGTTCGAGCTGGATGCGCAGGATGTAGATAACGTCGGCATCCTTCAGGGCCGTTTCGCGTCGGACCGTCACCCGGGCGCCGGTGGTCTCGAGGCCCGGCGGGATGAGCGGCGGCGGCCCGCAGAGAATCACCTCGGCGCCCAGCTTGGTGAGGGCCCAGATGTTGGAGCGGGCCACCCGGCTGTGGCGGAGGTCGCCCAGGATGGCCACCTTGAGGCCCCGGAAACGCTTCTTGTGTTCCTGGATGGTCAGCAGGTCCAGCAGGGCCTGGGTCGGATGTTCGTGGTTGCCATCGCCGGCGTTGATGATCGAGGCCTTGAGCTTCCTGGCCAGCAGAGCCGGCACTCCGGACGAGGCGTGGCGAACGACGAAGCAGTCAACCTTCATCGCCTCCAGGTTTTCGCCGGTGTCAATGATGGTCTCGCCCTTGACCAGGCTCGAGGTGGAGGGGGAGAAGCCGACCACGTCGGCCGAAAGGCGCTTGGCGGCCAGTTCGAAGGAGGTCCGGGTTCGGGTGGACGGTTCGAAGAAGAGGGTGGCGACCGTTTTTCCGCGCAGGGCCGGCACCTTCTTGATTTCCCGGGTGGAGACTTCCTTGAAGGAGGCGGCCGTCTCCAGGACGAGGTTGATCTCGGCCGCCGAGAGTTCCTCGATGCTCAGCAGGTGTTTCCTTGTCCAGGCCATCTTTTCCGTGTTTTTTACGACGCCCGGTCCGGCCGGGTGATCAGGAGCACCTTGTCCTCGCCGTCCACTTCCCGCAGGCGCACCTCGATGAATTCGCCGGCGGCGGCCTCCACGAACCGGCCGGTGAAATCGGGCTGGATGGGCAGTTCGCGATGATCGCGGTCAATCAGCGTCAGTAGTTTCACCGAGCGCGGCCGGCCGAAGTCCACCAGCTGGGTGAGCGCCGCCCGGATCGTCCGGCCGGTATAGAGGACGTCGTCCACCAGCAGGATGTCGCGGCCGGTGAGGTCGAACGGGATCGAAGTCCCGCGCACCAGCGGCTGGACGTCAACCGAGCTGAGGTCGTCGCGGTAGAGGGTGATGTCCAGGATGCCGAGCGGGATTTTGCGGCCGGGTTTTTCAAGCCGCTTCTGAAGGCGGAGGGCCAGTTCCACGCCGCGGCGCCGGATGCCCAGGATGGCCAGGTTTTCCAGGTTCAGGGTTCGGGAAACCGATTCGGATAACTGGTTGATGAGTTTGCCGATTTCGGCCTCGCCGATCACCTCTATTTTCTTTTCCACCGATAAAATGATAACATATCTTTAAGGCGGCTGACAATTTACGGCCGAGGCGATTCCAGCCTTGATTCCAGGCGCTTCCGGGGTTGCCGGGCGATCATTTCAACCGGCGGGAGCGGAGGACGGGACGCCCATGCGCGGTCCATTGGTTTTTCCGGCCGGCGCCGCCCGGGGTATCATATGCTGCTACTGCCGCCGCTGATTCTGCTGGTGCTGTTTTTCCTCCTTTTGCTTCTGCCCGTTCTGCTCATACTTCTCCCGATTCGGATCGTCGAGGCGGCGCTTGGCCGCCTGGGCATTCCGGGACCGCTGGCTCTGCTTCTCTTTCTGGCCTCCCTGCTGGGGAGTTTCGTCAACATCCCCGTCCTCGGCGCGGCCGAGGGGACCGGCCGCCTGGTGTTGATGCCGGGTTTGCAGGCCCTCGGTCCCTTCTTCAATGCCCCAAGCTGCCCGCAGCAGGTCCTGGCGGTCAACATCGGCGGCGCCCTGGTTCCCCTGCTCATCTGTCTTTTCCTGCTGCCGCGGGCGCCGCTGGCGCGCACCCTGATGGCCACCGCGGTCATGGTTCTGGTCTGCTACCTGGTCGCCCGGCCGGTACCGGAGGTCGGCATCACCATTCCAACCTTCCTGCCCCCGCTGGCGGCGGTGCTGTGTGCCTTCATCTTTTCGCCCGGCCGTCGGGCGCCGGTGGCCTACATAGCGGGTGTGCTGGGAGTGCTGATCGGCGCCGACCTGCTCCACCTGGCCGATTTTCCGCCCGGGCCGGGTTTCCTGAGCATCGGCGGCGCCGGGGTTTTCGACGGGATCTTCCTGGTGGGCATCATGGCGGCTCTTTTCGCCTGAATTTGAACGGTTTTGAAAAATCAAGGGGAGGCGGCGATGAGGAGCATCACCATTCACGGCCGGCCGGTTCCTTTGGCTGGAGAAGGAGTCAAGGCGGGCCAGGAGGCGCCTGATTTCACGGTGGTCGATCCCAACCACCGGGTGATTTCCCTCAAGGAGTTCAAGGGACGCATCAAGATCATCGCCTCGGTCCTTTCCGTGGACTCGCCGGTCTGCAACCTCGAGATCCGCCATTTGAACCAGGCGGCGGCCGGTTTCGAGGCCGACACCATGTTCATCTTCGTTTCGATGGACCTTCCCTTTGCCCAGCGGCGCTTCTGCCAGGCCAACGCGATCAACCGGATGAAGTGCTTCTCCGACTACCGCAAGGCCGATTTCGGCCTCAAGTACGGGGTCCTGATCGAGGAGTCGCGCCTCCTGGCCCGGGCCTTTTTCGTGCTGGACCGGAATGACCGGATCCATTATTGCCAGTATGTCCCGGAACTTACCCAGCCGCCGGATTACGATGCCCTGCTGGAATCACTGAGGTCGATGGCCGGCTGATCGGCCGGGCTGAGAATCGTACGCAGGGTTCGCCTGGCCGGGCCGGCCGCGCCGGTTTTTCCGGCCGTTTTTATTGTTCAGCCCGCCGCCAGCAAGGTCGGCGCCGGCGATTCCGCAGGTGCGTGTTGACAGGGAGGAGTTTATGGAGGCCGGATTGAGAGTGCTGGTGGTTTATTACTCGTGGACCGGCAACACCCGGCGGGTCGCCGAGGCGATTGCCCGGCAGGCCGGCGCCGAGATCCGGGAGATCGTCGAGAAGCAGCCCCGGCGGGGTGTCCGAGGCTGGCTGTCGGGCGCCCGGGACGCGGCGCGGAAGCGGCCGTCCGAAATCGAGACGCCTCCGGAAGGGAACTACGACCTGGTGATCGTGGGCACCCCGGTCTGGGCCTTCACCATGGTTCCGGCGGTCCGGGCCTTCCTGGTCCAGAGCCGCCCCCGGCTGCGCGACCTGGCCTTCTTCTGCACCCAGGGAAGTTCCGGGGCCGAGGCGGCCTTCCGCGAGATGGAGGCGCTCGGCGGCCGGCCGCCGCTGGGGACGCTGACGGTCAACGTGCCGGAATTGAAGGACGCCGAGTGGGAAGCGCGGGTGAGGAAGTTCGTCGAGGAGATCGAGTGCAACCTGCGCCTGAAGCCGGGCCGGGAAATCGAACGGCCGGAGGGAGAATAAATGGGTAACAAGGAGAAACGCCGCGTGATCCTGGTCGCCCAGTGCCTTTTGAATCCCTATTGCCGGGTGCACATCCTGGGCCAGAATTTCCCCTTCTCCCGGGAGCTTTCCGAGTACCTGATGCGCAAGAAGATCGGCATCATCCAGTACGCCTGTCCGGAGACGACCGCCATGGGCCTGATGCGCAATCCGCAGGGCCGCCAGCAGTATAACAACATTTTCTTCCGGGATCATTGCCGGAAACTGCTGGAGGTGCCGCTCCTGATGGTCCGGGAGTTCCTGGAGAACCGGTACCGGCTGGTGGCCTTCATCGGCCTGGAGAACAGTCCGACCTGCGGTATCCACTGGGGGAAGCACAAGGTCAACCGCTACCGGACCGAATCACCGGAGAAGGTGACTGAGCTCCGGCCGGGCGAACCGGTTCTGATGGGAATCATGGCTGAAATGCTCAGCGCCGAGTTCAACCGGGCCGGCATCAGCGTGCCCTTCCTCGAATTCCCGGCCAACTCCACGGCGGAATCGCCGGAGCGCCGGAAGTTCTGGACCGAACTTCAGCGGATCGTCGAACCTTATCTTTTTGAAGAAGACGGAAAACCTGCTTCGGCCGGGAAGGAAGCGGCGGCCGGAGACTGAGGTGTCTCCAGATCACGGAGAGGAGCGCAACAATGTTCAAGATGATCGAGATCGTGGCCGTTTCACCCCAGGGTTTCTCCGAAGCGGCGGCCGCCGGCGTGGAACAACTGGCCTCGGAGGGTTTCAAAATTCATTTCTTCGAGGTCGTCGAATTGCGCGGGGCGGTTCGGGAGGGCCGGGTGAAGGAATTCCAGGTCAAGATCAAGGCGGCGGTGGAGTAAGGACGCCGGCCCGGCTTTGAAACGGGCGACGGTTGTACGTTTCGCAAGGTGCCATCGGGAAATTCCGTGCGCGGCAGAATAATCGCAAAGATCAGGGAAAGAGCGGCGGCGCTCGAACGTGAGACCTGGGTTCTTTACCGGGCCTACCGGGATCCCCGGGTTTCCCGGCCGGCCCGGCTGATAATAGCCCTCGTGGTCGGTTACGCCTTCAGCCCGATCGACCTGATACCCGATTTCATCCCGGTCCTGGGTTACCTTGACGACCTGCTGCTGGTTCCGGCCGGAATCCTGCTGGCCCTCAGGATGATCCCGCCGGAGGTCCTGGCCGAATGCCGGGCCCGGGTGCGGGAGGATTTCGAAGCCGGACGGCGGCCGGGGCGTTGGGCGGCCGTGGTTATCGTAATCATCTGGCTGCTTCTGATTGTCCTGCTGTTCCGGTGGCTGAGCCGGCTGGCGGCCGGCCGAGCCGGAGGTTCTTCGTGAAGTACCTGAGCGCGGCCGAAATGCGGGCCCTGGAACGCCGGGCCATCGAGGAGCTTGGCATCCCGGCGCTCCGCCTGATGGAACGGGCCGGCCAGGCGCTGGCCGGGGAGGCCTTCCGGCTGGCCGGGGTCGGTAATTACCTTGTCATTTGTGGTTACGGGAACAACGGCGGTGATGGCCTGGCGGCCGGCCGCCTCCTGGCGGAGCGGGGCGGCCGGGTCCGCCTTTTCCTGGTTGGTCCGCCCCGGCCATTCACGGCCGAGACGGCCGCCAACTTCGAAGCGCTGAGGAAGACCGGCCTGGCGGCCGGCCGCCTCGAAAAGACCGCCGACCTGGAGGTTTTAGAGCCGCCCGAGCCGCCGGCGGCGGTGATCGACGCGATTTTCGGCATCGGGCTGCGCGGCCCCCTGGAAGGTTTTTACGCCGACCTGGTGGAACGGATCAACTCCCTCGGGGTGCCGGTGGCGGCCGCCGACCTTCCCAGCGGCCTGGACGCCGACCGGGGCGAACCGTTGGGATGCGCGGTCCGGGCCTCGGTGACCGTGACCTTCGGCCATCCGAAACTGGGTTTCCGCAACCCGGCGGCCGCCGCCTACCTGGGCCGGGTGGTGGTGGCCGACATCGGCTTGCCGCCGGATAATCTTTAAACAACGGCATTTGTCCGAAAAACAAACTTTATGGTAATCTTAATCAACATTATTTTTTAATTAGTAATTTTTAGCCGACATTAGGAGCCGGTTATGCTGAAGAAACAATTTTGTCGGGCTGCTTTACTGGCTTTTCTGCTGCTCTGGTCTTTTGACGGGGAGGCCCACCTTTGCGACAACGTCTTCCGGCAGCAGGACAAGCTGATCGTCAAGCCCGAGAATTACAATCTGGTCGTCAAAGACCGGCTGACCTTCAAGATTTTCCTCCAGAACAACATGGACCGGGGCATCGCCGAGATCAGCCTTCAGGCCGACAGCCCGGCCTTCGACTTTCAGATTACCCCGGCCCGGATGTCCATACCCAAGGACCAGCGCGCCTTCTTCGAGGTGACCATGTCGCCCCATCCCGGCGTGGCCAGCGGGAATTACGGGGTTAATTTCCGCCTGGTCGGCGGCGGCCGCGAGTTCAAACGCTTCAGCCTTAACACCGGCGGCGAAGCGGCCGGCCCGGCGGCCGGAACCGAGCCCGGCCGGACCGCCCCCGCGGAGTCCAAGGCCAGTCGCTTTCAGGTCCGGGCGATGTCCACCCCGCCCCAGGTGGACGGTCAGCCCGGCGACCCGGCCTGGAAGGGGGCGGCGGTCGCCTCGAAATTTTCCTCCCGGGCGGGCGGCAACGCCGTCAACCAGACCTACGGCCTGCTGGGGTACGACTCCAGCCGGTTTTACCTGGCCGTTTTCTGCCGGGACGAACGGCCCGAGCAGATCGGCCTTCGGGACCAGGTCCGGATCTGGCTGGCCGGTCCGGCCGGCGCCCCGGTTTACGGGGTGACCATCTCGGCGGCCGGTTCCCAGACGACCAGCCGGATCGAGGCCTCCGGGAAGCAGTCGGCCTGGAGTCCGGCCGGGCTGAAGCAGTCGGTCTCCCGCCAGAAGGACGGCTGGCTGGTCGAATGCTCCATCCCCTTCTCCGACCTGAACCTTTCCGGTCCCCAGCTGGTCCGCCCCTGGTTCCTGCGCCTGGAACGATTCAAGGCTTCCGGTGTCTCGGAAGAGAGCTACTGGTCGGCCGACGCCTCCGGCTTCAATTCCGAGCGGGGTTACGGTCAGTTCATCATGGCACCCTGATCCCGGAGCCCAACCAGCCGCCCCATGAAACGAATCTTGATCAACGCCGGGATCCTTTTCCTGCTCTGCCTGTCGGCCGCCGGGGCGTCGGCCGCCGAAAGGCTGGAGATCTCCTTCACCTACCCTTCCTTCAAGGGCGATTTTTACGCCTCGGGCCTGGTCGCCTTTCCGCCCGGGGCGGTTGGCGATGAGAACCAGCTGAAGGTCGTCAATGCCGCCGGGCTGGAGGTGGCGACCAACGTCAAGGTCCGGGAGACCTGGTTCGACGGTTCCCTGCTGAGCGCCGACATCACCTTTGCGGCCAATTCCAGCCGTCCCGACCGTTACCATCTCGTTTACGGCGGCGATACGCTGCGGGCGAAGCGCCTGGGCGAAACCGCCGTTCTGCCGGTGTCGGCTTTTTCGGTGGGCGGCGCCGCCCGGACCGTCGAGACCATGGACATGCCGGTGGGCCAGATCAACGTGCGGGTCGACCGCAGTCCCGATATCCGCTACTACTGGCACCTGGTTCCGTTGACCGCGCTCCTCTTCCTGACCGTGATCCGCTCCCGGAGGACCTCCCGGTGAAACCGCGACGCCGGATTACCCTGAGTCGCCGGATTATCCAGCTGGCCTGCCTGATCCTGCTTGTTTACGGCGGATACCTCTTCAAGGGGCGGCTGGCCGGCCAGGAGGCCAACGTGGGCGAACCGCCCGGAACCGGCGGAAGTCTTTTCCCCGACCTGAAGGCGCCCAAGGGCGCGATGTCAACCACCCAGTTCGCGCCCGGGAGCATCCTCTGGCCCTCCGGCGCCACCCCGGTGCTGGAGAATTATCCGCCCACCCTGGTCTGCCGTTTCAACCCGAAGGGAGGCCTCTTCAAGGCCTGTATCGTCCACTTCTTCTCGGAGAACTTCACCTGGCAGACCCACCTCAAGTACCTGCTGCCGCACCTGACCCTCTTCGTGCTGCTCTGTTTTCTCCTGGGTCGGTTCTGGTGCGGCTGGGTCTGCCCGATCGGCTCCCTGGGCGATCTGCTGAGCTGGCTCCGGCGCCGGATGAACGTGCCGGTCCGCCGTTTCCCGGCCGGCTTCCGGAATGCGCTGGTCTTCTCCTCCTACGGCCTGCTGGGAGCCACCCTGGGCATCTCGACCTTCATCGGCCTGCCCAACTACTCCCGTTTCCAGTGCTACTGGTTCCTGCCTTACTGCCAGATCTGCCCGGCCCGCCTGGTCTGCCCGGTCTTCGGCCTCATCAAGCCCGGCTGGAAGGATTTTACCAACGGGGTCAGCGCCACCTTTACCCTGCTGGCCTGGCTGGTTCTGGGCCTCTTCGTGGCGGCTTTCTACTGGGGGCGCCGGGTCTGGTGCCATCTCTGCCCGGTCGGCCTGGTCAACTCCTGGTTCAACCGGGGGGCCGGCCTGGAACTGCACAAGAAGGCGGTCAAGTGCAACAAGTGCGGCTACTGCGCCGACGCCTGCCCGATGGGGTTGACCGCCATGTACGAGGCCGATACCGACCGGAAGTACAACCAGAACGGCTGTATCATGTGCCTGCGCTGCCTGGAGGTCTGCCCCAAGGACGGCTGCCTCTCCTGCCGTTTCTTCGGCCGCCGGGTGCTGGAGTCGCGCTATTAGAGGAAAAAGCATGAAGAAGCATCAAGACCAGGGTGGACTGAAGCCCGAGTATGCCTCGATCCTGGACGGTTTTTACCGGGGCCTGGCGCCTTCCGGTCTCAGCCCGGACTACCGGGCCGAGACCGAGGTTTACCGCCGTCGCAGCCGCCTGGCCAGCGCCGGCCGGTTGTACGAGAGCCTGATGTCCGCTTCCGGGGTTGCGGCCGGCCCGCGGGTCGGCTACTTCTGCAACCTGGTGCCGGAGGAGTTGATCCGGGCCTGTGGGGCGGTGCCGGTTCGGCTCTGCGAACTAGATCACGCCTGCGCACGGCTCGGCGAGGAGGTGCTGCCGGGCGACGCCTGCCCGATGATCAAGTCGATCTGCGGTTCGGCCGCCGCCGGCCGCTACCGGGACCTCGACCTGCTGGTGATCCCGGCCGCCTGCGACGGCAAGGCGAAACTATCCGAACTCCTGGCGCCGGTTCGGCCGGTCTACCTGCTGGACCTGCCCCGTTCCAGCGAGTACCTGCGCAACGCCGATGCCTGGACCGGCCGGTACCAGGACTTCTTCGATTTTCTGAAGGAGCGCTTCCGGAGCCGGGCCGGCCGTTCCGAACTGACGGCCGAATGCCGGCGCGCCAACCTCCGCACCCAGCTTTTTCGAAGGCTTTACCACTTCCGGGCCGGTCATCCCGGCCTCATCAACCATTTCGACTACTTCACCCTGGTCTCCCTTTCCTTCCGGCTGGAACCGGAGGCCTGGCTGGACCTGGCCGGGGAGATTCTGGCCGAGGCGGTCGGCCGGGCCGAAGGTCTCAAGTTTGACGGCCGGCGCATCCTCCTGGCCGGGTCCCCGATCATCTTTCCGGCCTACAAGGTGCTTGACATCCTTTATGAATTCAATTGCGAAGCGGTGGCCGACTCCCTCTGCTCCGGGTACGGCCACCTCTACGATCCGGTCGAGATTGACGAGGAGACCGAGACCGGGATCATCCGGGCGCTGGCCTTGAAGTACCTGGCCGCCAGTCTCTGCCCCTGCTTCATGGGTTTGAACAAGCTCCTGGACCTGCTGGTCGACACCACGGCCGAGTACCGGCTGGACGGCGTCATTTACCACGACCTGCGCCTCTGCCAGGTCTTTGACATGCAGACGGTCGCCATCCGACAGGTTCTCAAGGAGAAGCGGATCCCATTTCTTTCCATCAAGACCGACCTCGGCCGTGAGGATACCGGGCAGCTCAAGACCCGGATCGAGGCCTTTCTGGAGATGCTGGGATAAACCATGGCCATCGCGGGGCTGGATATCGGGTCGGTGGCCACCAAGTGCGTGGTGGTTGACGACGGCCGCATCATCGGCGCCGCCCTGGTCCGGACCGGGACCGACACCGAGAAGGCCGCCACCCGCGCCCTGGCCGACGCGCTTCAGCAGGCCCGGCTGGAACGGGCCGTCCTGGAAAAGATCGTTTCCACCGGCTACGGCCGCCGCCAGTGCGGCCTGGCCGACCGGGTGATTACCGAGATCTCGGCGGCCGGCGCCGGCGCCTTCCGGATGAACGGCCGGCGGCCGGGCCTGGTGGTGGACATCGGCGGGCAGGATACCAAGGTGATTGAGATCAACGGCGAAGGGTCGGTCAGCGATTTTCTCATGAATGACAAGTGCGCGGCCGGGACCGGCCGTTTCCTGGAGTTGATGGCCCAGGTGCTGGAGACCGACATGGAAGGCTTCTCCCAGCTGGCCCGGTCGGCCGAAGCCCCCCGCCGGCTGAATGCCACCTGCAGCGTCTTCGCCGAGAGCGAGGTGGTCTCCCTGATCGCCCACGGCGAGTCGAAGACGAACATCGCCGCCGGCCTCTTTGAGGCCGTCGCCAGCCGGGTAGCCGCCATGCTGCGCCAGTTCCAGGAGCAGCCGGTTTTCTTCTGCGGCGGCGGCGCTCGCAGTCCGGCCCTGCGGCTGGCCCTGGAACGCCTGGCCGGCCGGCCGGTCCAGGTCCTGGATCCGCCCCAGTTCGTGGTCGCTTTCGGAGCGGCCATGCTGCCGGACGGCGTCTGAAAGATTTGCCCGACGGCGCCACCCTCCTGTAATATATCTCCAGCCGCAAGATATAATATAATTTATAGCCGCCTTATCTTGAAACAGGGACTTCACCCGGAAGCAGCCGGGTCGGAAACGGAGCGGGAATGGGCGAAATACTTGTTGATCTCGAAAGGCTGGAACGGGTCCACTTCATAGGTATCGGCGGCATCGGCACCAGCGGCGTGGCCCGGATACTCCTGGGCGAAGGCAAGCGGGTGACCGGTTCCGACCTGGGCGACAATCTCCTGCTGGAACAGATGCGCCGGGACGGGGCCCGCATCCTGATCGGCCACCGGGCCGACAACCTGCCGGAGGATGCCCAGGTGGTGATCATTTCGGCCGCGATTCCCCATGACAACCCCGAAATACTCGCCGCCCAGGCCCTCTCCATTCCGATCATTACCTACAGCCAGGCGCTCGGTTCTCTGATGCGGCGCCGTTTCGGGATCGCCGTGGCCGGCACGCACGGCAAGACCTCCACCAGCGCCATGGTTGCCGTGATCCTCAAGACCGCCGGTCTCGATCCGAGTTTTGTCATCGGCGGCGAAATACCCCTGCTGGGCGGCAACTCCGGGACCGGCCAGGGCCGGTACCTGGTGGCCGAGGCCTGCGAGTTCCGAAGAAACTTCCTTTCGCTCCGGCCCCGGGTGGCCCTGGTGACCAACATCGAGGAAGATCACCTCGATTACTACAAGGACATCGAGGAGATCGAGGAGGCCTTCCTGCAATTCCTCTCCCGGCTGCCGACGGACGGGTTCGCGGTCGTCTGCCGGGAGAGCGCCAATGTTCAGGAGGTCGTCAGTTCCCTTGACCGGCCCGTCTACACCTACGGTTTCAGCGGCGCCGATTTCCGGGCCGAGTCGATGGAACTGCGTCCGGACTCGTCGGCCTACCGGGCCTTTTACCGGGAGGAGTGCCTGGGAACGGTGACCATCGCGGTGCCGGGCATCCATAACATTCTCAACAGCCTGGGCGCCTTCGCCACCTGCCGCTTGCTGGGCCTGGAACCGGAGATGATCATCCGCGGCCTCGCGGCCTTCCGGGGGGTCAACCGGCGCCTTGAAAAGAAGGGGATCTACCGGGGGGCCGTGGTGCTGGACGATTACGGCCACCATCCGACCGAGATCGTGGCCACCCTGGCCGCCATAAGGCAATTTTACCCGGCCGGCCGCCTGCTGGTGGTCTTCCAACCCCACCAGTACAGCCGGACCCGTTTCTTTCTCGAGGACTTCGCCCGTTCCTTTCGGCTGGCCGACGAGGTTATCGTGCCCGAGATTTATTTCGTCCGGGACAGCGAGGAGAGCCGGCGCAGTGTTTCGGCCGCCGATCTGGTTGAGCGCCTGCGGGCCAACGGGAAGAAGGCCGGGTTCTTCGATTCTTTCGCCCGGGTGGTCGATTACCTCCGGGAAAACCTGGTGGCCGGGGATGTATTGCTGACGCTGGGGGCCGGGCCGGTGCACCAGGTGGGCGAGGAACTGTTGCAGTCGGAGCCCTGACTTGGTATAATTGAACAATATGCCCAATGGCCTGAAACGGAAAAACAACGGTTTTACTCTGATCGAACTGGCGGTGGGGCTGGTTATCCTTTTCCTCCTGGCCGGCCTGGGCTTCTCTCTTATCAGAAGTGCCTCTCAGAAGACCAAGGTTGCGGTGGCCAAGACCTACATCGCTCAGTTTGCGATGGTCATCGACGGCATCCGTAATGATTGCGGCTTCTATCCGCCCTCCGAAAACGGGAATCTGGAGTCGCTGACCTCAGCCGGGCCGCCCTCCCCCAAATTCCGCGGCTGGCAGGGTCCCTACTTCAAGACGCTTCCGCGCGACCCCTGGCGGAACGATTACTTCTACCTTATCCAGAACGGCCTGGTTTTCGGTCCCCAGGAGTGCCGGCGCCAGCAGCGCGGGGGGCCTTACGACGAAACCTTTGTCTTTGATTCCACCGCCACCGGCAACGCCGGCCTGATCATCGAGAATTTCCTGGTGGCCTCGGCCCGGGTCTGGCTTAACGGGATGGAAATCTTCCATCCGAACCAGTTCAATCCCCAGGTCAGCCATCTGGAGGCGGCCGTCACTCTCCTGGCCCGGAATTCGCTGCGGGTCTGGATTCCCAGCAACGTCCAGCATTCAAACTACTTCCTGATATCGGTTACCAGCCCGCTTTCCCGCAAGGCAAGCTATATCCTGGGCAGCCGGGGGGCTGACAAGCAGCCCGGCGGCGATGGTTTCGCCGCCGACCTGGTCTGGCTTCCGGGCCAGGCGACCGGCAGCTTCCGATAAGCATTTCAAGGGTTTCATCGAGGAGGGGGAATGGATCAGAAGAACGAGGTTAAGAGCCGGCCGAAGTTCAAGCGTTCCTTCTGGCGCATCATCAACAAGACGGTCCAGATTCGTTACTCGCTGGTGGTCATCTGGCTGATCATCATCGCCCTGATGCTGGGCGGGATGGTTACCTACCTGACCGTTTGGAATCTCCTGCTGGAGATCCCGATTCACGATCCGGCGGCTCTGGAGCAGCTCCAGAGGCAGGTGTTGCGCCTGCTCACGCTGGAGTTCCTGATCGGCGGCGTGGTGCTGGTGGTGCTGGCCGGCGTCCTGGAACTCCGCATCTTGCATCGCATCTGCGGTCCGCTCTTCCGGCTGGAGCAGCTCATGGGCCAGCTGGCGGAGGGAAAACTGCCCAAGCATCCGCTGGTCTTCCGGGAGAAAGACTTCTTTTACAACCTGGCCGAATCCTTTAACCGGGCCGTCGAGGCCATCCGGTCCGGCAAGAAATTCGAGTAACGAAACGCGAGGGAGGTCGAGATGGATGCCAGGACCCGGCGCGAGAGCAGCTTTACCATCATCGAGCTGGTGGTTGGCCTGCTGGTCCTATTCCTGCTTTCAGCCATAGGTTTTTCCTTGATTCGCGCCGCCTCTCAGAAGACGAAGATCGCCGTGGCCAAGGCCTATATTTCGCAGTACGCCTCCCTGGTGGACGGCATCCGCAACGACCTCGGTTACTACCCGCCCTCAGTGAACGAGACGCTGGAGTCGCTGACCTACCGCGACTCTCCCTTCCCGGGGCGCCGCGGCTGGCAGGGTCCCTACCTTAAGACTATTCCCATCGACCCCTGGAAGACCCCCTACTTTTACTGCGTGACCAACGGCGTGGTCTTCGGTCCCCAGCAGTGCCGGCGGGAACCGGGCGGCCAGCCTTATGAAGAAACCTTCACCTTCCGGACGCCGCCCACCGGTCAGGGGGGGATGATTATCCACAACTTCCAGGTGGCCTCCGGCCGCATCATCCTCAACGGAGTTGAGATCTTTCATCCGAACGAATTCAACCCCAATCTTGACCACATGGAGAAGACCGTTGCCCTGGACAAGGTCAACACCCTTTATGTCTGGATACCCAGCAATGTCCGCCCGCATAATTACTTCCTGGTGTCGATAACCAGCCCCTTTTCTCGCGCGACCACCTACATCCTGGGCAGCCGCGGTGCCGACGGGCAGCCCGGCGGCGCCGAATTCGAAGAGGACCTGGTCTGGATCGAGGGGCAGGCGACCGGCAGTTTCAAGTAAAAAGCTTCCACGCGCCCGGGATTCCGGCAAGGGGAGGGGGATGGAGAGCATGGACGGAAAGAATGGGAGCCGGCCGGCCCGGCCGAAGTTCAAGCGTTCCTTCTGGCGCATCATCAACAAGCCGGTCCAGATCCGGTATTCGCTGGTGGTGGTCTGGCTGATCATCCTCGCCCTGCTGCTGGGCGGCCTGGTCACCTACCTCACGGTCTGGAACCTCCTGCTCCGGATACCCATCCCCGACCCGGCGGCCCTGGAGCACCTCCAGGGGCAGGTGCTGCGGCTGCTGGTACTGGAATTTCTGATCGGCGGCGCGGTGCTGCTCTTTCTGGCCGTCCTGCTCCAGCTGCGGATCATGCACCGCATCTGCGGCCCGCTTTTCCGGCTGGAAGAGGTGATGAACCAGCTGGCGGCCGGCAAGCTGCCTCCATACCCGCTGCTCTTTCGGGAGAAGGATTACTTTTACGACCTGGCCCGGGCCTTCAACCGGGCCGTCGAGGCGATCCGGTCCGGGAGGAAGTTCGAGTAGGACCGCGGTCCGGCCGGCTCCGGATCCCTTCGGCAAAGATCCGGAGCACCAGCTTGGGGGTCTGGGCGGCCGGCCGGCTGGCCGGGTGGGCCGAGGCGAAGATCATCCCGAGCAGGATATGGGCATAGCCTTCCGGATCGCCGTTTTGAATCACTCCCTCCTCCATTCCCTTCCCAACCAGTCCGGCCAGCATCTGGATGATCCGGTTGTGCTGTTCGCGGAGGAGCTCCCGATGCTTCCGGCGGAGATGGATTTCCGCCTGACGGGAGAGAACGAAGAAGTCGTAGTTGCCCTTGAGGAAGCGGAAGAGGAGGGCGGTTATCTTGCCGAGCGCTTCCCAGGCGGTCCCGGGGTTCCGGAGCGAGGATTCGAGCCGGCGATGGAAGAGATCGAAATCGCGGGTTAGAATGCCCAGGTAGAGGTCCTCCTTGGTCCGGAAGTAAAGGTAGAGGGTCCCTTTGGCGCAGCCGGCGGCCCGGGCGATGTCGTCCATCAGCACCCGGTCGAACCGGCGGCCGAGGAAGAGGCGCTTGGCCGCCTTCAGGATGGCGCCGCTCTTCTCCGACGGGGGTCCCGATTTTCTTGAATTAGATTTTTTTTTGATCATTTAAAAGCTTGTCATCATTAGAAAAAAGCTTTTTAAACTGACTGGCCGGTCAGTTGACAGCCCGTGTCGATGATGATATAATATCCGCCAAAACTTTGTCAATATCCTGCGGCCCCGTGGTCGGAGGTTACTTTCACATTCAGGAGAGATTCGATGAGTCCGAAGATGCGCATCAGCAGGCTGGTCTTCGTTTTGTTCGGTTTGATAATTTCCCCGCTGTTCCATGGCGCCGCGGCCGGGGCCGAGACCCTGACTCTGGAGAAGGCGGTGGCCGAGGCCCGGAGCAAAAGCCTGCTGCTCCAGCAGGCGCAGGCCGGCCTTGCCTCCGCTTCCTACGCGGCGGCCGAACAGAAGACCTATCTTTATCCGTCCTTCAACCTCTCCGGCAATTACGGCTACTGGGAAGGCCTGTCCAGCGCCGGCAGCAGCAACGGGCAGGATTCCGCCTCCCTCGCCTTCAGCGCCACCCAGCCGATCTATAACGGCGGCCGGCTCAAGGCCGCCTACCAGTCGGCTCTTCTGAACGTCGGCCTGGCCCGGCATGTTTATGACCAGGCCGGGCTGGACCTGGCGCTCCAGGTCCGGAACTCCTATTACACCATCCTGCGCTTGAAGAAGACCGTCTCCGTGGCCGATGAACTGGTCGCCAACCGGCAGCGCCACCTGGCCGAGGTGGAGAAAAAGGTCCAGATCGGCGTCCTGCCCAAGGTGGAGAAATTGAAGGCCGAAGTGGAACTGGCCCACAGCCGGGACTCACTCACCTCGGTCCGCAATAATCTGGCCCTGGCCTACAGCTCCCTGAACCGGCTGCTCGAGCGGCCGCTGGAAGGGGCGCTGGACCTGGCCGAGGTGGATACCACCGCCCGTCCCAACTGGTCCGGGATTACCCCGGAGGTCCTTTACGAGGAGGCCCTGAAGCAGCGGCCCGAGATACGCTACGGAGAACTTCAGCTGGCCCGGAGCCAGCAGAACGAGATTTTAGCCCGCAGCGGTTACCACCCGGAACTGGCGCTCACCCTGAGCCAGGGGGAATCCCAGGCCGACGCCTTCCGCGGCTCCTGGCAGGACAGCAGCCAGCTTATGCTGGTCTTCTCCTGGAATGTCTGGAATTTCGGCCAGGTCAGGAACCGTCTGGCCGCCAGCCGGAGCGAGACCTCCCGGGTTGGGCTGGCCCTGGATGACCAGGTCCGGATGGTCCGGCTGGAAGTGAAGAACGCCTGGCTCTCGCTGGAGTCGTCGCTGGACCGGATCGACACGGCCGGCCAGGCGGTCGGCCAGGCCGAGGAAGTCCTGCGGATGCAGGGCATCCGTTTCCAGGAAGGCCTGGCCACCAACACCGAGGTCCTGGATGCCGAATTCGCCCTGGCCCAGGCCCGGACCAATTACTACAACGCCATTTACGATTTCCTCCAGGCCGAGGCCTATCTCAGGCGCAGCCTGGGGCGGGAATGACCGGCCGGTCCGCCCCGTCAAATTTCCGGGAGACAAGATGAAACGCCGAAAGCTTCTCCTTTTTTTTCTGGCAGTGATCGTCGGCCTGGTCGGCTGGCGGGTCCAGCAGCGATTGAGCGTCAAGCCGCCGGCCCGCGAAGCCGAGACCCTGAACGTGACTCTCCAGCCGGTGGCGAGGCGAAACCTCACCGAGGAATTATCCTTCTCCGGCACCCTGGAGGCCTCGCGGGCCGTGCCGATCCTGGCCCGGGTGAGCGGCAAGCTTGAGGAGGTTCTCTTCCAGGAGGGCGACTGGGTGAAGCCGGGGCAGATCGTGGCCCGGATCGAGACCCGCGATTACCAGCTTCGCCTGCTGGAGGCCCGGGCGGCCCGCCTGGCGGCCGCGGCCGAACTCGAGAATGCCGGAAAAAACTTCGGCCGCATGGAAAGCCTCTTCAGGGAAGAGGTGATTACCGCCCAGGAGATGGATAATGCCCGGGCCCGCCGCGACGCGGCCGCGGCCGCGGTCGAGCGGTTCGAGGTCCAGATCAAGATGGTCCAGGAGCAGCTGGCCGACTGCCTGATAACCGCTCCCTTCGGCGGCTTCGTGAGCCGGCGTTTCTTCGATCCGGGGGTCTTCATAGGCGCGGGCAGCGGCCCGATCCTGGAGCTGGTCGACCTTGCCGAACTGAAGGTCAAGATTCCGGTGGGCGAGACGGACCTGGCCCGGCTCCGGCTCGGCCAGCCGGTCAAGATCGTCGCCGACGCCTTTCCGGACCTTTCGGTCTCCGGCCGCGTCACCCGGCTCAGCCCGGTGCTGGACCCGGTCACCCGGACCGCCGGCTGCGAGATCGCGATCGCCAACCCCGGCGGCCGTTTCAAGGCCGGCATGTTCGTCCGGGCCGAGGTGCTGGTCGGTTCCCACCAGGGCGTGTTGACCATTTCCCAGGAGGCGCTCAGCCTCCAGGGTGACAATCCCACCGTGTATGTCGTTAAGGACGGGACCGCCAGCCTGCGCCAGGTCAAGCTCGGCTTCCAGTCCGGGCCCCTCTTCGAGGTGACCGGCGGCCTGGCCGAGGGTGAGAAGGTGGTGATCAGCGGTTTCGGCTCTCTCTACGACGGGGCCAAAGTGGAGATATCGGAATGAACCTTCCGGAACTCGGCGTCAAGCGGCCGGTCCTGACGTCCATGCTCTTCCTGGCCCTGATCATCCTGGGCCTGGTCTCCCTGGGGCGCCTGGGCATGGACCTGCTGCCGGACATCGAAATCCCCTCGGTGGCGGTGGTCACCACCTACCAGGGCGCCGGACCCCAGGAGGTGGAGACCCAGATCACCCGTCCGATCGAAAAGGTGATGGCCACCGTGAGCGGCCTGGACAAGATCGAGTCCTCCTCCAGCCAGGACATTTCGCTGGTCCAGCTCCGCTTCGAATGGGGCGTCAACCTCGAGGACAAGGCCAACGAGATCCGGGACAAGATCGGCCAGGTAATGCCGATGCTTCCCGACGCGGCCGAGCGCCCCTTCGTGATCAAGTTCGACTTTTCGATGATGCCGGTGGTGATGGTCGGCGTCGAGGCCGGCAGCAGTTACAGCTGGATTTACGAGTACCTGGACAAGAACGTCAGCCGCCAGCTGGAGCAGCTGCCGGGGGTGGCTTCCGTTTCCATTTACGGCGGCAACCGGCGCGAGATCCAGGTGGCGGTCGACCGCCGGCGCCTGGAGGCCTACCAGGTTTCGCTCCGGCAGGTTTCCGCGGCCATCCGGTCGGCCAACCTCAACGAGCCGGGCGGTTTTCTCAAGAGCGGCGCCTACGATTTCATCCTGCGCACGCCCGAGGAGCTGACCATCCCGCAGCTGAACCGGGTCGTCGTCACCCAGCGGGCCGGGCGGCCGGTCTACCTGTCCGATCTCGCCACCGTCAGCGACGGATACGCCGAAAAGGTCGGCGGGGTGACGGTGAGCGACCGGCCGGGCCTCTTCATGATCGTCCAGAAGCAGTCCGGGGTCAACACGGTCGAGGTGGCCAACCGGGTCAAGCTTGAAATGGCCCGCATCCAGAAGGAGCTGCCGCCCGACGTCCACTTCCGCACCCTCTTCGACCAGGCCGACTTCATCCGCCGTTCCATCAACAACCTGCGCGATTCCCTGCTCCAGGGCGGCCTGCTGGTGATCCTGGTCATCTTCTTCTTCGTGCGCGACCTGCGCAGCAGCTTCATCGTTGCCATCAGTATTCCGGTGAGCCTGATCACCACCTTCTTCATGATGTACGGCGCCGGCTTCTCCCTGAACATGATCTCCCTTTCCAGCCTGGGGATCGCGGTCGGGATGGTGGTCGACGCCGCCATTGTCGTCTTCGAGAACATCCTGCGCCACCGCGAGGCGGGGGAGGGCCCCATTGAAAGCGCCCTTAACGGGGCCCAGGAGGTCTTCGGCGCCGTGGTCGCCTCGGTCCTGGCGGTCGTGACCGTCTTCGTGCCCATCATCTTTACCGGCGGCGTCAGCGGCATTCTCTTCAAGCAGCTGGCCCTCTCCTTCTCCTTCTGCCTGCTCTGTTCGCTCCTGACCGCGGTGATGCTGATACCGCTGCTTTCCAGCCGCCTGCTGCGGACCGGCGGCTCGGGCCGGGGAATCCAGGCCGCGGTCCTGGAGAGCGGCGAACGTTTCTTCCGCAACCTCTCGGCCGGCTACCGGAACCTGCTGGACTGGACGCTCAACCACAAGAAGATCAGCCTCGGTTTCAGCTGCCTGATGCTGCTCGGCTCCCTGCTGCTGGTTCCGCTGGTCGGCACCGAGTTCATGCCCGAGATGGACCAGGGCATGATCTCCTTCTCGGTCGAGATGCCGGTCGGCACCCGCCAGGAGGTTACCGGGGAGATGATCAGGAAGCTGACCGATATCCTGGCCCGGAACGTCCCGGAGGCCGAGGTGATCATGGGCCACTGGGGGCGCATGTCCGGCAACAGCGCCATGGTCGCCATGAGCGGCGGCAAGCCGCCGGCCGGGTACCGGGGCGAGCTTATCATCAAGCTGATCTCCAAGGAAAAACGACAGCGCAGCGGCCGCCAGATCGCCGAGAGCTTGAAACCGCTGCTCAAGGCGCCGCCGGCCCGGGTCCTCTTCGACGCCTCCGATCCGATGGCCAGCATGCTCTTCGGCTCCGCCAAGCCGCTCACGGTCGAAATCAAGGGTTACGACCTGGAGAAATCGCGCCAGCTGGCGGCCGAGGTGAGCCGGGTCCTGGGCGGCATCCCCGGGGTCTCCGACGTCTCGCTCAGCCGGGACGAGGGGCAGCCCGAGTACCAGATCAAGGTCCGGCGTGACAAGTCCAGCCTGATGGGCCTGAGCGTTTCGGACATTTCCAGCCAGGTTAAGAGCTACTATGCCGGAGATACCGGCAACCAGTACCGGGAGAGCGGGGAACAGTACGACATCATGATCCGGCTCCGGGACTCCGACCGCGCCGATCCGGAGGTCCTGGCCGGGGTCTACCTGGCCAATCCGGGCGGCGGGCTGGTCCGCCTTTCGCAGGTGGCCGACATCCGGGCCGGGACCGGTCCGGTCTCGATCTCGCGCCGGGACCAGGAGCGCTACGTCGAGGTGAGCGGCGAGATTTACAACCGGTCGCTGAGCAGCGTCGTGAATGAGGCCGAACCTCAGCTGCGGCGGCTCTCGCTGCCTTCGGGCTTCTCGCTGGCCTTCACCGGCGGCCGGGAGGAACAGGTCAAGTCCTTCCGGGTCATGCTCTTCGCCCTGATTCTCTCCGTAGTCCTGGTTTACATGGTGATGGCCAGCCAGTTCGAGTCCTTCCTCGATCCTTTCGTGATCATGTTCGCCGTGCCCTTCAGCCTGATCGGCGTCATCTGGTCGCTCTTCCTGACCGGCAACACCCTTTCGCTGACCTCCTTCCTGGGCCTGATTATGCTGGTGGGGGTCGTGGAGGAGACCGGCATCATCCTGGTGACCTTCGCCATCGAACTGCGCAAAAAGGGCCTGCCGCTCCGGGAGGCCCTGCTCCAGGCCGGCCAGCTGCGGCTGCGGCCGATCCTGATGACCTCGCTGACTACCATCATGGGCATGGTGCCCCTGGTCATCGCCCGGGGCGAGGGTTCCGAGATGTTCCGGCCGCTGGCGATCGTGATCATCGGCGGCCTGCTGGTGGCAATGCTGATGACCCTCTTCTTCATTCCGGTCCTTTACTTCCTGCTGGAGGAGCGGGTGAAGAAGCCCTCCGGCGCTCCGCCCCGGCCCCGGTAGGAATTCCGCCCGCCGATACTTGTGGTAAAATATGACCGGATGGTTCTGAAATCGTTTGCCGTGCATCTTCAGCAACGAGGAGGGCGCGCCCATGAATAACCGAGGCAGGATCAACTGGCTGGGGCTGCTCCTGGTTCTGTTCACCATGGTGCCCTGGCTGTCCGGGTGCACCACCGTCTACAACCCGGTGACCGGCAAGTCGGAGAGCACCCTCTACTCGAGCCAGGACGAACTTTCCATGGGGAAAGCCGTCGATGCCCAGATCAAGAAGGAGTACAAGGCCAGCCAGGACCAGGCGCTGCTTGCGCGGATCAAGACGATCGGCGACCGGGTGGCTGTCAACGCCGGCCGGTCGGATATCCCGTTCACCTTCCAGGTCCTGGAGACCGACCAGGTTAACGCTTTCGCCGGTCCGGGCGGCTATGTTTACGTGACCACCGGGCTTTTGAAACTGGTGGGCTCCGATGATGAACTGGCCTGCGTCCTCGGCCACGAGATCGGCCACGTCGCCGCGCGCCACGCGGTCAAGCAGCTCCAGAGCCAGGTTTTCTACTCCCTTTCCGCCTCGATCATCTTCTCCGAGGAGCGTTACGCCGAGATCGAGAAGGCGGTCAACCTGGCCTTCAACCTTCGCCAGCTCTCCTACAGCCGCAAGGATGAACTGCAGGCCGACGAGCTGGGCATGCAATACGGGCTCAAGAGCGGCTACAAACCGGAGGGGATGCTCTCCTTTTTGAAGAAACTGGCCGAGATCGAAAAGAAGCAGCCCCGGTTGATCATCGTGCCGCTGAGCACCCACCCGGTTACCTCGGTCCGGATCGAGAACGCCACCGCCTGGATCGAGTCGAAACGCCGGTCCGCCTGAAGCCGGGACGGCCGTTACTCCTGTTACCCGGCCGGGCTTCAGGCACCCGGCCGCCCAGGCCTTTCCGCTACTCGCCGGTCATTGACCGGCCCTGACCGATGGAAAGATTAGCAATCGGACGGCGCAACATCATCTGGGCGCTGGCGATCAACCTGGCCCTCTTCGCCTTCAAGTTTTACGCCGGTTTGGCCGGGATGTCGCAGGCCATGGTGACCGATGCCTTCCACACCCTTTCCGACATCCTGGCCACCTCGATTGTCTTCTTCGGGCTCATGCTGGGAGGGCGTCCCTCCGACCCTGACCACCCTTACGGGCACGGCAAATTCGAGACCATGGCCGCCGGCGCCTGCTCCCTCTTCCTGGTGGCGGCCGGTTTTCTCTTTATTTACGAGGCGGTCCTGGTACTGCTGACCCGCCATTTTCACGTTCCGACCTTCCTGCCGCTGCTGGCCGCCGTCTTTTCGATCGGACTCAAGGAGTTCCTCTACCAGTACACCATCCGGGTGGCCCGCCGCATCAACAGCACCGCCCTGCGGGCCGACGCCTGGCACCACCGGTCCGACGCCTTCTCCTCGATCCCGGCCTTTCTCGGCATCCTGGGCGCCCGGCTCGGCCTGCCCTTTCTGGATCCGCTGGCGGCGATCCTGGTGGCCGTCTTCGTCATTCACGTCGGCCTGGTGATCGGCCAGGACGTCTTCTCCGAACTGGTCGAGAGTTCCGTGGACGGGCCGACCCTGGCCCGCATCCGCGCCGTGGCCGGTTCGGTGGAGGGCGTGCGCCACATCCATGACCTGGGCACCCGGATGCTGGGCCCCTCCATTATCGTCGATCTTCACATCCTGGTCGACGGCAACCTCAGCGTTCAGCGGGGCCACGAGATCGCCGACCGGGTCGAACATCGCTTGAAGGAAGAGGTGCCGGCCGTCAACCGGGTCACCGTTCACGTTGACCCGATCGGCCGGCTTACCTGAGGCTTCCGTTATGGGCGAGGATCTTTTTCAGGAAAAAACCGAGGGATCCGGCTCTCCCACCGAGCGGATCTACACGGTCACCGAGTTGAGCCAGGCCGTCCGGCACCGCCTGGAATCGGCCTTCCCGCTGGTCTGGGTGGAGGGCGAGGTGAGCTCCCTGCGCCAGCCCATCTCCGGCCACCTCTATTTCAGCCTCAAGGATGCCGGGAGCCAGCTGCGGGTAGTCCTCTTCCGGGGTTCGGCCGCCCGCCTCCGTTTCAAGCCGGCCGACGGCCTCCAGGTGCTGGTTTTCGGCCGGGTCTCCACCTACGCCGACCGCAGCGAGTACCAGGTCATCGCCCAGCTGGTCGAGCCCCGCGGCCTGGGTGCCCTCCAGCTGGAGTTCGAGCGGCTCAAGAAGAAGCTGGCCGCCGAGGGGCTCTTCGCCCCGGAACGGAAGCGGCCGATACCGGTGCTGATCAAGCGGCTGGGCGTGGTCACCTCGCCCACCGGGGCCGCCGTGCGCGACATCCTGAAGGTGCTCAAGCGGCGCAATCCGGCCATCGAGGTGGTCATCTACCCGGCCCTGGTCCAGGGCAAGGGCGCGGCCGCCGAGATCGTCCGGGGCATCATGGAGCTGAACCGGCTGGGCGGTTTCGACGCCCTGCTGGTCACCCGGGGCGGCGGCAGTCTGGAAGACCTCTGGGCCTTCAACGAGGAGCCGGTGGCCCGCGCCATCGCCGAATCACTGGTTCCGGTGATCTCGGCGGTCGGCCACGAGGTTGATTACACCATCAGTGATTTCGTGGCCGACCTGCGGGCGCCCACGCCTTCGGCCGCTGCCGAGCTGATCTCGCTGCACCGGGCCGAAACGGTGGAACGGATCGGCCAGCTGGCCGACCGCCTCGCCTACCTGATGCGCAGCCGCCTGGCCGAGCTGGACCGGCGGCTGAAGAGCATCACCGGCCGTTACGGGTTTCAGCGTCCACAGGAACTGCTGGCCACGCTGACCCAGCGCCTGGACGATCTCTATGAGCGGCTGGCGCGCGGCCAGCGCAATCAACTGTCCGGCGCCGGACAGCGCTGGGAGGCGCTCGCCCGCCGCCTGGACGGGCTTTCTCCGCTGGCGGTCCTGGACCGGGGCTACAGCATCACCCTCACCTACCCGGAGGGGAGGGTGGTCAAGGAGGCGTCGCTGTTGCCGCCGGGCCGGCTGATCCGGAGCCGCTTCCTGAAGGGTGAGGTGGTGAGCCGGGTGGTCCGGCCGGCCGGAGCGGGTCGGTCCGGACCGGAGCCGCCGGAACAACCGGGCCTGTTTGAATCGGATTCGGGAGGGGATGAAGATGGCCAGGACCAAGGATAAGATCAAGTTCGAGAGCGCGCTGGAACGGCTGGAGGAGATCATCAAGGGACTGGAATCGGGCAATATCGGCCTGGATGATTCCCTGAAGCTTTACGAGGAGGGCATCGGCCTGGTCCGCTTCGCCGGGGAGAAATTGAAGGCCGCCCAGCAGAAGGTGGAGCTGCTGACCAAGAACCAGGAGGGCCGGGTTACCGGCCGCGAATCATTCCCGGCCGGCCCGGAATCGGAGTCGCCCGAGTTGGAGACGGAAGAGGACGACGCGGAGGCGGCCGCCGGCCAGTGACCGCCGCCTGGATTAATAGTCAGCCCCCGTTGCGGAACCGGTTGGTGATCGGCAGCCGCCAGTCCTTGCCGAAGGCCCGGCCGGTGATCTTGACTCCCGGCGGCGCCTGCCGGCGCTTGTACTCGTTCCGGTCCACTTTCTCCACGATCGCCCGCACCTCCGCCTCGCGGTAAGTCCCGCCGCCGGCGATCTCGGCCGGCGCCAGGTTCTCCTCGATGTAAAGCTTCAGGATCGGGTCCAGCCGTTCGTAAGGGGGAAGCGAGTCGCTGTCCTTCTGGTTGGGGCGCAATTCGGCGGTGGGCGGCCGGGTCAGGCTCCGTTCCGGGATATCCGGCCGCTGTCCGTTGCGGTATTCGGCCAGCCGGTAGACCAGGGTCTTGGGAATGTCCTTGAGGACCGCGAACCCCCCGGCCATGTCCCCGTAAAGGGTGCAGTAACCGGTGGCGATCTCGCTCTTGTTGCCGGTGGTCAGCACCAGGTAGCCGAACTTGTTGGAGAAGGCCATGATCAGGTTGCCCCGGATGCGGGCCTGGATGTTCTCCTCGGCCGCGTCCGGCTTCCGGCCGGCGAAGGGCTTTCGCAGGGTTTCCAGGTAGGTTCTGAAGATCGCCCGGATCGGGACCTGGTCGAACTCGATGCCCAGGTTCTCCGCCAGCTTCCGGCTGTCCTCCCCGCTGATCCGGGCCGAGTAGGGGCCGGGCATGTAGAGGCCGACCACCCGTTCCTTTCCCAGCGCGTCCACCGCGACGGCGGCCGTCAGTGCCGAGTCGATCCCGCCCGAGAGGCCGATCAGCACCTTCCGGAAGCCGTTCTTTTCGACGTAATCCCGGGTGCCGGTTACCAGCGCCCGGTAGACCTCGGCCGTTTCCGGCAGGTGCGCCTCGATCCGGGGCGCGGCTGTTTTGACCCTGGCCGGCGGCGCCGCCGAAAGAGTCACCAGCGGGACGCTCCGGGACGGGGTTTTGCGCAGGCGCGGCTCCTGGATGCGCCGCTTGAGGATGCGTTCGATTTCCAGGTCAACCACCAGCAGGTCCGTCTCGAAGGGGCGCGCCCGGGCCAGCAGCTGCCCCTTCGGATCGAAGACCAGGCTCTGGCCGTCGAAGACCAGTTCGTCCTGGCCGCCGACCAGGTTGACATAGGCCAGGAAGACCGAGTAATCGGCGGCCCGGCCGGCCAGCATCCGTTCCTTGTACTCCACCTTGCCATACTGGTAGGGCGAGGCGGAGATGTTGACGATCAGCTGGCTGCCGGCCGCCGCCTGTTCGGCCATCGGTCCGGAAGGGTGCCAGATGTCTTCGCAGATATTGACGGCGAAACGGAGCTCACCGAGCTGGAAGAGCGCGTTGTTCTGGCCGGCCTTGAAGTAGCGCTCCTCGTCGAAGACGCTGTAGTTGGGCAGCAGGTGCTTGTGGTAGACGGCCCGGATTCCCTCCCGGTCAATGACCGCCGCCGCGTTGTAAATATCATCCCCGCGGTCAATGAAACCGACCACCGCCGCCAGGCCGTCCGCCTGGCGGGCGATTTTTTCCAGCGCCTCCAGGTTGGCCTGGATGAAGGCCGGTTTGAATACCAGGTCCTCGGGCGGGTAGCCGGTGACGGCCATCTCCGGGAAGACCGCCAGCCTTGCGCCGGCCCGCCGCGCCTCCTTGAGTCCGGCGATGATCCTGGCGGTATTTCCCGGGATGTCGCCGACGGTGGGATTGATCTGGGCCAGGGCGATCCTTATCATATGGGGAGATTTTACCCCAAAGGCGCCTGCCCTGGCAATATCGGGCCGCTTTCAATGTAGAGAGAGTCAGCACTTGACCGGTTAAACGTTTTCCGATAAAATCATTACTAATACGATAGTAATAGTAAGTATGAAGATTTTGATTGATTAACAATGGAAAGGGGGTGATCAACGATGAGAAGGAAGCTGGGTATTGGCTTGACCGCGGTCTCCCTGGCGGTGATGATGCTCCTGTCGGGTTTCGTTTCCGCGGCCGAGAAGAGCGAGGGAACGCAGCCGATGAAGTGCGGATCCTGCTGCTGCAAATCGTCCTGCATGGGCAACTGATCCGGAAGCGGCTTGCTTCCCTGGTTCTGATGTTCGGGCGGTTCTTCCGGATCTCCAGTCGGCCGGCTGGTCCCGGAAGAGCCGCCCTTTTTTTGCCGGCGCCGCCATTCGTTTGGGTCTCCCGCCGGACCGTTGATATTTCACCGGTTCCGGGCCTGTCCCTCAATTTTTTAAAAGAGTCCGGGCCGCTGTCCCACCCTTTTTTTATTGATATTGACAGGCCGGTTGGTACGGGGTAAAATGCTTATGGCTTATGAATAAAAGGGATCTTTTAACCGCTGTCTTTTTCGGGACGATCATTCTTTCGGCACCGCCGTCCCTCCAGGCCCGGAGCAAGCTCAACGCGCTGCCCGGCCGGGAGAAGGTGACCGTGAACCTGGCCAACCCGGCCGCCACCCTGGTCGAGGAGGAGCGGGTGCTCACCCTTCAGGAAGGGCTGAACCAGGTTGATTTCTCCTGGAAGGGCGTCAACATCGATCCGGACAGCCTCCGGCTGACCATCCTGGGCCGGAACTTTCCGCACCAGTACTGGGAGTTGAACCGCGACGAGGCCGATCTCAGGTATGAAGTGGTCGATCTGGACACCGCCCGGTTCATCCTGGATCTGCCGCCCAACACTACCCGCGAGTTCTTCTACGACCTCCGCCTTTACGAAGGCGTCCGCCGCGACCGGCGTTGAGCCGGCCCCCGGCGGACGCTCCCAACCCTGACCGGGCCATGAGCACACCGATAATCGATTTTCACACCCACGCCTTTCCGGACGAGCTGGCCGGCCGGGCCATCGCCCACCTCGAGGCGGAGGGTGGCATCAAGGCCCGCCTGGACGGCCGGGTCTCGTCCCTGCTGGCGGCCATGGATCGGACCGGCATCAGCACCAGCGTCGTCTGCAGCATCGCCACCCGGCCGGGCCAGTTCGACTCCATCCTGGCCTGGAGCCGCCGGATCGCCTCCGAACGCATCATTCCCTTTCCTTCCATTCACCCGGCCGACCCGGATTACCGGGAGCATCTCAAGAAAGTGGCCGGGGCGGGCTTCAAGGGGATCAAGCTGCATCCCTACTACCAGGACTTCGATCTGGATTCGCCCGTTCTTTTCCCGGTCTACGAGGAGCTCTGCCGCCACGGGCTCATCCTCCAGGCCCACACCGGTTTCGATTTCGCCTTCGAATACGTGGACCGCTGCGGTCCGGCCCGGATCATGGAAGTGGTCCGGCGCTATCCGGAACTGAAACTGGTCGCCACCCACCTGGGCGCCTGGAAGCAGTGGGACGAGGTGGAGGATCTCCTGGCCGGCCACCCGGTTTACCTGGAGATCTCCTTCTCACTCGAGTTCCTCGACCGGGAACAGGCGCTGCGCATCCTTTCCAGGCACGATCCGGGCCGGATCCTTTACGGAAGCGATTCGCCCTGGACCGACCAGCAGACCACCCTCGAACTCTTCCAGGGCCTGGAACTGGGCCCGGAGCTCGAGGCGGCCGTCCTGGCCGGCAACGCCCGCCGCCTGCTGGGATTGAACGGCTGACCGGCGGTTCGGCTTTACGAAAGGCCGGTTTTATAGTATAATTTACGTGATTATATGATATTCGCAATCATCGTACTGGTCATCCTGCTGCTTTTCTCCGCCTACTTTTCGGCCGCCGAGACCGCCTTAACCTCGCTCGGAAAACTGAAGGTCAAGGCCCTTATTGAAAAGGAGGGCCGCCGGGCCGAGGTTCTCAACCTCTGGCTCAAGGAGCCCTCCAGGTACCTGACCACCATCCTGGTGGCCAACAACATCGTCAACATCGTCGCCGCCTCCTTATCCACCTACCTGGCCATCGAGAACGTTCCCGAACAGTACGACACGCTGGCCACCGGGATCGCCACCTTCTGCATCACCCTGCTGATACTGGTCATGGGCGAGATCGTTCCCAAGACTTTCGCCCGTCAGAATTCCGACCGGCTGGCCCTCTTCTTTTTCCCGTCCATGCTTTCGATCACCTACCTGATTCATCCGGTGGTTCAATTCTTCGTCTCCTTCTCCGACAAGATCATCCGGCTGCTGGGCGGCCACCTGGCGCCCCAGGCGACCCACATCAGCACCGAGGAGCTCCAGACCCTGATCGACATCGGCGAGGAGGAGGGGGCGCTGGCCGCCGAGGAACGGGAGATGCTCACCAGCGTGATCGAGTTCCGGGAGACCGAGGTCTCCGAGGTGATGACCCCGCGGGTGACCATTTCGGCCCTGCCCGAGGACGCCTCGATCGGCGACGCCCTGGCCCTGATGGTCAAGGATAAGCACAGCCGCCTGCCGATCTACCGCGACTCCATGGACGAGATCGTCGGCGTGGTGGATTCGCGCCAGGTGCTGGGATACATTTCGGAGGGGGAGCGCAACCTGCTGGTGCGCCAGGTGATGCGGCCGCCCTTTTTCGTGCCCGAGATGATGCGGGTCTCGGAGCTGCTCAAGGAGTTCAAGCGGCGCAAGCTGCACCTGGCCATCGTCATCGACGAGTACGGCGGCACCGCCGGCCTGGTGACGCTGGAGGACCTGCTGGAGGAGATCGTCGGCGAGATCCAGGACGAGTACGAGGTGGAGAGCAGCGAGTACCAGACCCTGGCTGAGAATACCTACCTGGCCAATGCCAAGATGGAGATCGAGAAGGCCAACCAGCTGTTGAAGCTGGACATCGAGGATGACGACACGGCTGAAACCCTGGCCGGCTTTGTTCTCAACCGGCTTGGCCATATCCCCCAGAAGGGGGAACAGGTCCGTTATCACAACTTTCTCTTCACCGTGGAGCAGGCCGACGAGCGGACCGTCAATCTGCTGCGCATCCAGAAGCTGACCCCCCGTGTTCCGCATGAGGCATCCTGAGAAGGAGGCCGCGCTCCAGTCCGTCCGCCGGGTAGCCGAATTCCTGAAGTCGGAGACCGCCCCGGTCGAGCCGGTCGTTTACCGCGGCTTCTTCAGCGGCCCCCGTTACCTCTTCTACGACCGGGCGAAGCGCCGTTACCACACCTGGTTTGACCGACGCCGCCGGGGCTGGTGCGTCCGGGTGACTCCGCCCGCCGGGGATTCGTTTACCCTGCCCCAGACCGGACTCCATTTCCTGGTCACCACCCGCAGTTTTTTCGTTTATGCCAATTTTCCCCTGGCGGTCGAGTACCTGGAAAACTTTTTCCGCCGCCGCGACTACCCGGTCGACTCCCTGTCCTGGAAGGAGACCGTCAGCCTGCCCTGGTGGCAGGCCGTCCAGGGGACCCTGGTCTCCGGCGGGGCGGCCGGGAGTTTTTCCATCAACCGCTCCCGCGGCCGGTTCACCGCCCGTTTTCGTGACGAGAACGGCCGGCCCTGCTTCTGCTCGCCCCGCCACCAGTATCTTTTTATCTTCAAACCGCGCCTGCGCATCCGGGACGGCCGGGTCCGGATCGAGCAGCTCCTGAAGTCCTACGCCGAGACCGAGATCAAGACCACCAGCCCCAACCCGCTGGCCCTCTTCAAGCAGGCCGTCTACGGTTTCAAGAGCGCCAACCTGCGGGCCTTCTATTCCGAGGAGGGATTGATACCCGAAGTCCGCCACGTCATCATCTTCGTGGTTTACTGGCACTTCGCGCTGGCCCTGATCAACGCCAGCGTCTTTGTCCGGGTGGCCGAGCGGCTCAAGGGGCAGACCTGGTACACCCTGGCCGCCGGCGCCCTGGTCTTCTTCCGGATGCCGGCCGAGATCATCAACATGCGCCGGGCCCTGCGCCTGACCCGGAACCTGCCCGGTTCCCGCCTCCAGAAGATCATGGATTCCGAGGAGTTTCGTTCCATCATCGAGAACCGCAAGATACGCTCCTGGCGGAGTTTCGAGCGGGTATACACCGATCTCTTCCGGGCGACCGAGTACCTGGCCGAGGCCCTGGAACGCTACCGGCTGGCCAAGCCGAAGATTTACCGGCTGGTGAGCGCCGGCCGGCAGGCCGAGGTCCCGGGCGTGCTGGAGAGCGAACTGGGGATCGGGAAGGAGGGGCTGGCCATGCTGGCGCCGCTGGCCGGGCGCCTGGAGGCCCTGGAACGGCCGGAGATCGTGCGCATCTTCACCGGCCACCTGGAGCGGCTGCGGTCGGCCGGCCTGCTCCGGGAAAGCGAATGGCCGGGACTGGTGGACTTCGTCAACCGGACCTTCCCGGAACAGCTGGAATGGGACACGGTGGTCGGGGCTTACAAGTCGCTGAATGACCGTATCAAGCGGGCGGAACGGAATCCCAGCCGGCCGGAACTGAGCGTCATGATCGAGAATTCCAAGCGCGCCTCGATACCCTTCCGGCGCGCCGAACTGCTCCTGATGGTCTCCTTCTACATGATCGGCTATGGCGCCACCTACCTCCCCTACATGCCGACCCTGGTCTTTCCCCTTTATTACCTGGTCTACGGCGTGCTGACCCAGCTCATCTACTCGGGCCTGGAAAGGATGGGCACCCCGGTTTCGCTCCAGTACCTTTACAAGGAGCTGGAAAATGACCCGGCTGTCCCATCGGCTTCGGACGTCTGGAACGAGTATGCCAGCCAGCAGCTGCGCCTCTTCGCCGTCTTCTCCTCGCTGGGCCTGATCATCGGGATCGGCGGCCGGCTGCTGGCGGACCGGACCCACAACATCTCCTGGTTCGCGGTCGAGGCGCTGGGGATGGGCACCTACCTGCTGGCCCTCTGGGAGTGGTTCCGTTACTGGAACGGCCTCGTGCGCCGTTGCAAGGTGGCCCACTGAAACGGGCCGGTCCCGGTCGTTTCCTCCCCGCCTTATATCCTGAAAGATACTCTGCCCGGATCGGTCTTTCCTAAGGCCGGCCGGTTCCCAGCCTCAGCTGGCCGCCGGGATTGGCGTTTCCGGCCCAGCGCAGAACGCTGGCCGCCGGTTTCCCGTCCGGTTCGATGTCGGTTTCGTGGCCGAAGAGGTCGAAGCCGATGATCGCGCCCGGTTTCGGATCAATTCCCAGCGATTTCCAGGGCAGGGCGGCTTCGATCAGGTAGCCGACCGCCGGTCCCGGATGCGGCCAGGGCTCCCAGCCCTTGAGCACGGCCGGGTCGTCCCAGATCCTGATCGTGCCGCGGCTGCCTTCCAGCGTCCGCCGGTTTGACCCGTCCGCCGCCGAGATTTCCAGGCGGAGTTCCCGGCCGCCGGCCGTTGCCGGGACCAGCCAGACCGAGAAGTCATCGCCGGGGTCCGGCTGGACCAGGTCGCCGGTGATCTCCCGGTCGAAGCGCAGTTCCAGGCAATCGGGTTCTTTTCCCCCGGCCGGGTGGTCGGCGGCCACCAGCTGGTCGTCGAAGACGCGTCCGCACAGGTAGAGATTTTCGGCGTCATAGCCGGCCCACCATTCCACCCGGTAGTCCATCCCGTAATCGCAGGTGATCTGGTAGCTGTCCTTCCAGGAGTGGATCGTCTCCATGTCCACGCTGCCGAGGACCTGCATCGAGTAGTAAAGCGCGGAACTGGCCACGGTTCCCCACTCCCCGAAGTCACCGTCCAGGGCCGGCGGTTTCGAGAGGGGACGGGCGGTGTTCAGCCAGACGAAACCCCTTCCCTGCTGGGGCGGCAGCTGCTGGGCATTCATCGGCCGGTCTTCCCGGTAGGGGAAGGTCGTATCGATCTGCTCCCGGAGCGATCTTTCGGAGGGAACCGGTCCATCCTTGAAGGCCGGCGCCCGGAAATGGCCGGTCCAGGGTTCCTGCCCCCGGTTGACGTGCAGCACCTCGATCCGGACGGTCTGCTTCGGGTCGGCCACGTAATAGGCGAAAGATTCGGTCCGTGGCAGCCTGGGCAGGTCGGTCTCGGCCAGCCGGACCGTCTCCCGGAAGGCGGCCGGTTCGACCTCGATCCCGTGCAGGAAGTAGTACTTGTTCGGTTCGCACCGGAACCGGCTCTTACCCTCCGGCGCGGCCTCCAGTTCCAGGGGATTGCCCAGCTGGTCGAAGAGGCGCAGGCGCTTCGGATCGAGCGCGATGGTCACGGTACGCGCCTCGCCCGGGAAGAAGCAGACCGCCGGCCGGCCGCTCCGGCCGTCCCGGTAGGCCCAGAGGTAGCCGCCGTGGTTCACGGGTGTCTCGAGCGGATCCGGATCCGGCTGGCTGCCGGCCAGCACCTGTCCGGCGATGGCGTAGAGGGCCAGGGCCGTGGACAGGGTGGTGTCGGGTTCGAAGAGGTTGTAGGGGTCGTGGATCTCCATCCAGCTGTAGTTGGTTGACAGGGTCCGGTAATCCATGGTCACCTGGGCCCGGTGCAGGAAGAAGCTGTTGATGAAGTTGTGGTGGGCCGAGTAGGTGGCGTGGATCGCGCCGCCGCGCAGCCGGCTGAAGGTGGTGTCCCGGCTGAAACTGCCGGCGATCACCCACATCCGCTTCTGGTACTTGTCGATCAGCCAGCCCAGTTTCCGGCCCCGGTCTCCGGAATAATTCATGAAGGAGCCGCCGAACCAGTCGACGTAAGGCATGCCGCCCACCCTTTCAAAACCGTCCAGCCAGGCGCATTCGGCGCTGATCAGAAACTCCGCGTCCGGCCGGTGCTTCCGGACGATCTCCTCGGTCTTGACCAGGATCGGCAGGAATTCGTGCGGGTGGGCGTGCCCCTCCAGTTCGTCCTGGACCCACCAGATCTTAACGTAGGGGGCGTACATCCGGGCGAACTGGTCCACCGCGTCGAAGTATGTCTCCCGGTCCGGACCCTGGGACGGGTGGCGGGCCGGCAGCGGCGGGTGCCAGGGCGGCTCGGCGGGTTTGCGCCACCACCAGGGATTGATGCACATGGTGACCGTGATGCCGGCGTCGGTCATCATCTTGACCAGTTCCGTCCGGTCGGGCAGGCTCATCTTTTCGACGTCATAGATGTTTTCCAGGCGCAGGTAGAGGTCGGTCAGGTTCCCGTAGTAGCCGAAGCCGGCCCGTTTCATCAGGGCGACCACCTCCGGCGATATGGTGCTCAGGAGACCGACGGCCGCCTTCCGGGACGGATCGGGCCGGGGCATCACGCAGAAGGTTGTCTCTCCCCAGCCGGCCTCGCTGCCTTTCACCCAGTACTTGAGCGCGTACATTCCATTGGGCAGCGCCGGCAGGGGCAGCCGGACCGCGGCCGTGCCGTTGGCGGCCAGCTGGACCGGCGGCAATTCACCCTGGAGAGTGATGACCTTCTCCTGGTTGATCAATTCGTAGACCAGTGTTCCGGATTTCGCCTGGCCGGCATAGTTGTAGAGGCGGACCTCGAAGGTGACCGGCGGCTCCTCCTGGTAATGAATGCGCCCGACCGCCGGGTCGTCGATGCCGGCCTCGACCGCCGAAGATGGAATGTAGCGCGTCTCGCGGGCGGCCGTATCGTTCAGGGCCAGGTCCTCCGGCAGAAACTCAACCGCGTCGATCAGGACGTCACTGCCGGTGATCAGCAGGTAAGCCGGCTTGCTGGCGCCGGTGACGGTTACCCGGAGCCGGGTCCAGTCGGTGTCGGTCAGGCTGGCGCTGGCGGCCGGACCCAGGCTGGTACCCCGGTTGCCCGGAGTCATCGGCGTGATCGAGATCTTGGCCGGCCCTTTTACCGAGCGGGCCCAGAGGCCCAGGACGTACTTCTTGTTGGCGGCCAGGGTGACCGGCAGGGTGAAGAACTGGCTGCTGTTGAAGGAGAGGTCGGCGATCCGGCGCGGCATCGGTTTCAATTTCAGCGCGTAGCGGCCGTGGAAGGCGGCCTCGTCGGTGATCCAGCCCGGGTCGGGGAAGGCCGAATCAAAACCGGTTATTTTCCGGCCGGTCTCGTGGCACCAGCCCACCTCGAAACTGCCGTTGCGCAGCAGGTTGCCGGATTCCGGCCCGGCGGCCGCGCCGCCGGCCAGGATCAGCAGGGAGGCCAGGACCAGCGGTCCGATCTGAATGGTCTTCATTATTTTGCCTCCGGGTTCGGGGTCTGGGTCTTGCCGTCGAGCTCGTTCAGGTCATTGGTAATGAATAGCTGGGCGATGGCGATCCAGTAACGGTAATAGGGCGGGGCCTCCGAAAGACCGCCGCCGCCGGCCTGGACGGCGGTCACGGTGAGCTCCCGGGCCGGCCTGGTAATCCGGAGGGCCGGCACCAGCGCCCAGGGCAGGCGGCCGCCGAAACGGTAGGCGGTCTCGACCTCTTCCTCGCCGAGGCGGAAGCGCAGGATGTTGTCGAAATCCCGGTTGCGGTAATAGGGGGTTTCAATCGAGATCTTGTAGGTTCCGGGCGGCAGCGGTTTTTCGAACCTCAGCGTCATCGAGGCCGGCAGACCGGGATGCTCGCAGACGGCGATGACCCCGTGCGGGATTTCGGCCGTTTCGTAACGATGGCGCGGAAAGGCGTCCTTGAGGATCCAGCCCCGCCGGAAGGGTTGCATGCCTTCCGAATAGGGGAGGTCGAAGGCGTCCGGGGCGAACCGCATCCGGACCGGTGATTTCGGCCCGGCCACCGCTTCCGGTTCGACCACCTGGTAATCGGCCGGCATCGGGACCGCGCTCACCCCGTTGCTCCGGGCGAACTTCGGCGTCAGCAGGTCGAGCACCTCGACGCCGGGCGTGATGAACTCCAGTTCGGCCCGGGGGACCTTCTCCACCAGGACTCCCCTGACTTCCTTGATCCGGCCGGTCAACCGGAGACGCAGCCGCTGCTCCTTGTATAGCGTCAGGAGTTCCCGGTACTCGCCGGCGCTGGCCGGGAAGGAGAGCAGCAGGGGTGTTTCGGCGGTGATCAGCAGCGGGAACTCCACCCGGCCGCTCTCCGGGCGGTAGCGGATGGAGAGGAGTGTCAGGCCGCCGATGTTCTTCACCGCGAGCTGTTCCGACATCTCTTTAGGCAGGAAGTGAAAGCGGACCGGCCGCTGGTCGGGGAAGGCGCCGGAAGCCGGCTTGCCTTTACGGGCCGCTCCGCCCAGGAAATCAACCAGGAATTGTTCCCCCCAGTAGTAGGCCAGGCCCGGATGGCGCAGGTCCACCAGCGCCGGGTTCTCCAGCACCTTCTTCAGGTTTTCCTGGTAATTGCCGCGCAGGCCGATCTCCTCGACCGCGGCCCGGAGCCGGGCCGGGACGGCGACCCCCAGGGTCAGGCTGATTAGAAAAGCGGCCAGCCCGTATGCAATGCGTTGGCGCGTCTTCACTTTTCACCTCGCTGATCTGTTAACGGTCAGGGTGGGACGGAATTTGAGCAACCATGCTCCTCCGACGAACACCGGTTCGTGGGTGAAAGAAGATAACGGCGATACCTTTGGAAAATAACATCAGGACTGGCCGCCTGTCAAATTACGGGAGCGGCCGGGCGGTTGCTCGAGGAGAAGAAATTGATAAGCGGGAATGGATCAGGCAGGGCAGCCGGGAACCGGGAAAAATTGGCGCTTCCGCCAACTTGAAAATCGAGAATCGAGAATGGACCTAATCGAAAATCACCGGCCTTAACCAGACCTTATCAATTTTCGACTTTCGACTTTCGATTCTCTACTGAGATTTATCCAGGCAAATCTCAGTGGAGCAGAAAGAAGTTGGCGCCTCCGCCCGCCATAATTGTGGCGAGGCTACGGTCGGCCACCCGGCTGACGGCTCTGAAAGGGCGGGTTTTTCAGGCGGGGTCCGGGCGGTTCACTATCTCGCCGCCCCTGCCAGGCGAATGCTTCTTATCCGTCGCATTGGCAGTTATCAACTCCCTTTGTCAGGAAGTGGAGCAGGAGGGAGTTGGCGCCTCCGCCCGCCGGAATTCCGGCGGGGCTCCGGTCGGCCACCCGGCCACGAAACGCTCCCTGATCGGTCGCCTTTCGTAAACGGCCTCCCATCAACTCCCTTTGTCAGGAAGTGGAGCAGGAGGGAGTTGAACCCTCGGTCTCTGGAGTGCGATTCCAGTGTTTTCCCACTAAACTACTGCCCCATTCAACGATCTTCAATATTATACCAGAGGCGGCCGGTTATGGTAAAGGGAGCGCAGGAGCTTGCGGGTCTCCTCCGGCACCGGCCCGAAACGGTCGGCCAGTTCCCGGGCCAGCCGGTCGGCGTCCTCGGAGAGGCCGAAGAGGCGCCGGTAGATGGAGAGGCGCACCAGCTCCGAGGGAATGTAGTCGGCCGGGATGATGCCGGAGACCGGCCCGTCCGGTTCGGCCGGTCCGGCCGCCTGGCCGGTCAATTCGGCCACCGCCTCCCGGAAGAGCTGGCTGTACAGGTAGAATCCGACCGCCTCGATGAAGCCGTGCTGCTCGCGGCCCAGCAGGTTACCGGCGCCGCGTATCTCCAGGTCGGCCAGGGCCAGCCGCATCCCGCTGCCCAGCCGGCTGAAATCCTCGATCGCCTTCAGGCGGCGGCGGGCCTCGTCGGTCAGGACCGCTCCCGGGTCGTAGAAGAGGTAGCAGTACGCCTGGGTGCTGTAGCGGCCGACCCGGCCGCGCAGCTGGTAGAGGTCGGCCAGGCCGAAGTTCTGCCCGTTGTTGATGATGATCGTGTTGGCGGTCGGGATGTCCAGCCCGGATTCGATGATCGAAGTGGAGACCAGGATGTCGGTCTGCCGGTCCAGGAACCTTTCCATCACCCCGGAGAGCTGCCGCTCTTCCATCTGGCCGTGGGCGATATCGATTCGGGCCTCCGGCACCAGGCCCTTCAGATGGTCGGCCACCCGTTCGATCTTCTCCACCCGGTTGTGGATGAAGAAGACCTGGCCGTCACGTTCCAGTTCGCGGCGGCAGGCCCGGACGACCGTTTTGGTCCGGTAGGGCGAGACGAAGGTCAGGATGGAGAGGCGCCCGGCCGGCGGGGTTTCGATTACCGAGAGGTCTCGGATGCCGACCAGCGAAAGCTGCAGGGTGCGCGGGATGGGTGTGGCGGTCAGGGTGAGAATGTCGAGGTTGGGAAAGTTGGCCCGGAGCCGCTCCTTGTGGGTGACGCCGAAGCGCTGCTCCTCGTCCACGACCCAGAGGCCGAGTTTTTTGAAGCGGACGTCCCGGCTGAGCAGCCGGTGGGTGCCGATGATTATGTCCACCTTCCCATCGGCCAGGTCGGCCAGGATGGCCTGCTGCTCCTTCCGGCTGCGGAAACGCGAGAGGTTCTCGATTCGGACCGGGAAGTCGGCGAAGCGTTCCCGGAAGGTGCGCCGGTGCTGTTCGGCCAGGATGGTGGTCGGACAGATCAGGGCCACCTGCCGGCCGCTCTCCACCACCTTGAAGGCCGCCCGCATCGCCACCTCGGTCTTGCCGTAGCCGACATCACCGCAGATGAGCCGGTCCATCGGGCGGGGCGAGGCGAGGTTGGCCTTGGTCTCCGCGATGGCCGACTGCTGGTCGGGCGTCTCCTCGTAAAGAAATTCGTTTTCGAATTCCGACTGCCATTCGGTATCGGCCGGGTAGGCGGTGCCGGATTCCTCCCGCCGCTGCTGGTAGATGCGCAGCAGGTCGCTGGCCAGGTCGCGCACGCCGCGCTTGACCCGTTCCCGGGTCCGGATCCAGGCGCGGCTGCCCAGGCGCGAGAGGACCGGCGGTTTTTCGGCC
>Ga0116144_10000852_pt1 | contig 39540 bp, 36 predicted proteins | sample AD_UKC035_MetaG_FD_89746 | JGI IMG/M metagenome (GOLD analysis project Ga0116144, IMG submission 89746) | Active sludge microbial communities of municipal wastewater-treating anaerobic digesters from USA - AD_UKC035_MetaG | ecosystem: Engineered > Bioreactor > Anaerobic > Digestate | place: USA...
ATTTCCAATTCTGATGTTCACTATGCTTGTTGACGGAAATGCAACCGAATTACCAATAAAATGATTACAGTTGAAGGATTTTTCCCAAGGCTGATCTATAAATACAATGCTGTAATCAAATGCTGTATTATTCACAAAATAATTTTCAGAAATATTCATGAGTCTGACTCCGTCAAAGATGGTTATTGCACCGGTAGAGCTGTTACCGTAAAAATAATTCTGAGTGATGTTCATTGGAATAGAATCATAATTTCCGGTTGTAATCAGCCCGCCTCCGATCGCTCGGGGCTTTTAGACAGGATTCCGCATGTCATGTGCATAAAAATTCCGGGTGAGAGAGGAAAAATCGTCATTACAACATCATTAATGGTCGTTTTGGCAATTTATACAATCAAAAAGAGGGTATAAAACATCAAAAAGCATGCAGGATTGGGTTCGTTTCTGTAAGAAAACATGCAATTCTGCAATTACCGGACAGGCCGGAAGACGTATATCTAATCAATGAAAAACCAAGCTCTCAGCCTGCTCTGCATCGGTATCTTCCTTTGCTCAGGCATTTCAAATTCTCCGGCTCAGGATCCTTCTTCTATCAAGCCTGCTATGAAGAAGGACCAGTTGCATGCCCAAGGTAAAAAAGCCGCTCCCGGAACTTATCAGTTTATTGTTACACCTTCTGAAGCCGGTGATCCCTTTACCAATGATTACCTCGTAATGATAGAAAATTACCGTGATCAAAATGAGGAACGTGTCCTTGCGCTTACACAACTTACCAAGGTCCGGATTCCTTCACGAGCTGACATTGAGAAACCGGACTACAAGCCATTGACAGAAATAGTTTATACCAAGAGTTACAAACCTACAAGTCGTACACGATGAAGAATTTTTTCAGCATTATAGTTTTCCTGGTACTCGGACAAAGCTTTTTGTTCGCTCAGGCGGGTAAAAATTGTGAACAAGCGCTGGTCGTTTTCCCTTCACTCAATTGTGAGAATACGGATGGTCAGGTTTACTTTGGAAAGATGTCCGGCTTGTCCGCTGACTTTGCTTCTTATTTTGACATGTCCGGAAAGACAGCTCTCATTGATCCCGCATGCAGCGAAGATGATGAGCGTAAGCAATCTGTTGTCTGGATAAAAGTCCGTGCTACCTCTGATAATTTTACCATCAATAACGGAAGTGCCTACATTGGATCCGGTGCTGCCGCAGCCAATACAAAAGATTATGTTGTCTTTGCCGGATCATGTTCTAACATGATGCAAATCGCTTGTCATACACTTAGGGCAAATACTTCAGCACTTGTTGAAGGTTTGGAACCGGGGCAAGATTATTATATTATGGCTTCACCGGCAGTTACACAAACCAAAGCTGATGCTATAAGCCTGTGTGTTACCAGTAGCATAGCTTATGTACCGGCAGGAGATCTTTGCTCAGAGGCTGTTGCCCTGGAAATAAATAATCCACGAACATTTAACAATGCCGGTGCAAGTGCAGATGGCCCGGTAACAAATACATCCGTAGAGAATAATACCTGGTATAAGTGGAAAACACCGGAGGAATGGGTTCCGGGTAAGTCGGCCTATCTGAGGATATATGATCCTGTCTGTAATTCAATAGAAGGATTGCAGGTTTACTTATGGAATTCTTCAAATCCATGTGCGGATAATAATTCAAGACCTGCAATGGTCAGTAAAACACCTGAAACAGATAATGAATATTATTATCAGTGGACTCCGAGGGCGGGCTTGAGTTATTATATTTCTGTCGACGGTTATGCAGGCACTGCATGTCAGTTCAAGATCGAAATTGGAGCCAGAAACGAATTGCCTGTGAATCTTATCACTCTTGATGCTCAAAGTAATGGTAGCAGCGTAGAACTTTCATGGATCACTGCCGAAGAAAGCAACAATAGTTCATTCACCATAGAGAAAAGTAATGATGCAGAACGGTATATCCCCCTCATGAAAATTCCGGGTGCAGGAAAATCAACGACTGAGAGATCTTATCAGAGTCGTGATGAGTATCCCTTTCCGGGAATTAATTATTACCGTCTGAAGCAAACAGACTCTGAGGGAAATTATACCTACACAAAAACCGTTGCAGTAAATGTTAAAGGTGATGGAAATCTTTTTCATGCTTCTATAGAGCCGGGAGATGATAAAATAGATCTGGGTTTCTTTAGCACAGAAGCAGAGACAGGTTTATTGAGGATGTACGACCATGCCGGAAAACAGATGTACAATATGAGCCTGCAACTTTTCCCGGGTAGAAATAATTATAAAATTCATTCTCTGTTGTTCCCCGAAGGAGCTTATACCATTAAGCTGGAAACGGCAACGGCCAGGCATTCAGAGAATATTTTGCTTGAAGACGAATAATCGACTTATGACTCACCGTGCTCTGAATATGCATATTGACTGTTTATAATTTATACATAATGCAATAATGGATTGACGATGGGAACAGTTTTTCTGATAACATTTTCATAAATTGCATCCGGAAAGAAGAATTGATTTCAATTGAAATTAAAAAATAATCTTTTCGGAAAAAATTGACCAAACAAGTTCAAGCACTCCTCAGGATACTTATATATTTCGTCCTGTTTTTTGCCTTTTGGCGCATAGCTTTTTTACTGTACAATAAAGCGGATCACCCGGACTTTACTTTTTCCGAAGCTGCATGGAGTTTTATACATGGATTGAGGATGGATCTTTCAGTGATCTCTTATATTCTTATTTTACCTGCCTTGCTGCTTATGATGATGCCTATAAAGATAGCCCGCTATCTTCATGAAAGATTAGGCAAGTATTTTAATGGAGTCATTGTTGTACTTACGTTTCTATTAGCTGCCAATATTTTCATTTTTCATTTCTGGGGAAATCTCATAAACTACCGTGCACTGACGTATTTGTCGGACACCGGGCAGTTATTACATTCCTTTTCTACCGGGCAAATAATCGTTGTAGTCCTGTTTTTGGCTCTGGTTATTTATCTGGCTTTATATACTTTCAAAAAGTTTTGCCGGATACCGAAATACGATGCCACGAACGATAAGCTTATTTATAAGGTTGGGATTAGTTTAACTTTGGGCTTTGTTTTAATTACCGGAATTCGTGGAGGCTGGCAAATGCTGCCAATGAATGAAAGTCTGGTAAGCAGGTCTTCCAATAATTTTTTAAATCAGGTCACTCTCAATCCGGCATGGCACCTGATGTATGAAGTACAATTAGCAGGTTTGTTGGAGAAAAATCCTTTTAACAAAATGGATGAATCTGTATCAACACAATTGGTGAATGATTTATTCAGCAATGACAATGATTCCTTCCCTGACGTGCTTTCAAAAAAAGATCCAAACATCGTAGTCATTATTTTGGAAAGCCATACTTCAGATGTGGTAGGAGTATTGGGTGGTGAAAAAAATGTTTCACCGTTTTTAGATTCACTGAGTAAAAGTAGTCTGCTTTTTAATTCTGTATTCTCAAGTGGCACCAGAACGGATCAGGGAATCGTGTCTATTTTAAACGGATGGCCTGCTACTCCTTATCATAGCATTATGCGCTCGACAGAGAAGTCGAAAAGATTGCCGTCAATACCTAAAGATCTTAAAACACTGGGTTATAGCACTGCTTTCTACTATGGAGGGGAAAGTAATTTTTCAAATATGAATTTATATCTAATGAACCAGACCTTCGATCATGTCTATGATAAGAAAGATTTTCCTGCCAATACACCGGGAGGAAAGTGGGGGGTGTATGACGAAAATCTTTTTAAAAAACAAAGAGAAGATCTAAGCAAAACGAAAGAACCTTTCTTTTCAGTGATGATGACATTGAGTACACATGAACCCTTTGATGTCCCGGGTGAAAAACGATTTCCGGGTAATTCAGAGGAGGATCTGTTTAGAAACGCTGCTGCTTATACCGATGCATGTGTTTGGAATTATTTGGAATCAGTGAAGAATGACCCATGGTATGCTAACACTCTCTTCATTATACTTGCTGATCATGGCCATCGTTTGCCATGGAGCCGAAATGATCTTATGCCGGAGGCAAGAAGGATACCTATGCTTTTTTATGGTGATGTACTCCTGACCAAATTCAAAGGCAGACAGATTAGAAAATTAGGAGGGCATCATGATCTGGCAGCAACATTACTCCCACAGATGGGCTTGTCCGGAGCAAATTATAAATGGAGTAAGAATTTACTGTCTACAGGTTCTAAAGAGTTTGCTTATTATCAATCTGAATCTGTGATCGGTTGGAAGGAAGGACGGAATTTTTATGTGTATTCTTATTTGGAAGATCGATTGCTTCTTACAAATATCAAGGATAAGCAGGTAGAAAAAAAGCTTGTTCAGCGTGGACAAGCTTTCCTTCAGAATTTATATGGAGAATATTTAAGCTATTAATCGTTCTGTTGCCCCTTAAGGAAAATGAAGAATTATAGCTTGTACTTGTACAAATCAGCAAGTACCATATACATCTCTTTCTCTACTTCTAAAAAACTTAAACTCGAATTATAGTAGTAGTTCATTTCCATAAAATATTCTATTGTTGATATCTCGCCAAGATTGAGTGCTTTATTTAGCAAGGTAGTGCTGTTCAGCGATGCGAAAACATTTTGATAGTCGTCCAATGTAAGCTTTAGGTTTAAATAATTTTCATACCACTGACTGATTTCATAAAAGTGTTCGATCCGATGATCTTCTATCTCGAGATCTGCATACACGATTTTCGCTTTTTGCATCTTGATAGTCTTGTTATTCTCCCACAAAGGGATTGTGACCCCTGTATGTATGCCATGAAAATCAGCCCTCTCAATCCCCTGATATCGATATCCTGCTTTAAGCTTAGGTAGCCAAAGAGCTTTGTTTAGCTCCAGTTGTTTTTGAGCAACAACTCTTTCCTGTTCAAGCATCATTCTTACAGGATCATTCTTTTCGTATTCAGATTCCAGTACATCAAATGTAGGTACCGCAGAATGAAGCGGATAGACTGTGTCATTGAACAAGATCTTATTCCCGCCATTAAATGATTCCAGCCTTTGTTGTCCCATATTGATTGCTGAATAATTTTCCTGATATTGTTTCCTGACCTCAATTAGCTGTAGCCTGGCTTTATTCAAGTCTAAAATGTTTCCTTCACCTTTATCAAGTTTCTTTTGGAAATCACGCAGAACTTTTTCTGTGTTTTCTTTTTGTTCGGTTAGCTGTTTTTGAAGTTTGTTTCGGAATACAAGTTCAAGACATAACTTTTTAGCTTCAAGTAATATATCTTGCCTGCTGGTTTTTGCTTCAATTTCTGATAATGCTGAACGTTCTTTTGAAAGCTGAGATTTTTTTATGTAGCTGGTGGGGAATTCAAATGTTTGTGCAGCAGTGAATTCGTGTTGTACACCTTTATTCGCCGGACTTCCTTCCAGATAATCATATTCCAGACTTGGATTTTCCGGTCTAAGCCTGGTTCTGTGCTCCAGCATTTCAGCTTCCATAAGCTGCATGCTTGCCTGTATCGTTTTGTTATTGCGGGATATCTGTTCAAGAACAGAGTCAATACTCGATTGAGCATAGGTCTGAATTGTAAAAATCAGAGCAAATATTGTCAGGAGTCGATTTTTCATTTTAACTCTTTTTTACTTTTGATAAATAATAAACTACCGGGACGATAAAAATATTCAATAGCGTAGAGGTGAGGAGCCCGCCAAGAATAACTTTAGCCATCGGACTTTGAATTTCATTACCTGCCAGGTCACCTGCAATTGCTAGAGGGATCAATGCCAATCCTGCTGTTAAGGCAGTCATAAGAATAGGGCTCAGTCGGTCGCGGGATCCAAGAATAATTGTATCGTATAAATTGTAGCCTTCTGTTTCCAGCGTTTTATAATGTGATACAAGTAAAATTCCATTCCTTGTAGCTACTCCAAACAATGTGATGAAGCCAATGATAGATGGAATACTCATGATACCTCCTGTAAAGTAAATACTGAATACTCCACCTATTAATGCAAGCGGGAGATTCAATAAAATGATAGAGGCAATTTTTACATCTTTAAATTCCTGAAAAAGGAGAAGGAAGATGACCAATAAGGAAAGAAATGAGGTAATTAATAAAGTCTTGGAAGCCTGAGCTTCTGCTTCAAATTGTCCTGCATATTCTATATGATATCCTTCCGGGATAGAAATTTTACTATTGATAATTGTTTCTATTTCTTGTACTACACTTTTTTGATCCCTTCCACTTACATTGGCAGAGACAACGGTCTTGCGTTGAACATTTTCCCTGTTGATCGTATTGGGTCCACTTGTGCTTACAATGTCTGCTATATAATGCAAGGGAATTCTGCGATGCCCTGATTTTATTTTCTGAGCAATTTTGCCATGATCATCCTGATGTGTATCGTCATTCTCACTCACGCCGAGGTCAATCATCGTGTTACGGATATTTTCTATTGTCCCCCTGTTAGCCTCGTCAAAGCGCAGAATAAGATCAAAGGTTTTATTGTCCTCATAAATTTGCCCGACTTTCTCGCCTGAAAAAGCAACGTCGATAAATTCATTGAACTCTCCTATGGTGATTCCATAATAGTTTAAGATATCTCTTTTTGCTTTGATTTGAATTTGCGGAATTTCGATTAGCTGTTCAACACTTAGGTCAACCAGACCGGGGATGTTTTTAATTTCATTCTGAATTTCTGTTGAAAGTCTGTATAAATTATTCAGATCATTACCGAAAATCTTGATGGCGATATTTGCTCTTGTCCCTGAAAGCATATGGTCTATGCGATGACTAATAGGCTGACCCACCGTAAGATTTACACCTGAAACTGTCGATAAACTTTGCCGTACATCTTTTAGAAATTCATCTCTGCTTCGATCCTCCAGGGTAAATGGAGCATCGATTTCTGAAGAGTTCACACCCTGTGCATGTTCATCCAGTTCTGCTCTGCCTGTCCTGCGGGTAGTAACACTGATCTCCGGAATTTCAAGTAGTGCTTGCTCAACAGATCTTCCTATTTTATTGCTTTCGTCCAATGAAATTCCCGGCAGACTCACTGCACTAATTGTGAGTGATCCTTCATTGAAGTCAGGAAGGAATGTTCTTCCCAGTTGGCTCATCACGATTAATGCAATTATCAGCAATGCGACTGATGACCCAATGAGTAATTTCTTATACATCATCACCTTTTCTAAAGATCCTGTGTAGATCTTTTGTAGTTTAGAAACCAACCATCCTTCTTCATGTTGCTTCATCAACATTTTATCATTGGCAAGCAAATAGCTTCCTAATACCGGTGTCAATGTTATGCTTACGATGAGTGAGGCAAAAAGAGAAATGATAAATGCTATTCCCAAAGGCGCCAATAGTTTTCCTTCCATTCCCGACAAAAAGAAAAGCGGAATGAATGCAACGATAATGATGAAGGTCGCATTGATAATTGAGGTGCGAATTTCAACAGATGCGTCGAAAATTACTTTGAGTTTATTTACCTTTTGTTCTGCAGGTTTTGAAGCATTTTGTCTAAGTCGCTTGAAAACATTTTCAACATCAATGATCGCATCATCCACGAGAGCTCCTATAGCTATAGCCATTCCACCCAAACTCATAGTGTTTATTGTGTAGCCTAGCCAATTTAAAGTCAGAATAGCTGCTATCAGTGAAATCGGTATTGAGAGCAATGAGATGATTGTTGCTCTCCAGTTCATCAGAAAAAGGAACAGAATAATGATCACAAAAATACTTCCTTCCAGTAGTGTCTTTTGAATATTACTAATCGATGCTTTGATAAAATCTGCCTGACGAAATATTTTTGTATTTACATGAACATCGGCAGGAAGATTATTTTGAATATCCGCAACGGCTAAATCAATATTCTCTGTCAATGCAAGAGTATTCGTTGTTGGTTGTTTTGCTACCGAAAGCACAACTGCCGGCCTGGTGTTGGCAGAGGCGTCTCCGATTTTTTGTGCTGCTCCGATTTTTATTTCAGCGACGTCTTCAATTTTAATGACTTTCCCATCGATCGACTTGATGACAGATTTGCCTAATTCATTTACGTCGCTTGTCCTGCCGATTCCTTTGACAACATATTCGTTGCCAAATTCATTCATAAATCCTCCTGAAGAATTTCCGTTGGCTTCTTCTGTTGCACGCAGTAACTCTTTCAGAGATATGTTGTAATAGCTCATTTTTTGAGGAGAAGCCAGGATCTGATATTGCTTGAATTCTCCTCCCATAACAATTACCTGAGCAACTCCTCCTATAGCCAGGAGACGAGGACGGATTGTCCAGTCGGCAATGGTTCTGAGCTCCATTAATGAAGTGCTGTCTGCCGTGAGTGATACAAACATTACTTCTCCCATGATGCTCGACTGAGGTGCCATCGTAGGGTTTCCTACACCTTGCGGCAATTTTTCTGAGACAGAGCTCATTTTTTCACTAACGATCTGCCTGGCCCGAAAAATATCTGTGTTCCATTCAAATTCCACCCAAACAATTGATATTCCTGCTGAGGATGAACTTCTCACACGCCTCACATTTGTAGCGCCATTTACAGAAGTTTCTATTGGAAAAGTTACCAGTTTTTCAACTTCTTCAGGTGCCATTCCATGAGCCTCCGTGAGTACAACAACAGTTGGTGCTGTAAGGTCAGGGAATACATCAACATCCATTCGTGTGGCCACATAGGACCCGAACACGATAAGAAGGACCGAACCTACAATTATCAGAAGTCTGTTGCTGAGCGAAAATTTTATAATCTTATTTAACATCTTGATTATTTTTAATGTTCGTGTCCGTGTTCAGGCATATTTCCTGATGCTGCGGCCAATTTGATCTGATAGGCTCCCCTTGTCACAATTCTTTCTCCTTCGTTGATTCCGGAAATGACCCGGACATTGATTCCGTCGGAAGCTGCTATTTTTACTTCGCGTTTTTCAAAACTCTCTCCATTTGTTTGTATGTAAACGAAGAAAAAACCTTGCTCTTCAGTCAATGCTGTTACAGGAACCACCAGAGCATCTTTGATAGCTGAAGATCTGAGGAACACTTCAGCCACGGTACCCGGAATGATAGATCCCGGATTTTCAAATTCGAAGCTTACAGGAATGAAGGGTGAGTTCGTATAAGTGCTTCTTCCATAAGAAAGAAGTTTACCATTAAGTGATCTCGTGTCATAAACATCATCATTCATTGTAGTTTTGAATGAAGCAGAGTTGATCGACGGTAATTCTGAAAAATATTTTTGTGACAGATCAGCCTGTAGAATAAGCCTCTTGTTTTTTGAGATGATGGCTAAAGGTGTTCCTTCTTCAACATACTGTCCCTGTTCCACCAGAACACTCTTAACAAAACCCTGGATCGGGGAACGTATGATTTGCCCCTGTTCCGAATAGTTTTTCGACAAAACATCATAGTTTACTTTGGCGTTTTCAAATTTTAGTTTTGTTTCCAGATAATCTTTTTCAGAGATTATTTTATCCGACACTAATTCCTTAGCTCTGTCATGATCTGCTTTGGCTTTTTCAAACAGTACTTTAGCTTCTTGATGCTTTACTTCTACATTTGCTGATGTGAGCTCCCCGCCTCTGATGATGAATAAGTCTGTTTGCATGTTGACTGAAGATCCTGAAATAGTACGGTTGCCTGCAAAATCAACGATCCCTGTCGCTACGGCAGTAATGACAGTTTCATCACCTGAAGCTGAGAGAATTTGTCCACCGGTTTTTATGACAGTACTAAAGTTTTGTTTTTGTACGGGGGCATTTGCAAAATCTGTTTTCCAGGCTTGCTCCTTGAGATAACTGATGCTTCCTGCACCGGCATCTGAGACCGGAGCAGCCATTGCTGCAGCCTCATCAGGATAGACTATAATATCCTCAATAATTATCCGGTCATTGAATTCTTTTGCAGCGATGTCGAATTCCAGTTTTCCTTTACCCGAAATTTTTGGTTCCAATGCCAAGCGATAAATTCCGGGTGTGTCATGGGAGTCGGTTGAATTTGTTTGCTCAGACCCGTTCACAAGAAGTCTGATAGTGACTTTGGCATCACTCAGTGCTGAGAACTTATCACCTGTTACTGTTAAGTGGCTGGCAAACCGGGAGACTGATCCGACAACGAGCGGTTTAAACTCAACAAACAATTCTAGTTTATCTGAATAAACTGTATAAGAATGGTTAGCTTGAGTTAGTTCAACAGACTCATGTTGATGATCATCATGCTTGTGACGGCAAGCCGGGATGGATAGCAACATAGCCGGAATTAATAAGTACGGGACATATGATCTGTATATCATAGGTTGATTTTTTTTGAATAAATTTTTTTGAGAAAAAATTTCCGCTGTTGTGCAGAATGTAATTTGCATCAACAGTCAGACACAGAGGCTTAAGACCGGATAAAAGGGAGTGTGTAAAGTACCTGTTAAGCGGAACTTAATTATGCAAGAAAAGATGGGGGAGCCTTCAGGCCAAAACTGAATTTGATATCAGTTCTATAGATATGTTCATCTGCCGGCGGTTTGTACTCCAGGGGTGGCAGAGTATAAGAGATAAAAGATAAATTATCAGGAAGTATAGATATTACTGACAATAATTGTTTCGAAAAGTCAGCTTGAAAATTATATGAACCGGTAAACACCAACTCATCGGATGCGTGTAAAAAATGAGAGAATAAGTGATTCAGTCCACCTTCGCTTTCAGTTGTTGAATGATCGTGATCATGCTCATGATGAAAGTTTAGATTGGAATTATCTTCGTGATGGTGATGTGGAACAATGCTATGTCCAAGAAGGATCGTATAAGCGATCAACATCAATAAAAATGAAAAATATTTCCTGAGCATAGAAATGCAAAGGTACTTATATTTTATGAGAATTGGATGAAATTGGCTAAAACAGATCAAATACGAAATAAAAGTGATGGTTTACATTGAAAATACGGCCGGCTCGCAAGGACGTTTAATACTTGGAAAAAAATAAATCTGAGCTTCTTGAATTTGGATGCAGGCCAGAAAAACCTAAACTCTGCTGTTGCGATTACCACTGATAGCTACTCAGACCACCATCATCTTCGTTTGTCGTGTCAAAGAGAAAATCAAGAAGTTCATTAAAATTATCTACAGTCTGATTTCCTCTTACTGCTCCATCCCTGCACCGGTCATACAGCCCATAGGAGGGATCATCATTTTTTTTATCGTCAGGATGGAGCTAAATACAATGTGTCCAATATATTCTCTTGCTGCGAGAAAACAATTTTTCACAGAAAGGAATGATCTGGTAAATTCCGTCTTTCCCTTCCTTGAACTCCTCTGTTTCCGGAAGAAAACCGCTGCCATATTAAGAACAAACTACCATGCGATCGATAGCTTCACACACATCGCCGGCAAGGGCACTCGACTGATCCAATAATTTATAACTTACCGAAATTCTTTCATAGAAATTATACGCATCGAGATATGGAAAAGAAAACTCTGCTAATTCGATATTGTCATTCGTATTGTGAAAGTAGACCAGCGAGAAAACATCAGGCCCGAGTATATCAACGGATGCCTCAGAGCTCAGCACATCACGTAGCTCAGCCGGATACAATTTGTCTCTCTTTCCCACCTCTGCATCCGGACACATGCCTGCACCATTTCCATGCGAGCGAATGATAAGCATATAATGATTTGCAGGATAATTATTTTTACAATATCTGGTGAAGTTCCTTAACAGCATGGCGTCACCCATGTTTCCTTCAAAGTAGCTGTTTGTATTTATTTCAGGCAACTCTTTCAGGCCATCCGGTTCAAAGTAGGTCTGATCCGAGATCCTGTATAATCCGGTATCGGAAAAATTTTCTCCTAATGTCGTCGAGTCTTCAGAAAAACCTTTAATCCGGTCTAGTAATGTGATGAGTTCGTACTCTTCAGAATTTTTACACCGGATCATTTCTGCAATATCATCTAAGAGGTCTGCTTCAGATGAATTTGAACATACTCCATAATGCATGATAGTCCGGTTGTTTTGAGTCAGGCTTCCTGTGAAAAAGAAAGAAGCCTGAAATATAGAAAGCAAGATGAATAATTTGTTCTTATTCATACCTGCAAGTATAAATTTAATGTTAGAGAATGAATTCTCAATCATGGATCACAATAACCCTTTGGGAGGATCTCTCACCACTTATAAAGTGGAGTGTGATTATATATTCTCCTTCAGGAAAATTTCCGGAATCCCATATTTGATCCTTGATGTTATCGGAATGGTACACAAGTTTTCCAATTGCATTAATGACATTAATTGATTTGATATTTCTCGTGAGATTATTTTTTAAATAGAAGGTTCTTCCAATGGCTGGATAAACCAATTCAGGATTGATATCTTCGGTTTTATTAATTGATGAAATAAGATGCTCTCTTAAAACAACTGCGTTTGGGTTGATCATGTTGGCAGCATGTGGAGCTATGAGGTCGGAAATGTAATTGCCGTTACTATCGAACAGTTTGACAGAACTTGTCGCTCCGTTACCTAATAATATGTTACCATTCGGATAAACGGCAACACCTTCAGATTGCCCGATGCCGGAAATGAAAATTCCCTGATAAGTTCCTGTGGAGTCAAATCGTTTTACAGAATATCCATCATAGTCTGAGACCAGTAGATCACCGTTTATGTCGAACCAGATATTGGTTGGTCCGGCCAGGTTTGTGCTGATGAAGTTTCCAAGATCTGCACCTGAGGGGCTAAATTTTCTTACAATATCATCGCTGTAAGAAGAGACATATAAGTTTCCATGTGAATCCCAATCTATACCGATACTTTGACTTACACCAACACTTGTAAACTCGTCAACAAAAGTTCCGTTTAATTGATACCGCCTCACTTTCCCATTACCATTCCATTGTAAAACATATAGTAAAGAGTCGGGGCCGATCTTCATCCTGGTTGGACCATTGATAGAGCCGGCAAATACCGAAAGATATGCTCCTGAGCTTGCATCGTGTCTGTTGATCCTTCCGGTACCAAAATTGGATATCAGAACAACATTTGCATTTTCCAGAAAGAGAATATCCTGAGGCCAGTTCAGGTTGGAGTTGATAAAAACAATATGATTCTGCCCTGAACTGTCAAATTTTAAAATTTGCCAGGGACCATTTTGAAAATCACCGGCATCGCTTACATAGATATCAAAGTTTTGCGCAAAGGCAGAATTACTGAATAGAAATAATGTAAAGAGGATGAATTTTTTCATGAGATCTGTTTATCAATAAATTAAAGCTCTTCTGCACAGTACGCAAAGCTACTATGACGAAATGTATTAATTAATTGATAGCAGAGTTGTTAAATTCAGGAGAATTTTTTCTTGCAATCGGATTTATCCCAAATCCCTGTTAGGATAATGTTGACTCAAAAATGGTTTCAAAAAAATCTAATTTCTATAACAGTTTTTGAAAGCCACCATTACCTGTTCAGGATCTTTGCTTTTTGCTCGTCGAACTCAGCCTCAGTCAGAATCCCTTTATCTTTCAGTTCTTTCAATTGTGTAAGTTCAGTAGCAATAGAATGAACTTTGTTTTGTTCTTCAGATGATCGGAGTTTTTCACTTTCAGCTTTTAATCTTTCGATTTCTGTATTTTTCTTGCTGTTACCTTGACTGACGCTGTAAATAATCACCAATAAAAGAATTATTACTGATATCCAGATTAGCATATCTATTTATGTTTTTATAAAATTCGGATGATAATTTAGAATTATTTCACGTCTATTTGAAAGTGCGGATTATAAATGATCCCAATTATATTTCCCCAGGGGTCTTTAACTGAGCCAACCATTATTTCGCTTCCTACGTCATTGGGCTTTTCATGTTCTCTAGCTCCTGCAGCAATCAATCTTTCGTATTCGGAGTTGATATCATTCACACCCCAATAGCTAAGTACACCTTCCGATTTGTTTGTTGTAATGCTCTCCTCCGGCATCAGTCCCAGTTCATAACCTCCTATATTAAACCCGACATAGAACACTTCATCAAAGTAAGGCTTTTCCTGAAAAGCTATAGAGTACCAATCCTTTGCCTTACTAAGATCTCCTACTTTATAGATTGTTGTTCTCAATCCAAGCATACCGGCTTTTTTCATTTTATTAAAATTTAATGGCAATATTTAGGCTCGATTTTAAGTTCACTTTTGCCCTGATATTACGAGCGTACTTGCATCAATGTTTACTTTTCCTTCAGGATATTTTTGTTGGATAATATCATACACTTCTTTTTTAATTTTTGCCTTCATGGCTTCATCGGCTTTACTCAGTGCAGCAACAAATGGGGCAGCAACATCGGTCATCATGTTCCAGTATACATCTGTCGTGCCGCAACTAAGCTTCACGGGAATTTCTTTTACCATGACATTTTTTAATCCTGCATTCTGAAAAATGCTCTGCATCAAACCCGGCGCTGCACAACGGAACATTCCCGGCGCTTCAGGTGGAGGGGGTGCCAGTTGCATATTTTTGTTTATTGTACCACCTATTGCTGTAACCCAGAAATTTTTTTCAGCAACATTCCAAACAGCAGTTGCTAATTTTCCCCCCGGCTTAAGCACCCTTGCCATTTCTCTTGTTGCAAGGTTCATGTCGGGAAAAAACATATAGCCAAAACGACAGCTGATAGCGTCAAAGCTGTTGTCATCAAATGGAAGTTCGCTGACATCACATACCTTTGTTTCAATGTTTTTTATTCCTTTTTTCGCTGCATGCTCTTTAGTGATAGCAAGCATATCTTCTGCAAGATCAGTAATAAGGACTTTGCCGTTTGTAAGTTTTGTAGCAATGCTGAGTCCCGGTTCTCCGGTCCCACCTGCAATATCCAATACCACATGATCATTTTTTAAATTCAGAGTGTTAATGATCTCATCAGCTACAGGTTTCATGAACTCCATCATCATTTCATCCCATTTTTTCCATCCCGGGGAAAATTTATTCCAGGATGCTCTCTGTTGTTCGCGGATTTCTTCAAGTTGTGCTTCCATGATCTGTTTTATTATTTGTTAAAGAATAAATAATATATTCCGAAGATACATTTTTCTAGTGTTATTATTATAGAGAGAATGTCAAATGATTTATTATGAAACAGTTTTTTAATTTCATTTGTGTATTTAACATTATATGATCAGTATTTTTGATAATCACCATTTCGGGCGAATATACCGGTAACAGGCTAGAATTTGAGTATTTCCATCTCAATCTATAAATAAAAAGCAAAAAACCTGTCTGTATAGCGTTAATACTTTTTTTCAAAAAATAAAAAAACTATATTTGAAAGATCACCAATTAAATTATACTTCATGAAAACAAAACTACCTACTTTATTATTTCTTATTGCTATGTGTATCAATTTGTCAGTATTTTCACAACCGGAAGTGACAAGCGGTAATCTTCCTCAAACCGGTGACCACGTTGTTATCGGATTGTGTTCTGATATTCCTGATGCAACCGCCTTGAATGCCAGCACCGGGTCCGGGCTTACCTGGGACTTCAGTTCTCTGACTGAAGTTGAGGAACAATATTTTGAATTTGTTGATCCGGCTTCTACACCTTGGGGAGCGGAATTCCCAACTGCAACCTTATGTGGGATTTCCTGGGACGATGCATACAGTTATTACAGGGTGACAGGCTCTTCACTTAATACAGTTGGATTTGCAATTCTTATTCCTCCTTCTGATACAGCAAAATTGGTGTATACCACTGAAGAGACAATAGCCCCAATACCATATTCTCTTGGTACAATGAACACGAGTTCCTTTTCAGGAACAAGTTATGCGCAGGGGTTCAGTGTTCCTTTTAATGGGAACATAGATTTCCATGCAGATGGCGATGGTACACTCATTCTTCCAAATGGCACTTACTCCAATGTGGTGAAGTATCATTTTTATCGTACTCAATCTACAGGGGTAACCACCAGCACAAAAGATCAATGGGCCTGGGTGTCGGAGGATTTTCGGTTCTGGTTGTTGCTTATGGAAACAACCTATGATGGTTTTAATACTACACATAGAGTATGGTTCGATAAAAGTCCTGAAAGTTCCACAACTTCAGTTCAGGAGATTGCTGAAAAAACCTGTACGATATTTCCTAATCCTGTATCATCCGGTTCGGCTTTATACATCAATACTGAGCTTGCCTATGATCATCTGAACCTGCTTGATCTGTCAGGTCGCGAACTTAAGACCTTTTCAAAAGCCGAAAAGCAATTTCATTTGGATGGCATATCTGCCGGGGTTTATCTTTTAAAAATGTCGGATAAAGATGGTGCTGTAGTCCTGGTTCGAAAAGTTAGAGTGATATAACAGGAATTGCTCAACTGCCGGAAGATAAACATAAGTACATAGAGTGTTGAAGGACTTCGTAAGAAAGGGACTTCAACACTTTTTGTATTACATGACACTTCAGGAATTGACCTTCTGTACTCTTACATAATACCTCACCATTGGTCTGTTTTTGGAGGTTCGGTCTACAATTTTGAATCCGGCTCTTTTAAATGATTTAAAAAGTCCTATCCAGGCAAAGGTATCCGGTAGTGGTTCCTTGGTGGGAATAGTTGGATATGCTTCAATGATCTTTATTTTATTCTCTCCGGCATATTTGATCACTCCTTTTAATAATGCTACAGATAGTCCGATTTTTCGAAATCTTTTATCTATGAAAAAACAAGGTATAGACCATACAGCCTTATCATCAATCCGTCTGTGAACTCTGGATCTTTCAAGTTTTATGAAGTCCTCTCTTGGTGCGAAGGCACACCACCCTATTGCTTCACCTTCATAGATGGCTAGTATTCCTGTTGGTTTTTTTTCCAAAACCAATTGTTTCATAGAATCTTTATTGCCGTCATTTAACTTTCCTTCTTCAAACTCGGATTTACTTAGTCGAAAGGACATACACCAGCAACTACCACAAGCACCTCTTTCACCAAAGAGAGCAGTAAATTTATTCCAGTTAGATCGGTTTAAAGGTTCGAAAGTAAGCTGACCGGTGAGTTCGTTGACTAATGATTTTTTAGACATATGAGGGAAGAATGTATTTTCTTTTCCATAAAGATGCAGGATATGTTTTTCTCTCAGACATGCTGGTCTAAAAGAATTATGTTTCCATCTGGATCCGAAATCATAATGTTTGCAGGACCTTTTGTGCTTTCATCTGCTTCGCTAAGTAACTTCATGCCTTTTGATTTTAATTCTTTTTGTATTTCACGGATGTCGGTAAAGGAAACTAATTTTTGTGCGTTCGAATCCCAACCCGGGTTGAACGTCATAATATTATTTTCAAACATCCCCTGAAATAATCCGATCACGGTACTTTCGTTTTTCAGGATGAGCCAGTTTTGTTTAATGTCACCGCCAAATTCAGTGAAGCCGAGAGTTTCGTAAAATTTCTTTGAGGTATTTATGTCTTTCACAGCAAGACTAACTGAAAATGCGCCTAGTTTCATAATTCTATGTTAGATTTAAATTGATTAGCGTTATTTCGGATTTTAATTATTCAGAATTTCCAATATACAAAATTGAATTTTAATTATAGAAACTCATTTCAAAATTCACAGTGCAGAATCATAACTGTCATGAATGCAGGTCGAAAAGTTTATCAAATATCTAGTAAAGCCTGTATATTAAAATAATACTTATGATGATGACTAAAGAGGTGTAAATTAATTTAGTGTATTTAGCTAACCAATTCGGAAGAAAAATGTCAGAATTGTCCTCCTTTGAATCAGAGTATTTTCTGGTAAGTATTGTTAACGGGCAGTAGAGTTTGAAAAGCACTAAGGTAAGAGCTTCAAGTCCGATTAATCCATAGCCTAACCATAGCCATAAGTCTATTTTATTGGTCAGGACTGCATAAAGCATATAAAAGATAACAATATTGAAAAATATCCAGATCGCCGTATGAACAAATTTTATTGAAATCAATTTTTGTCTTGCATCCGGATTCATGCATGCGATATTATGAGAACAAGCAGATTGCCGGTTCGTTCATTAGACTCATAGTTTACACAGAACTAATGTAAAATCTCAGAACTTAAAATTATTTTTATTCTCAAAGAAATTTGAAGAGGTAGTTTGTGCAAAGATGGAATAATGTCCCGATAAGATAATTCTTAGTTTTCTTCCATTGTAAAATTCTCCAGGAACTTCGTTGTGTAATTTCCGCTACGGAAATCAGGATGACGCATTAGTTGCTGGTGGAATGGAATAGTTGTTTTCACTCCTTCAACGACAAATTCGCTGAGTGCTCTTTCCATAGTATTAATTGCTTCTTCCCTGGTTTGAGCAACAGTAATTAATTTAGCGATCATGCTATCGTAATTAGAAGGGATCGTGTAGCCTGCATATATATGGGAATCCACCCGAACACCATGTCCTCCCGGGACGTGAAGCGTGGTAATGCGTCCCGGAGACGGTCTGAAATTATTATAAGGGTCTTCAGCATTGATACGACATTCGATGGCATGCAGGCTCGGGAAATAATTTTTTCCTGTGATAGGTATTCCGGAAGCAATTTTGATCTGCTCCTTAATCAGGTCGTAGTTAATGACTTCTTCAGTGATTGGATGTTCTACCTGGATCCGTGTATTCATTTCCATAAAATAAAAATTGCGGTACTTGTCAACTAAAAATTCAACAGTACCAACACCTTCGTATTTTACAGCCAGGGCTGCTTTGATAGCAGCATCACCCATCTTATCACGTAACTCTGCAGTCATGAAAGGTGATGGAGTCTCTTCCATCAGTTTTTGATGGCGACGTTGAACAGAGCAGTCCCGTTCACTAAGATGACAGGCTTTACCAAATTGGTCGCCTGCAATTTGAATTTCAATATGTCTTGGTTCTTCAATGTATTTTTCAAGATACATACCATCATTTCCAAAAGATGCACTGGCTTCCTGCCGTGCATTGTTCCAAGCTTCTTCAAACTCTTCGGGCTTCCACACAATGCGCATTCCTTTACCACCACCGCCGGCTGTTGCTTTCAGGATGACAGGGTATCCGACTTCTTTTGCGATCTTCATTCCACTTTTAAGGTCCTTCAAAAGGCCTTCTGTTCCCGGGATTGTAGGAACACCGGCTTTTTTCATCGTCTCCTTAGCGTTGGATTTATCACCCATCTGATCGATCTGAGCAGGAGTTGCTCCAATAAATTTGATCCCATGTTCACCGCAAATTGCGCTGAACTTAGAATTCTCAGAAAGAAATCCGTATCCCGGGTGTATAGCATCAGCATTGGTAATTTCGGCTGCAGCAATGATCCTTGAGATATTCAGATAAGATTCTTTACTTGGTGCAGGACCAATACAAACAGCTTCGTCAGCAAATCGTACGTGTAAACTTTCTTTATCCGCTGTACTATATACCGCAACAGTGTGTATGCCCATTTCTTTACAGGTACGAATTATTCGTAGAGCAATCTCACCGCGATTAGCGATCAATATCTTTTTAAACATGGTACTGATTTGAAAGTAATATTAAGCAGACTCTGAAGACAGACTCAAATGTCAGTTGAAATCAGTTTAGCTGGGGTCTATCAGAAACAGTGGCTGATCGTATTCCACCGGTGTTGCATTATCGACTAACACCTTAATAATTTTACCGCTCACTTCAGATTCAATTTCATTGAATAGCTTCATTGCTTCTATGATGCACAGAACCTTACCCGGTTTTATTTCATCTCCCACATTGGCGAAAACAGGTTTTTCAGGAGTAGAGGAACGATAAAAAGTCCCGATCATAGGTGATTTGATTGTGATGTATTTGCCTTCATCTCCTGAGACAGGAGTTTCTTTAGGAGCGGAGGCAACTGAAGGAGCCGCTGCAGCAGACACCGGCGCAGGAGCAGGTGTATGAACAATATGTGGTACCTGGCTCACTTGAGCAGGCATCACCATAGCTCCATGTGTTGTCTTAATTGTTATTTTAAAATCTTTTTGTTCAAGACTTACTTCACTAACGCCACTATTTTGTACGAATTTTATGAGCTTTTCAATTTCCGGTAAATCCATAGAAGATGATTTCGGTGTTGATTTTACTTTCGCTACCGTTGCTTTTTTGCTTTTCATTTGGCTTTTTTATGTTCTTGGCGGGCCCTTGGACCGGGAACAGAAACCAAACCTACATGAAATTTCAAAAAGAGCAAAATTCTTTATGGTAAGGAGTAGGTATAAAGCTCATTGAAATGCAATTTTCTGATGATATAAAATTTATGCTCGCTTTTGAGAAGATAAAAACTCCATTTTTTAAAAAAAAATGAGGAAAGACAGACTGCCTTTCCTCATTTTCCTATTTCATTGAGCCAAGCTCTGCGCTTGATAAATCTAATGAATTATATGTTTGATTTTAAGTCACTTAGAGATCAGGTGTTCTAAGTGCTTCACGATCACCGAAAAAAAATCATTCTTCACAATGTGTTTTTAGATGTCAAACGAATTAGAAACTAATTTCAACTCCAAGAGCAAAAGCATCAAGGGAGTTATTCACTTGCACATTTACATCTAATGGATCAGCATTGATCGCTTTGATATTCTGATCCTTTGCCCAGAATGTATGCATGTAACCAACATTTACTTTAATTGCGTTTGAAGCTTTCACAGCGAATCCGGTATTGATGTTATAATTATCATCCTGCATTACTTCATAGGTTCCGAGTTTTGTATAGTAACCGGTTCTGTCATTCCACAAATAGTTTGTGTAACCACCACCTATACTGGTTGTGAACCATGGACTAAGCTTGTATTCAATACCTGCAGCAATTGTTGAAGCATTACCTGCAAGATCTGACCATGGCTGATCTTTAGTAGCGGCAGTTGATTTTTCCCAATCAGCATTTTTCTGGAAGTAATAATTATAATCTGCAAATGCTTTGAACTTATCAGAGATGGTATAACCTAAACCAAATGCCAATACAGCCGGAAGGTCTCGACGATTTTTTTCTCCGTCTACACTAGCTCCGAAATCATCTGTGATTTGTTTTGTTTCAAAATCAAGATTCACCTGTGACTCATATCTGGTGCTGATATTAAATTTTTCAGTCGGGTTAATATTCATACCAATGATGAATCCCATTCCACTGGCATTTTCTTCTGTCTCCAGTACTAATGGCATATCATCAAGATCGAATGGCGATGAAGTCAGAGTCATTCCGGCATCAGTTGTATTCTTTGCACTGATATAACGTATCGCAGTTGAGAATCCAATATTCTTGCTCATTTGAATTGTTCCACCAATTGTTGTGGTGAGATACATAGAGCTTGCATTTAAGCTGGCGTTTTTAGTTTCAGCATAAGCGCCACCTGTCGACATTAAAGCCTGTAAACCGATGAGGTCTGTTGTGATAGATCCTGTTGGATAGTTTAGTGTTCCGCCACCACCTGCAATGTAAACTCCGGTAAATAATGCCCAGTTGTTTTTCTTGAAGGCTGCATAAATATTCGGGATAAATGGATCAGAACCATCTTGCGAATAACTTTTAGGGCCTTCGCCAATTCCAAGGTCATAGGAATGAGATGGGTTGCGGAACAGACTTTGGTTTCCAACATTGATGTGGAAGCCATTTGAAAGTTTCGTGATACCGGCAGGATTATAGACAACGGCATCAGTTGCATCCGTAGCAGCATTTCGCGCAGCAGTTCGCATCCATTCAGCACTCATGTTTGGTAAATTATCCATCTGTGCTATGGCAACACTCCCACCGAACATTGTAAGCAGGATCAGCATGATCCATTTGTTGTTAGTTTTCATTGATTTGAGATTACAGTTTGTTCTAGGATTAAACTGTATTATTATCCTGTAGTTAGGACAATTGACCTTGCTTTCTTACACAAAGTTTAGCCTCAAAAGCGGATAAATGCTCGTTTTTTTGTCTTAAAATGAATAAATTAATGATTTTTTGCTCTTTTTTAAGACTTAATCCTGTCCGCTAATAATTTGCAATCTCATTGTATATCTCTAATGGGAGAATGATCAAATGGTACGATTTGTCTTAGAAAAGCTTAGAATAAAGAAATACCAAAAAAAAATTATTATCCTGTCGAAAGCAGGTCGCAAGGTCATGCGAGAATAAACATTCGAAAATAATTTTATTAATAGGCCCATTTCACCCAGACACTTCCCCAGGTAAATCCACCTCCAAAAGCGGCAAGTATGAGATTGTCGCCTTTCTTCAGTGACTTTTCCCAGTCCCACAAACATAGTGGAATCGTTCCACTTGTTGTATTGCCATATTTGTGAATGTTAAGCATCACTTTGCTATCGTCGACACCCATTCTGTTCGCAGTAGCATCAATGATACGTTTGTTAGCCTGGTGTGGAACCAGCCATGCGATGTCTTCAGGTTTTAAATTATTTTTTTTCATGATGTCTTCCGAAACCTGTGCCATATTAGTTACAGCAGCTTTAAAGACAGGTTGGCCATCTTGAAATACAAAGTGCTCTTTAGCATCTATTGTTTTGTGTGATGGAGGCTTTACAGATCCTCCGGCTTTTTGGTGAAGGAAAGCTCTGCCGGAACCATCACTCTTTAAGATTGAATCTAAAACTCCCAATCCTTCTGAGTTAGGTTCAAGTAATACAGCTCCTGCGCCATCACCGAAGATCACGCAGGTTGATCTATCGGAATAGTCAATAATAGCTGACATTTTATCGGCACCAACAATAACTACTTTTTTATATTGTCCTGACTCTACATATTTGGCTCCGGTAACCAAGGCAAATAAAAATCCGGAACAAGCAGCGGAGATGTCAAAACCAAAAGCATTTTTTGCTCCGATCTTGTCGCTAATAACATTGGCTGTTGCAGGAAATACATAATCAGGTGTAGTAGTTGCACATATCAGCATATCGATCTCTGTCGGATCAATGCCTCGTTTTTTACACAACTCTAATACTGCGGGCACAGCAAGATCAGATGTCCCCTTACCTTCACCTTTTAAAATTCGTCGCTCTTTGATTCCTGTCCTTGTGGTGATCCATTCATCTGTGGTGTCAACCATTTTTTCCAGTTCGCCATTACTGAGAACGAACTCAGGAACATATCCTCCAATGGCAGTAATTGCAGCGGTTATTTTTGACATTCTCTTTTAATTGGATAGCGAAGTTAGAAGATAAATTTGAAATACACAGCCAATTCCATGAGCAGAGAATGAAATTCCAAATTTGTAAAAAAACTGAGCGGAAGTTGTCAGGATACGGTTTCCTTACTAAACGCCTTTGCTATCTTTCCGGATAATCCGGCTTCACATACTTCCTTACAGAGCAAAGTCATGTTTTTGATAGCTTTTGCTTTACTGATACCGTGTGCAATGATCACCTCAGAATTTATTCCCAGAATAGGAGTTCCTCCATAATCTTCGTAGTCAAAACGGTTAAAATATTCATCATTTATTCCCCGCTTAAGGATCATTGAATAAAAAGCTTCCGCTTGCTTGAGCATAACGTTACCTGTAAACCCATCGCAGACTACAACATCAGCCTTGTCATTAAATAAGTCGCGACCTTCTACATTACCTATGAAATTTATTTCTTTCGTTTCTTTGATCAGTTGATGTGCTTCCTTGACCAGGATGTTACCTTTTTCTTCTTCTTCTCCGATACTCATTAGTCCAATTCTCGGATTCTTTATATGAAGAAGATTTTCTGCATAGATAGAGCCGAGTACAGAGAATTGCTGGAGCACCTCAGGCTTACAATCGGCATTGACACCTACATCAAGAATTAATCCCCAGCCACCATCTTCTTTTGGAAGTAATGATCCTATAGCCGGGCGCAATATTCCGGGGATGGTTTTCACGGTAAACATCGAACCAACAAGCATAGCACCTGTATTTCCCGCAGAGGCGAATGCATCAATGCGACCTTCTTTGAGCCATTGAAATCCTACTACAATACTTGAATCATTTTTTTGCTGAAAGGCTTTTGTTGGATGATCTGACATTGATATTACACTTGGCGTGTCAACAATTTCCATGACGTTTTCATCCACACCTTCCCGTTTAAAAAACGGAAGCATGAGTTCACGCTTACCAAATAATATCAGCTTGACGTGAGAAGGTAATTCACGCCATGCCGCAATCGCACCGAGTGTCGTTTCTTCAGGTGCATAATCGCCCCCCATAATATCAATGCCGATTTTCATTTCAGTCTTTGCAGATAAAGGAATGATTTAAAAATACTGAATAACAAAAAGCAGCTGACAAAAGGCGTACCGAATTTGTCAACTGCTTTTTGTCAGTTTTTTGTTCACACTTATGCAGTGGCATTTTTTTCCATCACTACCTGGCCCTTATAGTATAGTTTACCTTCGTACCAGTGTGCACGATGATATAAATGTGGTTGACCGGTAGTTGGGTCAGTTGCAACCGTTGGTGCTTCTGCTTTCCAATGAGTTCTTCTTTTATCTCTTCTGGATTTCGAGTGTCGGTGTTTCGGATTTGGCATGTTATAATGGTATTATTAATTATTTCTTGTTTTTTTTTGACCAACTGGATTAATTCAGATTAATGTTTTTAAGTATGTCCCATCTTGGATCCGAAGGATGTTCAGCATCCGGATTCAGTCCATGCTTCCCCAGGTCTTCAAGCATTTGTGGGTCACAGGATGGATTTCCATTTTCATCCTCATGAACATTGCGCATTGGTATGAGTAATGTTATATATTCATAAATGAATCTGGATAAATCAAGTTCATTTTCTTTTGCCGGAAGAATTAAAACATCCTCTGCTACTTCTTGCTCTTCTTTTACATCGCCGAATTTTACAATCAATTCGTTAAAACTTTCAAGTTCTAATTCAAGATCCTCAAGACAACGATCACAAGCTAAAGTCAGTTCTCCTTCCATGGTGAAGTCGAGCAGTAGCATGTTCTCTTTTCTTTCAACAACAACCAGAACGTCAACATCACCTTTTGTTACCGGTGAGTTTTCAAAATTCTGAAAGAACGAATCTTCAATATGGTATTCAAATTCATGTTCCCCTTCGCTTAAACTCCCGAAATGGATCACGAAATCTTTCTCTCTGGTCATGCAAACCTCCCAATTTTTAAGGGGGACAAAGGTAGAAATAAAAGCCTTCGAATCAATCTTTTCTAGTGATTTTCTAAATCAAATTGGAGCTTTTTAGGGATATAAAGCCTGAAAAAATGCCTCTTTTTAAGAGCATTAGTAATTTATTGATAAACAGGAGCATATCCCAACATTTTTTATATTGAGCCTTATATAGCTTTCCTCTTAGTACATTCGCCGTCCGGTTCTAAAAGTGGAGAAAATAAGCAAATATCTTCTGTTTCCTTTACAATGGCTGTGGCGATGCTTCTATTTTGTGAATGCTGTCGTCACCTTTTTTGTTTTTTTTCCGTTTTTCGCCATTTTACTTTTACGCCAGGAGTGGTTTCCACTTGTTTTCAAACTTAAAAAGGTTTGGGCTCATTTTATTTTATGGCCTGCCCTGATATTTTATAAGATAGAAAGTGATTTTAAGCCCAAGCCGGGAGAGTCATTCGTTTTTTGCCCGAATCACACATCCTATCTGGATATCATGCTTATATATATAAGTATCCCGGTTTACTTCCATACTATGGGCAAGGCTGAGCTAAGAAAAGTGCCGTTTTTCAGACGTTTCTTTGATAAAATGAACATTCCGGTCAATAGGAAAAGTAAAATGGACTCACACAGGGCTTTTCTGCGGGCTGCTTCAGACCTTGAAAAAGGTATTAGCATCACACTTTTTCCTGAAGGCACCATTTTACATAACGGCCCGTGTATTGGAAGATTTAAAAACGGCCCTTTTCGACTTGCTATTCAGGCTCAGGTCCCTGTTGTTCCCATTACTTTTTTGGATAATTGGGTCTTGCTCCCTGATGATTTTCTAAAAAGAACCGGTCGCCCCGGTATGTCTCATGTCATTATTCATGAAGCAATTCCAACAACAGGGATGACCGAAGCCGACATGGAAACTCTCAAGGCTAAAGTTTATAAGGTCATGAAAGATCCGCTTGCAGCAAAATTTCCGGAATATTTTCAGGATCAGGCAGAAAAAAAATAAAGCAGATCCTTTATGACAGGAATCTGCTTCATTCATTCAAATTATTCTGTTTTCTTCTCAGCAGAATTCCTCGTAGGCGCTAACTAAATTCTCAGCGATCATTTCTGCAGAACGACCTTCAATGTGGTGGCGTTCAAGCATATGGACTAGTTTCCCATCTTTAAAAAGGGCAATAGCCGGTGAAGACGGAGGATAAGGAAGAGTGAATTTTCTAGCCTCTGCAGTGGCTTCAAGGTCTTGTCCTGCAAAAACTGTAGCGAGTTTATTTGGTTTTTTGGGACTCTGCAAGGATAATTTAACTCCCGGACGAGCTGTTCCGGCGGCACAACCGCAGACAGAATTCAAAACAAGCAATAAAGTTCCCTGACTCTTTGGAATTGTATTGTCAACTTCTTCAACTGTCTTCAGTTCTTCGAAACCAACGGATGTTAATTCCTGACGCATTGGCGTACAAATGTATTCTGGATAAGGCATTCTGGTTTTTTTTAAAATTATTCTACAAAATTACGGGGAAAAAAGCGTGTTACAAGCAGCTTCAACTTATTTTATTGAAGCTTGCCTTGTTTTTTCCAATAAATAAACGTTCTACATTTTTAAATACCCATTTTCTTACAAATGTCAGTGCTTAGTCTTAATGAGTATCATCAGGCCTGAGCGTGGGGCTACTTTGCATGTAATCAACATGACACACAAAATGCATCGTACATCACTCAAAATTCTATTTATTTTCTTTCTCGTATTTAGTTGGGCTTTCAGGATCATGGCTCAGGATGTCCTGGAGAATAAAATCTATAAAGTTACTGCTTACAAGAGTGGAAACAATCAGATCAGCAGTACTTCCAACTATGCCGAAGTTATTCCTCCGGTGAGTATTTATATACCCAATGCTTTCACACCTAACGGTGATGGCATTAACGACACTTTTGGAGTTAAAGGTGAAGGGATACGGAATTTTCACTTATTCATTTATAATCGTTGGGGCGAGAAAATATTTGAAACGACGAATCCAAGACAACAATGGGATGGAGTCTATGAAGGACAACCGGCCGAACAAGGGACTTACGTAGTCCAAGTCTATGCATATGGCCTTTCTAAAAGCGCGAGAAATGCCTCTGTGACTCTTGTGAGATAAAAATAATATGAAATATATAATTTAAATAGCTGACCTTGTGTCGGCTATTTTTTTTGCCTGTCAATTATAATTTCAGGTTAATTCTTTATTTCTATTTTTACACTCAAATAAGTATTTCTATGAGCCCTACTTCCCGCTATCAGATAGCAATGTTGATCGATGATAATGAACTTGACAACTTCATCAACAAAAAACTGATTGAAAGCGAAAGCTTCGCTGATAAGGTTATAATTCATGCTTCCGCACAATCAGCTTTGGAAGAATTAAAAAAGATCTCGGGCAATACCTCCTCTCTTCCCGATGTCATATTCCTTGATATCATGATGCCGCATATGGATGGATTCGGTTTTCTCGAAGAGTTTAATAAGCTTCCGGATACTGTTAAGAAGCATTCAAAGGTTGTGATGCTATCAACTTCTGAAAGTTTTAAAGACCTTAATAAGGCTAATCAGGATAAAAACGTTTATAAATTCCTGAACAAACCTCTGAATAAGGCTGTACTGGATGCACTGAATGTCTGATTTTCATTTTCGGCTTTATAATATTAACAGGCGACGAAAGCCTTGTAAATACAGGATTTTCAGGCGATTTACTTTTAGGTCTAAGGGAATATCTTTACATTTGCCCCTGAACACCTTTCAATAGACATGAGCAACAAAAACTTTTCATTCGGGCAAGTGCTGCTGGTTGACGATAGTGAGATTGACGTCTTGGTAAATCGTCGCCTCATGGAACTTACATCGTTCACGAAAAGTGTGATAGTTGCCGGTTCTGCAGAAGAAGCATTGCATTACCTGAAAGAAGAATGCAGGAGTGCTGATGAAGCACCGGATTGGATCTTTCTTGATATGCACCTGCCTACAAAAAGTGGCTATGACTTTATTGACGAGTTTGACACTCTGCCTGAAGAGATCCGTAACAAAAGTAAGATCATCATTCTTTCAGTTTTTCAAAAACCTGAACATCTTAAAAAGGCAATGGAATATCCATATGTTTTTGGTCAGCTTGACAAACCATTAACGCAACAGGCACTACGAGAACTGGTCTCTAAAAATTACGAGACGATCAACGTTTCTTCTTGAAAAAGGCTTTTAGTAATTCAGAACATTCTTCGGCCATGATACCACCAATTAGTTCTGTTTTCGGATGTAATATTTTATCGGAGCAGGTAAGAAAGCCTCTCTTTTCATCAGAAGCACCATAAACAATCCTTCCGATCTGTGTCCAGAACGATGCACCGGCACACATCACGCATGGTTCTAAAGTCACATACAAAGTACATTCATTTAAATACTTTCCACCCAGAAAATTTGCAGCAGCAGTGAATGCCTGCATTTCTGCATGTGCCGTGACGTCATTTAATTGTTCAGTCAGATTGTGACCACGACCTATTATTCTGTCCTTGCAGACAATAAGAGCTCCAACAGGGACTTCGTGTATATCAAATGCCCGGCCTGCTTCTTTTAGTGCTTCCCGCATGTAACGAAGATCGTCTGATTCTTTTGTGTTCATCGAACTGCAATATAAGAGGAATTAAGATTTCAGGGTTATTCTGTATGCTTTTTTCTTGTGATGACAATAGAAAGCTCTTGCATTCCTTATCCTGTCGCTAAAATATTTTTACCTTCGCTTTTCAAAAATATTAATATGTTGAGGACCCATACCTGTGGTGAATTGAACTTGTCGTATGCCAATAAAGAGGTAAGCCTGTCAGGTTGGATACAGCGTTCACGTGATCTTGGCGGAATGACTTTCATTGATCTACGAGATCGATATGGATTAACGCAGTTGGTTTTTAATATGGAGACTGATCCGCAACTTTGTGAAGCCGCACGCAAACTGGGCAGAGAGTTTGTTGTTCTGGTAAAAGGGAGTGTCGCTGAGCGCAGTAATAAAAATCCTAAGATGCCAACCGGTGATATTGAAGTCATCGTCTCCTCTCTCATTGTTCTTAATGAAAGTAAAACTCCTCCATTTACAATAGAGGAAAACACAGACGGAGGTGATGATCTTCGTATGAAATACAGATACCTTGACATTCGCAGACCACCGGTAAAAGAAGCCTTGATGTTGAGGGCACGTGTAGCTGCAGAGACTAGAAATTATTTGAACGCTCAGGGATTTATAGAAGTCGAAACACCGGTCCTTATCAAATCTACACCTGAAGGTGCCCGTGACTTTGTAGTTCCTTCAAGAATGAATGCCGGAGAGTTTTATGCCCTGCCTCAATCGCCTCAAACCTTTAAACAATTGCTGATGGTTGCCGGTCTTGATAAATATTATCAGATCGTAAAATGTTTTCGTGACGAAGACCTGAGAGCTGACAGACAACCGGAATTTACTCAAATTGATTGTGAGATGAGTTTTGTGGAACAGGAGGACATTCTTCAAACTTTTGAAGGCCTCACCACCCATCTTTTTGAAAAAATATTAGGTCAAAAGGTATCCTCAATACCACGGATGACCTATGCTGATGCCATGAAGTATTATGGGAATGACAAGCCGGATATCCGCTTTGAGATGAAACTTCATTCATTGAATGAACTTGCTAAAGGGAAAAATTTCAAAGTCTTTGACGATGCAGAGACTGTGCTTGCCATTTGTGTCAATGGTGCTGCAGAGTATACCCGCAAACAATTGGATGAGCTGACAGATTGGGTTAAGCGTCCTCAAATAGGTGCAACAGGATTAGTTTATGCACGTGTAAATGGTGATGGATCCATTAAATCTTCCGTTGACAAATTTTACTCTGCAGAGGATCTGAAGCAATGGGCGGAGTTGGTAAAGGCTTCTCCGGGAGATCTTATTTTAGTGCTGGCCGGAAAAGATTCAGGAACACGAAAAGCTATGAGTGAACTCCGACTGGAAATGGGAGAGAGGCTTGGTTTGAGAAATAAAGAAGTCTTTAAAGCGCTTTGGGTACTTGACTTCCCGTTACTCGAATGGAGTGATGATTCCAAACGATGGCATGCTATGCATCACCCCTTCACTTCTCCTAAGCCGGAAGATTTAGATAAGCTCACCTCTGATCCGGGAAGCGTCCGCGCAAATGCATATGATCTGGTGATAAATGGTGTTGAGATCGGCGGAGGGTCAATTCGAATACATGATAAACAACTTCAGCAAAGAATGTTTGAAACCTTAGGCTTCAGTAAAGATGAAGCACAGGCACAGTTTGGCTTTTTGATGAATGCATTTGAATATGGTGCACCTCCTCACGGTGGTGTGGCGTTTGGATTCGACAGATTGTGTTCCTTGTTTGGCGGATCTGATTCTATCCGTGATTATATTGCATTCCCTAAAAACAATGCAGGAAGGGATGTGATGATCAATACGCCATCAGGCATTTCCGATGAACAACTGAAAGAATTAAATATTCGGGTGATCTAGGATTTTAGCTGGATCCGGCCATTGTGTTCTTCGATCATGTCAAAGGGTTCATCTTTTACAAGAATAAAGCTGTCAAGGTCGGCATAATCTGCTAGTGAACTTAAGTGCAATCCGGAAGAGATGCCAAGACTTGTTTCAACCATACATCCGATCATGGTCTTCAAACCTTTTTCTTTAGCCTGCTTTAACAGGTCAATAGCATTGTTGTAACCACCGGCTTTCATCAGCTTGATATTTACACCATGGAACATGGTTTTAATATATCCGAAGTCAGCTTCATGCAGGATTGATTCATCAGCAAATAACGGGAATGGTGAATATTTTTTCAGGTAGCTATTCTCTTCATCTTTACCTGCCGGCATCGGTTGTTCAACCAATTCAATATTGTATCGTTTGATCTTTTCCAAAAAGTAAATACATTTTTCAACGTCAAGAAAAGCTTCATTGGGATCAAGAAGAATTGCCCGGTCACTGAAGCTGCTCAGGTATCGGATGACTTCTAAGCCTTCGTCAGTATTAATTTTTAGTTTTAGGTAGCGGAATCTATCAAGCTTGTTATCGTTGTAAAAGGCACGCAAATTGCCGGGATCCATGATTGGAATAGTATATGAAGTATATACCCAACCGGGCTCTTGTAAGTCTAATTGTTTTGGAACAGAAGTTTTGTTTTTACTTGCCTGTAAATGATGCCATGCAGATTCAATTGCAAAACGAAGCGCATTGGCCAATTTTAAGTCATTAAGAAATTCATTTAAGGGATCAAAAGATGAAAAATTTTCAGGAACCTTGCTTTTAAAAAATTCAAATTGTTTCAAAAGTTTATCCGGACTTTCATCATAACGAATGTTTGGTGCTGCTTCTCCTTTTGCCGAATAAGGTCCCTCGTTGATGTTTACGATCAGATTGATTTTTTGATCCGTAGCATTTCTGGATATCTTCCAGGTGTATTTCAGATCAAGTATAATTTTATCGATTGACCAATGTTGCATACTCATTCAAAGGTTGATGTGAAGCACTCAGAAACTAACGTAGTATTAAAAGTCATTTTGCAATGCAATGATGCGAAAATTTAAATTAATTAAAGAATTTAGGGCTGAAATGCAAAAGTCCCCCGATTGGAAACCGGGGGACTTTTTGCAAACCGCTTAGAAAGCGGGAAGAGCGAAGATTATTTCTTCTTCTTAGCTGCTTTTTTCTTAGTAGCTTTCTTCTTTGTTGCTTTTTTCTTAGTTGCTTTTTTAGCAGCTTTTTTCTTAGTTGCTTTCTTAGCAGCTTTTTTTGCTTTTGCCATTGTTTTTAGTTTTTGAATGTTATGACTAGTCAAACTTAATAAATAATAAAAGGTTACACCGTTTTGTATAATTATTTTCTTAACAATGGTTTGTTGATTTCAAAAAGAGAACTTTTCTTCTTCAAGCATTAAAAAAATTCTTCTGCAATAAAAAATAATTCTTCTGAAACGTGCATGAATAAAGGCGTTCCAATGATTTGTTTTTTTTTAAGTGATCATGTGATGATAAAAATGATTGCATGATCACATCAACGACTAAAATCAAAATTGTTAATAACCATAAGGCCGACTTTTCCGGTTAATGTCAATTTCTAAGTTGCTGCGGAGACTTTTTTCAATTTCGGACGGTTCAAATTGCCCGATTCATAAATTCTAATGATATAATTCTTCATGAGACAAGTTACTTTGATCAATGATCACGCTGTTTGCTTTGTCGAAAGGATCCATACATTATAAAACACTTTTTATTTATTTGATACAACGGGTTGATACCGGGTTGATGGTAAAACCTATACTTATCGTCAATTTGTTTGGAAATTGGCTGATATCTCAAATAAAATCTAAACCCTTTGGAAGAACACTCACTTTATTTTTGATACTTTTGAATGCTCTCATACAGTTCACACCTTGAAACTGAACCTTACGAAGCGCAGGAATCATATCAACGTTTGTTTTATTTTTAAAATATTTTCAAGAACCTAAGGAGATGCTCAGGGCTTTCAAGGAAAAGTTAAAATCTAAAGAGCTTAAGAATTTACGTTCACTCAATGTGCTTGCATCGATTGCAGTCACAGTGATGGGCTTTGTTTTTGAATTTGCCTATCATGATGGTTATATTTTGATCACCGGATTGCTCGTGTCTATTATTCTTACCTCAAATTACTTTTTATCCTTCTACAGTTCTGCCTACAAAGAGCATTTTACGAATATTACTTATGCATCTATCTTTTTACTTCACTTCTGGGCTGTATATGTTACCCTGCTTCGTCATTTTGAAATTAGCTTCCTTCTCCCGCTTTCCATATCCATTTTCACATTTTCTTTAATTTTTGACCGGTTTTATAAAAGTCTGGTTTTCATTTTTACAATCACCACCACATTACTTGTTCTCATGCTGCTGTTGAATGAATGGGAGCCGGAGCATAGTATTGCACTTGTAGCTTTATATGCAGGGGCTATACTTTCAAATCAAATCCTTCAGCGTAAAGAAGAGTACCAAAGTGAGATCCAAAAGCAGGAGAAGCGTTATATTGACCTTGTCGAGAATATGAACGACGGACTGATCTATGTCAATGATAATTTTCAACTGGAATTTCTCAATGATCGCTTTTGTGAGATCACTGCATTTAAAAGGGAGGAGTTGTTGGGAAGGTCAATATTTGAATTGGCAGTTCCGGGTGAAGCACATGATTCTATCAAACGATTTTTTAAAGATATCAGACTCGTGCCTTCACTTCACGTTAATTGTGAGTTTTATCAGAAGGACAAAAGTTCGGTGTGGGTTCAAATGACAGGTACGCCTTATCAGGGAAGCGAAGAAGAAAATGGAGGATTCATGCTGGTATTTTCTGATATCACCAAATTACAGAAGGCTCAAAAACTCTTGAAACAAAAGGAGGAAGGATACAGAACCTTTATTGAACAGAGTGCCGTCGGAATATGGAGGGCAGAATATAAGAAACCCATTCCGGTCAGTTTGCCTTTATCAGAACAGGTAGAACTTTTGCTCGATACCGGTTTAATTGCTGAATGCAATGACTTCATGGCTCAAATGTATGGTTATGCATCAACAAGCTCCCTTGTCGGAAAAAGGATCAGAGAGTTCTATCATGTCGAAAATAATTTCGATGAAGAAAAGACCCGGGAGCTAATGACTATGTTTATACGAAATGATTACCGGATCAGTAGTGCCGAATCCAAAGAGCTTGATCGTGATGGAAATGTTCGATATATGCTCAATAATAATATAGGTGTTATTGAGAATGGATTTCTACTAAGGACATGGGGCGTACAAACAGATATTACAGAAAGAAAGAAAACAGAAAGAGAACTGCTGGAAACTAATCATGAACTTGATACTTTCTTTTATAAAGCATCCCATGATCTAAAAGGACCCCTGGCAAGTGTGATGGGTATTGTAAATCTGGCAAGACTCGAAAATAGTGACAATGCTTTGGAAGGTTATTTTTCTATGATCGAAACCAGCGTTAAACGCTTGGATCGAACCCTTCTTGACCTTATCGATCTGGCAAGAACCAGGAAAGGGAGTACTAAGATCAGTCACATCAATATGAAGGATCTCATTGATGAAATCCTGAATTCATTAAAGCATGTTCCTGATTTTAATCGGATTAATTTTGAATTGAAGGTAGACCATCATGTTGAGATCGCAGCCGACAAGGTGCTGGTCTTGTCTGTCTTTCAAAACCTGATCCATAATGCGATCAACTATTGTAATCATGAGAGTCCATGGATAAGAATTAAAATTGACCAAACTGAAAAAGGAATAAAAGCAGAAATTGCCGATAATGGGAAAGGTATTCCGGAAAACATCAAGGACAGAGTTTTCGAAATGTTCTATCGAGGTCATCAGGAAAGCAGTGGTTCAGGACTAGGTTTGTTCATTGTCAAAAATGCACTTGAAAAAATGCTTGGGAAAATTCATTTCGAAAGTGAAACAGGAAAGGGAACTACATTTTTTGTTTCGATACCTAATTCCGTGATCTAGGTACAGCCTTACCCCTGCGTGCTAATGACGATTGAGATTAACAAGATTTTCTAAATTTCAGGACAGATGATAAGAGATCTCCGTATAGATCGAAGCCTGCTATCGTATATCTATAGCCTCTTCTTTCTGAACTTTGTGCCTCTGTGGAGGAAAATGTCATCTGATGAACAGGCAATATCAGTATTTCAGTCTTTATAAATATTTCCCGACCTTTAGATCTCCGATAAATTCTGAAACATGATCCTGCGTATTGAACACCTTGGAATAGCCGTTAAAGATTCTCAAAAGGCAAAAGAACTTTTTGCACTCTTACTGGGAGCGCCATCATATAAATCTGAAACTGTTGAGTCCGAAAAAGTCAACACTACATTCTTTAAAGTTGGCGAATCGAAAGTTGAACTCCTTGAGAGCACGGATCCGGCCGGACCTATTGGAAAATTTATTGAGAAGAGAGGAGAAGGAATCCATCATGTTGCATTTGAAGTCGACAATATCAAAGAAATGATGAAGCAATTGAAAGAATCAGGATTCCAGCTACTTTCTGATGAGCCAAAAAAAGGAGCAGACAATAAGCTTGTGTGTTTCCTGCATCCAAAAAGTACCAACGGAGTCCTTGTAGAACTTACACAGGAAATCAGGTAAGACTGTTCTATACATTATTCTAATAGAGAATGATCCGCATCTCATTTCAGTAGCAAGGACTAGGAATCAATTTCCCTTTTCAACAGATCACCAACCCATTCGCCATTTTTTAGCAAGAGCGCATTCAATCCTGCAACTTTTGCACCCTCTACATGTTGAGGAGAATCATCTATAAATAATGTATGATTTGCTTCCAGATTATTTTCCCGGATAACTCGTTCAAATATAATTAGGTCCGGTTTGCGCTCATGAATATGGTGTGAGAGATATATTTTTTCGAATGCATCTCCGAGAATGTCTCTCTTATATATAGAGTTGAGCATCTTTCGGAATGCTTTTTCGTGAATTTCATTCGTGTTGCTTAAGAGAAATAGTCTGTATTTTGTCTTAAGTTCCTGTAGCAAGTCAACATTTTTGGACGGAAAGCCTATTAATATAGAGTTCCAGGCATCGTCAATCTGCCGGTCACTAAATTCTTTTTTAGCAAGAGACCGAATCCTGTCCCTGAACTCCGGACCGGAGATCAAACCCTTTTCCAGCTCGTCAAAGAGGTGATCCTGTTTGAGTTGTGTATAAATAGCATCGAATTCACTAAGCCCCAGCTTTCGGAAGCTTTCTATAATGTTCTGATAATTAATGTCAAAAAGTACACCTCCAAGGTCAAAAATGATGTTTCTGAGATCCTTCATATTTTTAAAATTCAGCACAAAAATATAACTTCGCAATCCTTTTTGTAGAAAGAAATCTTCTTTTCTCAAAAGGAAGGAAAATTTCATTTTCCGGGCCCTTAGCTCATTCGGTTAGAGCAACAGACTCATAATCTGTGGGTGGTTGGTTCGATTCCAACAGGGCCCACTTTTTTCTTTTCATTATTTTGAACAATTCTTGTAAATTGAATACTGAACACAATCACCTTCCTAATATTCTATCATGAAACAACGGTTCCGAAATTCCTTTCTTGTTGGTTTAGTTTTATCATCAGTCTTAGTGTATGGGCAAGCTGCCACGGAGCCACTTCCGCAGTCAATGCCTTCTTTGAAAAAAGTTTCCTCAATGCAGGACAATCTTATCCTTGGTATCGGCTTAACAAATTGGCTAAGTGTTCCTGCTCAGGTTGAAACAGAAACTTTCATGTCCAGGGAGTTTTCGGTGATAATGATGGGGGAGAGAATGACTTCTTCCGGAATTATTGGATTGGGATTTGGAATTGGTTTCAATTCACAAAATGTGGCTCACGATGCTTCATTGACAAAAAGTTCCGATGGACAAAAAACAGTAATGACCAAAATCCCAAAGGAAATTGATTATTCAATCAATAAATTATCTCTCAATTTTATTGACGCTCAACTGGAATTACGCCTTCATAGTAAACCGAATAAAAAACAAAAACGATTTAAGCTCAGTGCAGGTATGAAGGCCGGTCTTCTTCTTCAAAGCCATACTAAGTACAAAGATGACAGCGGAACCTACAAAGTAGCAGGAGTCTCAAATATTAATAAATATCAGTATGGAATTACATCCCGCCTTGGTTATGCTAACTGGGCGATAGGTGGCTATTACTCTTTAGTAGGAATTTTTAAGGATGATAAAGGGCCGGAGTTGGTGCCCTATTCTGTGTGTCTTTATTTGACTTTGTGATATAATTTTCGCTCAAAGAAATTTATCTAAATCAATTTAAATCAATAGGCTTTTTCTTGCTCGATCATGCAGTACGAATTGATCGAAAACAATTTGTTCAGGGTAAAAAATCCCGAAAGATCTCCGGTTAATTTACAATGCCTTTGATCCAGGTATAACTATTTTCACTTCCCTTTTGAAGTTGTACTCTAAAAAAGTACACGCCGGGATTTAGTTTAACTCCGTCAATAATAATTGACTTGCCGGGATTTTGATACGACCGGATCAACATGAACTGAGAATTATAAATGTCACAGTTCAAAATTTTCGCAGGCCCGGTATTTTCAATGATTGTTTTTTCTGAGAAAGGGTTTGGATAAATATTAATTGTATTCTCATTATTAATTTTAGCAGTTCCCTGGATCAAATAAAGGAAGGCAGATGAAAATACAGTACAGCCATTGCTATCAGAGTATGATACGGTATATAGACCTCCTTGTGTAGGTTCATATTGCGTATCGTTGGCTCCAGCGATCAAACTATCATTTCTATACCATTGAAGAGATCCCGGAATTGAAGAAACTAAAAAAGGTGAGTTATATGAAATAATAGGTGCAGGTCCGCTTGGATGTATTACTACAACGACCGATTGTGAATTGTAATAGCAGCCAAAAGAGTCTATGGCGTAAACAGAATATGTCCCACTGGAAGTTACACTGATATGTTGGTTTGTATCACCGTTAGACCAAAGGTATTGATCAGCAAGCGTTGAAGACAGAACAATTGAATCCGGTTCACATGCAGGTGCCGGAGATGAAGGTGTAATTCCGGCTATAAAATTACTTGTATGATAATATATCGTATCAGAAAACAATCTGCACAATGAATTAGAAATTTGAAGGAAAACGTAGCTGCCATTTCTGGTAAAAAACGTATCGGTGTATCTTTGTCCAAATTGATTAGCATTTGTAAACCAGTTATACGACCAGTCAGGGTGACTATAATTGCTACTGAACCAAGCCGTATCAGCATTGTTAGCACAGAGTATTGAGTCTGATAAAAGCGAAATGACAGGTTCAGGCATGACAGATCTGAATTCAAGCGTTCTTGAAAAAGAAGACTCACATTGAGTTAGAAGGTTTTCGGCAGTTAAAGAATAGGTGGCATCCTGAGTTACAAATAATAAATTAGGGTCGGATAGATTCGTATCAGCACCATTTATTTGCCATTTATATTGATTGGTAGAATCGTAACCTAACAAATTCAAGTGAACCGTATCCCCCAGACAGAAGCTGGATGGATTCATTACAAACTGTGAATTTGGAGGAGTGTTCATCGTTACTCGGATAGTATCTCCATAGGCCTTGCATCCTTTATTATCTGTTACATAAATTGAATAGTATGAACCGGGATACGCACTTGTTACGAAAATGGTATCATTTGAGCTATGGAAACTAGAAGAGTGAGAGAACCATGTGTAAGATAAACCAGGTGCAGGCGTGAAAAAAATGTAAGTAGTATCAGGACTGCAATTTGGATATGGCATGATGCTGTCCAGTGAAGGTGGAACAGGGGGCGTGCGAATAATTACTGATAAAGGGAATGTGTAATAGGTACCGTTATGGTGTTGTAGACTTAATTCATAGTTTGTGCTGCTTGTCGGTGAAAATTGTGGTGAGAGAATGCTATCATTGGATACACCTGAAGAAGGGCTCCATGCCGGATTATTAACCTGTGTGGGGAAAACCAACAAGCCATTCAGATTCTTTGTTTCACCTGGACACATTTGGAGTGTGTCAGGACTTTGAAAAATAATAGTGTCTCCCCAAAATCGGTAGCAGAAATTTTCAATAAACCGATTACCGGCTTGTGGAGTAGAAGAAGAAAATGAATGTATTAAATTATTCAATGAATCATATTCTGCCGTGTATTCATAATTAAAAGATCCATTATTGTTTGTACTATAAATTAAATTACCGTTGATATCATAAGTGTTATTCGTGAAAGATGAAGTGCCACCGAAGTATTGATATTCGTATATGTATGTAATGAGACCATTTGTATCAAATTGTTCGTAGGCAGTATAGATGCTATCATATTGATTGCTTATTTCATTCCAATGCAAGACATAGCTATATTTTCTGTCAGGAGAGTTAGTGTAAGAATAATTTCTTAAATCTATTGGGATCCAATCATTCGTTACAGTATCCCATCTTGAAGTAAGAGTTGAACTTATTCGATCAAGACTATCAAAATAAAATTCCTCTTTTATTTTTGAGACCCAGGAATTCGACGTATATATCTCCCTCAAAAAAAGTACAGTGAAACCCGACGAGTTCCACCAATATGTATCGCGACCTATCGGATCAAATGAAGTGCCATTCCAAGACCAAGAGGTGTGCGAATGAAAATTTGCTATCGAATCCCATTGTTGGCCATAAGCATTTCCCCCGGTTGCCCAAGTGGAATCAAGAATATTGTTAGATGTATAGTGGTAATTAGTTTCGATATTTAATACCCATGACGAGCTAATAATACTCCAGGTGTATTCTTGTTTGGTTAAGTTGTTCCCCAATGTGTCATAAGTATATTCCGTACGCTTATTATTTACCCATTGATTGGATTGCCTCTTACTGGCATCAACACGAATTAAATTTAGTAGGCTATCATAGGTATAAAAAGTGCTATCCTTG
>Ga0116144_10000854_pt1 | contig 39513 bp, 56 predicted proteins | sample AD_UKC035_MetaG_FD_89746 | JGI IMG/M metagenome (GOLD analysis project Ga0116144, IMG submission 89746) | Active sludge microbial communities of municipal wastewater-treating anaerobic digesters from USA - AD_UKC035_MetaG | ecosystem: Engineered > Bioreactor > Anaerobic > Digestate | place: USA...
ATCCGGGGTGGGAGTAGCCCGGATTGTTTTTCCACTCCCGTTATAAATCAACCCCACACTGCTGGCAATATAAACGTTCTCCTCACCGATCTTCTCCGCAAATAGGGCTGTAACAGCACTCCCGATATTCCCAAACCCTCCTACAACGAGAATTTTCATATCTCAAACACCTTTTCCTTCATCCTCCGTCCTACTGCTTCCGGACTATGAAGACGCTCAACCCAATTCCGCATGAGACGTTTCTGGCCCTCGATCTCCTCCTTGTTCAGAGAAAGAATCTCATCCACCCTCTCCTCCAGTTCCCCTGCGTTGTTGGCTACCCACAACGGGCAAGTCTCCCCGTACTCAAATGGGTATTCACTCTGACCCAGAAGGAAGTTGGTTACCACGATCTTGCCAAGTGCAGCTGCTTCGAGGGCAGTGACCCCCCACTCCTGTATCCGGTAGGCTGGCGGGTATATCGCTTCAATATACACGTCACACTTGCGCATCTGATCGAGGTTCTTGGGATAGCTCACCCGGTTCTCTCCGGTAGTTATCCGGGCCTGGAACCTGTCCCGGTACTTCTCCTGACTCAAAACGGGAATGATGGTTTCCTTCGTCCCCTTGATCGTGGATGAAGGGTGGTGGGCTATCCGGAGAGGGTTGTGGATGGTAAAATCGGGTTTGAGCTTATCGGTATTGACCGAAGGCAGCAACCACACCTTCCTTTCTGCACCCAGGTTCCACAAGTCCCTCGTCTGGACTATGGCCTTGTCCACGTAGGGATTAAAGGCCTGATTCACCGCCACATGGTTCTGTCGGTAATACGTCCCGCCGTGGTACACATACAGGTGCTTGTGCTTCTTGAGGGATTCCAAAGTCACCCCACTCGGTAGGGCCAATGCTGAGTGCATAAAGACGATATCTGTGGCCCAATTTATCGCCTTCATCAGATCCCAAGGATTCTGTAGATGCTCCCCGGTTTCTGAGTATCCAAAAGGATGAGGCTGGAGGAAGGTACTCCTTGCCTCAACTCCTACCGATTGGAGGGCCTGAGAAAGCTCAAAGCCCACATTAGCCCAATCGGCCACGCTCGTAAACAATACACGTCTTTCCATCATCTCTCCTTCCTTACCAATATCAATTTTGATACCTGTCTACAAGCCTTGATAGCTGGTTCCAAGCCTTGATACCCGCTTCCAAGCGTTGATTACTTATCACCGCAATCCACCGTCTCAACTATGACCAGAACGTCTCCCCGTAGCAGGATGTGTCGATGGTTCTCCGGTTCTATTTCTACCCACCCATCATTACGGATATGGATTTGGTCAGGTTTCAGTGTATATACCTGCTCCTGTCCAGCCGAGGTGCGGTACGTCACCTGATAGGTTATTATCGGCCCCGGAGCCCAGATCAGCTGATAGGACTTCATCAGTATGAACAAGAGACTGATCGCAATTCCCACCGCCACCGTTACACCCAGCCACTTCCCTTTCTTGGCAGGCACCCCTCGAACACGATCCACCATAGTTCCTCCATTGGGGCTGTCTCCCCGATAGTATTTGAATTCATCTCCTGCGGGTTCTAGTCTCTTGTCATATCTCCAAGACACCATACACAGAGGAGTCCATTTGTATCCACGGCGATAAATCCGCTTCCAACGGAGAAATAACCCCCCTTTCTCGCACCACTTGCCTAAACAAGGCAGCACCATAGGTCTCATCCTCCTTCCCTCCACTCATGATAAAACTTGGCCTTGATAAAGTCTAGGTGCATCGCCAGTTCCATTCTATTTATCCCCCCTGCCGCCATCCACGTTAACAAATCCGGTTTTCCCTTATCGAAGCAAAGGAGCAAGGCCTGCTTCTGATATATCATATCGGCTGTACGGTGAGCAAACCCAATCATCTGCTTGGGAGTCCAGTGGTGGTTATCTCCTACCGACCAGGAGATGTACCTGATGTTGGAATCGGCCCTCTCGATCCCCTGAGTGCGATACTCGGCAGACTCCGGGTCAAGTTCCAACTCTTCTATCAAGGGCCTTCCTTCCCCCGGAATAAGAATGAGCTTGGGTCGATCCTCGTCCATCCTCACTCCCAACGGAGGAAAAAGCCATATCCAATGAACACAGCGTCCTCCAACATAGGCTCCTCGTCCCCTTCCAGCCACTCCGTATACTCGGCCACCTCACCCATAGTAGTCTGACCTATAAGCTTGGGCAAGCCCTTCTCCCTTCGTATACCCGCCATAGTTGGGCTGTACCACAGCTTTCCTATCTTGGGCTTGTCGATAAGCGATTTCAGCCTGTCTGGTGATCCTCTTCGTCCCATGTTCAAATCCTCCCCGGTTTATTGGTTGTTAATCCCCATACCCACGGAATGACTTCATGCTCTTCACTCCGGCCTTCGTGGACAAGGTCTTCTTCAGCTGGCCGATTCGAGCAGCATCGGTAGCTGGGATGCGTTTGCGAGCCAAAGCCCTATCGGTAGCATCCCACATCTTCTCCCCGTTGAATCCCTTGCGGGCCAATATGTCAACGTAGTCTCCAAAAGAACGGGATTTTTCAGCCTGTGCTAACATCCGGGCTTCCTCCGTATCCAATAGGCTCCTGATCCCTGCGGGTGTCCCGGCTATTGATAAGGCTCCTCCACCCCCTTCTTTGCTGCTGAGCCACCGCCGCCACCACCACCTTTGCCGCCACCACCTTTTCCGCTTTTCGCGCCCATCATAACCTCCTTCGAAAGCCTTATGTGTTAGATTGCTTTTGATTCTTCAACGAGGTTGACGAGGTTCAATTCCTCATCACCACCCTGTATCTCTACATGTCCTGTATCCTGAGCCCTCTCCCTGGCCTTCTCCCGTTCCTTCTGCAACTGCCAGACGTTATGTTTGTAGAACTGCTTTTGCTTCGGGTAGTATCCGCTGTTCAGGATATTACAAAGGTCATCCGCAAAGGCATATGCCCTTTCCGGCTCGTTGCTTCGCACGATGACCCAATACTGACTTATTCCGGGCTTGAATCCCTTCGGCCTCTTGGGATCCCTCTCCCACCGGAAAACCCCACACCAGTATTCCAAACGGTGCTCACCGCCTTCGTTCATATGAGGATAGTAGGGGTTGTCCTTCCGGAGGTATCCCCATCGCCCAACCCGCAGCCCCTTCTCGAACTCGGCCCGGCCCACTTTGAACCTGCGAACATCTTCCCGGAGAGGGACAACGTGACAGCGTATGATCTTCTTCTTCAAGAGGGTAGCCCAAAACCAAGTCCCCACCTGAAGTTCTTTCCGCGCCCGGTCTTGGCTATACGAAATCATTTGTATCATACTCCTCATCGATGTCTTGTATGCTATCTATGAAAAATACCCAATTTCCTGGGTTACATCCGATGTTACCCGGTATTTCATACCTTTTCGCAGGTACCATCGGATGGTACCCGATAAAACACAACTTTTCGCAGGTACCATTAATGTCTTCTATGCGCTCTTCCCGGCAGAACTTCGGACAGGATAGGCAGGAGCTATCCGGCGCGCAGTACTCGCAAAAGGGATATTCGCTCATATGCCCATAACCTCGGCCATTCCCCCTTCGAGACGGGAGATTGGGAACTCAGTATGAATATAGTAGCCTATCGAATCGGTGAGATGGCTGAGGGCTGGATCTCGTTTCTTGTCGATCTCCCCGGAGCCCCCTTCCACAACCCGTACTCCTTCGAAGTCCCGGACCACGTGGGGTGCCTTGTTCGGATCGACCACCAGCCGGATGACTCCGGTTCCACTCTTGAGACGGGAGTTGACAGAGTTGACTCTTGCCCGTTCCGGAGGGTTGGAGCGGCCCACCCTCATTACAACCCTATCCCCGAAGGCCTGGTGAAGCATATCCCGGATTATTTCCCAGTCAGAGCCCAGAATCTTTGCTGTGCCTCTGGCTCCACCTGTTGCGTCCCCATATACCTTGATCCAGGACTCGTGCTTGCGGTACATATTGATGAGCTTGCGAGTCACCAGCACCGTATTCGATCCTCTTGGGATATGTACCTCTCCAATCACCCCTGTGATCGAATCTCCTATGATCAAATTCTCACCTTCGTCCAGCATCGGGTATTCCTGACAAACCGCCGCCACTCCGGGGTCAACGTTGAAGTCATAGCAGAAGATGAGTGGGGCTCTGGGGTTGTAATCGAGGTGAGCGCAATGAAACTCGTCCCGGAAGTTATAATATGCCATTCCTTGAAAGTGAACAAACTCTCCCCCGTACTCCTGCTGGAAGGTTAATTCGTCCAAAACAGCCTTGGCTGAGTTGATTTCACTTTCAGGTAAAATGTCCCACGAGGGCCAGTGGTATATCCCCCACTCTTTCTTGTATGAACGCTTGTCGTTCGAAACCCCTTGATCTGTCGTAGATTGGCTCAGGGCCTGACTCCGGAGGTCCCAATAATGATTGCGTCCTTCGGGAACCCCTAACGCAATACACCACCCCAGTCTATCCGATAAGGCAGGGCGTACATTCTCATAGAAGGCTTCCTTCTTCATATTCCCAAACTCATCAAGCAATCCACCATCCCAAGGACTTCCCTCTATCCGTTCCGGCCTGTCCATTCCGATCAGGTGTATCTCACTCGTAGGTAGATACACGATCATCTCACTCTCGTTCGGATTCCTTCTCATTAGGTTTCTTGGGACCAGCTTCTTGATATCCGTCCAGTATATCCTCTTCACCTGATTAAAGGTCGGTGCTGCGATGAAGTAGTAACCCATTCCATACGGCTGGTGAGCAAGTGCTGCGCGAACGATCCTGCGCTTTGCAATCTCCGTCTTGCCGCTTCTTCGTCCTCCGTGTGCAATAGGAAACCGGACTGAATCAGTGAAGTATCGGTATTGGACTGGGTGGTATCGGAGTTTGTTCCAGCGCGGGGTTAATGCCTGGTCGATGACGGGCTGGGGCCAATCCTTCTTCTTGCGATATTCGTTCAGGTCAATCATTCCGGTGGGCCTTCTACCGAAGCGTTGGCGGCTAGCAACGCAGCATTAATCCGGTCCACCAGGTCTTCCATCTCCTCCTTCGGGTTCTTCGCACTTTCGTTTTCCCAGAGCTTCATATGGGCACCCAGCAGCTGCAGGGCTTCCATCTTGTTATACGTCCGGAAGGTTCTGACCCGGCCTTCTGCGTTAATGACGGCATTGACTACTCCTCCGGCTGTTCGCTCATCCAATTCGCTTATTTGCTTGGGAGTGCCGTCAGAATTATACAAGTTGCGGAAGTCCATAAATGCTACCCTTGCGAGTTCAAGCAGGACTCTTTGTGCGCTGATCTCCAGCCCCTCATATAGCTTCTTCAACTCCCGGTCTATTATCTCCTTGATGTGGGGGCGTTGAAGTAGGTGGTAGGCTTTCTTGGCTGAGTTCTTTGTGTCCTGCGAGTATCCAGCTTCCAGGTAGGCTTTGCCAGCGTTGTAGTGGGTTAGATATTGCTTGATGAAGTTGTATTCCCGGATTGGTATATCATCACCAGAAGGAGGTTTCATTCTTCGGTTGAGCTGTCGTGGCTTGTGTTTCAACTCGTTGACCGATCTCCTCAAAAGTTTTTGTTTGGGCATGAGTGGATATCTCCTGTGGTGGGGATATTACCTGATAAGGTGGTAAGGAGTAAAGTTATTTTAATGGAAGAGCCGGGCACCAAGGCAGCACCCGGCTCTTCTGGGGGGAGGAATGAGTCTGTGTGTGTTAACGGACACGTGAGATAAGATTCAAACCCTGAACATATGATCTAACCTGGGATACAGAAGAACGAGCCACATCAAACTCGACTGAGAAACCATCGCTGTTCAATGCGGCATATGTCCCATTCTTGCCTATATCCAAGCGAAAAGTCTCTGTCTCTCTCGCTGAATTCTTGTAACGCACTCGGTACCAGTAAGCTGCTTCCAAAGGCCTTCCGTCAAGGTCAGTAGGGTTGGCGTATTTCCCGTGAGACACTACTATGGATTTGAACCCTTTTCTTTTGATATCTCCTTCCAACAAATCCACGATGCTCTTGTCCATATCCTTACCAATTGCCCCAATCGATCCACCACCACCTTTGGCCCGGCTTCCTCCACCACCTTTCGAACCGCCACCACCGCCTTTACCAGATTTGGCTCCCATGGTTTAACCTCCTTTGCTATTTTCCTTTGTCCCAGGTTCCAAACAAAACGTCCGTATGATGAGTTACAAAGTGCTGTCCCTGGGTCTGATATATTCCCACTATCATCCCGTTGATCATCGAACAGGCCTGAATAAGGTTCTCCACGTTGGTCCGGTTCAGCTTCTTCGGAATCTCTATTCTCAAGCGATCCATACAAACAAGTATCATCTCAAGCCACATCCGGCTGAATCCCGTAGCAAGCCATGGCCAGTTATTCCGAACAACAGGGTGCCAACTCGGATCACTCAGGCTTCCCGTATCCCAAGCACGGTGATAATTCTCCGACAGATAGTCTGTCTTGATTTTCCCGTATCCGTTCTTGGTCAGGAATTCAACCAATGGGTCTTTCTGAATCTCCTCGTACAACGCTTGGATCATATCCTCGAAGGTGTGCATGTAGAAGGTGAACCGATGACCTGTTTGATCCTTTGCGAATCTCCGGTGGAACCTCCACAGGTCGGAAAAGGCAGTGTAGGATCGGAAGACCAACCCGGCAAGCAAGACATCGATCCCTGTGGTCAGATAGTCTTGATCTTTCGCAAGAAAGGAAACATCAGCCCAATAACGTTCCATATTCCTCCTTTATCGGATTATCTCACCGAAGTAAAGTGTTTTTCCACAACGTAGGGTTGACGAGGTTCAACGTTTATAGGGTAGCCTGTGGGGTAGTTCATCACAAAAAAAGGAGCCGGGGATTGGTCGTGCCCGGCTCCGTAAAAGGAGGTTAAACTTTGTATGAAGGTCTTATACCCTATTCTGTCCCCCTCGTCTACCACTTTAACAAGTTATCGAAGGAGTCACTATCAGCTTGATGGCTTCCCAACGCCGCCACATCTCCTGAGCCCTTGCGATTGCGCTGTATCCCCACACTCCTCGCACGAACGTTTCCGACACGCAATATTCAGACACCGCTTCATAGGCTTGCTCACGGGTCATCTCCGGCTCGTCCGGTCTGCTCTCGTTATCGATCACGGCCTGAATCCGTCCCTCAAACTCCTCGTCCGTAAGAACGAACTTGCGCTCACCGCAACCGTAGCAAATCTGGATCGACATGTCATCCAGATTCCAGGTCTTGGAATAGTCGTTCTTGATGATCAGGTTGATGGTCGGAGGATCAGCCTTGGGATCTCTCTCCTGATACAAGAAGCAAGACATCACCCACAGCTTAAAAGGACCAGCCTCCGGAACCACTCTCTGTGCCAACGTGATATTGTTGTTATCTGGAAACATCGCTCACCCCTTCCCTTCCAGCAGCTCAGCAAGCTCCATCAGCTCACCGTACTTGTGGCTCATCCTCATCTCCGTGACGTCCTTGATCGCACTCTTCAGGGAGACACGAGCCCGTTCCGTCCACCGCTTGCCTTCGAAGTTGGTCCCCTTCGGAACCACCTCATCCCCGGTCTTGGTGACTTCCGTCCCAACCAGAAAGGTGGGATCGTCCTGGATGACCCGAAGGTAGAAGACCACCCCATTTATCAGGGTGACTCTCAAGTACCTATGACCGCCATATCCATTTGATCCTGGTTTCATCGCCTGACTCCTTTTATCCCATGTGGAGAACGTTAAAGTGGAAGTGGACTCCGGACACCGCTGCCGATCTGCCGATGAAGACGGGAAAGAACCGACCATCTTCAGTCCTCATAATGACATACACCAGATCGTCCCGGCTCCCAAACTTCTTGGCCACGGCCTTGTCCGCATTTTCCTCGGTTGCGTAGGTATTAACAGGGGTGACAACGTATTTGCGCGCCATATCGTCCCCCTTACACCCTTTCAAAGCCGATGATCACAAGGTGCTCTACCTTCGTGATCTTCGGATTGGACAGGACCAGATCAACCCAAGCCTGAGCCTCTGCGCGGGTAATAAGATTTTCCCGTTTCGGCCAGCTCATATCGAACCAATCATCACCCTCGTCAATGTAAATCTGAACCCCGGTTCCATCCACGATGATCAGTGCGGATTCTCCATCCAGGATTCCCTCGAAAGCCATCGGGTCACCGTTCACTCCTATCTTCGTACCCTCCTACAGCATATTGTTATTATACAGCCACTTGTATGAAACCCTCTCCCTCAACTCCTTATAAACTTCCTCCCATTTGAGGCCGAACAATGCGGCTGTATCCAGCCTGTATTGTCTCTTGCGGTCCTCAGCAAGGCCCCATATAAGTCCATCACACTCACCTGGGGCCATCTGACAGCTTATATCAGCCCCTTCATCCTCCAGTATGTCATTGTTTACTACCATCCCAACTATCTGCCCTAGATTGGCAATTTTGGTGACCGGGACTTTTTCCAGCATAATACCCTCCTTAATTTTTGTTTGGTATCGGGCTGAATTGAGGGTCAGCTCAGCACCAGCGAAACCGTGTTCCATCGTTTTCCAGTTAAGAGAAGTCAGTTTCATCGTCTAGCCTCCTTTTGCGTTTTCCTTATAAAATACTTATCGGCTACTTTTTCGCAAAAGTAAAGTGGAAAAAACGCAAAAGTCAAACTTTTTTATTTCCCCGTTTTGTACACCCTTTCGTCCTCAAACTCCTTAAACACCCAAGTCCTCTTACACAAGGGCAATAACGTCTCCCCGGTAGTCAAGGTGTCAGGATTGCCGAACAAGGCGCAATTATCCGAGCAGTAGGGGAAATCACTGTTCTCCTTATGGCCTTCTTTTTCTGCCAAGTAGCACCGGGCCTTCACCCATCCCCGTCTCCCTCCTCGAAAGAGGATCAGGGTGCCTTGAGAGTCAATAACTCCCTTGTTCACGAATTGCTTGTCCTGTTTGTCCTCGTCCGGTTGTAAAATGATCTTTCCTTCTTTATCTGACATAAACTCCTCCTGCCTTGATATTTTCTCATCAACGAGGTTGACGAGGTTCAACGTTTATAGGGTAGCCTGTAGGGTAGTTCATCACAATCCCGTCAGTGCTCTGTAATCTTCTCTATCTTCAAGGTTGTGTAGCCCCGGTTCAGCTCATTGTTCCCGAAGTCCACGAGAATGTACTTGTGTTCCGACAAGGCATTCAAGATGTCCTTTACCGTTAAAAGCAAAACACCCGTCTCCGGGTTGTAATGCTTTATCCCAACTTTCAATCCCTCTCGAAGGGATTCAATCAACATACGGGCTTCTTCCTCAATCGTCATAGGCATAGTCTCCCTGACACTCTTCACAACCGCCTTCGTTGATACACTTGTCGCAAAAGTAGGGGTGGTCAACGTAGTAGTCCAAGTTGTTACACATATCGCAGGGGTCAGAATACGAACACCCTGCGATCACCGCTGCCGATAAAAGAAGGAGGAGGGCCTTCATCGGCCCCTCCTGTTCAACCTGGGTTTCGGTGTGGTCTGGTTTTCCTTCTCCCTTTTCTCCTCCAACACCCTCTTGACGGCCTCTGCGGTGAACCTAACGTTCTTGCCTTTGGATTCACATACCGTCTCGATCCGGTATTTGGCATTCCTGCTCAGGTTCATCCCAATGATCCGGTACTCCAAACCCTGATACTCAAAGGTGTCGTACAGATCGGTGGGCTGGAGGCCATATACCTCGGCAAACTTTTGGAAGTGCTCGGCTTCCCTCGTTATGGGCTGTCCGTTTTCGGCTACCACATTGACCACCAGCTGGTACGTTATCTGGTTCATGCCATACTTGGCATATCCGACAGTAACTGATACCCCATAATCCTCGACAACCTGTTGAACCGCTTTCTGAAGCTCGTCCCGAAGTAGCTGAACAGTTGCCTTATCAAAACTTCTGATCTGCCTTCCCATTGTCGTTCTCCTTCCTTATGGTATCCAACGATGTGCGTTGCTCCGGATATACCGGAACACATCCATTATGTCCTCGTTCCTCTCCACCACCAACCAAGCCAAGCTCGTCTCGCAATCCTCGGTGGGGCTGCTCGCAGGGGTGTAGTCGATCTCCACTTTGTAAGCCAACCGATCCACCAGCGGCAAGTACACCGTCCGGGGCACCCTCTTCCCAACCACCTTAGCAAACCGGATAGCCACAAGGCTGAGTCCGTACCCCTTGGATGGGCCTTCGGTAGAACGGAACCACCCGTCACCGAAGGCATCCAGGGTGTACACTCCCTTGTGTATGAAATCCGGCTTGGCGTCCTTCGAATCTCTGAAGATGATTTGAGTCATCTCACGTCTCCTTACAGCCAGCCTGATATATCGTTCTTGGCACAGTCTATCGAGCACCACACGTGCTCCTGATCCTCGTCTTCGAAAGCCTTATCATTTCGGAGAAGACCGCACCCGCAATACTCGCAATAACACTCCTCGGTGATATCGTGGATAATGTAGGAATGGACTTTGACACCCTCGATAATTTTGGTGGCCATGTTATGCCTCCTGGAAAATGTCGCCCTTGCGAACGATCTCGAACACGCCCATCTCCACCTTCTCCCTGACCACCTTGAGGGAAGTCATCGCCCCGTAGGAGTCCCCATCGTGAAGGATGTGGAGAAGGTTTGGAGTTGGGGAAGCCTTTACCAAGTAAAGCATCTCACCTTCCCGGTAGAAGAAGTCACCGATGGATCCCCGTTCAGTGGCCGACACAACCGTGTAGTTCATCCGGGCCAGGTGGATCTTGCGGCTGAAGTCCGTCTTGGTAGCCATGTTATGCCTCCTTGACCGTCTTGATCTCAAACCGGAGCCCGGTGGGGATATCCTTCTTGAGAGTCCTGACCACGTCCTGAAGCAACCTCGTTCCCTTCCCCTTCGAGTCCAAAATCACTTCGTGGATTTCCCGGAGTTCATCGTTGAGGTAAGTGAGCATATGAACCTTGGGTTCTCCGTTGAGGAAGCTGTTGCTGTAGATAACCCGGCAACGGTGGCCCACCAGAACAACATCACGATCTTTCGGCTTGCGCTCTTTTATCATGGCCATCTCCTTATTGAATCTCGGTGAAACCGCAAACGTCACATACGAAGAATTTGCCTCCCATCTCCACCACGTCCCCAACCGACATCGAGGTATGAACCAGACCCAACCGGGTGATCAGGTTCCTTGCCTCTCCGTTCGGGCTCCAAACCTCACCCTGCATCTTGTAGAAGATTTCCTCAAGATCGGTCATCGCAACCGCGCCAAGCAGGGTGTGGGTCTGTTCGAGGTCGGCAACCTTTACTTCGGGATGAAACTTTTTGGTTTCCCAGAACATCAGAGTCTGATACCAAATCTTCGTTTCTCCAACCGGGTAAACATCATTAACACTTTTGTAGTTTGACATCGTTTAATCCTCCTTTAATCCGTATCGGATTCTTTAAGGATTCCTTAAACTAAAAAACGCAAGAAGTAAAGAAAAAAATTTCAAGTGTAAATATTGATACCCCATTTGGAGGTTTCGTCATACGTCCCCATCGCATTCATCCACCAATACGCATCCACATATTCATCCTGTTTCTTTATCGGTTCCCGCTCGTTCATAGGAACATCCTCAGGATAGTAACACCAGTCCAGATCCACCCACTGGTTGTCGGCTTCCCTTTTGTAGATCGTCCAAGCGTGACCGCCCAAAGCGTATCCGTCCTCAACCAATCCCGCATATGTTTTAATTCGATTATACGGCACGCCCGCAGCCAGTAACATCGAGTGTATAAGGAAGGCTCCATCCTCACAATCCCCTGTTCTCCGGGTGAGGGTTTCGGTAGGATAGGCCCACCGCTCCAGCAACCCATAGTTCTCGGAGTCCGATACATAAATGACATTCTCCCGAACCCACTTCAATATCTTTTCGGCCTTCGCATCGTTGCTATCCGCTGGAGACACGATCTGGGAAACGAGGGCTTTGATTTGCGCGTTCCCCCGCTGTATGTACTCCCTGTAGTCAACTCCATATACCCGGCCCTGAGGAGAGTACAGCCCGGCTATCTTGACCTTGAGGGTGAGTATGGAAGTTGGGTCTGTATCCTTTACAGTAGGAAGCAAGATGTCTTGTATCTTAACAGTTGGGAGAAGTTCTGTCTGGGGGAGAAGTCCTTGAATTATTATCCCAGCGGTATTAACATTCATTTCAAAGCCCTCCTTCCTTTCTCCGTAAGAGCTATCCGGCCCTGCAAATCACCTTTGATCAAACCTTTCCTAACAAGAGAACCCACAGTGAAGGGTTTTGTAAAATCAACGGGGATCGTTCCCCCCATATCATATATCTTTCTCAACATCTCCATCTGAGCCACGGTGATTTTTGATTTGGGGTAAAATTCACCCACGTCTCGTCTCTTCATACTGCCTGGTTTACCAAACCTGCCTAAATCACAGCAAGAATGGAAGGCCGCCTTTCTTCGGCCATTTTTGACGCTTCACTCAGGATTGCCCCGAAGGGTCTTACATCCTGTCCACGTCCGTTTTTTACTTGCTCGGTGAACCCACTCCCGCGCAAGATATTCAATGTCAGGCGATTTGTTTAGGTTTGGGGAAGAAAAGTCAGTTATTTGGTAACTGCTTCTACCTCCAATATCGCGCCGAATAAGTGTTTGCCAGCTCATGGCTTTGCAACTCTATGATTTGAGCCTCTTCGCGCAACCACGCCGCTAATGTTTTGATGTTTTCTTTTGAGAGTTCACGCACGTTCCTAATGGTTAGAGTGGCTATCGGCTTATCTTTACTGTTCTTGTTCATGACTGGTCCCTCCTTGTATGGTCTGTAATCCCTTCCATGCCGCCCCCGAGTTATCAGAGGCGGGAGTAGGGGACTAGAGTTCAACCATCTTCCAACGCATATTACCTCCTTAAAAAAAACGCGGCACAGTGCTAGGGCTACACCATGCCGCAAAACAGACTCTTACAATATCTTTTATATCCTCTTTTCCTGTCATAGTCTAGTCTTGAACACGATGTGGACTTCTTGAATGACGTCCGACATACTCCGCAACACCGTCATTAGCTCTTCTGATAAGTTCTCCTTGGGTTTCAAAAGTTCCAAAGACCTCTCACTGATGTCCGATTGTATTGCCTGAGCCTTGAGTTCTCTCTTGACTATCTCCGAAGGTCTTGTGTGCTTTCCCTGACAAGCCTTCGCAATTCTAGTTGTCAACTCCGCCATCTTCTCAGGCTCAGTGCTATCAAACAATTTAGTAGGTATATACTGAGGCCTGTGGAAATCAAAGAACCCAGCAGGTACAAGATACTTGCGGATTCGTTTGAATACGGAATACACCTGAGTGTCCTCAAGAGCCTTGTGGTGTTGTCCTTCTATATTCAGATATTTGATTATTGATCCCGGTGTTGGATAAACAGTCACGGGAACACCATTGGCTCGCAAATGCCGTTGAACCTCATCCCACTCTTTCAATAAAGACAAAACAAAGGTTATCCTCGTTGAGGTTGTAAGTGAACCACTTGACATAAGTTGATACCTCCTTACTGCTTCTCTAGAATATACCCGGCAAGGTGGTCTATCAGGTCGGATAGGTAGCCTCTTGACCGGAGCCCTATTATAAACCATTCCCTTCATATTAATTAACTCGCCAGCCCTATGCTCACGAGCCTCTTTTGCCTTCTCATCATCCAGCCACTCTTGTAAGGGCTTTCCATCTACTGTTATCTGTTCTTTGTCGCTCATACCCCTATTATACCCTATTTTGTAGACACATAAGAATTATCATTCAAAACGGTTACTTCAAAAAACCCGTCCAGTCTCTCCACCACCAGTCGGAGTGGTCTGTTTATTTTTGGAATAAGATGATTGTGAGTCACGGAGTCGTCCAGAAGTCTTACCACAGTGTCCCAACGTCCACCCTTGTAAAATTGGACTTCCACCCTCCGATAAACCTTCAGCCCTTCCTCCTTCGGTGTCCAATCCGAACAACTTGGGACACTCCAGAAATAGGTTTGGATCGAAGCCAACGACAGACACCCCACCACAAATCCAACAAATGACCCGATAGTAAACCAGATGACTCTCGTCCACATTTTCTTCGTCATTTTTCTCTCCCTTCGATCTTGCGTTACAATATAATATATCAAGATTTTGCTAAAATATTGCTATAAGTTATTGAAATTATTACTCTTGAAAGAACGTATAAATATACAGGACTTGCGAAAACTTTTGAACCTCGTCAATTATACGCTGTGTGTCTTCTAACGCAAGAATATTATTGCGAAATTTTCCCCAGATTTTCACACCCTTTTGACATGTGTTATTTGATCTGGGAAATGGTGGAAAATTTACCATCGTGGGATACTCTCCAAGCACGATCTGCTATGTCAGCCAATTCGTCTTCGTGAGTAATTAGAATGAATTGAAGGCCCATTTCCTTCGAAAGGGTTTGAAGCATTTGACCCGTATCCCTCACATAATCTCCCACAAACCGGAAAGGTTCATCGGCAATCATCACATGGTCACTTTTCGGGTTTTTCATACTCCACAATACAATCCGAAGAGCAAAGGCTATGACGTCCAACATCCCACCACCAAGCTCGTTTTCAATATCATCGTACACAATGTCCCCTTCCGATACTGAAAACAAGCACTCCGATTTTCCGCGCTGAAGTTTGAACTCCATGTGAAACTCGAATGGCCGATCAAACACCGATTGGATAGCCGCTGTGACCAGGTTCTCTATCCGGAATTGAAACTGGGTCTGGGTTATCCTCATAACCTCGGACAGGATCCAACGGGCCTCTGTAGCATCATCCTTCTCTTGGGACAAAGTGGTGATATCCTCCTCGAACCTCTTTTTTTGATCCAGGAGCCCGTCCCGGAGTCCCGTCAGTCGCAAGTACCTTTCCTTCAGGGTAGCCATCAGCGCAACTCCGTCTCGATCTCTGTTAACAGGTCGTTCACTTCGTCCGCAAGTTCATCGGCCTGGTTCTGTTTCTTCTCGATCTCTGGAACGATGTTTATAATCCTCGTGCGGGCTTCCGCAATCGATTCGATTCCATACTTGTCCTTCAGCACCCCCAAGATAGAGTTCAGCTCACCCTCCGTCCGGTTGACCATTGCCTTGATGTCCTCCACCGTCCCCCGGAAGTCAGCCAGCCTCTTTGAGTTGATATCGTTTGCGTTTGCTCTCTTGATCTTATCGTTCATCCCAAGCCCTCCATCGTCTTTTGTATCCTCAATCGAACAGATTCTGAAACATTGTTTTCCTTGTAGAACAGGAGCAGATTCTCCTTGAAGCTAACCTCCGGGGAGAATTCCGTTTGAACACCCCCAACAAACTCAGCCAGTCTGTCACGGGTATCCTGAGCAATATCCAAGTGAACCCTCGATAAAACCTTTTCAGAAGGATCACAGGTGAGGTCAATCCGTTCCAACGTGTTCTCGTATACGTCATATATCATAACATGGGGAATATGCTTAAAGTTGTAATCGGTAGCCTCAAACCGGAGCATTGGGCCCGTGTTAACCAATACCCTTTTCCCCGTATTCACCACAAATGCCCGGTGAATGTCTCCGCACAGGATAAGATCGAAACGGTGGAGACGGAGAAAACGGGAAGCTGAGGTGGTCTGTACTCCCACCAGTTCCTCGTCCGATATCGAACGGTGGGTGACCAGAATGTTAACATCTCTTTTATCCTTGATCTCTGGTACTTCTTGCCCCCAGGAAGATCCATACAAAGCCACCAGCCCGTCTCTCCCCTCGATATAGTGGGCTCTGGAATCCAACTCCCTTATTGCTCCCACCTTCGTCAGGATCCCAAAGTTGGTACCCTCGGAAGAAGTCTCGTTCATGTAAACATCGTGCTGGCCCCGAACTCCATACCACCTCACGTCCCGATACTCGGCAAACAACTCCAGAATCCAATAAAGGGTTGCCCACGATCTCGGTTTATGAAACAAATCGCCTGATTGGATGATCCCTGCGGCTTCTACCCGGCGTGCTATCTCGAAGACTTCCCGAAGTTTGTTCCATTGAACATCCGGCAGGTAGTCCAACCGCCCAACCGGATTATCCGGCCTCAGATGGATGTCACTCACCATAACCAACTTCATAACTCCTCCACGATCCTCTCAACCTCGTCCTTCGAAATATTCTTGCCGCAGGTTGGACACCTCCTTGCTTCCGTAAGAGCCCGGCCAAACTGGATCTTGGCATTGGACAACTCTTCCTTATCGTGATTCAGCTTATTTTCAGCTAGAAGACACTTGGTGATGTCGTCCGATAGATCGGTCAGGCCCCGGATATCGAGGCACACCTGCTCAAATCTAACAATGGTATCAATAACAGCCTTTACCTTGGGACTAACCAACCGAACAACCCGGTTGAGTTTAACGGCTTTTTGAAGGACAATTAACATCCGGGCAGAATTCTCGATATCATTCATCAGACCAGATACCTCTCCCAAGATACTATCCACCCGTTCAATCCTATCCTTTATGACGAGCTTGCGGGAAACCCGGTCATAATCTCCCACAAGCCTCTCCAACTCCTGCCTCTCCTGGTGTTGTCGGTTTATCCCCTCCTGAAGGAGAGATAGCCGCTTGATGGGCCGCTTCAACTTATCAAGTTTGGTATACTTTTCCAGACTAGCCTCAACTGACTCCAAGTCTTTGGTTCTCGTTATCAAGGAGTTGTTTGCGGTGTTAATCTCTCGTGTCAGTCTACTAATCCAGTCATACACTTCCTCGATCCGTATCACGGTGTTAATCTCGCGTGCTATCTCTCCGGGAGAGGATGTGACGAGGTAAGGAGTGTCCAGCTGATTTTGAATATTAATAGGATCAAAGTTGAGCTTGATCCGTACTTCCTCCGGGACATCTCTGTTCACCTTATCCCAAACACGATCTCCCATCTTGTAAGATTCTTTCTTGCTACTCTTCTCGTGAACTATAACAGTACCATCATCCTGCTCCAACTCCACCCTTGTAGGATTCTCCGCGCCAGCCGTATGGAAACGGAAGCCGGAAGGCCTATTCACCGCCAGCCACTTCAAGGCCCGTATGATAGCTGTCTTCCCTTTCTGACTCCGTCCTACAATGACATTTATCCCCGGATGGAATTCCAACTCTGTATATGTATGGCTCTGATAATTTTCAATCCGAAGTCTTTTCATCCTGTCCCCTCCGATTCAAGCGGTTGAATCGGCCTGTCTTAACTGAATCAAACTTCTGGATATGCTTTCTCATACCCTTCGAGTCCAAATGGCTCAGAAAGTCCTCCAGCCGGAAGAACAACAGGGTATTCCCAGGGCTCAACGTCCAAGTAACCTTCTTCACATAAGCAAATAAGGTTGCTCCCAACGTCTGTCTCATCAGACCCAATTCATAACTCGGTATAACAATTACATCAGCCCGCAGATGGCGCCTGAATATGAGCATAGGCACCCTTCCGCTCAACTCGGAATCCCTGAGACACTGATTCCAAAAGTCCATAAAGATAGGCTTTTCAGCCCGGCCATCTACCATGTCCAAGATATCCCAGTTGATCCGGGTAGAAGTTCCGGGGAGTTTGCGGGTGCTGTACCCCTTTTTACACTCTATGTTATACCGGGATACAAAGATATGACCGTCACCTTCCAGGCTTGTTATATCCCCACACTGGTTCCCGGCACCCTTTGTGGTCTTCCTCACTCGGTTTCGCCAGAAGGTATCTTCTCCACAGCCCCACCACTTCGACAGAACCCGGCATATCTCCCGCTCATAATCACTTCCCTTATCCCCTTTGCCCATCTTGTCTCCTTAGAACGGAACAAGCTCAAAAGCGTTGCTCCATTTATCAAAGTGATTTTTCAAGCTCTTAAACTCGAATCGATCAAACACCTTCTCAAAGTTCTCTACCATCAAAGGAGGAAACACCGGGAATTCCCGGATGCGTATCTCGTGCTTATGGGCAAACGGCAAAGCCACAAGATTGAGATTGCGGTTTATCAGATCCTCGTGGGCCCTGATCTTTTGATAAACTTTCCCCGTTACATCTAGTTGTTTCAGGATATATCTCAAGGCCAGAACCTCTCCCACCCGTTCCACCCCCTTCACGTTGTCACTTGAGCAACCTGCGATAGCCTTGACCATCGCCCACTTCCTCGGTTCTATCCCGAAGGCCTTGAAGAAGGTGTCCTTGGTCATCATCTTGCTATTCCGTATCGAGTAACAACGTGTTTCATATAGATAGGTTTTCTCCAGTAGTTGCCAAAGATCATTATCACTAGACACGATGACGTAATTATCCGGGAAACGTTGAACCACGTGGGCTATCAAGTCATCTGCCTCGTATCCAATCTGATAGTAAACGTTCTCAAAGCCCAGATCATAGAGCACTTCCGTCCGGAGTATCTTGGCCTGATCGAAAGCCCGTTGCCAAAAACTTGCTTCCTCCTCGGTCAGGTTCTTCCTCCGGTTGGCCTTGTACTCCGGGTTGACCTTTTTGCGGTAGTTATCCCGGCTGTCCCAACAAAACACAAACCGGGAAGTCTTGAACCTGTCCGCTAGAGATCGGATTTGTCTCAAGAATCCATATATGACTCCGGTTTCGTCTCTCTCAGTATTCATCTCCGGCATAGCAAACACGGTAGCTGAGACGAGGTTCATACAATCGATAACAAGGACATCCTTGTCCCTGTTCTTGTCCTTCCTTGACTCAGGAGGTTCAGCGTTCTTTTTCTCTTCTGTTCGTCTTGAACTTCTGTTCAATCTCTTCCCAGAGGTCAATGGTGTTTCTCCGAAGATCGTTTTCAAGTTTGGCTTCCTCCACTCTCAAGATAGCCTGGTCCATAGACTGATACCGCTTCTTGTCCGGGGTTTCATACAATGTATCTCCCGTCATATCTTTCCAAAACTGTAGATTGCCCCTGATATCGTCTATACCATACCCAAAAACGATGAAGATGTCGCATTCCCTGAAAGGATCGTCCACCGTGCTCTTCTTGATGAAGACGTGGCTTTGTATCCCGATAACCTTGGCCACTTCCTTCCCAGAGGCCAATTTGACCTTCTTCTCGATCCTCTTCAGCTGAGCCACCCTCATCCTCAACGAGGCATAGAAAGCTATGGCGTTGCCGCCCGGTGTAAACTCTCCATATTCCCCGTCTCGAACCTGATTGGTTGCCGCGATGAGCCAGTTGCGCTTCTTTATCACTCTTGCCGTCTTGCGCAATTCGGTGGAGAAGTCCTTGGCCCTTCTCATACCCATCTTGTCGCCTTTGTCCATCTCCAGATCGGTACTCAAAGCCGCAAGGCTATCCACCCCGACAACGTGGGTCACCTTCGAACCTCTGTCAGGTGCATCCCAATCCCGGATAGTTTTGAAAACCTGCTCCACGGTATCCGGCATCGCATAGTTATTCTTATCAATAGCCATCCCATAAATCCGGGAATACTCCTTGTCCAAACGTCCCTCCGGATCAAGGAACAAAGCCTCACCCTTCCGACTCTGAGACGATGCACACAACTCTGCTAAGATGGCTGTCTTTCCCGATCCATAAGGACCATAAATCTCCGTGATGATTCCTCCGGGCACTCCTCCACCCCTTTTCCTACCCCCGGAGATCGAAAGATCAAGGAGAGTGGAACCCGTGGATAATAGGCCCTCATAGTTGATCTCGTCCTTTTTCCTATTTGTATATCCAGGGGACTCAATTGCCCCCTGGATATCCTCCACCGCTTCCTGAACTCGTCTTCGTAGTGGGCTCATTTACGTCCTCGACCACCTCTGTTTGCGTCCCTCTGTTCCCGTCTCTTCTTCTCGATCTCTTCCGACTCATCGGCGCACTTCGAGTACAGGGAACACTCCTCGCATTCTTTATACATGTCTATATCCAACCCAAAGTTCCCGCCCTCTACCGGACAGGTGTTCTTGGACTTCCGACTGGAGCCCTCCGATCCTCCCCGGCCCCGCTTTGTGGTCTCTTCTTCAACAGGCTTGTCTTCGTTTTCTGGCCTTGTCCTTCGGGATAGCCTACCACCACCCCTGGTCTCCTTGTCTGTCTCGGTGTCTTTCTCCGGTTCCTCTTCCCGGCCACGACCACGACCACGGCCACGGGTTTCGGGTTCCGGTTCCTCTTCACGGCTCCGGCCCCGGCTCCGGGTTTCGGGTTCTGGCTTCTCGTCTTCCCCAAAATACAAGTTTTCAATCTCCTTGTAAGTGAGGAGGGCTATCTGCTCATCCAAGATATAGGCCTGATCCAAAACATCATCCGTTATCTCGTAGTCACGGTCAAGGAATTTGTGTCCACCGATAGTCCGGAAATCGTCATCCGATACTTCAAAAGATATCGACTTGCCATCCTTGTCCGGAGAACAGAAGGATATAACGTCACCCGTCCTCGCATTCTTGGCAAGGGCCTGGAAAGCCTTTTCAGAATATCGATGGGACACTTCCCAAATCTGAATCCCCTTGTCCTCTTCCTTCTTGTTATCGTAACAGATGACGTTATACACACAACGTCTCTTGGGTGCGATGTCGCTGTAATCATCCCACTCCTCTCCCTTCCTCTTCCTCCTCTCGATATCCTCACACACCGGGCAAGGCTTCCCATAATTCTTTGCCGGGCAAACGATCCAAGCTTCACCTGGCCCTATGTTCTGGTGGACGTACAAATCGAGAACATAGACAGGTGTTCCCGGCTTGATCTGATACTTCGAAGAACCTGTGGGGAAGTTGGGCCCTGCCAAAAACGGGATTATGTCGATGATATGCGGATCGTCCTTTGTAACTCCGCACTTCCACATCGGCAAATCCGAGTCAGACAGAAAGTATTTCAGGAAAACATCGCCATCTTTTCTCTCATGGGATTCCTGTGTCCGTTTGGCCAACTCCTCCCGCATAGCACGCCTGTCATTTCTTGCCATCTGAACCTTCTCCTTTCCCTATTTTGGTCTGTAGTTTGATTCTGAAGTCTAGGTAGCTGTTTAACACTGCGCTGACGGTCAGCCTTATGAATATATACCAACCAAGGATAATACCCAGCGCGATGGCAGCCTGTCTCATATACTCGTCAAACGTCATGCGCCTTCCTCCTTGTTCTTTCTCTTCATCATCCGGCTTCCCGATCTCTCCAACCCTTGTCGGACACCCTCCGTTGATTTGCTCTCCAATCCCTCTTTCGCCTCCTTCTTTATCCGTGGCTCAGCCCAGTATCCGGCTATCCACAGGTCAGCCAGTTTCACCAAGACGCTCTTGCGTTGGTCCACCGCATTCCGGGCTCCTTCGAGAACACGGACATGGTGGACCGCCTTCATATACTCGTCATTGACTTTCCGGTATTCGTTGTCTGCCAGGATCGTATTTGATATAGCCGCTTCCGTGGGCTTCGTGAGCCCAGTCTCACCCTCTGGATCACTCCTGATGCGGTAGTCTATCTTGGAACGAGTGAGATCCAGCTTCTCCTTCTTCCGATCTCGAACATCCTGAGCATCTGCCAACAGCTCAGTATATTCCACCATCAATAGAGGCTGTCTCATCAACTCCCAATCCAACCGATCCTGATCAATAGCTATGTCCTCTTTCCAACCCATCGCCATTCTCCTTCGTCCCTATTATAGCTGGTTTAATTACTTCACCTTTGTCGCCAGGTAACAAGTATTTATCAACCCGGCTTTGCCGCTGTACATCCAGCTATCCAGGAACAGTTCTATGATACCTGAAAGCCTGTCCGAAGGCTTGTTCAACAACACCTTCGACAAGTAGCCCAGAACGGCATATCGCAGCCGTTCCGGATCGTCTATGTCCATCTGCTTGATTATCTTGGAAACCGTATCCCACTTGTTGCCGTTCATAAGAGACTGACAGAGGTCGGACAGACTAGCCTCAGCCCCTCCTGTCTTTATAAGCAACTCCAGGGCTGTCTCGTTATCCATATCAATTACCTGATCGAGCATAACGAGGGCCTGACGGGGAGAACCATCACTGAACTCTGCTATCTTTTGGATCACCCCTTCCTCGAATTCCACCTGCTCAAGTCCAAGTATCTTCTTAACCAACCGGGCTATTTTCTGACGCTGAAGAGCCGTGACCTGAAAAGTGGTACACCTTGTTCGAATAGTCTTCAATAGCTTATCCGGGTCAGTCGTACAAAGTAGAAAGTGAACGTATGATGGTGGCTCCTCTAGAATCTCCAGCATGGCGTTCTGCCACTCGTTGGTACTCTTGTGAACCTCGTTCAGGATGTAAACCTTCTTCTTGCCCCTCATCGGTTTCCAACGGGTATCCCCGATGATCTCCTTGGCCATATCGATCCCACGGAACTGACTGATGTTATGTTCCTTGATATCCGTCTCCTCTGCTCCTAGAAGACGGGCCACAATCCGGGCCAACGTGGTCTTCCCGCAACCACTGGGGCCTGTAAACAAGAACGTCCCCGGCACCCCTTTATCCCGTTCAAGCATAGTCTTCAGGGTGTCTACTGTTGCGTCATTCCCCACGATATCGTCAAGAGTAGAAGGCCTGTATTTCTTATCAAGTGAAAGCCGTTCTTTCTTCTCCTCCTCAGTTAATTTCTGCTTGACCATACTTCCTCCTTCGGTTTCTTGTCGAACCAACTTTTGCCCACAGGCACCAACTCCGTCTCAACGGTCAACGGAACGATCAACCATGAGAATTCATCCCGGATATCTTCCGTCATTATCCGGTCAACGGCAGCATCTACATATTCGAATTCTTCAGGCCAGAAGAACCATACCATACTGTCGTGGATCTGCCCCGGAATCTTGCTTTTCCAACCCTCTTCCTTTCTCAACTCATTGGCACGGATAAGAGACCACAAGAGACAGTGGAAGGCTGTGGCCTGAATAGGGGTGTTGATGATCTCGTTCTTTGTCATATAACCACCGCGCCTGTGACCAAAGAAGGTTTCTATATACCCATGGCGCGTGTAGAAGTCTTCTTGGTATTCCTGCCATTCACGGAATACAGGAAAACGTTTCCAAAACTTCTTCTCGCATACCTTCACGTGGGCTTCAAAGTCTTTGTATCCTCGTATTCCCTGATCAAAAAGATGTTCGCGCAAAGGTGTCTCTCCATCAGCCAATACAAGGTGCCCCGATTCTTCCCAAAGGGTGTTCGCGCAAGATCGGTAGTATGATCCATAAAACTCCGGGAACACAAACCCGTTCTTGGTATGAAACCGGATATTCTTGTGCACTTCTTTCGGACGTAATAAGAAGAGTTCAACGGCCTGATCCTTGTGCATATCGTTCTCCGGGTGGTGGATATAATCGATCAGGGTTGGATCTCTCGTATAACAAGCGGCTATACAAACCTCAATGGCCTTGTAATCCTTCTCCCCCATCATGAATCCTTCGTCAGCCTCAATACCTCCTCTCACAGCCTCTGCTGCTTCTGGTTCCCTGATAGGAACGTTCTGAAAGTTGGGATCGTTGGAAGAACTTCGGTGGGATCTCGCAAAGTGTAGATTGTATACGGGATATATCCTGTCGTTGATCTGAACCTTATCGTACTGGCTGAGATAGGTGTTTTTGGTCTTTAGCAATTTCCGGAGTCTGATTATGTTCTTGGTGAATGGTATTCCTATCTTCTCCAATACTTCCGCATCCACAGAATTCCCGCCCGTGGCCGTCTTCTTCTTGACATCAATATTCAAGAAATCATACAGGAGCATCCTCATGTCCGCAGTAGAATCGACATCAATATCCCGGTTGGTCTTCTCCTTGAACAACTTCCACTCTTCACTGGAAGAAAGCTCTTCTGAGATATCGATTATCTGTTGATTCAACTTAACTCTCTGCTTATCATAATACTCATTATTGACCGGGATTCCTACCTGTTCGCAATCGGCAAGGGCCAACACCCCATCGAGGGTAAACCTAGCAGCCCTCATCAGGTCATCCTTGCGACTGAACTCCTTGATCTGTTCCTTGTATAACCAGAAGGTCAAAAGAGCATCCTTCGCATTGTACCCACACAGCTTATTTGGTTGAATAAGATCCAGCTTGTTAACAGGTTTCTCCTCGTCCTCCGATCCTATGTGCTTCTTGATTTCCTCGTCTACATATATCACTCCCCAACGTACAAAAGACTGAAACTTGAGCCCTGTTGTTTTCGGGCTCTCGTCCAACTTATGCTGAGAGTTCATCGTACACCACTCCCATCCGTGAGGAATGACCCCAAATCCGTTCCGGCTCCAACCGTCCTCGAATTTTACGTTGTGGGCTACCTTTCTGATCTTTTCCTCTTTGAGTATCCTGGTCCAACGCTTCTTGATAGCTGTCTGCTGAAAACGAGACAGGCCTGATTTAGGGTGAAGGTAAGGGAAGGAAGCCGCTTTCACTTTCCCTTCCTCGTCCACGTACCCCACCCCAATAGTCAAAATCTTTTGTCCGGGAAGTTGCCACTTGAGAGCGGTGCACTCATAGTCGAACGTTATCAAGTCCTGAGTCCGGTAGATGTAATCCAAAAACTCAATAATTGGACCAAACGTTAAATGCTTCTCAACGTGAGAGTCAAGGTCAGGTATAGGAGGAACAGGACGCATAGACGCACTGTATGCCCATTTAACATCCCTCCGGTATTGCTCCAACGTGTAATCGTTTCTATTCCGGATTATGTAAGACGGGTGAACCAAAGGGATCAACCACCGTCCCTGATAGGGCACGGCCTTCCTCCTCCAGCTGGTTATAGCCATCGTGAACTCAGTATGGCCAAGGATATTTTCCAGGGCTGATCCCCCAACGAGCCAGATTGCTTTTGGGTTCTTTTCCTTGATTACCTTCTGAACCCGTGGCCAGCAGAATTCAAGTTCCCTCTGAGTCGGTTTCCGATTCCCCGGAGGTCGGCAGTTGATACAATTTATCTTCCAAAAGTCAGCTTCGAAATCTAGCCCCGCCGCCGCCACCGTCTCCCTCAGCTGTTGTCCGGAAGCTCCTACAAATTGAGGACCAATCCCCTCCTCAGCCTGTAGTTTTGCTCCCTTCTCGTCTTCCTCCTCTCCCGGAGCCTCACCAAGTATAAGTATACCTTTTTCACCGTGGCCAGATGCAGGCATCTTCGGATAAAAACACTTTTCGAAAAGTCCACATTTTCTACAGTTGTTGTCCTCGTCCAGTTCTTTCCAGATGCCGCCCATAGCTCAATCCCCGATAGTAAGGATGAGCTGGGTGAAGTTGGGAGTCCTGAAGATTATGAAGTTGCCACTGGTATTAAATTTCCGGGTGATCTTGAGAATATCTCGGACAAAGAATATTGGAATCTTGAACTCAATCTTTGGGTACTTCTCCTTGACGGGTATTCGTTCCTTGATCTTTCCCGCTTCCTTCCTTCCCTCACATATGATCTCTGAGCCGGAGAAAGTCACATCGACCAATTCCGAGAACACCTCATTAGAAGAAGCAAACACGGCTATCCGACTCAGGACATCTTCAAACTTATCCGGGAAAGTATAGGCATGTTTATCAAGCTCCTCCAACGCCGCATCAACTACTCCCTTCACCTTCGGAGCATCATATGTCTCTTCATCCAACAACCGGGAAGACACCACCACTCCTGTCTCTCCCTCGAAGTGGATCCAACCGTTGACAATAACCGATCTCTCGAAGTGGAAACCCGTCTTCAGGAGGGCCATTGCGTTGCTAGCCGAAATCAAGAAAGGTTCCGTTTCGGCTTCCAGGTTATAGACGCCCACCCGGTAGTTATCCGTGGACACCATATCCGTCCCGGTACAGAATATGGAATGGTTCTTCTCTTCCTTCTTCCGGCTGGCTGAGAAGAAACACCACCACAACCCCTCCATAAACTTCTCCGGAAGCTCCTGCCAATCCAAGTCTTCCAAGGACAGGTCATCGATGTACTTCATGATTCGAACGTCTGAAGAAGGAAGTTCAACCTTCACGTACTCCCCCCGGATAACCAATGGGGCTTCCTCATCCGTCTGGAGCATGAGTTCCTCGTCCTCCATCCGGTTCAGAATCTTCATCAGGTCTTCGTGATTCACGGCTGATCTGATCCCTGACTGGAAAGGATACGACACTGAAAGGAAGTCGTTGTATGTCCTCATCCACTTATCGTCAAGGACAACGTTCAAACTACCCTCCAGAAGCATCTGGCCGCCCGTTCCCACGGTGACCGCTGATAGTGCCTCGATAAATTCCGATCTCTTCACTACCGATCCCTGTTCACCTTGGAACTTGTCCTTTTTGGTCTGCTCTTTCTCCGGAGCCCTCTTATTCAACTTGCCCACGTGTACACTCTCCTTTCTCGAATTGGATTCATCTTCAGCTTGAAACTTCGGAGGTTGTCTTTGTCCAAACTCCCTCCGTCATTGACCATCTTCTTCTGAAACTGGACATCTGGATCAAGGTAAAAGCAAAAGCGTAAAAACTCACTCAGGAAATCTTCCCCGGTATGAAAACAAAATCGGTAGTTGATGAACAGGTAGTTGCTGTCCCAAACGTTTATCCCGTAGACGTTCCCGGACTCAAGCCCCACCAACACCTTTCTATTCTCCCCGTTCAAAACAAAGTCCAACATCGTTTCCGCATCGTGGATGTCTTCTCCCACCTTATTCTCCAGCCAATCGTTCAACGGTTCTGACGAGGCACAAAAATCTTCGGCTGGCCTGTATACTACTACCTCACCAATCCGCTGAGGGAATTTTCTCACGTTCTTACGGAAAACAGCCCATCTCTTTCCCGTCATATCTATAAAGCTCACAGGATCGTAGATGTACTCATAATCCAAAAAGAGAGGTTCCCCCAACCCCATGTACCCTTCGAAGTCAGAAAAGCAAAAACCTTCTAGGACACCTTGCTCCCGGTGGATAGGTGGGAGCATTGGGTCTTCGTCTAGATACATCTGAACAACTCCCCTCTCCGGCTCCACTTCTCTCCAACCCGCCCTCCTGAAATACTCTTCAGAACACCAGAAATTGGGAGCAATCCCGAACTTCTCCAACAGCTGCAAATATTCCATCCCGGTTTCCTCGGTTACTTCTTCTTGGGTTTTGGACTCGTCTTTTTAGCACTTTCTCCGCGCAAGTTTTTTAACTTGTCGACCAACTTCCTGCTCGGTGTTCCCGCCTTCCGGCTCTTTCCTCCCATAGTGATCTCCTCCTTTCGCATAGTTTATCGTTCCAAGCTCGTCATAAGTACAAGTGGCCAGCAGCCCCTCGCACTTATCTCCCTTGAAGTGTAAATAAGGTTTTCCGATCTCTTTGAATGTCATGTAGTCGTTGAATACGAACAAGGCCTGAAAATCGACTGTCCTGACTCCGAATGGGTCAAAGTCCTTCTGGATCTTATCGTTTGTGCCTTTGAAAATCCCTTTCTCGTTTCTGCGAATAGTGATTATGTTCCCGGTGTAGATATCGCGCTGAACTACCACAAGTGATTTACCTTCCGAGAACAACTCAATATGGGACAGGCCGGGCTCAATGAAGTCCAGGATAGAACGGGACACCTCAAAGGAGTTGACCGCCTTCGGGAAAGAAGACAGGTCATCGAACACTTCCTGGATCTCCTCGAACGTCCCTTCAGGAGCCTTGCTGCTCTTGATCCGAGTGAAGTCAGAGTTCACCTGCTCGAACTGGATCATCCCCTTATTCTCCCCCACCTTCGAACTATCATAGTCATTCGCATAGAATACGAGAGGAGAATCAACAAAGGGCTGATCCGTAGTGAACTTGGCCAACACTGTCCTATCATAATTGACTATGAAGATCGTGTCCCCCATACAATAGACGATACTCTTGCCGAGTCCCTTCTGTTCCAACCCCACGGCAAGGCTAAAGATGTTTTCAACTCTAGACGAAATTTGCATCTGGGTTCCTCCTCGAAGTTTTTAGTGTACTCCTTTTTTCGTGTCGAGTAAAGCTATGTTTTATCGCAAAATATGTCTCAGGTATTCAATCCGGAAATCGTCTCCCGGCCTGTATATCCAAATTTGGCCTTCCTCGTCTTGACCCACGGGCTTCAATCCCGCAGCCCAATCAAGATTCCACGCCACGTTCCCTTCCAAGTTCCAGTTCAGTCTCACTTCGTTCATTATCGATTCCGAGAGCCAGCCCCCATGGGCTTCCACCCAAGAATTATAGTCACTCCAAGAGGTTGGACGTTTTCCCCTCGATACTATGTAGTTGATCGCTTGAATAAGACTCCCGTGGTTGTTTCCCGTCTCGAACCAATCCCCTACACAACAGCATATAGGATCATCATTCGTTGTTGCGTTCCCGAAGTCGAACGTGGCGCATATGAAATCGTACTTCCGGAAATACTCCATCAGCTTCCCCATCATTATCGATCCCAGCCACTGACTATCAGAAGAAGCCATAAACATCCTCTCGAAATCGTATCCAATAGAAGTGAAGTTGCGCGCTATTCCTTCTGAATACGCTGAGTAACTGTAGGTGTCCCAAGTTATGTGCTGTATCCCTGCCTCTTGAAGCAACTGGATATACCGATCCACATACTCCTTCTGGTCGTTAAGGAATACCATGAAGGGTTCTATCCTTGCCACCACCCGCACCCCGGCTTTTACAAGGGCCTTGGCAGATTCCAGCCGCTGTTCCAAGGTTGGGGCTCCGGGTTCTATCTCCCGGAGAAAGTCGCTGTCTCCCGAAATCATAGTGATATGTATTGCTGACTTCGCAGGATTCCTCGCAAGAGCCTCTAAATAATCGTCACGGCCCAATAGATCAGACTTGGTGTTTATCATAACCGGATATTCTTCATCCGCAAGATAGTTCAGCATGTCCTTAGCTATTCCCTTTTTGCCTTCCTGTTTATGGAAGTCCTCAAAACGAATACCGAACCGGACAGGCATCTCCATACCCACCGCATTCCTCAGTTCCGTCTGACCCAGGCCCGTCTTCTTCCCTCTGTACTTGAAAATCTTATCCAACTCAGATTTGAAATAGTCAGTGTTACAATATCGAAGACCAATGTCTTTGTAGTTATCGAAGAATGAGGAATAAAGACTGGCCCGGAAATAATCCGCAAAACAATATTTGCATCGGTAAGGGCATATCAACCCGTCCCACACGTCAAGGTTCAACGGGAGAGGACAGCTTTGGGCTCTCAGAGACACTTCCAGGAAAGATGAGATCTCCTCGGTATTCAGAAGCCTCTCCAGCTTCTCCCATTCCCGCTTTACCAGGTTATACTGTTTGTAATTGCTCTTGCGTCCCTTCTGTTTGGTAAGGGTTGTCTTTCCTACTGCCGGAAATAATCGGCCCGTGCGCGGTATGATTCTACACAACTCCTTTTTTACATCCCAATAGTCCATCTTTTCAACGTCCATGCTTCTCCTTTCCTCACGTAGGGTAGATGATATCCCTTGCTATGAAATCCATAGCCCTCAAAACAACCGATACCTCTTTGGCCAACTCTCTCCAATCATTCGCGTTCTCTTTCGTAGGGGTGTTGGTCTTGATCAATTCTTGAAGTTGGTCCAAAATCTCCCTCTTGGCCTTCAATATCTCACTCACCAGAATAACCCCTTTTTCTTGGTTGGATCTCGTCTGCCGTAGACGTTCTTGCCCTTCTCTCTATCGAGCACAACGATCTCCGGACTATCCGACAACATGTAATATTGACCACCACCGTTCCACCACTTCTTCAAACGCTCGTAGGCTCCGGGCTCCTTGAACGCAACCTCTTCCATATCATCCCATTTAACATGTCCCCGTTCTTTTATCAAGTGACAAGCGTATTGAAGAGTGAACTTGTAGGATTTGAAAAGACTGTCAACCCCGCAACAGCTTATCCGATCTGAATCAAATGGGAAGTTGATCACGTCCGGAGAAGAGGAGAGAACACCGTGGCGGTCCATTGCCTCTTTGAAAATCCTTCCGGTGGGCCTCCAATTCTCGTCAAGGTTCCCTTCGAGCATCTTGGGGTAGTTGTAACCCCGCGCCTCAAACTCCCTCATGGCTATCTTGTAATTGCTCGTCCGGTAGTTGAAAAAGGATACGTGTTTGGCCCCATGCTTCTTCGCAAGCTTGGCATAATCCTCGAACATCTCCGGCTTGCTATTTATCCCCGCCATTATCGGTTCCCACCGCACCGCAGTCCATATCCCTACCCGGTTCAAGGCCTCCACTAGTTGCCACCTCATCGTAGGGCTTGGGGCGTTGGGCTCCAGCTTGTAGTTCAAGGTATCGGAGCCTCCCATAATTGCTACAATAACAGCCACCTTCATCTCCCGGAGAATATCCACATACCTTCGTAGACCCACATAGTGAGATTTTGTTTCTAGGATGAGGGGCACGTCATATTCTTGAAATATAGCCAGCACCTTCTCCGTTATCCGATGATCAAGGTCTTCCACGCAAAACGTCTCTGCTTTGCTCCCCATGTTGAAGGGTAGTCCTTCCCGGAGACACCTCAATATCCAATCATTGCCCTTATCCGATCCGAAGGCCCGATCAAAGAGCCTTCGGAAGTCTTCCGGGTCACAAGGTCGCACGAGTTCACGAGACCACCCTGTATAATATTTGGAAAACATCTCTTCTTCCATCTCTCGTATAAAACACCACCAGCACCCCATCGAGCACCCGGCATAGATATCTCCCCCGAAAGCCTGAGGACAAACCAGACTATCTCCGCGCCATCCTGCGATTGATCGAAAGTTAAGTTGCCTGATATCTCTCTTCATCTGTTATGATAGTCCAAATTATAACGATCTGACCATCGCTTCATCGCCTGAATGCAAGTGACCTTCGTTACATCTTCCCCCTCGTAGGGGCAACCTGTAGAACTTGAGAACAGTCGGACAGCAGCCCAGTAGTTCATCCGCTTTGGGAGCTTCCACGCAATAGAGAAACAAAACCGATCCCAGGCCCTTCTCCGCAATTCCTTTACCCGATAATACCAATACACCAACTCCGGTAAAAATTGACGATCTCTTTCATCCATTGTTAATCTCCTCATATTCCCTGGTCAGGTACCAGGGCCATATCGTTCTACAGGCTACTACACTTGACACACCATAGCGTCAACTACGGTGAAGAATCAAAGGGAATCTATCCACCAGAGCCTTCGAAACCAGCTGTGAAGATCGTTCGGCCCACCGTGAGGCCCAAATCAAAGCCCGAAAGCTTGGCTGTCTTGATAGTCTTCCTCTTGCCTAACAAAACGATGGCCGCATTATGATGAGAGGACACGGCTTGTAAATAATGCTCTTTCGATATCGTTGCCGCCAGCTTGCGATAGTATTGCTGTTCATCCGTCACCCCATACACGTCAAAATTCTTCGGGAAACGGGAGAACCCATAACAAGCGGTATCAGCAAACGCAAGCCAATCCGTCACCTTGGCCAACTCCGTTAACACTCTCACCCATTCCCCCGATTTGAGGGAGAAGGTATTGAAGTCAACGCAAATAAGAGAGACACGGCTCAACTTATCCAAAATGAGTCTTGGTACCTCAAATATGTTCTCGTTCCAAACTTCAGCCTTGGAGATATTCGCCCGGATAATATCGCAACACTCCGGGCTCAGGTCGTTACAAATAAGAGTTTTGGGCTCAAGGTACTTTTCCATGATCTTCGAACCCAGGCCCATCCCACACATCGCGTCTACCACAACAGGCACTTCTCCAGCTTTCTCCCTCAACCACAAGCATATAGCCTTCCAGCATCCGGAATGGTTCGAAGTCTCCCGGAGATAAAACTTGTTACTGAGGTACTTGTAGCTGGGAGTGGTCTTGTCAAGTTTGACTTTGCCTGTAACCTTCGGCAGACGGAGTTTCAAGTCATTATCAAAGAACAGGTCCATATCACCTCCGTTCGTATGTTATTATAGCTGGTTTATTTACCACAGGTATTTTCGGAAATGGAATGGCCCCCTTGTCCTTCGTCCGGATGTATTCGAGGTATTGTATCTCGACAGGATTAATGCCCATTAGTTGGGCTAGGATACAATCAACCTCCCACATATCCGTACCAGACACCAAGACGTTCGATACAACCGGGATTCCCCCGCACTCCGCATATTCCGATCCCTCGATGGCGTCCAACACGATGAAACCAACCCGGCTCCGCATAAGGGTGTACAAGTCCCGGAGCCGCTTGTGGAGGATGACCGCACTTCCGTTAGGGTGCATCGATCCCTTGGGGGAGATCACACCCATCATATTCTTGATTGCTCCCGTTATTCCCGCTGTGTTATGGATCTTCATCTTGGGAACGTCTATCACCACATCCGCATTCAGTACAAAATCCGATATCTTGATGCCGAACAGGGACATGTATCCGGGGATGCGGTGGAGAGTGTACTTGTGATAGTTCTCTCCCTCTTGGACGCAAATGACCTTCACCCCGTAGTCAGTTTCAAGGCTCCGATACCCGGAGCATTCCATCGTCAGTTCCCACTGATCCTTGAACCCGCAATCCCCTACAATGATGTCTCCCGGTTTGGCCCCTTCGTTGAGACACTTCTCGATAACCAGCCGGACAACTTCTATGCGAGTACAACTTGCGGATTCGTATTTGGTAGGGGGCATGACAAGGTTGGGCTTGATAAAAATTTGCCTTCCCTTAACAATGGGAAATCCCGCCCAAAACCTGAGCGGGATTTTCCCTGGCCGTTTGTAGGTGGCCGGGCAGATCATCGTCCTTATGCCGTGAACTTGACCAGGCCCTTATCGGTGCGCTCAATCACTCCAAGCTCCTCCAGGAAAGTGAGGCCCACGCCCACGATAGCCTTGGACTCCTTCAGGTTGTCCCCCTTGCCTGCCTCCGCATAAATCTCGTTGGCCTTGACTGCGAGGTCTTCCGGGGAGATAGGCTTGCCGTTCTTCAGGACCATGGCGGTGGCGATGAACCGGGTCATCTTGGGCTCGTCCTTCTTTGCGGCCTTCTTGGGTGTGGCCTTCTTGGGTTCCTCTTTGGGCTCCGGTTCCTTCTTGCCCTTGGGTGCAGCCTTGGGTTCCTCTTTGGGCTCCGGTTCCTTCTTGCCCTTGGGTGCAGCCTTCTTGGGCTCCGGTTCCTTCTTCTCCGGGGTTTCCTCCGGAGGAGTCGTCAGCTCATTGTAGAGGTCCACAACCTCGGAAGGCAGATCATCCTCCTTGTCCTCATCCACAGATTCGCAAGCTGCCAGGAAGGCCTCACGGAGATCGTCCTCATCCATCTTCTTGCTGACTTCCAGTTCCTCTTCGAGAAGGTCTGCCTTGTTGAGAATCTTGACCACTTCCAGAATCCGATCCTTCAAACTCTTTTCCGCTGTTTTCTTTTTGCTGTCCTTACCCATCGTCAAACTCCTTTCAAATTTTGTTATCGTCCTTATCGGTTCAAGAACGGTTTTGCTTTACAATTATTATATACCCTTTTGAAGACACAAAGTAAAGAATTTATTTTTCAAGTCATTTACCACCCTTCGATACCCACCGTTCACTATCAAGAAGAGCCACGGCTGTACTGAAGTTTTGAAGAACAAGGGCTTGGACACTCTTCGAGAAATTTCTGTGTCGATGTGCTACTATTCCAACGCGCATTATATTCCGATCTTTTTCCAAACCATATTGATTCAACGCCAGCATCACGTCACAGTTGGCTATCTTCCGTATGTCTTCAGCGGCATCAGTATCCTGAACGTTCTGACGCGCAAAGCTCTGACGATTCGTCTGGCTGGCGGTTACTACGAGACAGTGGCGGCTGGCGGCTAGGTTCTTCAACATCTTCCAAGTCTCATCCATCCGATCCCTTGTATCCATCCGGGAATCCTCCGGGGCAAGGATGTCCGCATAATCGATAACTATCACATCCGGCTCAAAGTCCCTTTCCTCTTTCAAATAATCAAGGTATGCCCGAATGTTTCCGATATTAGCACTGAAAGCCGGATAAACCACCGATACAAACCCGGAGCCCCACTGTAGGTTTATTCCCTTCAACTTCCTCCGGATAGCCTTGGCCGTTATAGCTGGGATGCGTCTCTTCTCGAACCAGGTGGCCATCTTCCAATCCTTCTTTGACGTTTCCCTACATACCGAACAAGGTACATATCCCTTGGGGTTGATAGTCCAATCTATCGGCTCTCTTATCAAATCTCCATCCTCACCATATTCCCATAATCCAAGAAGGCCAGCACGGGCTTTCTTCTTACAGGAATTATCCTGATTGGATTCGCAATCCCACACCGGGAAATTTATTGACTGACCGTCCCCCATCCCCGTTATCCTCTTGTAGAACCTCTCCTCCACTTCCAACCGATTCATTTCAAGAGAGACGAACAACACCCGTTTCTTTTCCAAGAAGGCCTGAAGAGCTATCTCAAGCAGCCAGAATGACTTCCCCCTTTTCGCTGGGCCCATAACTCCAAGAACCCATCCCCGCTTGAGTGGTCCGATTATCTCCCCCACGGCTCCGGGAAACTGAAAGAGGATATCGCTTTCATCGTCCTGGTTATCTATCCAATGCTGTAGTGTCTCTTGAGCAAGCATATTGAAGCCAGTATCAAACTCACTCGACAGCCCCTTCAACACCTCCACTTCCTTCGTCATCTCTGTTATCGCATCTTCCACCCTTCCGGTAGAAAGTTGCACAGAGGCCAAATCAGTTATCTCCTGCACCAGACGTTTCCTGATATAGTTCATACTGTCGTCAATCAGGGATTCCTCGTTGAGAGCCCAATCTGCCGATCTCCGGTCAAGATCGACCAGGATGTCCTCGATCATATCCCGGTCTTCCGGCTTGAACTCATGCCGTTCGATCTCAAATATGTTTCGTATCTCCGGCCCCGGATTGCGCCTGTACTTCTGATAATAATTCGAGCACCAAACGGCCACCTGTTGATAGTATGGGCTCTTGATAACCTCTCTCCGTTTACGGACAATACTGTAGAAACGTCCGCAAACCTTCTTGCTCATTATCATCCCAAATATCAGCCTCTCTTCCCTCTTGTCTCCCGTTCTCACTATCGGCATTATAAAGCTCCTCCATTCATCTCGTAGAATTTTTCAAGAGTCTCTTCCATCATCCATGTACCCAACCAACCGGGGTGGAATTGCTCCCATTTATCGTTATTCATCTCAAACAAAGCCTGTACCATATACTGTTCTTTGAATTGATAAGTGGGGGTGTCTTTTAATCCGGGATGCCTATTAAAAAAGTTGGTCAATATAACTGCGGCCCGATAATAGGCTGATTTGTGGAGTTTGTCCTCATTAAGCAATAACATCTTCTTGTTCATCTCTCTCAAACAGTATACGTTAAACACCCGGTTGATCCTTGAAGCTATCTTCAACAACTCTTCATCTCCTTTCACTTTTGGGTTGCTTCGTCTCCCCTTATAACCCATAGGAGGTTTCACGCCCGAAATACACGTCATCAACCAAGACTTTGTATACATACTCCTTCCTATCGGATTGTATATAAATGAATCCAAATAACAGCGCTTCAATCCCTTTTTGTAAATGATGTCATCCGATCTATCCAAAAAAATAAGATTTTCAGGATCATCCAACCACAACTTGAATGTCCTCATACCTTTTGCTATTTCCTGTAGTTCCAATTTTCTTTTTTGATGCGGTATATAGTCTACAGTTGATAGAACATTGACCAGTGCTTTAACGTCTCTTTGGTATTGCTTCGTTTTGATCCCACCTATACGAAAACCCAAACTGATCCAAAGCCTCATTAGTTGTTGAACTCGGAAAGGCAACCTTTCTGAAAGATGTCTATTAATACGCTCTTGCTTATTATCCTTTCCAGTATCCGGTAGTTGTACAAATTCTTTCGTAGGCTTTTTTGGCTCCAGTCCCAAATTTCTCCCTGGTTCCATAGACAAAGTTTATTCCTCCTTTCTACGCTATAATTTCCGATATTATTTTTCCTTTTTCCTTTTTACCGATATTAAAATTTTTTAAGAAAGAAGTAAATAAATATAGTAAAGAGTAAAAACGCATGAGATACTATATTAAAATTACTGTTCGAAAAAGTTAGCTCCGAAGTTTTTCATGCGAAAGTGAATGTAAATTCGCAATAAAAATATTGAATATTTAACTCCTATTTTGCTATAATTTCCTACACTATAAAGCAAGGAAATCCTCTACAATATTGCGTACTCTATCTTGAGAAAACAGGTCTGGATCTTTTGGATCTCTACTCTCGTATTGATAAGTAAATACCATATTTGGATCGACAATATTTTGAAGGGCACCCTCTATCTTTTTTGCTTCTCGTTTCGCAGTCTTATCCAACCATATCAGTACTTTCTTCAAACGTCTTCCTTTCAATAACTCTATCTGATACGGAGTCAACGCTGTACCAAATATAGCAACGGCTGGATCTCCTATTCTCCACATATCAAATACACCCTCTACAATAATAAGGCTATCATCCACGGAGTCAATATTGTATAACGTCTCCTTGGTAGTCCTTATCGACAGCTCATCTGAATATCCCTTATATCGCAAGGTTTGCCGTCCTGTAACATCTCTACCTACAAAGGTCACAATATGGCCATCCAACTCTACCGGGATAATCAAACGCCAGCCCCACTCCCGATCAACTAGTGTTGCGCCAACACCGTATCGGTTTGCTATGAAATCAGGATCGTAGTTGCGCTGCCACAGGTACTTGCGGTGTAACTCCGGAAGAACGTATTTCATCCGCTTCGGTAGACTCACTTCATGGGCTCTGACCTTCTCCTCTACCGGATGAGCAAAAGAACTACTCCGCAAGCCGTACTCTTCCGCAATCTCTTCAGCTTGTCCATACGGTACTTTCAAGAGGATGGATATCAATTTCTCCATTCCTCCTTTTGCTCCGCAGACCCAGCAAGAGTGCATCCCGGAATTAAGATTGATACCCAAATGTTTGCTTTTATCGGAACACCAGCGATAGGGGCATTGAATCTCTACCCACCCCGGAGTAACATTCTTGCCCTGTGTTATGTAATTGATCCTATTATCCTCAAGGAAGTTGATCAATCTATGTGCCATATAAAGATACAGCCCCTCCTCTAAACGTTGAACCTCGTCAGAATCGAGTGTGGTTTTTTATAACACCCTACAATCTCACAGCCAACCCTTGTCCATATACAGTGTAATTCGTTCCCCGAAGTGTGATATGAGGTAAGGATGCGAAGGATCGAAGAAATCTACAATGGTGACTTCGTCTTTTCCCTCAGCCTTGCGAAATCCCCGGCCAATAGTTTGCAGAACAGCTATCTCCGATTTGCTACCTGCGGCATTTACAATCACATTGAGGGTGGGAATGTTGATGCCCTCTTTCCAGATCGTAGTTGCTATGACTACGTTGACCACTTTGTCGTTGAGATTCCTTTTGACAAAATCCCGCTTGTCCGTCTCCGTCTCTCCCCGTATAAATACCGCATCATTGTAGCCCATACCTTCCAAGGTGAGTAGAAGGTTGTGGCCGTGGTCTATCTGATTGACATATATTAAAACTGTCTTGCCTTCCTTTACAAACTCCATCACCGTTTTGCCTATAATCCTATTCCTGCGTAGGTTATGTACCACCCCGTGTTCGTATACAGCCGGATACGCCCGGATGTCTCGAATGTTCTGATTGAAGGGAATCTTGATCAACTTGATCTTCGGTTTGGCCAGAATACCCGTCTCAATCCCTTCCTCTACCGTGACCTGATCGAGTATTGGTCCCAATAGGCCTTCGGCTACCATCTGAGGCCCGTCCTCCGTCCTTGGGGTAGCCGTGAACCCCAATCTCATCCTCGCAGGTATCCGGGAGAGAACCTCAAAGTATTGACTCTTGATATCGTGGACGTGGTGGGCTTCATCTACGATGACCACATCTACGAAATCGAACTTGCTGAAATCGGTTCTCGCTGCGGACTGCACCGTGGATATGATCACCTTCCCCCGGTACTCCTCCGCACCATACTTGAGCTTGTGGCCTCCTCCTAAAAGAGTACAGGCATAGTTGAATCGGGTTTCCAACTCCTCTTGAAGTTGGGATTGAAGACTCGTATTGTGACACAACACAAGGACAGTTAGCAATTCAGACCAATTAAGACAAGAGAGAACCCCAGCTATCATAACGGTCTTCCCGGAGCCCGTAGGAGATACAATCAGGCCCCGCTGTTCCGTGACGGCTCGTTTGATGAGCCGTTTCTGATCTTCTCTCAACTTAATCCCCGGTAGGATAGCCTCATCTGATATCAGGGGCAGTTTATTGTTACCCTTCATTTGGATATCATATCCCAGCTTGGTGAAATAAGTCTCTACCCGATTAACAAACCCGGCCAGAAACGTCCCGTCAGCGTGAACCATCTTCTTGAACTTTTGCTCAGCCACGTGGTGCCCATGCCAAGCCTTCCGGTGAAGGGTATAAGGCATCTGAAGGAATTCCCTCAACGCCGCAATAAACTCTTCCCCCTTTGCTCTTACATATACAGGATTCTTGTAAACAATTTCCCCAGTCATGGACACAGCCAAACCCTCCCCAGGTTCTCTTTCGCCTTCTCATTATACTCTTGTTCCGTTTTGAGAGGAAGCTGTTTGTTTTCGTATCGTTCGACAACGCACAGCATCCCGTATAGAACGAGGAAGAAGAGGAAGAGCACTATCATGTCTTTCACGAATTCACCCCAAGTGTACCGTCTCAAAAGAGGGCTGGCCATACAAGCTCCTTCCGTTTTCCCACGCCTTTGAGATCAAACCGGATAGTCTCCACAGGCCGGATTATTGAACACATCTCCCAAACCGTCTCCATCATACAGTTGACAAGGTTGACCACCGTCAACACTTTCCGATACTCGTCTGAACGTTTGTCTATATCTAGTGAGCTGTAGTCGATCTTCAATTGGCCTTCCGGGAAACGATCCGGATAGACCATGAACAAGGATGCCTTGTACTCAATATCGTAGTTGTCCCACTTCCCGTCCACATTTTTCTTACACTCAAAATAAATCCCTCTGGCTCTTTCGAGAAAGAGGTTACTGTCCGAGAATATCCCTTGACTCTTCTGCATATCGCAGACCACGTTCTTGATCTGCTTATCTTCTATATCGCACAGCTTTTTCAAGATGGTGTCCTCGTCCCTCACGATGTGCTTAGCCATCAGCTTGTTCGTGTCCGTTGTTACTGACGAGTTGGAATCATAGTAATACAATGTACATTCCCTCCGTAGGGAATAGGCCTTGCGGGTATTCAGCGTCAATTTCCCGTCAGACATATCCTGAACCCACGTTACAAACTCCCGGCTGTCCCGGTATTTCTTGTCCCTCAAATTTGCAATTCCATCCTTCCAACGCATCACTTCCCTCCTTTTTAAATTCCATTAGATTCGATAGGCTCATTCTCAGCCGTATTTTTCTTCTTTCTACCGCCACGCCTTCCATAAAAACGAGCGGAATAACAGGTAAGAATTTTCATAATATCCTCTGCTAATTCTTCTTCATATTTCTTTTCTTTTGTCTCAACAACCTCAACCGTAATTTCGAGATTTTTGAAAATGGCATCAAGATACTCGTAACCAAATCGGGCAAGTCTGTCTTTATATTCAATCAGTATTCTCTCAACTTTACCTTCAAAACACATCTTAAT
>Ga0116144_10000856_pt1 | contig 39506 bp, 34 predicted proteins | sample AD_UKC035_MetaG_FD_89746 | JGI IMG/M metagenome (GOLD analysis project Ga0116144, IMG submission 89746) | Active sludge microbial communities of municipal wastewater-treating anaerobic digesters from USA - AD_UKC035_MetaG | ecosystem: Engineered > Bioreactor > Anaerobic > Digestate | place: USA...
GGAAGACCTGGCTGCGGTGGGTCAAGAACTGGCCTCGCTCGGAGCAGCGGTTATCGGAGGCTGTTGCGGCACCACCCCGGAGCACATCCGCCGACTTGCCGAAGCGCTCAGGGGAAGACACATCGCCCCACGATCAACCCGGCTGGCCTCGGGTGCAGCTCAGAAGTCCGCCACTCCGAGCCGGAAGAGTGCGGCCAACCCTATCCGTTCCCTCATGAAATCGTCCGATTTTGTCCTGAGCGTCGAGATTCGGGCCGACCGGATGCAGTCTCTGGAGGAAATCGTGGCAGGCGCAGCCACGATCAGCGCCGCCGGCGCAGACCTGTTTGATGTGCCTGACAATCCCGGAGCCACAGTAGGCCGTGATGCCATGGTCACGGCAGCTCGACTGCAGGACTTGCTCCAAGTCCCCTCGATCCCGCATCTCTCGGTTACCAACTCCAATGTGCTCAGGCTTCATTCCACGCTTCTCGGCGCCTGGGATCTCGGATTGCGCGGCATGTTGGCAGTGACGGGCGATGTGCCCTCCATGGGGCACCTGGGCAGTCTGGCAGGGCGAGTCGCTGACCTCAAGAGTTCGGTCGAACTGCTCCGCCTTGTCCGCAAGTTGCATGGGGGACAAATCATCAACGGCGAGGAGGTCGCGGACCCGCCGGATTTCTGCGCCGGGTGCGCAGTGGGACGGGCCACGGCCGCACATATCAAATGGCTCAGGAGCAAAGTGGAAGCTGGCGCGGAATTTGTTTTTTCCCAGCCAGTATTTGACTATGAGAGCTTCGAGCGCCTGCGGGACGCGGTGGCACCCCTGGGCATCAGGTTTTTCCCCGGCCTCTTGCCCTTGACCAGTCGCCGCAACGCCGAGGCCCTGGCCGGAGGCCGGATACCCGGCGTTGTGGTTCCGACCGGAATCCTGGATGCTTTCTCCCGTTATGAGTCGCGAAAAGATCAGCACCGCTTCGGCCTGGAGATGGCTACCACGTTGGCCATACGGATCGCGTGCCAGGCCCAAGGACTTTATCTCATCATGCCCTTCGGAAAACGACGTTACGAGGAAACCGCCTCTTTGGTCCGGGAGGTAAAGCAGTCGCTCCCGCATCCTTAGAGGCACGCATCTGTCTCGGCGCGGAGAGTTGCTGAGCTTTTGAGGGTCTGGGATCGGACCATTGGCAACCTGCTCAGATACCAAGAATACGCCTCTAAAGAACACCTCAAAATCGGCTTGGAAGTTCCATTATAGAACGAGCAATGAGTTTAGAAGTGATCAGATAGAACGGTGGCGGCATGCGCGTTGTGAGTGCAGCAGTGAATAGAAGGCGAAAGGAAGGGAAGACCAGAGCAAAGGATCCGTACTCATAAACACTATTGACCGCCAGCAACAAACAACGCGCAGTCCGCAATGGGATACATACGGGGTATTAATGAATCTCAATTTTCCTGCGCTTCTTTTCTTCGGATGGAGACATCGTTACGTTCAGAATGCCATCTTTGTATGATGCATCAATCTTCTTTTCATCAACCTCACTCGGCATCCTGAGACTGCGGGAGAAAAAACCCGACTGAGATTCGCACACATAAAAATCAGCTTCTTTCTCTTCCCGCTTGGACTGCTTCCTGCCGCTGATAGTGATCATATCACCATCAATATTGATATCGATGTCGTCCTTTTTCATGCCCGGCAGTTCGGCAGTGAGACAGTACTTGCCCTCTTTCTCGTAAAAGTCAATCCGGGGAACCCATTCTTCTTCCTGAAAGCTCATCAATCGAGGAAAGTCCTCGAAAAATCGGTTGAACCAGACATCCCTCAGGGGCGATCTGCCAAAGGGTTCCATCCACCGTGGAGCTCTTCGGGCAACTTGCTGCTGCTGTTGTTGTTTTTCTGCCATTAGTGTACCTCCTTGCTGAATTCAAGATTACTACTCAATGGCACAAGACCATCTTTATTCTATTCTGATAATGCTTTCAACATCGGCGGTACATATAGAATCAACTGTATTTTGACTGAGTAAGGTTAGTATTTCCTGACTCGGCAATCCAGCAAGAAATCCTCAGAGACGAATCATCCGATCATACTGCGATTGCATGGTAAAGAATGGAGAAAGATTTGTGAAAGAGGCTTCATAGGCCCACTTTGAGGTCAAAAAGAGGCTCTGGGTATTAGAAGAACAAGAGAAGATTAAGGATAAGGCCGCTTCTGAATGAAACAGACAGCGAAGGATGCGCCAGTCTTCATGGTTCAATTTCACCAGTCCATCAAGCATGTCATTGTGGTACTGGCACCGCTACCATGCTATTATGTCACTATGGTATCAACGTTGGAATACAGTATTGTCATACTGTCTCGCTGCGACAGAGTCGGCAGCCTTTCCTGTATCTCCGATGATTGCTGTCCGGAGAGAAATCTGCTTCGGTAGTACGGATTTTGCACCATTTGGTAGAAATCATTACCTAATTCATAAAACAGGGTCATGTCCAACCGGCACAGGTAACCCGAGAATAATTCACGATCCTGGGCTGGAAGGGTCCGGAGCTGCTGTTCGAGCTCAGCACGGCTGGATATCTGCTGCACCGCGAAAAACCCCAGTGTATCAGCAATGCGCTTCATGCGTCCATTGATCGACTCCAGATATTCAGACGCAATACACCCCGAGTTCCTCAGCATGTTTTTGAGGTATGGCAATAAGGGCTCCTTTTTTACCTCTACTAATGTATGGTCTCGTAACCAGGCGAGCGCTCCGGATTTGGTTGTTGCTACGTGTCGAAACTGATCCTCCAGGGATGTGTGTCGTTCTTTAGGTACTGGGACACTCTGTTTGTCCAGATGAACCAGAACCAATCGAGGATTAATGAGAAGGTCTCCGGCGCTGCTGAATTCAAGGTTATCTGCATAGTTCCCTGCACAAAAAAGCGTCAGCTCTTCAATGCGCGCTGCCGTCAACCAAAAGAGCTCATCATGAGAAGGACAGGATTGCTCGAGTTCGGTAAGTCGTTGTTCCAGGAAGGCTTCGTTTAATCGGGTGAGCTTAGCTTCCTCTTCCAGATGCGCGTTGTACGTAACAAGTATTTTCTGGTTCCTTGAACAATAATCATCTCCTGTGCGCAGCTGTTGTACTGTTGTCTCCTTAACCATGAGGTGATTATTCATACTACCCCCTGTCCTTTCTCACCTGTGATTACTCAGACATCCTTGATACTGTCCACTTAGAGCAGTACTCCTGCAGGCGTCTGCAGCGCCTCGGTAGCGCTGCGTTAACCTCTATCTCTTACCCTTATAGATCACTCTTGAAACCAGCACGTTCTAAGCTAACGGAGTTGTCCAAAGAAGCAGAATCAAACCAGAGAGATCTGCCAAAACAAGAGAGCGGTTCATCTGTCATCGTATTACAAAAGAAACATGTTGTCATTATATATCTGATTAGGTTATGATTAGTTGCTATTAGTCATCATTTTCTTATGAAATCCCGTTACTTCGAATGTTTAACTTTCTCTGTCGCGGGATTCAGATGCCATGAACGTTCCACTCTCTCTTTGCGTAAACCTCTGGCCTATACTGTCGCATAGCGACTACTCAGTGTTTTTCCTCACCCCACGGCGCGCGGAGATTCCGCCATCCAGCATAGAGACTCCTAATTTCTTACTAAGGACAACATTGCCTTGCTGCTGCGGGAAATGGATCTTGGGTGCACACAATCGTTAACCCGATTTCGAACAATGAGGAGAAAGAAAATGCAAAAAAAAGAGATCAAGGTAAATGGAGTTTCAAGGACGGTGATAGCAGATCCGGAAGCATCACTGGCGGATATCTTGAGAGAACAACTGGGACTAACCGGAACGAAAGTGGGATGCGGAACAGCCCATTGCGGGGCGTGCTCGGTCATCCTGGATGGAAAGCTTGTGAGAAGCTGCGTCACCAAGATGAAAAGGGTGGAAGAGGGCGCACGTGTGACGACTGTCGAAGGGATCGGCACACCGGACAACCTCCATCCGATCCAGTTGGCACTGGTGGCTTACGGGGCTCCCCAGTGCGGCTTCTGCATGCCGGGTTTTGTCGTTTCCATCAAGGCGTTACTCGATCAGAACCTATCTCCTTCTCGGGAGGACGTGCGCGAATGGTTTCAAAGGTATCGCAACGCATGTCGGTGCAACGGATATAAACCTGTTGTGGATGCGGTCATGGATGCGGCGAAGGTTCTTCGCGGCGAGATGCAGCGCTCGGAGTTGGAGTTTACTATGGGCGAAAATGGACGCATCTGGGGAAGCAAGCATCCTCGTCCCAGCGCTATTGCCAAGGTATGCGGTACCTTGGATTACGGGGCAGATCTCGGTCTGAAGCTGCCAGCCGATACTCTCTGCCTCGCACTGGTGCAGGCCAAGGTCTCTCACGCCAATATTCTTTCCATCGATACTTCCGAAGCCGAAAAGATGCCCGGAGTGTATAAGGTAGTAACCCACAAGGATGTCAAGGGAAAGAACCGCGTTACCGGCCTCATCACCTTCCCTACGAACAAGGGTGACGGTTGGGATCGTCCCATCCTCTGCGATACTAAGGTCTTCCAGTACGGAGACGCCATCGCCATCGTCTGCGCGGATACGGAAGCTCATGCCCGGGCGGCAGCGGACAAGGTCACGGTAGGACTGGAGGAGCTTCCCGCTTACATGAGCGCTCCGGCGGCCATGGCGGAAGACGCCATCGAGATTCATCCGGGCACTCCCAACATTTATTTTGAGCAGCGCATTGCCAAGGGTCAGGATACAAAACCCTTCATGGCGTCAGCCGCTTTCGTGGTGGAAGATGAGTTCTATCTCCAAAGACAGCCTCATCTCACCATCGAGCCTGATGTGGGTTTTGCCTACTACGATGAGGAGGGACGCCTTACTATTCACTCCAAGAGCATCGGAATCCATCTGCACCATGCCATGATCGCTCCCGGCCTTGGGGTAGAACCGGACAAGCTTCGTATTGTTCAAAACCCAATGGGCAGCACCTTCGGGTATAAATTCAGTCCCACCATGGAGGCCTTATTAGGAGTAGCCTGTATGGCAACTGGTCGGCCGGTTTTCCTGAAATATGACTACCATCAGCATATCACGTACACGGGAAAGCGCTCGCCATTCTTTGTGAGAATGAAATACGGTGCCGATACTTCCGGAAAGATCATCGCCATGGAAACCGACTATTCGGTGGATCACGGTCCTTATTCCGAGTTCGGTGATCTTCTCACGCTACGCGGTGCCCAGTTCATGGGCGCGGGGTACGGCATTCCCAATATCCGGGGGCTCGGCCGGACCGTTTGCACCAATCATGCCTGGGGTTCTGCGTTCCGGGCCTACGGTTCTCCTCAGAGCTTTCTCGCTGGCGAAGTGCTCATGGACAAACTTGCGGAAAAGATCGGAATGGATCCCTTGGAGCTTCGCTACCTGAACGTTTATCGCCCAGGCGATACCACCCCCAACGGCCAGGAACCGGAGGTTTTCAGCTTCCCGGAGATGATTAACCGTCTACGTCCTTTCTACCAAGCCGCCAAAGAGAAAGCCCGCCGGGAGTCGACACCGGACGTGAAGAAGGGAGTAGGCGTGTCCATTGGCATTTACGGCTGTGGGCTCGATGGTCCTGATGCTTCTGAAGTTTTCGTCGAGCGCACGAAGGATGGGGTAACCCTTTTTACTGCCTGGGAAGATCACGGTCAAGGGGCGGATATGGGCGCGCTTGGCACTGCTCACGAGGCGTTACGTCCCCTGGGCATACGGCCTGAACACATAAAGCTGGTCATGAGTGACACGGCTCTTACGCCTAATTCTGGCCCTTCCGGCGGCAGCCGCCAGCAGGTCGTGACCGGAAATGCGATCAAGAGCGGCTGTGAGCTTTTGCTCGCGGCGATGAAAAAACCCGACGGGACCTACCGCACCTTCGATGAGATGGTGAAGGAGAACATACCGCTTCGGTACTCGGGCAAGTGGACAGCATCGATGTGTACGCCCTGTGATGAAAACGCCCAGGGAAAGCCGTTTTCCACTTACATGTACGGGGTCTTCATGGCCGAGGTTGCCGTGGAGATTAAGACGGGCAAAACTAAGGTCGAAGGATTCACCATTGTCGCCGATGTAGGAAAGATTAATAACCAGTTGGTCGTTGACGGACAAATCTATGGCGGCTTAGCCCAGGGCATAGGCCTGGCGCTTTCAGAAGATTTTGAGGACCTGAAGAAGCATACGAACCTGCACGCCTGCGGTATTCCGTACGCAAAAGACATCCCTGACAAGTTGGATATTATCTATGTGGAAACGCCGCGTCCACATGGCCCGTTCGGTGCTGCTGGCGTTGGTGAACTTCCGCTTACATCGCCCCACGCCACTATCATCAACGCCATTTACAATGCCTGCGGCGTGCGCATAACGAAGCTGCCGGCACTGCCAGAAAAAGTGCTGGCTGCTCTGAAGGCCACGCAGTGATCGCTCACTGTTTGCCTTTGAACAGGTAAAGAAAGAGAAGCGTGGAACAAGACGAGCTTCGCAAACTGGAAAACCAGTGTATCCAAGAGCATCTTCCCGCCTGCGCCGCCGCCTGTCCCATTCACGTGGACGCGCGCGCTGTGGCGGCTGCGATAGCGCGGGGTGATTTTGCCGCAGCCGCAAAGATCGTCAAAAAGGCTGTCCCCTTCCCGGGCATCACCAGCCGGGTGTGCGACCAGCCGTGTCAGGCGGTGTGCAAGCGGGGGGAAGCCGGAGCGCCGGTTTCCCTCAGGGCTCTGGAGCGAGTCTGTCTGGATCAGGCTGCGCAGATACAGGATACGATCCTCACCCTGCCGAAAAAGGAAAAACGGGTCGCCGTTATAGGTGGGGGGCTCAGCGGCCTCACTGCCGCATTCGACCTGGCGAAGAAAGGTTATGCCGTTGTTGTGTTTGAAAAAGGCAACCAGCTTGGGGGAAGCCTGTGGCAGGTTTCTGAAGAAGAGCTGCCGCGGCAGGTAATCGCGGCCGACCTGGCCGTGTTGGAAAAAGTAAGCGTAGAAATTCGCCTGGGAATTACTGTGGGGAAGGATATTTCCCTTAAGGATCTGCTCGGGCAATTCGATGCCGTTTACCTGGCTGTGGGCGAAGCGCCCGAAGAGACTTTCGCGCTCCCACTCGATCAGCACGGCTTCATCGCTGTCGATCCTGTAACATTCGCCACCGGAGTCGAAGGCGTGTTCGCCGGAGGCGGCCTGCGTTTGCAAGAGCGCTCTCACATCCAGTCCATCGCTGATGGCAGGAGGGCTGCCACGTCCATCGATCGTTTCCTGCAGAAGGTGTCCTTGACCGCTTCCCGCTCCGGCGAGGGCTCATTCGCAACCCGCCTGTACACGAGCACAGAAGGAATCGAACCGCTGCCGGCAACTCCCATGGCGGATGCAGCCGGGGGATATTCGGCTGAGGAGGCCATTGCCGAGGCTCGCCGCTGCATCCAGTGTCAGTGCCTCGAGTGCGCCAAGGTGTGCGAATACCTCAACAGCTTCGGCAGCTATCCGAAAAAGTATGTGCGCCAGATCTACAACAACCTCTCCATCGTCATGGGGAGTCGGCACGCCAATAAGCTGATCAACTCCTGCAGCCTGTGCGGCCTGTGCCAGGAGGTATGCCCTGAAGATCTGCACATGGGTCTGGTCTGTAAGCAAGCGCGCGAAACGCTGGTTAAGCAGGGGAAGATGCCCCCGTCAGCCCATGATTTTCCTCTTCGGGATATGCTCTTCAGCAACAGTGAAACATGCGCCCTGGCTCGCCATGAGCCGGGAAAGGCGACGAGCACCTTCCTGTTCTTTCCCGGATGCCAGTTCACCGGATCGATTCCACAGCAGGTCACGAAAGTCTATGCTATTCTGAGGGAGAAGCTCACCGGCGGAGTCGGCCTGATGCTGCGCTGCTGCGGAGCCCCGGCCAACTGGGCCGGCCGCACTGACCTCTTTCAGAAAACGCTCGGAGAATTTAGGAGGCTATGGGATCAGATGGGCAGTCCGCAGCTGATCCTGGCCTGCTCGACCTGCTATGAGATCTTTAAAACTCATCTGCCCGAAGCAGCGATTCTCTCTCTGTGGGAGGTGCTGGACCGCTTGGGGTTGCCGGCGCCATCAAAGCCGGCGTCCTCCGCCGTCGTTGCCGTGCACGACACCTGCTCGACTCGGTACGAAAAGAGTATCCACTCGAGTGTGCGCAGTATCCTTACGCGTCTGGGGTACAAGCTCGAGGAGCTGCCCTTGAGCCGTGAGCGCACGGTGTGCTGCGGCTACGGCGGCCTCATGTTTTTCGCCAACCCCGAGCTCGCCAGGAGCGCGATCCAACGGCGCATCGAGCAAAGCGCGACTGATTACGTGGCCTACTGCGCCATGTGCCGGGATTACTTTGCTTCGCGCGGCAAGCGCACTCTGCACCTGCTGGATCTGATCTTCGGAGCATCTCCTGATGATGCAGCGGCCCGAAAAGCTCCATCCTATTCCGAACGCCAGGAGAATCGCGCCCGCCTGAAGCGTTCCATCCTGAAAGAACTCTGGGGAGAAACGATGGCAGAGAAAGAAGGTTATGAAACTATGCACTTGAAAATGGCTGAGGGTTTGCGGAAAACGCTGGAGCAGCGGCAGATCCTTGATGATGATATCCGAAGGGTGATCGACCACGCCGAAAAGACGGGCAGCAGGCTCCTCAATCAACGAAACGGTCACTTCCTGGCTCATCATAAACCTGCCAGTGTCACCTACTGGGTTGAATATAGCCTCCAACCGGGAGGTAATGCTATCGTTCACAACGCCTACTGCCACCGGATGGAGATTGCCGAGGTCATCAAACAATGAGCGAGAAACCTGACACAGTTTCAGAAGAACCCACGTGGTGGTGTACCAGGTGCTCAGTGCCGCTGGAAGTGGGCAAGGTCAACATCTCCTATCTCGGGAGCATGTTCCCCGTTGATTTGCTGCGCTGCCCCTCGTGCGGCCAGGTGTTTATCCCCGAGGACATGGCGATCGGCAAGATGGCTGAAGTGGAAAAAATCCTCGAGGACAAGTGAGTGCTCCTGTGCCTTAAGAGTCTTTGCCGCTTTCAAAGTGGGTACGCTGTACTTTACTGGACTGGCCGTGAGAGGTGATACCGGTTGCGGAAACAACCACAAAGGAGTGGAACCATGACTGATGAAATGCTTCGTATGATGCAGCTTGCCCAGCAAGGCTTCCACTGCAGCCAGATCCTCCTTTTTATGGGGCTAGAGGCTCAGGGGAAAACCAATCCCGACCTTATTCGATCCATGTCGGGGCTTGCCGGAGGCATCGGCTTTTCGGGCGATGTCTGCGGTGCTCTGACTGGGGCAGCATGCTTGCTTGCTCTTTATACCGGCAGAGGAAAGCCGGACGAAGAGGAAGACGCCATGCTCATCGTTATGGTTGCCGCGCTAGTGGACTGGTTCACGAAAGAATACGGTAAGGCCTATGGTGGAATTCGCTGTGAAACGATCTTGGCAGACGATCTCAGAAACAAATCCGCCCGGTGCCCGGCCCTTGTGCTTCGAACATACGAGAAAGCAAAAGCACTCCTCCTGGAAAATGGGTATGATCCTGCAGTCGGTCGGCCCTGAACCGGCGTTATTCTTTCCTGTAAGCAGATATGCAAAACGAGCTGGACATTGGGGCAGACAGAACCAGCGGGAAAGGAAACCCCTCACCTTCATCCTCTCCCCGAGGGAGAGGAAAGAAGCTTTCGTTGATCACTGATCGTTCGTTTCGCTGGCGAGTTGGTAAGCCTGATCGAAGAGACCCGAGAGACGTCTCCGATAGCAAGAGAGCCGCCGGCAACTGCTGCAGCAATCACCGGCACCTCAAGCAATGCGCCCTGCAATCCTCTTGCAGCCTCTGATTCAGATCCCGTCTGAAGTGAGAACCGAAGATGAAGCGTCTCCCGTTCTTCCCTGGTCAGAATCGCCTCGAAGTCGTCCACTCCCGGAACCCTAAACAGTGCTTCATCTAAATCAGCCATCGTTACGTGGCCGCCATCGCGCAGTACCGTCAGGCCATCTACTCGCCTACGCACCCGCTCCATCCGCTTGAGCACGGTACCGCAGGGGCAGGGGTCAGAGAAGAATTTCGCTCTGTCGCCGGTGCGATAGCGGATGAGCGGCATCCCGGTTCGCGTGAGCGTCGTGAAGACTACTTCCCCGTATTCGCCATCGGGGACGGGCGTACCCGTTTCCGGATCAACGATCTCGACATACAGATCCGCTTCTCGAAAGTGATATCCTCTGCAAAAGCGACATTCAATACCGCCGCCGAGCCCCATCTCCGTGCTTCCGTAATGGCTTACTACGAGACAGCCCCACGCTTCGTGAATCGCCTCTACAATCGCTTCCGACACATAATCCGAACAGAGGATTACCGTTTTGACTCCTTGGTTGAGTGTGGCAGCTGTCCTGCTTCGCGCGAGTGCGAGCACCTGCGTTGGAATGCCGATAATCAGGCTCACCCGGTGCTCACTCAAGAGCTTCAGGGTTGCTTGAGGATCAACCACTGGGCCGGGCACGATAGCCGTCACTGAAAGCTGCTGCAGCGCTTTTCTGACCAGATCTCCTGCGCTGCCTTCGCGATCTGCCGGCAGCAAAACGGCTGCACTCTCAGGCGGCGAAACAAACAGAGTCAAGCCGTTGCGAAAAAACTCGACCGTTGATGCGATGTCCCCCCGAGAGAAGTAGAGCCGTTTGGGCCTAGCCACGGTACCGGAGGTATCGAGCGTCACGACCCGCTCGATGTCTCCCAGCGAGACACAAACTAACTTCAAACCCTGTTCGTACAGGTGCTCTGCCGTGGTAAAGGGAAGGTGCGCAACATCCTCCCATGATTGCAGCCGCTTCCCGGACCATTCATTAAGATAATCGCGATAAAAGCGGCTATGAGTACAGGCGTAATCAACTGTCCTTTGGATCATATACAGCTGATAGTGCGCTAAGGCCGCCCGGCTGAAAGGAGGAACAGAACGTACTGCTTCAATCTTCTTTCGAATCCAGCTATCTAGCGATCTCACCTGCATTATACGATCTTCCGGTGTAATGGCTGGCCGCTGCTGCTCGTCAGATTATAGGCACAGAACGGAACCAGCCGGCCATCAGGCGCCACCACGTGGATACAGCAGAACTTCAGCCGCTCCAGGTCGATTGTCCACACATCCTGGAAAGCCATCCCGGAAATGGAAAAAGTGTACGAGCGGGCTCGCTCGAGAAACATGTCGAGCTCGCTGGGTCTACTGCCGAGATCGAACGGGGAGCTCGTGCAACTGCAGCAGGAGCGTTCGGGCGGCGAGCCCCATTTTCTGGAAAGACTAATGATAGTCTTTCGAGCACCGCTATCCGACGATGCATCCTGGTTGGAACAGCACCCGCCCGACTGCCCAACCGGCATAGGCGTCCCATCCGGCATGAGCACAAAGGTACCGTGGAATGAACAGAGTGCATGTTCACAGTTAGCGGCTGGGGAAAGCAAGTCTCGTTGAGAAAATCTGCCGCCGGTCTGGCTCTCAATTGCAGCAATGATTTCCGGCAGCGTAATCCGCATCCGGTTGTGAGGAGCACAGGGATATCGGCCAAAATAGCTGATTGGCTGAAAATGCACTCCGCGAACCGCCGGCGCATAGCGCAGCGCTTCACAGAGGATGCTGCCGATGGTGTGGTCGTTTACACCGGGAACGACGGTAGGCACAAGCACGACACCAAGGCCAGCACGAGCACAGTTTTCAATTGCTTTGCGCTTCATGTCCAAAAGGGGCCGGCCCCGCAGGGTATAGTAGATATCGTCGTCGGTACCATCAAACTGGAGAAAAACCGATGCCAGTCCTGCATCCTTCAGATGCTCGGCGTATCCCTGCTCCTCGCTCAGCCGCAGGCCATTGGTGTTGACCTGAATAAACGAAAATCCTTTTTTTCGGCCCGCAATGATGATGTCGCAAAGATCATCACGCACCGTCGGCTCGCCGCCGGAGAGTTGAATCATACAGTCGCCACTGGCGGTCATGACCTGGTCATACCACTGATCAACAGTCGCACGGTCAGGTTCGTATTGGGTGTGGTGCGCGCTTGAGCCCGCGAAACATACCGGGCAGTGCAAATTGCAGCGCTGTGTCACTTCCAGCAGGGCCGCACAGGTATGCTGTCGATGATTACCGCATAAACCGCAATCGTACGGACATCCTTGCGGCTGTTCAGGGATATAGTATAGTGGGCGCTGTGCAGGTGCTTCGCTGTGGTCTGAATACGAAGGTGGCAGCGCTCCTTTCCACATAACTGCCTCAAAAGAGCCGTGCTGCGGACAGTGTTTGCGCAAGACCACCGTATTATCAACCATCACCCGCTCGGCAGGTAATCGAATCAGGCATTCCGGGCACAGGCTTTCGGTCCGGGCAATGACGATCTCGTTCTTGTGCTCCATACTATCGGCTCTTTCCGACAAGCGAAAGCCCGCAATGATACGTAGATATCATCTATCACACCTTTTCTTGCTTGCGATCAACAGATAGTACCCGTACCGGCCCGCGCGCGCAGCCTCGCACAGCGAATGGCTCAAGAGCGGCTCCCCTTCTGCACTCCTCACATTGTCCAGAGAACCGTACTGGAGTATGATCCGGCCGGCCAGTTCCGCCAGCAAATGTGAGTGGTCTTCCCAACAGCGGACTGCAAATCCGCGGCTTACGAGCAAGGACTCAACCGCCTGCCGACTGACTGCGCCGGAAAGACAGGATCTATATGTTTCAGGGAATGCCGTATCATCATGGCGGGGGTTACGCACATAGAGATCGCTGAGTATTACCATTCCCCCGTCCCGCAGAACTCTGAACCATTCGCGAAGAACCTGATCTTTGTCTTCCAGCAGCGAAAACACGCATTCACTAATGACCGTATCAAAGGTTTTATCCGGGAAGGGAAGCCAGCCGCTATCGGCATTCACCAGCGGCAACGAGGGCTGAATCTGCCGCGCTTCATCAAGCAATGAAGAGCATACATCAAGCCCGTAGGCCTGATAGGAATAGTGTTCACGCATACGTGCAACGGTCGCCGCGCATCCGCATCCGGCATCCAGCACCAGTGCCTCTTGAGGAAGATCACAGAGGGATAAAGCGCGTTCGGTCAACTGCAATCCTCCGGGTCTGAGCATGGATCCGATTATGCGGCGCACACTCTCATGCAAATAGAGGCAGGAATTGTCAGCCTTATCACATTCCAGAGTACAAGAGTTTGAGGCAATCATACGCTTACGTGTTCTCGATGACCTTTTCTGGAATTGTTGCACGCATCATCCTGAAGGCCAAAGGTAGTCGCTACAATACCAATGTCATTAACTTAAGAACGCCAAAATACGTTTTAACATTCTAAATATACTAAATAATATTTGTTTTTAGGGATTCGGCATGGTATACTCACTTTCAACAATAACAGCGAATTATCGTTTCGAAAGGAGAATACCATGCCGAAAAATAATCCATCTTGTGTCAATCCTGGCACGGAACCTGCTTTGCCATGAATGTGCCAACATATTTAAATTTATAAAGAAAATCATCACTTCAAAAGATTTTATCGACCGCAATCGAATCTCAGATAGTGCTTTTACCCGTAAAAGAAAACTGCCGTTTAATACCCTGATTATTTTCCTCATTGGTTTTATTCGTGGCTCCTATCAAGACGAACTGGATAGGTTCTTCAAAACAATTTTCAAACTCGATGTAGCAAAACGCTTGGTTTCCAAAGCAGCCTTAACAAAGGCCAGGGCCAAATTGAAGTTTGACGCCTTCATCGAGCTCAACTCTCATTTAATCAGCTATTTTGAAAAACATTTATCTGCGCGCAGCTGGTTCGGGTTTCGGTTACTGGCCATCGATGGCTCAACGATACGCTTGCCTATGTGCGAAGATATTATCGAGCATTTTGGCACATGGAAAGGCCGTAAAGGCGCTCCATCGTCTGTGGCCAGGCTTTCGCAACTGTTCGACGTATTGAACAAGATCACCATCGATGCGGTCATTAGCCCCAAAAGCATTGGAGAGCGCCAACTTGCAGCCGAAAATCATTTTTTAAAATTGATGCCAACCGATCTGCTTCTGCTCGATAGAGGTTATCCTGCCTGGTGGCTGTTCCGATTGATCCTTTCAAGGCAGTCTAATTTTTGTTCGCGCATATCGTGCACCAAATGGAAGGCCATTCGAAAATTCTTTAACTCCGGCAGGCCCGAAAAAGTTATTGATCTGGCCATAAACGCAACTTCAAAGCAACCTTGTCATCAATGGGGCCTTGATGTTGAACCGATAAAGGTCCGCCTGATTCGCATTGAGCATGATGGCAAGGCTCAAGTATTGATTACCTCTTTGCTGGATATCAATCGCTATCCCATCGAAATCTTTTATGATCTGTATCATTACAGATGGCCGGTTGAAGAAGACTACAAGGTCCTAAAATCGCGCATGGAACTTGAAAACTTCTCGGGTCAATCGGTCCTGTCGGTTTACCAGGATTTTTATGCAAAGCTGTTTTACAAAAATCTGGTGTCGATTCTGACCATGCCTGCACAGGCGGCAATTGAAAATGATGTTGGCACCCGCATGCATACATACCAAATCAATTTCACCCAAGCGCTGTCACAGTGCAAGCAAGTGATCACGCTAATGTTCCACCGGGCACAATCACAAGTCAGGCAAATGTTCGCTGATTTATATGAGATTTTTCAAAGAACAATTGAGCCGATTCGGTCAGGAAGAATGTATCCGCGAAGCCATAAGGTAAAACCGCGAAAATTCTTCCTACAGTATAAACCCATTGGTTAAGTTAACGACATTGGCTACAATACCACAAAGAAGATCTCAAAAACAGCCTCTAATCGCTCTCGAAGGCCTTTCTTGATAAAGTCGAAAAAATTCGACCGCAGTGGTAATTGGCAAGTCTAACTTTGTTCGGTGGCTAACGTGTGGAAGCGCTTGCCTGCGCAGAAGCGGAAAATCTGATCAACTTCCATTTATACGCTCCGCTCCCTGACATTCTCCCGATAGAGCAGCTGACCTTCTCCATACACCGCAACCGGATACCTGGTAAGATCGAAGGGATCACCGTTCCAGCAGATGCAGGATGCCCATTTTCCCTTATCCAGCGTGCCCAGCACATGATCGATTTCCAGCACCTCGGCGTTGCGGCGGCAAACGATCTCCACAGCTTCCTGCTTGGAAAGACCCTGCCGGATAAACCACCGAGTCTGGAGCAGGATCTGACGCTCCGGGGTCACCGGATGGTCGCTCATAAGGCCGAAGGCTACTCCTGAATCCAGCAGGCAGCGAACGTTGCGCCAGTTCTCATGCTTGAGTTCCACTTTATAGGCAAACGAATCGAGAGGACCATACACGACCGGTATGTTCCGCTTCTTCAGCTCCTGAAATATCTCCGGCTTAAACACGTCCATCGCATGTTCGACCGATACCATAAGCTGGAAATCATCCACAAGCCGCAGCAGTACTGCAATGTCATCGATCTTGTGCACATGAACCCGCAGTCGCAACGTTCTTTCGAGCACCTCCCGAAGCACTCGCTCCTCTGCCGAGAAGCTGATCTCCTCTTTCTTCTTACCCGTCGCCTTACGCCATTGCGCGACCTTGTCACTCACTTCGTTCAGCCGCTTTCGTAGTATCGCTGCTGCACCCATGCGCGTCGTAGGCCGCGTGCCTTTCCACGTATGTGTGGACATCGGATTGTACCCGAATGCAGCTTTGAGTCCGGCGCGACAAATGAGCGCTTCGGTGCTGTTCTTTCCGTAGTTACGAATGACAGCCGACAAGCCACCGACGATATTGCCGCTTCCCGGCACTACACAGGAGTACAGCACACCCATCTCAACGGCGTCCTTAAATGATGAGTCATCCATCTGCACTGAGTCCAAGGCATCGGAGAGAGCAAGGATAGTGTCCATCTGCTCATTCGCTTCCTCTTCACTGCTCGGCTCGCCGCTGCGAGCCATCCCGATATGGGTGTGCGCATCGATAAAGGCAGGCGTAATCACGGAAAACTCGCCCGCGAGAGTGCCTTTCGGCCTTGAGGAGAGTCCCACAATCTCCGTTCCATTGACAACCAGATACGCATCCTCTGCTACTGCTCTGCCGGTGTAAATCCGTTCTGCGTGAAGGCACTGCATGGCTGCTTTCATTGACGGTTCCTTTCCTGTAATCGCCTGCTCTTCCAGAGGCAATCATACGGTGCATGCATAAGCACATCGAGCCGCTTCCGATCAGTATTCCACACCCATTGTACACCTGCAGAACACACGGTCACAATGAAAGAATGTAAGAGAATAGCAAGGCAAGAAAAAGCTCTGGCTGAATATAACTGTATGCAGCAGATACGATCATTCGATACTAAGCTGTCCGGTTTTCTGCTGAAAGGATCGGAATGCATTTATTCAGACCAGGCACCCGGGGGCTAGCTGATGCTGTCAGGCAGCAAGGGAATCAGACCAGTTCAAGCACGCTCCACAGGCAAACGCTTATAGGTATAGAAGACCGTGTCCGCTAGTCAGCCACAGCCTTCTTCGCTTCCCTGTTTCAGTACTACCAGCGCTATGAAGAAACAACAAGGCACCCCGAGCACCAATGCTGCGGGGCGCCTTTCGATCAGTAGATCGATTTCATCCAACCCGTGTTCTTGTCGATGAACACCTCGTCTACGAGATTACCCTCTTTGGTGACGATGCGCGCCTGAAAGCCGCCTTCTCGTGTTTCAAAATCTCCCAGCCTCAGGTTCGGATTATTGCCGATATAGCTCTGGAGCATTTGTCTGGCTTCTTGCTCATTGACCGGGTGAGCAGGAGCGCCTCCCGGGCAACCGGGGCCATAGTAGCCATATCCTTCCTGGTATCCCTTTGTCTCAAGGCTCTTAAACGGCATGCGCCGTTCCATTCCTTCTTGCTGTTCCATTCCCCGTTGCCGTTCCATCTTGGGACCTCCCACGCCCGGTCCCATATGCCGGCCGCAGTAAGGACAGTACTCCCACGCCGGCTGGTCTGACTGCATTTGCTGCTCACTCTGCGGACTGGCTTGCTGCTCTGCTTCCTGAGCATTCACAAAAGAAATACTTATCAGCAAAGTCGCAAGAATGGTGACAACCATAGCAAACGTACGCATGATTTTCCTCCTTATACTTGAAAAGTGATTAAACCATTCCCTCGTTTTCCTGGCTTAACGTGCAGCTTCGTGTCTGACTACTTCTCTGCATCACGTAATCTCCGTCCCAGAATAAGTTAGGGCAGCTGCCGCCCTCGGCATTCTCACGAACAGACAGTGACCGAGCGACATGGTCTGTGGTCCATAGAGCGTGCGCTGAGCCAGAAAATAAACCAGACACCTACCACGTTTGCGCTACCGCTGCGCCAGCAAGGTATTACATGCATCTTCACATCTGCTGCACGATTCAGCACAGATGCGGCAGTGCTCATGCATTTCAGCGTGTTGCGTGCATTCTTGACCACAGACGCGGCATGCGCTTGCGCATACCTGAAGCATATCCCTCAGCAGTTCGGCCGGAGGTTCTGTTTGTCGAGAAAGCATCCGCCCGGTCGCAACGCAGACATCGGCACAATCCAGGTTGTAGCGAATGCACTCGACGAGCATTCCCCGGTGCTCTTCCTCTCCCAGACACGCATCAGCACAGGTTGTGCAGGTCTGAGCACAGGCAAAACACTCTTCGATACAGCCGACCAGAGCTTGCACGTTATCAGTGAATGGCCGGACAGGATGACTTTCTAGCATCTGACGAACATTCATCATGATCGCTGTCTCCTTTACCGTTCATTGTTTTGGTAAGGCAAAGCATTCGGGGTCATTCAGGACATCTTTTTTTATTATGTAATGGGGATTACCTGGCCGAAAATGGGTAATTTACCGTATTTCAAAGAGAGAATGTATTCCATTTTAATGGCCTTAGAGCCGTGAACGTGTGAATCGTCAGCTACTATTTATTCATTGGATACTTGCTCTAGGAGCAATGATGGTAATACTATTTGGAAAGATGCTGGTGCAGGCTAGTGAAGACTCTCATTACAAAAGGAGGTGCCCTCATGAATAAATTCGTCCTGGTGTTAAGTATGCTCGCGCTCATAGCAGGCGTTGGATGCTCCAAGGGATTTGAGGCTACAAAACAAACCGGCCAGTATACAGTAGTCGTGACCATGGATAAGAATCCTCCGATCATTGGCGATAACCGGGTAGAGATCCAGGTGAGCGATAAATCCGGGAAACCTGTCAAAGATGCTACAGTGAAGGTAGAGTATGGCATGCCCGCAATGCCCGGCATGCCAGCTATGGATTACAGTGCTGATGCTGCTTTCCAGGAAGACACGAATCGGTATATTGCTACGATCAACCCTTCCATGGCAGGCAGCTGGTATATCACGGTCCTTATTACCCGAGCCGAAAAAACTGAAAAGGCAAAATTCAATGTGGACGTCAAATAGAATCCATATGATTCTTCTTGTAACGATGATTCTTATGGGGGCTCCGGCGGCACAGGGAAATGACCAGATGTTGGGCAACCTCATCCAGGAGGCTCTGGTGAACAACCCGGACCTCCTCGCGCTCCAGGCAGGGATCGAAGCTGCTGAGCACCGTATTCCTCAGGCTAAGGCTCTGCCAGATCCGATGATCATGGCTGGCTACCAGAATGAAGGGTACGACAGCTATACTTATGGCGATATGCCTGACGCACAGTGGATGTTCTCCGCATCTCAGATGTTTCCTTTTTACGGGAAGCGTGCCTTGAAGGGAGAGATGGCTTTTCAGGAAACAGAGAGCCTCAGGAGCGAATACGAGTCGGCACGATTAGATACGATTGCCCGTGTGAAGGAGCTCTACTATGAGCTCTTTCTGGCTCATAAGAACGTAGAGATCATCCAAGACCGGATCGACCTTTTTTCTCGAATCGAGGATGCTGCTCTGGCCAGGTATTCATCCGGCATGGCTCCACAGCAGGAGGTACTCATGGCTCAGACCGAGAAATACATGCTGCTCGAGCGGGAAGAAATGTACCGGCAAACCATTCAGGCGACAACCGGCATGCTCAACAGCCTCGTGGGGAGGCCGGTAAATACTGCTGTGGAGAAACCGCAAGAATTGACTGCAACACTTTTCCCCTATTCCCTGGACCTTCTCCTGGAGAAGCTGCAGCACGATTCTCCCATGATTCGATCCCGGCAGCAGATGATTCGCGAAGCCGAAGCCGGCGTAGAGATGGCTCGAAAAGAGTACTTTCCGGATGTGACCCTCACCGGCAGCTCCTTTCAACGAAAAGGCGACTTTGATGATATGTGGAGCCTTACTGCCCAGATCAATCTTCCTCTGTTCTATCGGCAGAAGCAGCGCCAAGGGGTGCTGGAGGCACAAGCTCGGCTCATGCAGAATGAACGCAAACACAGTGCTGCGCATGCTATGCTGGCCGCGCGTTTGAAAGACAGCTATTCCATGTTCACGGCCGCTGAATCGCTGATGGATCTTTATAAGGAGGGTTTAATACCTAAGACCTACCAGGATTTTCAGTCCGCTTTAACGGGGTACGGCACCGGACAGGTCGAAGCCATAACCGTGATTTCCCGTTTGAAGTCACTGCTCGACTATGAGCTGCTGTATTGGGCCCAACTCGTCGAGCGCGAAAAGGCTATCGCGCGGGTAGAAGCGCTGGTCAGCATAGCCGATGAAGGCAAAAAAGGAAGTGAGGGATGAAAAGCGCAAGGAAGACTATCCTACGTGCTGGTATCAGCCTCGCAGTGCTCAGTGCAGGGTGGTTGCTCCTTGAGATAACCACTCAAGAAAGGCGTTTGATCCAGATCTGGACTCCAGTATCGCGTGTCTTTGCCCAGGTCCACCAGCATGGCACGCCTCCCGCGACATCCGAGGCTCCTGTTCCAGCAGCACCCACTCCGGAGCGCCAGGTCCCGAATGCGAATCACACTATTGAAATCCCCCCCGAGCAACAGGAGCGTATCAAAATCAAAACCGCTACCGCAGCGATAACGCCTTTGCACAGAACGATTCGGACGGTCGGCCGGATAGAATACGATGAACGGAAGATTTTCACCGTTAATACCAGATTCGAAGGGTGGATCGAGAAGCTCTATGTCAACTATACCGGTGCCCAGGTGAAACAGGGACAGCCACTGGCAGAGATTTATAGTCCGGAGCTTTTTGCCACTCAGCAGGAATATCTTAACGCCTTGAAGTGGCGCACTCCAGGCCAGGAAGGTAACATCGGCGCAATGCTCACGAAAGATGCCGAAGCGATCATTGAAGCCGCACGGCAGCGGCTGCGGCTATGGGATATTAGCGATGCTCAGATCCGAAAGATTGAAAAGACCGGTAAGCCAGTTAGAACCTTAGCTATTTACAGCCCGGTGAGCGGGTACGTGGTCGAGAAAATGGCGGTAGAAGGCATGCGCGTGATGCCAGGAGAAAAACTTTTCGACATAGTCGACTTGTCGACAGTGTGGGTCATTGCCGATGTTTACGAGTACGAACTTCAGTTCGTTCAGCCTGAGACCGACGCAACCATCAGTCTCAGCTATTTCCCAGGTCGAACATTTCAATCCAATATAGAGTTTATCTATCCAACCCTCACTGATGAGAGCAGAACCGCCAAGGTTCGCTTTTCAATTCCGAACCCGGGAGAGCAGCTTAAGCTCCAGATGTTCACTACTGTGGAACTGGAGATTCCTCTCGGAGAACGGTTGGCTATTCCGGAAGATGCTGTCATCGACACCGGAGTACGCGATATCGTTTATACGGTTCGCGGTGAAGGGCTCTTTATGCCACGGGAAATCGCGTCCGGTGTTACTGCTAACGGGCCTGAGGACAGTCGAATGGTCGAAGTGCTGCGAGGGCTCGAGGCTGGCCAGGAAGTTGCTGCATCAGCAGCTTTCCTGATCGATTCTGAGGCAAAGCTCAAGGGAGTGGAACCCTTGCCGCTGCCGGAGAGTCCCAAGGAAGAAAATCCTAAGCTCTGATTTTGATGGAGTCGTACGAAGTCGCTATCAGGCGAAAGTCGTGGTCGGCAATTTCCCTTCGCTTACTGGATTCCCGCCTGCGCGGGAATGACAGATTCTTGATACTGCTGACTTCTAATACGACAGTCATGGTTGCGAATTATGCTGAAGTCGTACAAATTTGGGAATAATCATACAACATCATTCCCGCGCAGGCGGGAATCCAGGTATTTCAACAGCCATACAATCATAACAACCAATTCTCAGAGAAAATGACTTCCTGCGGAGCCGTCTATTCTTTAGGAAGATAGACATGTCAGCCAAGGAATCCCAACCATGCTTGCTAGAATCATCGAATATAGCGCCCGCAACAAGTTCCTCGTTCTCCTGCTGATCTTTTTTCTGACTGGCTGGGGGTACTGGTCACTCATACATACGCCGCTGGATGCGATTCCGGATTTGAGCGACCCCCAGGTGATTATTTATACCGACTGGCCGGGCCGGAGTCCTGATCTGGTGGAAGACCAGATTACCTACCCGATTTCTTCCACTCTGCTGGCCGCACCAAAGGTGCAGGCGGTCCGAGGATTCTCCTATTTAGGCAGTTCGTTCATTTATGTCATCCTTGAAGAAGGAACCGATCTCTACTGGGGTCGAAGCCGCATCCTTGAGTACCTCCAGGCGGCTCGCAACAGACTGCCGGAAGATGTGGACCCGATTCTGGGGCCGGATGCGACCAGCCTTGGATGGGGATTCACCTATGCATTGGTCGACACATCAGGAAAATATGATCTTTCTCAGTTGCGCTCGCTTCAGGACTGGTATCTGAAGTTTGCCCTGGAAAGCGTACCCGGCGTTTCCCAGGTGGCAAGTGTGGGTGGCTTTGTCAAGCAGTATCAGATCACTCTGGATCCGAACGTACTCGCTGCCTATGACATTTCCATAACCAAAGTCATCGAAGTCGTTCGAAGGAGTAATGTAGATGTTGAAGGCGGAGTTATAGAATTATCGGGTGTCGAATATATGGTTCGGGGACGAGGCTACATCAAGACACTGGCTGATCTGGAGAACATTTCCGTCGGCGTCAGTCAAAATGGCTCTCCCATTTACCTTAAAAATATCGCCAATATCCAGCTCGGCCCGGCACTCCGCCGCGGAGTTGCCGAACTGGATGGGCGGGGGGAAGTAGTAGGCGGCATTGTCGTGGTGCGCTTCGGTGAAAATGTGCTCACGGTCATTGAGCGAGTACAGGAAAAGATCAGGACCGAGCTTGCGCCTAGCCTTCCGGAAGGAGTCGAGATTGTCACCACCTATGATCGCTCGGATCTTATCAAGCGATCCATTGACACGCTGAAAGAAGAGTTGATCAAGCTCTCGATTGCAGTCAGTGCGGTCTGCCTCGTGTTTCTCTTTCACCTGCCCAGTGCACTGGTGGTCATACTGACTCTGCCGATAGCGATCATCATGTCATTCATTCTGATGTACTATCTGGGTGTTACGTCCAACATCATGAGTTTGAGCGGTATTGCCATTGCGATCGGAACTATGGTCGATGCTGCGATCATCATGGTGGAAAATGCTCACAAGAAACTCGAGCAGTGGGAGATGCAGGGCCGGCCGGGGCCCCGGGCCGAGATTATTATTGAAGCAGCCAAAGAGGTCGGCCCTGCGCTCTTTTTCTCACTGCTGGTCATCACGGTTGCATTTCTGCCGGTATTTACCTTGCAAGCCCAGGCCGGAAGACTTTTCAAACCATTAGCCTACACCAAGACGTTTGCCATGCTGTTTGCCTCGCTCCTGGCAATCACACTGACCCCCGTGCTGATGACGCTCCTCATCCGCGGCAAGGTCCGACCGGAAGAAAAGAACCCCATCAGCATCTTCTTACACGTCATCTATGAGCCGGCCGTCCGATTTGCGTTCCGGTTCAAGCGCATCGTCATCATTGTAGCTGTCGTTCTGCTGATCGTGACTATCTACCCCTATACCAGACTGGGTTCGGAGTTCATGCCCCCGCTCTATGAGGGAACGCTCTTCTACATGCCGGTCACCGTGCCCGGGCCATCCATTAGAGTGGTAACCGATCTGCTGAAACTGCAGGATCGGATTCTCAAGAGCATCCCTGAGGTGGCCCAGGTGTTCGGCAAAGCCGGGCGAGCGGAGACTTCGACCGATCCGGCGCCGTTGGAGATGTTCGAGACCGTTATTGTACTCAAACCGGAATCAGAATGGCGGCCCGGAATGACGGTGGAAAAACTCAAAGATGAGATGAACGAAGCTTTATCAATTCCAGGAGTGGCCAATTCCTTTACCATGCCCATCAAAGCCCGTATCGATATGCTGGCGACCGGAATTCGAACGCCGGTGGGCATAAAGATTCTCGGATCCGACCTTGAAGAGATTGAGAAAATCGGACTGGCAATCGAACATCACCTCCAAGGCATTCAAGGGCTCCGAAGCGTTTACGCGGAGCGGATAACCACCGGGTACTTCCTCGATTTCGAAGTCAATAGGCAAGAGGCAGCCCGCTATGGCTTGACAGTGGATGATGTCCAGGAGGTGATTCAGACTGCTATGGGTGGCATGAATGTAACAGTAACGGTCGAGGGAAGGGAGCGCTATCCGGTCAACATCCGCTATGCCCGGGAGCTCCGGGGAGATATTGATCAGCTCAGACGTATCCTGGTGCCAATCATGGCCGGTGGAGGAAGACCGATGGGTACTGGCAGTCCAGCTCCTGCGGCTGGCTATAGTGTGCCCGGCGGGGTCTCCGCCCAGGTTCCTCTAGGTCAATTAGCCGACATTCGCATCACGAGGGGTCCAACTGCGATCAAAAGCGAGGAAGGGCTCTTGACTTCGTACGTGTATATAGATTTTGCCAACCGGGATGTGGGCAGCTTTGTCAGTGAGGCGAAAGAACGGGTGGCTTCTCTCTCCATCCCGGAGGGCTATCGGCTGCAATGGAGCGGTGAGTACGAATATCTGGTCAAGACTCAGGAACGACTGAAAATCGTCATCCCTTTAACAGCCTTACTCATCTTCGTTTTGATATTCGTTAACACAAAATCGGTAACCAAGACGATGATCGTACTCCTTGCCGTGCCTTTTTCTCTGATCGGCGCCTTCTGGCTGCTTTACCTGCTGAACTACAATATGAGTATCGCCGTTTGGGTGGGTCTGATTGCCTTAGCTGGCCTGGATGCCGAAACCGGGGTAATCATGCTGCTCTACCTTGATCTGGCTCATGAGCAATGGAAGCGAGAAGGCCGACTGCAGCGCATCAGCGATTTAAAAGAAGCCATCATCTATGGCGCCGTCAAGCGCATCCGACCCAAACTCATGACCGTAGCCACGGTACTGGCCGGTCTGCTTCCAATTATGTTCAGCCACGGTACTGGAGCAGATGTCATGAAGCGCATTGCGGCTCCCATGGTTGGCGGCGTCATCACCTCCCTTATCCTGGAGCTACTGATTTACCCTACGATTTATCTCATCTGGAAGGGGCGGGAATTTTGGCGTACAACCGCGGAGTAGGAATTACGATTTCGAAGCAGCTGTGGTGACAAACACGGGAGGCACCGTGCAATGCTGGGAATTTTGAATCTTCTTCAGACAGGTATTCAGAAAGCAATGAGTTCTGCACATCACGTCTTCATCGCTATCGGAAACACCGACCATGAGTGCTTCGAGCATTTTCATATACGTGTTGAAAATGTTTACTTTTTCCTCCGCCGTGAGTACTCGCATCCGTCCTTGCCCATCTCTCAGCGCCCGCAGTTGGCTCAGGTTAGGCTTCAGGCGATCAATGTACATCAATGAGTGAAGAAAAGAGGTGCAGAGTTCCTGCAGATTATGACTGGAGTGACCACCCTTCATACCAGCAAGAAAATTCTTTTCGTCAATAAAAGCGAAGAAAAGCGCTTCCGATGACTCTGAATCGTTTTTAGACGAAGTGATTCCTCGGGTAACCAGCATGAATCGATTTAAAGAAAAGACATCATATCCCTTGAGGTCAGCAAACAACTCCCGAAGATCATAATTGCTTGCCATCCCGGCTCGATTCACGAGAATGTGCAAGGCCTCATGTTCAGCCATTGATTTCAGTTCGCTCACCGGCTCTTGTTTAAGGGTATTGATATAAAACCAGATATCATCCTTACCCTCACAGGTGATCGCATTATGAATCCCTTCATAATCAAGGATGTTGACTCTTCTTACCAGATTGATTTTGAAAGTCTGTTCAACCGCAATGATGCCCTCGGTAACTGCCCTGAGTTTTGCCTCGATATCCCCAATACTTTCAAATGAATCCAGCCGCTCACCCAGGTACTCGAATTCGATTGCTCCAGGTATTTCAGCGGGTCGCTGAGCGATGGAAAGTGGCTGGTATCCTTGCTGTCGAACCGCAAGAGCGAGCATCTGCTTTTCGCTTTCCAGAGTAACCAGAAAGTCGCTTCTGGGTGTCACGGTATCACCGATTACCCGGGGAAAATAAGAATATCCTTTGAGAGAACTTCTGAGCAAGGTTTGTTCCTCCGGGTGCTGCTCCGAAAGTGTTTTCATCTCGGAAGAGATAGAAGTCGACAGAGCCTCAAATTCATCAGCACCAATCCCCCCGGTATTTTGAATCGAATAAGTACCGTTCTGGTTTTTCCTAATCATAGTGAGCCTTTGTCCATCCAGTGATACTTCCAGCTCCTCTTTTGCGAGAACTACGATTCCGGTTACATAGCCATCTACCGTACAGGTCCATGGGCGTCCAGAATTTTCCGGTTTGACAATCTGAGTATCAGTTCCGCCATTGTGAACCGTATAGAGCTTGATCATGCTGATTTTCTTGGCCATCCGGCTGGCTCCAGACGTGTCGCCGCTGTAGGTTGGAGCCGTCTCAGCGCAGCTCATGTTCCATATGCCTAAGCAAGGAATCAGGACGGTTACGGCGCAGAAAACAGTGCAACACCACCATGCGGATTTTTTGAGTGTTCGACAGGACATTGACGGTCATCTCACTGAAAATTTTCTATTTGGATGCTTCCGTATTTCCGCAAGCAACAGGGCAAATACCTTAGAGAGATGTACATAGCAGTACGGAATTTACGTATACATGGGGTATTTAACCCATGCAAACGGAAATGTCAACTCCTTATTTAAAACGCAATCTTCCGATTCGTTGGTACGCAAAAATCACTACTGGAACTACGCAAAAACCTTGAACGAAGAGGCCTTGCAGCTCTGCCACGGCAGTATGGCCTGCTGTAACCCTAGGCAAAAAAGCGGAAATTACTCCGCTGTCTGGCCGGAAATACATTCTTCTCTGTATTGTCCGCCTCCGGGCAGGTTCCTAAGATGTGCGTGTGATGAAAGTCCGCGTGATCGACACGCGCAAACCCAGCTCGAGTGGGGAGACACTAATAACGAAAGAAAAAAAGGAGTTAGTCCGAAAGGGCTGATCCGCGTCAACCTTTAATCAGGAGGAATGTTTATGAGAAAGCTCTACTGTCTAGGAATATCCTTGTTGCTGATAACCGGTCTCGCCGTGGTACCGGTATTCGCTGCCGGCGAAACTGAACAAGGGCAGTCACAATCACAATCCTATGGCACCTCCACCAGCAGCCAAAGCATGTCTTCCATGAAATCTGGTGTTCATCGAGCGTCAGAACTGATAGACAAGAAGGTCCAGAATGATCAGGGCGAAGATTTGGGCAAAGTTAAGGATGTGGTGCTCATGGGTGACCGAATCAGGTACGTCGTGCTTTCCCGTGATGGCGTCCTGGGCATGGGCGGCGATATGATCCCCATTCCATTCACCATGATCAGCAGTGCCAACATGAGCGAAGATTCGATCATTGTCAGCAACCTGGATAAGGATAAGCTTGATAAAGCTCCCACAGTAAGCGAGCAGGATTGGGAGAATCAGCTCCAAAATCCATCCTTTGAAAGCAAGGTGTTTGGCTACTACGGCGAACAACAGCCAAGTTCGAGCCAAATGGAGCAACCCAGCTCAAGCCAGATGGAACAGCCCAGCAGCATGCCCTCAGAGGGATCTGAATCAGGCATGGAATCGAGCGAGTCCGAATCAGGATTCGGCTCCAGCCCCAGCCCCGGCAGTGGTAGTTCCTCAGGCACAGAAACTGGCGGTTCTAGTGGTTCTGGCTACTAAAAATATGGCGCCTCATATCAGGGCAGAGGCTGAATACAGAAAGAAAACGTAAATGATCATCGTAACGATCACAAGGAGAAATGAATATGATGAGTAAAGTTAGCAGTACTGTAATCGTAATAATGCTGGCTCTCGGGTTAGCTACAGTACCGGCAGTTGCAAATGGCCAGTACGGGGAAGAGCAGTCACAGTCTTCTTCGCCCAGCAGCCAGATGAGCACGGGTTCTGGCATGAGTCAAAGCCTGTCATCCGGGACTCAGCGCATCAGCGAATTGATGGACATGAAAGTAAAGGATGTTCAGGGAGAAGATTTGGGAAGCATTAAGGATGTTGTCTTGAGCGACGGCCAGATCAGATATGTCATCCTTTCAAAGGATGCTGCGGCAGGAGCGACCTCAGAGATGATCCCTGTTCCTTTCCAAACTATCAGCAGAGCAACTGTGAGCGGAGATTCCCTCACTGTACATAACCTGACCAAAGATAAACTCGACAAAGCGCCGACCATCAGTGAACAAGAGTGGGATCAACTTAAGAGTCCATCCTTCGAAAGCACAGTGTTTGGCTATTATGGCGAACAGCAACCAAGCTCTAGCCAGATGGAACAGCCCAGCAGCATGCCCAGTTCCGAAGAAATGGGCACCAGTCCCAGCGAATCAGAATCCGGAATGGGTTCAGGCGGGACATCCGGCTCAGGAACTTCCATGGGCGGTACTGGTACGGGAGGAACAACCGGATCAGGAAGCTCGGGCGGCATGGGCCAGTAACTGAAAATAAAAGCAGAATACACTCGAGCAGGAAAGGTGGGGGCTTATGTCTCAGGCTAGGCCTCCACTTTTTTTGCTCTTTTCGCCTCTTCCCTTGACAAAGGCCAGCCTTCAGTCTTATGTTTTGTTCTCCTATCCGGAACAGGCTCCTTGCCTTTTTAGCAGACGATACCGTGCCACGATATCAGAAGCCAGTGTAAAAAATCATCTTCATATCCTGAAAGTGGACAATTGAAGAATCAACCATTACCATGGATGAACAGGGCAACGACTCTTTCTCAGCGGCTGATTCGACAGGCTTCAGCACGAGCGCACTCTGTACCGCGATTAATAGCAGTTAGATATTGTGCACCATTTTTTAAACGGAGTTTTCATGATAACGAGCCTCTTGGTTGAAGATAACGTGCTTTTTCGGCAATCATTCAAAGAAGCTCTTCTCACGTACTTCCCCGGGATGCAGGTCGAAGAGGCATCCGACGGCCGCGAAGCGCTGGAAGTAGTGCAGCAGCGGTCTCCCCAGCTCATTTTTGTCGACCTCAAGCTGCCTGGCGAAAACGGCCTTGAACTTACCAAGAAAATAAAACAAATCGATTCTCATGCAAAAATTGTGATTCTTACTGCCTATGCAGCGCCAGAGTATCATGCAGCAGCAACTGAAGCCGGCGCTCTTTGTTTTGCCATTAAAGGTTCCCTGGACATGGAGCATGTGGCAGGGTTGATTCGCGAGCTTGAAATCGAGTAAAGAATAGCTGTTAAGGGAGAGATAGAATCATCTAATGAAGCAGCTGGCTTCGCTGCATGGAACAGCAGGAAGCTTGAGCCGAGTTGACAGTTCCAGCTGTCTCAATCGCTTGAGCCGCTTAAATCCCGCTTCGCGGGACTGGAACGGCTGAAACGAATGGAACAGATGGAGCGGTTTTATTGCGCCATATGATCGTTAACGTTGTACGATGCCATCTTCTTTCAACCACACGGTCCATCAGTTCACCCTTTGATCAGTCCGCCACACCACACTACACGCACTGCGAGCCGTTTCTTTTACGGCTGGTACATCACCGGGATGGCATTTATTGCCAACTTCATGTCGGTGGGAACCGGCTTTTACGTATTCAATGCCTTCATGCAGCCATTATGCGAAAACCACGGCTGGACACGCACAGATATTAGCCTGGCGCTTTCCGCAGGAGCTTTCATGGCAATCATGGGCCAGCTTCTGTACGGAACATTGCTGCTGCGCATTGGGCCGCGGGTTCTGATGACCAGTGGCGCTCTCGTGGCAGGAACGATCTTCATGCAGCTTGGCAAGGTACACGAACTCTGGTTATTCTACCTGTGTTACATGCTTCTGCTTCTGGGAAATGGAGCTTATGGTGGCATCGTTGCCAACACGGTAGTGAACAACTGGTTTATTATAAAGCGGGGGAAAGCTATCGGATTAGCAACGGCTGGAATGTCTTTTTCGGGAGCAGTCATTCCCTTCATAGCCTTGCTCTTGATTGAACGCACCGGAATGCAATCAGCATTTTTCTGGCTGGGCCTGGCCGTTATCATGATCGCACCCCTGGCTTTTCTCATCATGAGAGGTCGCCCCGAAGAATGTGGCCTTACCCCCGATGGCATCGAGATTAGTGTTGCTCCGCCGAAAACGTCATTGTCTCTCATCTCAGCTCCAGGCGATGGTGCCGCCTTTCTCAATGACAGCAGTCTTCAAACATCAGCGCACATCTGGACACCAGGACAGGTCTTGCGCATTCGGGCCTTTTGGCATCTGGGATTTTCCTACGGCCTGACAATGGTCGGCGTCGTAGGAGTTCTCTCACAACTCAAGCCTCGCTTCACTGATATCGGATTTGGCGATCATAATGCAATGCTGATGCTCACCCTGACCACCCTGCTCGGCGCGCTTGGCAAGTATGTATGGGGAATGTTTTGTGACCGCTATCACCCACAGCACGTAGTGGCCGTGCTCATGCTTTCCGGGGCTGTGAGCCTTTTGTTCAGCTTCTTTGAAGACTCAGTGCCTTTACTTGTTTTTTTCGTTATTACCTTCGGATTCTCCATGGGTGGTGTCCTGTCCACATTTCCGATCATGATTGCCTCTCTCTTCGGCCGGGATTCTTTTGCTTCTGTGGGTCGAATTCTGGCGCTTTTCTTTCTCCTGCAGTTGCTCGGCTATCCCATTGCCGGTGCCAGCTTTGATTTTACGGGCTCCTACCGTACTGCCTACGTGATTTTCATTATCCTTGATTTCATCGCCGCAGCAATGATCTACTTCATGAAATCACCGCAGCCGGCCTTAAACAGTAAAAAGTGAGAAGTGAAAAGTAAGGAGCAAGAAGCTCCGTCCCTCGTGCCCCCCTTTATTTTCCCGCTGAGGCGCAGAGGGCGCAGGGAAGAAAATGTAGATAATCTCTTTCCTCCGCGCGCTCAGCGTCCCTGCGCGAGATCAAGGGCAGGCAGTCTCGCCTGCGGCGTGATTTCGACTTCGTGATGAAGAACGAAGTCTCAACGACTCACGCGAAAAGAGGAATCTTTTCACTTTTCACTCTTTACTCCTCACTCTTCACTTCTTGCCGTTCTTTTCCCTCAAGAAATTAAGCATCGTGCCGATATAGCAATAGAAGAAAAAATTCCCGAAAGGAGAGTACTCCGGCCGTGAATGCTACCATGGCCAAGCTGTGGAATTTTATGTATCTTATTGACGTCGAAAGGACGACAAAAAATGGGATCGATGGATAGTAGCGAACGAAGAGAATATTTCCGGGTAGCCGATGTATTCCCTATGGTTGCGAAGAAGATCGATAAGGATGCAACGCCCTTGCGTTCCCACGCCTTTCCCACCCTGAGCAGTCTGGAATTTGATGAAGAGATCCTGGATGAATCCATCAATCCCAAGCTGTGGGAAATTCTCCTGCATATCGACACAAAACTGACTCTGATTCTCGAAAAGCTCTGTATCGAATGTGACGGACTTACCGAAGAAAATAACAGAGCGGTAGGATTGAGTGAGGCAAGTCTCGATTTTACGACTACGAATATCTTTGAGCTCGGCGACGTGGTTGAAATCAAGATGCTTCTCCCTTCGACATTTCCGGCGCGGATTCAGTTGTACGGGAAAGTTACCAGGATCGATGTGCCTGCCAGCGGCACATACAAAGTAGTAGTCCGCTTCGTTGCTGCAGATCAGACGGTACGAAGCATTTTACGGAAGTACATTTTAAAGCGTCAACGAGAAATGATTGCGCAGGAATCAGGACTAAACGACTGAGTGCCATGCAGCGCTGATCCTGATAGATCAGGACAATCTCTCTTCCCACAAGAAAAAAGGTACAACAGGTGTTTGCTCTTATCGGTTTCTTTATTGTTACTGGTGCAGTTATCGGAGGCTACCTCTTAGAGCACGGCAATCTGAACATGCTTATCCAACCTGCCGAGCTGGTGATTATTGGGGGAGCAGCTCTGGGCGCCTTCTTTATTTCTGCGCCTCAAAAGGTAATCACCATTGTTGCACGCGATTTGGCTTCATTCTTCAAAACCGAGAAATCAGATAAGAAGACCTATCTCGACCTCATGCTGCTGCTGTACGAAATTCTCGTAAAAGCGAGGAAAGAAGGGCTCCTTTCCATCGAATCCGATCTCAAAGAGCCTGAAAAAAGTCCGGTTTTCAGTAAGTACACAGCGATCACCGCCAACAAACGGGTCAGTGAATTCCTCTACGACAGCCTGAGGATCATTATTGCCTCGGAAATGCAGCCGGCGACACTCGAAAACCTCCTTGATACCGATATTGATACCCGCCAAGAAGAAGCGCTCATTTCTTCGCACTGCCTCACCCGCATTGCCGACTCACTCCCCGGCTTGGGTATTGTCGCCGCAGTACTAGGTGTTGTCCTCACCATGAGTAAAATCAATGAACCACCGGCAGTACTCGGACACAGCATCGGAGCCGCTCTGGTGGGTACATTTCTCGGAGTGCTTCTCTGTTATGGCTTCGTCGGTCCGGTGGGCTACAACCTTGCCTACAAGGCCAAAGAGGAAGAAAATTTTCTGAACGTGATAAAGTCCTCCCTGGTAGCTTTCCTGGATAATGCAGTTCCGCCGCTCGCCCTGGAGACAGGTCGAAGAGCAATCCCTAGCAAAGACCGGCCGAGCTCTCAGGAACTCGAAGACGCGATCAGGGAATGGAAGAAAACTAAATGAGCGGAAAACGAAGCAGACGAAGTAACGATAGTGGACACGGGGGATCGAGCTGGAAGGTCGCATACGCGGACTTTGTCACGGCCATGATGGCTTTCTTCCTGATTCTCTGGCTCTTAAGCATGGTCGCCCCGGAGAAGCAAGCTCTGGTTTCTCAGTATTTTCAACACTTCAGCATCTTTGAAAGAAGTGGAAACAGTATTCTGGATGGTTCCTCAAATCTCAGAGAAAAGGTAAAAAAGCAAACTTTTCACAAAGGAGAGCAGGAAAACGTAAAAAAAGCTCCGGTTCTTTCAATCAACGATCCTTCGATCGAACCAATACCGCAGGAAAACATTCAGAAGAAAATCCGGGAAGAAGTGGAAAAAAAGCTTACCAACCTCAAGGATCAGGTGCTGGTGGATTTCTTTGAAGGCGGCGTGAAAATCGAAATGGTCGACAAGGTTGGAAGTCCGATGTTCCCTTTGGGAAGTTCTCAACTCAGCCCTGCGGCAAAAGAAATCATCAGCGTTATTACCGGTGACATCAACTCGACGAATGCCAAGGTTGCTATCGAAGGCCATACTGATGCCTTGAGCTATTCTACCAGCCGCTATACAAACTGGGAGCTTTCGACCGAACGAGCTTCGGCAGCACGACGCGAGCTGGAAAACAACGGGCTCAACCCGGATCGCATTATTCGCGTGTCGGGACATGCTGCCACGGTTCCGTTCATCAAAGATGATCCGTTGGATCCCCGCAACCGCAGGATCTGCATCCTCGTTTTTACCGAATTCAGGACCTCGGAAATCAAGCCCGTCTCCTTTGCCGCCGCGGAACCGGTTACTTCCCAAAAAACCGTGTCACCTCTTGTCGCAGCTTCGTCTGCTGGCGGAATTGCCGCGCTTCTGTTCCCACCCGAGCGAGCAACGTGGCCTCTCCTCAAAACAGCAGAGGCTGCTCCTGAGCCGTTACCCAACGAGCAGTATTTCGACTTACCATGACACAAAAAGATCCCTGCACTGGCCAAAGACTTGGCAGCACCAAAACGCTCTGCTTCGTGCTCACATGGACGCTCTTTTCTAAGCGTACCTCACGATTCCTGCCGGATGTAATGAAATTCTTCACGCTTCAAAATACACTGGGACTATCATACCAGCGGTGTGGCAACGCATACTAGCTCCACGAGAACTATACCTCTTATTCTATCGGTAGATTATTAGTAATCCACTCTTTCCATCCACCGAAGAATATCCCTACATTCGTATAGCCTTTGCCTTTGAGCAGCGAAGCGAGTTTCTCTGCAGAAGGGCAGGAAACGCTCGAGCAATAGGTAATGATCTCAGCGTCGAAGGGAACGCCCTTAAGAACCTGAGCAGACTTCTTCCCGAATTCTCGGCACCGCAAATTGCGGGCCTCCGGAATATGGCCTCTACTAAATGCATTGGCCGAACGAGCATCCAGAATGATGGTACCGGGGCGCTTCAGTGCTTCCTGAAATGCTGCCAAAGAGAGAACGCGTGGAGCAGACTTTGCCGGTGTCAAGGAAGCAGCAGGCGGTGGAGCTGTCTTTCCGCTCATGGACGAAGGTTCACCAGCCTGAAGCGAATTCATGGCGGCCACTATCCCCAGGAGCAAAGCAAGTACTACTCCTCTCTCGACAAGCTTTCTTTTCATAACTGTATCTACGACCTTATGTGAACAAACAGAGTAAGTCTTCGCAGTAGCGTGAGACTATCACTATTATAGCCACACAAAATGACGGATCAACGAAAAATCCGAATACTATCTCATGATCGGGAGGGCATCTTCACCCGGAATGCTTCGGGGCCGGGAGAAATTAGGAAAATTCCTGTTCATGGAGTGACCGAATCTGTTGTCTCACCATGATACTATTTACTGTTTGAGCGCAATTCATTGCTGGCCAAAATGGCTGGAACAGCGCGGGGAAGTGAAAGATTCAAGCAGTTGCGTGTCCACGGAGGTCTTTTCTCTTTCAGGTTTAAAGAGAAGGAACTGTCATTCTGAGGGAGTCCCGCCTGCGCGGGACCAGGATGAGAGCGCGGGTCAGTACCGTGCATCAGTCCTCCAATACCTGTTTTTGACACGCTTGAGCGCGATGGTTTTCTTCTCTTCAGGAAAATACGTCCTTTCGGTTGGGAAAATACTGGCTTTCACTCCTCCTTCTCCTTTGATCCGCCTGCTAAAATAAAGAAAAAAATCTATAGGAGGACGTTCTATGAATCCGACTTCCAGAAAAGTGATTTCTGTATGCATGTGTTTCCTGCTTGTAGCCGCATGGACCGGATGCGAAACCATGGACGAGACCTATCAGGAGCACAAAGGAGCAACAGTCGGGGCCGGAGCCGGGGCAGTGGTCGGAGCGATTGCCGGGTCGGCAATGGGTGATGGCGCAGATGCCGCGATTCTCGGTGGCCTGCTCGGCGCGCTGGCCGGTGCAGCGATCGGTCATTATGCTTATGATAAGCAGAAAGAGCGCGACGAAACAGTGAGGGAGTATGAAAACTACGATCCCAGCCAGGGTACCGTCGTCGATGTCAAGAATGTTACTACCAATCCACAAACCATAAGCCCGGGCGAGACCGTAAATCTGAATGCAACCTATGCAGTGCTTACACCTGCTGAGGGTACCGCGGTGAGCGTCAAAGAGACCCGAAAAATCTATTTTAATGGAGCGCTCGTGGGCAATCCGGAAGTCACTGTCCAGCGTACCGGCGGAACCTATACGTCTTCCATTCCTCTCCAATTGCCGGCGACTGCACAAAAAGGACTTTACACGGTGGAGGCAACCATCCAGAGCGGCGCTTCCACGGAGACCGGCAACACCAGCTTCACAGTGAGCTGATCCTCATGGTGTTAGTAATAACAATGGAGCTGTAAAAAGCTGAAGTATGCCGCCTGGCGGCAACCTGTGAGCAATGAATCAGACGCGTGTTCGTATCAAGTCGTGAACTCCCCTAAGCCATCGGTCGAAGCCGCGTAGGTGCAGGACTGCGTGTCCGCCCCAAATAATTGCCTTCTTTTTTCCCGCCCGAGATTGCTTCGTCGCTTGCGTGCCTCGCAACGACAATGTCTGGGTCATTGCAAGAAGGCACACCGTGGATGAACAGTGAAGAAGTTTAGACCACCCAATTACAACCAAGCTGCTATCCTGGATTTCGCTTCGCTTTATCTAGACTACGAAACTAATCCGATAGTGGTACGGTGGGTTTCTTCATTCGGCTGTTATAGATTCTAAACGCCTTGCCGCTCTACGATTGACAAAATCAGCGATCTTCTCTATACAAAGACAAGACTTCACAAGACTAACAACACAGTGAAAGGATCGGCCATGGGAATAATCAAAATCATGCCCTGCTTGGACATGAAGAACGGTCGCGTGGTTAAGGGCGTTCACTTCGTGGATATCAAGGATGCCGGTGATCCGGTAGAAAATGCTGCTTTATATGAACGGGAAGGTGCCGATGAGCTGGCCATGCTCGATATTGCCGCTACGGTGGAAAACCGCAAGACCCGCCTGGAGTGGGTGCGCAATGTCTCGTCAGTCATTACCATACCACTCACTGTTGGCGGCGGCATCGGATCACTGGAGGATGTTGAGCAGGTGCTTGGAGCAGGAGCAAACAACGTATCCATGAACAGCGCTGCTGTGAAGAATCCTGAGCTGGTGAAAGAAGCAGCCCGACAATTCGGCTCCGAGCGCATCACTGTGGCTGTCGACGCCCGGAGAAATCCGAAGCTGCCATCAGGCTTTGAGCTCGTTGTTTCCGGCGGCACCACGCCGGTCGGACTGGATGCAATTTCCTGGGCAAAACAGTGCCAGGATCTCGGAGCCGGTACAATCCTCCCGACCAGCATGGACGGTGACGGTACCCGGGAGGGATACGATCTGGAGTTTACCAGATCCATTGCCGATGTAGTCTCTGTCCCAGTGGTAGCTTCGGGAGGAGCCGGAACCCTCGAGCACTTTTACGAAGGAGCGGTCAAAGGCGGCGCCAGCATTTTGCTTGCAGCATCCGTATTTCATTTTCGTGTGCTTACCATTCGGCAGGTAAAAGAGTACCTGCGAGACAAGGGCCTCACTGTGAATCTGTAAGGAGTGAAAAGTGAGGAGGCCCTTAAGGAACCGTAAGGAGTAAAGAGTCAGGAGTAAGGAGTCATGAAAAAGAGGCTCGACACACCCATCGGCTGAGTACACCTTACTCGTTACGCCTCACTCCTCACTGTTTCTCCACGGCGTGATTCCTCGCAATGGGCAATGTTCTTTTCTCTGCGTCCTCCGCGTCTCAGCGCGAATCTATGGGTGGGCACCGGGAACGGAGCCTTTTACTCAGCTTCTGACGATTTTCGATCGCAGTCGCCAAACCCGTTTGATCCACGGTCGCGAAGAAGGTTTTCGGCATCAGGCACGGCTCTACCTTTCCGACACTTTCGATTACCGCACGTCTTCCTGCCATGTTCTGGCGCCACTTCCTGAAATTGCCCCTTTTCATTCCGTCAGAATTCTGGTAATCTTATGCGACCTAATCGCGATCGCTCGAAAAACAGGCAGAAATTCGCGGCATTCGGTGCAGGCAAGCTTCCTCATGCCGCCCGCTTTAGTTCTGTTTTCCCGTCACGATGCTTCGAGAGGAGAAATGTTCATCAGGAGAAATCAAGAGAGGAAATAGTTTATGGATCTTACTGCATACAACGAACCGATCCATCCTTCGTATGAATCTATAGAGATCGGACAGACCGCCGACTATAAGCGTACGATTACCCAGGATGACGTCATAAAATTTGCTGAGTTAAACGGCGACTACAATCCAGTCCACATCGATGAGCGGTACGCACAGACGACAGTTTTCAAGGGCCGGATCGCTCAAGGGTTTCTGTCTGCTGCGTTCATTTCGACAGCGATTGCGAGCAAGCTGCCCGGTCCCGGATCGATTTACCTGAAGCAGGATCTTGTCTTCAAATTCCCCGTGCGGATAGGCGACACGATCACTGCCAAGGTTGAAGTCATCGGCAAGGAAGATCGCACCAAGAGAATCACGCTGAAGACCACCTGCACCAATCAGAAAGGGATTGTCGTCATTGACGGACAAGCTGTAGTAACTATCGCGTAAGCATTAACTCAGCATCCTGTATACAGACTTCAGGAACCATCATGAGATGGAGATGTAAATGAACCATAGTAGACAGAGAAATTCCATTCGTTTGCTTACGGCAATCGCGCTTCTGCTTCTGTTTTGCTCTATCTCTCAGGCGGACAAAACTGCTGCACCTGCATCGGGTGTTTTGGCCGGCAAAGAGATTGCCATGATCATCTCCTTCGATCAGTTCAAGGATTCTGAACTCCTCGTTCCCAAAAAATTATTCGAAGCAGAAGGAGCAATGGTCACGATCGCTTCATCGAGAATAGGCATGGCGAAAGGAACCGATGGCACCACGATAAAAAGTGAGCTGCCGTTTACCAGTTTGGATATAACCATTTTCGATGCAGTTGTGTTTGTCGGAGGACAGGGATGCAGTGCTTACTGGCATAATCCGGTCGCTCATGGTATTGCTCAGGAGACGGTGCGACAGGGGAAAATTCTTGGCGCTATCTGCTGGGCTCCGATCATCTTGGCCAATGCCGGCGTGCTGAAAGAAAAGAAGGCAACGGTATTCAACTCCGGGAAAGAGGCTGTGATCCTGCAGGAGAAAGGCTGTTCATTTACGGGTGAAGCGGTAACCAAGGACGGCCACATCATTACTGCAAACGGCCCACTGGCAGCCGAGCCGTTTGCCAAGAGCATCATCGGCGCGCTTGCCGAACGATAAGATGTGTTCGAGTGTGGTCGTCTGGAGAGAAGCCAGAAGCTGGGGTGGGAGGATTCGAACCTCCGAATGCGGGATCCAAATTCCCGTGACTTACCGCTTGTCGACACCCCATCAAACTGAAATCAATAGTATACCAAACCAAGCACATATTGAAAAGCAAATAGTAGCTTATTTACAGAAGCGCCTGCGCAACATCAACAAACCAACCGTGGCTGCGATACTCACGCTGCAGCGAATCTCGTGCTTCCAGCGCCGCCCCTTCCTCAAAAAACACTCCGAATACAGTCGGTCCGCTTCCCGACATCAATGATCCCCAGGCACCGGCCAGGGCCAAGGATTCCTTAATCAAACCGATTTCCCGATGCCGAGGAATGACTACCTCTTCCAGATCATTTTTGAGTATTGAAGGCCCCTGAACAAGCAGATCAACAGCGCCGGGAACCGGCTGTCCCATCTTCTTCTTTTCGACCGGCCACTGGGAATAGACCCAGGCAGTGGATATCGGAAATGATGGCTTCACCAGCACCACCCAGAACGGAGGACTGACAATAGCGGGCGACAACTCTTCTCCGCGACCGGTTGCCCAAGCCGGACGGTTGAGGAAGAAGAACGGAACGTCCGAACCGAGCGCAGCGCCAATCTTCATGAGTTCAGCGGAGGAGCAACTCCCCGCGCTCAGCTCGTTCACGAGCGATAGAACTATCGCCGCATCAGCGCTTCCACCACCCAAGCCTGCAGCCGATGGAATTTGTTTGTCTAGCTCTATCGACACGCCCGGCACTGAACTATTCTTGCTCATCAGCAGTGCTGCCGCCTGAAAGGCTAGATTCCTGCTGTCGACCGGAAGCTCGGGGTCGTTTGTCCGAAGAGCAATCCCTTCTTCTGCCACTCTCACCGTGATCCGGTCGAACAATCCAATCGGACACATAAGGCTCTGAATATCGTGATAGCCGTCCGGTCTTCTTCCCAGCACTTCCAGGCAAAGGTTGATCTTGGCCGGAGCCTGCCGCACAAAAAGATTACTTTCTGATTTCATTCACGTACTTGAGCCTCAGATCAGTAATGAGGTCATCGATAAGCCCGCTCTCCTCAGGTGAAAGATTTCCCTTCGTTTTGTCCCGAAGCATCGCAATAATGTCGATCGTCTGCTTCGCCAAGGGCAGATTCCGCTCGCTTTTTCTACTGACGGGGTTTTCGATTAGGCCCAAATGAAGTAAGGCGCTGGAACTTAAGGAGAGAATAAATGCAGGAAAGTCGATTTCCGGCAGAGGCATGTGCTCGTGAGGTGCGGCCTTCGCTCTCGGAGACTCCTGATTCTGCCGTTCTCCTGTTGGGGGGGACGCCGGTTCAGGTTCCGAGTGGGCATCCCCTGCGGCATCAACGACAAAGCGGCGCCGATCTTTGATAGTGAAGGTTTCATCTTTGTTTTCTTCAGTCATAGTCAGCTCCTTTGGTTCTTAATCACACTCTAGTAAACACATAGTTGTTCGCATCAGATAGAGAATTGCCGCACTCATGGTAGGGCGGCGCGATGGAAAGAGAAACACCAAAGATTCATGAGGCTCACCTCACAGGGCAAGAACCATTCCA
>Ga0116144_10000857_pt1 | contig 39481 bp, 41 predicted proteins | sample AD_UKC035_MetaG_FD_89746 | JGI IMG/M metagenome (GOLD analysis project Ga0116144, IMG submission 89746) | Active sludge microbial communities of municipal wastewater-treating anaerobic digesters from USA - AD_UKC035_MetaG | ecosystem: Engineered > Bioreactor > Anaerobic > Digestate | place: USA...
GTCGTGGACGCCGATGCGGGTGAAGATCCGGTCCACCAGGCCCACCCGGGCCCGGCCGGCCGGCACGGCCGCGCCCATCTGGGCCATGATCACCAGCAGCGCCGCCTGCCTGATATAGGTTGACTTGCCGGCCATGTTCGGTCCGGTGATGATCAGCAGGTGATCGGTCTCGGTGTTCAAGAACAGGTCGTTGGGAATGAAGTTCTCCTGAAGGTGCTTCTCCACCACCGGGTGGCGCCCCTGGATGATTTCGATCCCGTTTCCCTCGTCCACCTCCGGCCGGACATAACCCGGTTCGCCGGCCAGCCGGGCCAGGGAGTCCAGGGCGTCCAGCCGGGCCAGCTCTTCGGCGAAGCGGTGCAGCGGCGCCGACTGCTCCAGGATCCGTTCGCGCAGTCCGGCCAGGAGTTCCGCCTCCAGGGCCAGGATCCGTTCCTCGGCGTTCAGCAGGCGTTCCTCGAATTCCTTGAGCTTCGGGGTGATGAAGCGTTCGGCGTTGACCAGGGTCTGCTTGCGCAGGTAATCCTCGGGCACCAGGTGCAGATTGGTTTTGCTTACCTCCAGGTAATAGCCGAAGACCCGGTTGTAGCCGACCTTGAGGGAATTGATGCCGGTACGCTTGATTTCCTCGGCCTGGAGGCGGCGCAAGCCCTCCCGGCTGTTACGCTGCAGGTCCCGCAGCCCGTCCAGTTCCGGGTGGTAGCCGCTCCGGACCAGGCGCCCCTCTGACTGGCTGATCGGGGCCGCCGGATCCAGGGCCCGTTCCAGCTCCGTCCGCAGTTCCGGCAGATCGGCCAGGCTGAAAAGGGGGTTCCGGGCGGCCGGCGGATCGGCCAGGGCCTTGATTTCCGGAATCCGGGCCAGTGCGTTCCGCAGGCCGAGGAAGTCGCGGGCCGAACCATAACCGCCGCTCAATCGCGAAAGGTTCTTCTCGACATCGGGCAGGTTCTTCAGCAGTTCCTCCAGCCCCTCCAGTCGTTCCGGATCGGAACGGAGCAACTCCACGGCCGCCTGCCGTTCCCGGATGGCCGACGCCTTTTTCAGCGGTTGGTAAAGCCACTGGCGCAGGCGGCGCTTGCCCAGAGGCGAGCGGGTGTAATCCATCCGCTCGAAAAGGTTTTCCAGTTCCAGGCCGGCAAAGGCGGCCGGCGCGATGAAGAGATTTTCGGAGACGGTGCAGAGGCGAATCGAGTCCAGGTGGCGCAATTGACCGCGGTTCAGGCGGCGCAGGTATTCCACCAGGGCCCCGCAGGCGGCCAGGGCCAGCGGCCGTTCCTCCAGGCCGAATCCGGCCAGGCTGGCGACCCGGAAGTGTTCCTGGAGCGTCCGGCGGTCCAGTTCCGGATTGAAAGTCCAGTCTTCCAGCGGGCTCAGGGTCAGTTTCCGGCTCCGGAAGGCCGGCTGTTCCAGGAATTGGCGGCTGGCCGTTTCGGCGCCGGCCGGAAAGAGGCACTCGTAAACCGGGAGTCCGGCGACCGTTTCGGCCGCCCGGGCCGCGTTTTCGAACTGGTTGGCCTGGATGGTGCCGCCGGCGGCCTCGACGAAGGCCAGGCCGAATCCCTCCCGGGCCGGGTTGAGGCAGAGCAGGCAGCGGTTCTCCGGGCTGCCTTCGTCAATGAAGGTGCCGGCGGTGACCACCCGCACCACCTCCCGCTTTACCAGGCCGCGCGCCTTGGCCGGGTCCTCGGTCTGTTCGCCGATGGCCACCTTGAGGCCGGCCTTGATCAAGCGACCCAGGTAGCCTTCGAGCGCGTGGTAGGGCAAACCGCACATCGGGATCCGACCAGAACGGCCGGCGTCCCGCGAGGTAAGCACCAGGTCCAGGATCGGCGCGGCCTGTCGGGCGTCCTGGTCGAACATCTCGTAGAAATCGCCCAGCCGGAAGAGAAGCAAGCAGTCCGGGTGCTGGCTCTTCAGTTCCCGGTACTGCCGGAGCATCGGCGTAAAGTCGTCCATGATTTATTATTGTATCTCAAGATGCGGGGCAAAAGAAAATTTGTTGAGAACCCAGTCGGCTTGGATTCCGGATCATGGGCGGGTTTGGAAGTTGGCCGGTTTTCCGGTAAAATATGAGGTTATGAAAATGCCCGCTGATCCAGCTGCCGTTTCAAAACCGGCTACCGGCCGGCGCCGGCGGCCTCTTAACCGGCGGGTGTACGCCCTGAGCCTGGGCTGTCCGAAGAACCTGGTGGACACCGAGCGCTTCCTGGCCGGCCGGCTCAAGGCCGGCTACCGGCTGGCGGAGAGCCCGGAAAAGGCCGACCTGCTTTTTTTGAACACCTGCGCCTTCCTGACCGAGGCGGTCCGGGAATCGGAGTCCTTCCTGGAGCAGCTGGCCTCCTTGAAGCGGCCGGGCCGCCAGCGCCTTTACCTGGCCGGCTGCCTGGTTGCCCGCCAGAAGGAAGAACTCCTCCGGCGCCACCCGGCGGTTGATAGGCTCATCTACCCGACCGAACTGGCCGGGCTGGCCGGCCGCTGCCTCTGCACGCCCGGCCACTACGCCTACCTGAAGATCGCCGAGGGGTGCGACAACCGCTGCGCCTATTGCCTGATACCGAGCCTGCGGGGAAGCCTGGCCAGCTACCCGGCCCGGCGGCTGGAGGCCGAGGCCCGGGCCCTGGCCGCCCTGGGCGTGCGCGAGTTGAACCTCGTGGCCCAGGATACCACCGCCTACGGTCGGGATCGCGGCAAAAAAGACGGCCTGGCCCGCCTGCTGGAACGGCTGGTTAAAATTGAGGAGTTGCGGTGGATCCGCCTGCTCTATACCTATCCGACCGGTTACAGCGAGCGGCTGATCGAGTGCCTGGCCCGCCACGCCATCCGTCCGGACGGCACGACCGATCCGGAGCGGAAAATCTGCGCCTACCTGGACATACCGCTTCAGCATGCCGCTCCCCGGATTCTTGCGGCCATGGGCCGCCGGGGCGGAGTGGAGGAATACCGACGGCTGATTGAACGCCTGCGGCGGGAGATCCCGGGCCTGAACCTCCGCACCTCGATGATCGTCGGCTTTCCGGGCGAGCGCGAGTCCGATTTTCTCCAGCTGCTCGATTTCATCCGCGCCATCGAGTTCGAGAAACTGGGCGCTTTCGCCTATTCGGCCGAACCGGGCACCCGAGCGGCCTCCTTTCCCGGGCAGGTCTCGGCATCTGTCAAGGAGGAGCGGCGGGCCGAAATCTTCCGGGTGCAGCGGGAGATTTCGCGGCGGCAACTCTCGAAATGGCTGGGCCGGGAAACGGAGGTTCTGGTCGACGGGCCCGATCCGGAAGCGCCGGGCCGTTCGCGGGGGCGCAGCCAGTACGAGGCGCCCGAGGTGGACGGCGAGGTGAAACTGGCCGGACGCTGGCCGGCCGGGGAGTTTCTGCGGGTGAAAATCACCGCGATCCGCGATTACGATCTGGTGGGCCAACCGCTTGCAAGGGGAATAAGGGGAAGATCCGGAAAGAGGGCCGGACGATGAAGCGGGAAAGGCGGGCTTAAAAAAGGATCTGGTTGCGGACGCGCACGTGGCGTTCTATGACCACGGCTTCCTGGTCGGATTGCAGGATGTTGCGCAGGACGAATCTCATCTTGACGTAGTAAACCGGATCGGAGGCACTGGTAATCGGGGTCGGGGCGCCGTTTGAATCCTTGGTGTAATAGTAAAAGCCGGAGGAGACCACCGAGGCCGGCGCGGTCTCGTCAAAGAAGAGATCAAGCTGCCGGTCGGAGGCCCAGCCGGGCTTCAGATCGATGTAGGTGGTCTCATCTGTTTCGTCAAAGTTGTTGCCCCGGGCCCGGAGGATGGTGGTCCCGTCGTCCTTCAACTTGTAAATGAGATAATCTCCAGACATGGTGCGGAAGATCAGGTAGGGGTTCGGATTATAAGGACTGGACCCGTAATTGGAAGGCACCTTGGGCGAAAGGGCGAGTCCGGCCGGCAGGGTGGCGGCCGGATTGACCACCTCGGCCGCCGCCAGCAGACCCTGCTCCCAGCTGGCGCCCGGCCCGTAAAGGATGGTGTTGGCGACATAAATCCCGAAGTTTTCGGCGTCCCCGCCGCTGCGGACCACCCGGTGCAGGGTAGTGGCCCGGGAGAAGATGATGGCCAGCAGTCCGAAAACGATGGCCAGGATGGCGGCGGTGGTCAGCATTTCCAGGAGAGTAAAACCGGCCGCGGTGTGTCTCTTCTGGTTTCTCATCAGTAGTACCCGTTCCTGGTCTTGTAGGTTACCGTGCGCATGATCAGCTGGTTGCCACGGTATACCTCCACCTTTATTTCCAGCAGGCTCCGCTGCGCCAGCATGGAATCAACCCGACTGCTTCCGTCATACTCATCAGTTGTTACATCGCTGCGGCTTTCGCTGGCGGCCGGATCGTAGGCACGGATGGTCGTGGTGTAGTTATATTCGGTCCCGTTGCTGCTGTTGGAGGTGTAGGCGTAAAGGGTGCCGGTCGTATCATTGGGAAGACGGATCGTACCACTGAAGGCGGTTCCGTCAAGCCGGCCCATCGTCGAGGTAGGCGGAAAACGGCGGTCCCGGATTTCGTCCAGCACGTACTGGGTTATCGCAACCGCGTTGACCTTATCCATAGTGTAGCCGCGCACCGCGGTGTATCCCACCATCTTGTTCATCACCACCAGGGTCGCCGAAACCGAAATGGCCACCACCAGCACGGCCAGTACCACCTCAATCAGCGTGTATCCGCGTATCCGGTTCATTTGAAACTCCAGGACTTCCAGACTGGAGCGTAGGCCCGCCGTCCTCCGCTGAATCCCTTGAAGAGATCCTCCCGGTAGTCGGCCCCGGCCGGCAGGATAAAAAAGGAATAACCGGGCGTTTCCAGGTAGTAAAGTGTCCCGCCGGAGAGCGTTACGGTGCCGCTGGCTACCAGAATCCCGTAAAAAGTCCCGCCGTTCATGCGGATCTCGGAATCGGCACCGCCGGCATAAATCAAGCGGCTCCGACCGGGAGAGTAAGAATCATTAAATCCGGCCCCGGCGTTCAAATTGACGATCGCCGGATTGCCCATCGCGATCAGGGCCGCCTGGGCCGGCACGGTGTTGGCATAGTAAATTTGAGCGACGGCATTGATGATGGCCGTGTCGGAGCCGCCGGACTCAACCAGGAAGGCGGTATCCTGGCTGCCGCCCAGGGAGATGACCGGCGCGGCCGCCAGCAGCAGGGTCCCCCGACAGGCCAGGGCGGCCCGGCGATTGCTGGAGGCGGCATTGACCGTAACCGGGCCGACGCTGTTGGTGACGGCCAGGTCGCCGCCGGCGTAGACCGAGCCGTTGATGATACCGCCGGCAAGAATGATGTTGCCATTGGCGGTCAGGTTACCGGTGATGGTTCCGCCGGTGACCAGGATATCCCCACCCGCCTCGATGTTGCCCTGGATGGTGCCGCTTCGAATGGTGATGCTGCCGGCGGCACAGATGTTACCAATGCAGTTAGGACGGGTGCTGGTAGTGTTGTACAGGTAGATGTTACCGCCGGAAGAGGTGGAAACGGCCGTCTGCCCGGGTACTGAAATGTCGCCTCTTTCATAATAGATATGACCGTTGACGGCATTGATCGGGTACACGGCGGCGGTGTAGTTGATATGCACCAGGGTGTCGGTACCGGTCCGGGGTTCAAACTGCCAGCGTTCGTTATTGGCTCCTTCCACCGTGTACTGGTCATCGGATGGAATGCTGTTCGGGTAATCGATCCAGGCATCGTAAGTGCTCTTCCATTCGGTGGTAAGGACGTAAGGGGCACCGGTGGTATTCTGGTAGTTGGAAACGGCACCGTCTTCGTCTCGAAAGCGCTTGTCGGGAATAACCGGAACCAGCGAGGGTGAAGGAAAAGGCGCGGAGTAAATGGGGACCTCGAAGTAACCGGACTCGATCCGGGTAAAGGTGGCGGCCCCGGGAAGGGTACCCGCAAGGTTGTTGGCGGCGAGGTTTCCGCTCACGGTCGTTCCGGCGCAGGTGATGTTCCGGGCATAGACCGCGTGCTTGTTAAAGGCTTCGGAGATGCCCTGGCCCGGGTACTGGCGGGGTCGGTCGGTGTAAGCGCGGCCGCGCAGGGGAACCTTCAACTGGCGGCGTACCCCCTTGTATTCGCCCACGGCGATGATGGTGATGGTGTCACCGACGGCGTCGTCGAGGAGGCCAACGTAATAACTGCCGTCATTCAGAGTGCCCTTGAGACCGGTATTGTCGCCCCGAACAAGATAGGTAAGATCGCCGGAGAGGTTAAGATTGGCGGCGTCGGTGGTGATCGAGCCACCCAGCGCGTTCAGGCTGTCCCAGAAGGGGAAGGTGTCGTATCCGAGCGCGTCTTTTCCCGTGTAATTGAAGCGGTAGATGGCATCGGCGACGCCGGCTTCGGCCAGGTTGAGGGCAATGGCGGCGTTGGTGGCGTAATTCTCCTGGCGGGAGGTGGCCGCCACGATCCAGAAGAGGCTGGCCAGCAGAGCCAACAGGATGAAGGCGGTCAGGATGGCCACTACCAGGGCCATGCCCCGCTTGTCCGTCCGCCGTCCGGGTTCCATGTCCTTTTGCTCCGAGTTGCCGCAAATCTTACTGGATCCCCCAGTTGAAGGAGAAGTAGACATCATCGCCCCGGTCATTGGGATCGAAGTTGGAATAGTTGGATTCGAGAAGCTTGTTGCTGCCGGAGGAGATGATGATCATGGTACCGCTGGCGCCGGCCGGCTTCACCGAGGCGCTCTGGGACCAGAAGAGGCGGTAGGGATATCCCCAGGGGTCGAGCGGACGGTTGGACTCGTACTCCTTGTAGGTCAGGTACGGACCGTTCCAGAGGTTGCCGGTCAGGACCAGGGGCGAGGTCGAGTTCAAGGCCACGGTCAGGTTTTCATCCAGAGACGGGTTGAGATTGTAGTCAACCTGGTTGTACCAGATGCGGACCGCGCCGGTATCCTTTTCGGTCAGATCCTCCAGCCGCACGTAGTACCCGATGTCGTTATAAACCTGGCCGAGCACCGTGGCCAGGTGCTGCATCTCCGAGACGGCCCGGTTTACCTTGCTCTGCTGAAGGGCCTTCATGACTCCGGGCAGGACGATACCGGCCAGGATGGCGATGATGGCGATGACCACGATCAATTCGATGAGCGTGAATCCCTTTTTGGCGAACCGTTTTCTCTTCATAAAAACCCCCGACAAAAATTAAATTGTGGGATAAATACTAATTTAAAAGACGGGCAATCAGGATTGCCAGAAAAAGAAAGAAGAAGCCCTGGATCCGGAACCAGGCCGCCTCTTCGGACCCGTTCACGGCCGCCCGGCTGCCCGGCAGCAGCCGGCCCAGCAGCCGCCGGTCAACCCGGGCTGCCCGTTCGGGCAGCAGCAGCAGCAGCCCGCCGGCACCCAGCAGAAGCGGGAGCAGGAAGAACTTGAGGGCATTCAGGCGCGGTTCCGATGAGATGGCAAAAAGGCGGACCGTCATCCCGATCCAGGCCACCAGGGCCAGCAGGAGCGCCGTCTGCATGGTCAACATCCGGGTTCGGCTCCGCTGCTTCTCCAGGCTGGAGAGGACCTCCGGCACCAGCGAGGCGGCCGGCCCGTTCCGGCGAGCCTCGGCGGCCGCTTGCCTGAGCCAGGATTCAACCCGTTCTTCCAATCTGTCCATATTTTTCATATTATAACATTAAATCCGAAACCCGGTTTGCTATCCTTGACCGGAGGCGCATTCTTTTCCCCCGGATCTTTCGTATATTTAGTACCATAAAGAGTGGACGGGGTTCATTCTTTTCGAAGCCGGTCGGCCAGCAGACGGCGGGCCTTGTACAGGCGGGACTTGACCGTACCCTCGGGGATGCCGAGCCGGCGGGCGATTTCAACCAGCGGCGCCTCCTCCAGGTAATGGCTGACAATCACCTGCCGATAGCGCTCCGGGAGGCGGGCCAGCCCGGCCCGGAGCCGGACGCCGGCCGCCTCGGGATCCGGAGCGGCTCCGGAGGAAGCTACCCGGCGCCCCAGGTAAGGCAGGTAATCGGCCGGGGGCACGGTCAGGTGGCGCTTCCGGAGACGCTTGCGAAAGGTGTTGACCAGGATCCGGTAGGCGTAAGTGTAGAGTTTGGCTTCGCCCCGGAAGGCTCCCAGGCGTAGGCAGAGGGCCAGCATGGTCTCCTGGACAAGGTCGCGGGCCTCCTCCCGGTTCCCGGCCAGGAAGCGGGCCACTCGGAAGAGGCGCGGCTCAAGGTCGCGCAACAACTCTTCCAAGGCCGACCTGTCGCCCCGCTTCGCCCGGCGAAGCAGCCCGGTTTCTTCATGGTTGGCCACGCAAAAACATCATATCAACATCATTCGGGTTTGTCAATCCGGGGGCGCCGGGAGTATAATATCCGCCGGCCTTTTAAACTTCCGCCATTTTCCCTTGACCAGACGCAAACGGATAAAAAACATGGGCATAAAACTCCTCAGTACCGGTTCCTACCTGCCGGACCGGGTTTTAAGCAATGCCGACCTGGAAAAGATGGTCGAAACCTCGGATGAATGGATTACCACCCGGACCGGCATCCGCGAACGGAGAATCGCCGCCCCCGGTCAGGCCGCCTCCGACCTCGGTTACGAATCGGCCCGGCTCGCCCTTCAGCGAGCCGATTTTCCGGCCGGGAAGCTGGATGCGATCATCACCGCCACCATCACCGGCGACCATCCTTTTCCGTCCACCGGCTGCCTCATTCAGAACCGGTTGGGGGCCAAAAACGCCTTTGCCCTGGACATCAGCGCCGCCTGCTCCGGGTTCCTCTACGGACTCACCCTGGCCCGGGGCTTGATCAACTCCGGCCAGGCCGGCAATGTCCTGTTGGTGGCCAGCGAGGTGATGAGCCGGGTAACCGATTACACAGATCGTTCCACCTGCGTGCTGCTGGGCGACGGGAGCGGCGCGGTCCTGCTGACCGCGGACAAGCGGGACGCGGTGCTGGGCAGTTTTATCGCCTCCGACGGCAGTTTCGCCCACCTGCTCTGGGCTCCGGCCGGCGGCAGCCGCCAGCCGGCCAGCCACGAAACGGTCAACCAGCATCTTCATTACATGAAAATGGAAGGACAGGCCCTCTTCAAGGTGGCGGTCCAGGCCATGAGCGAGGCGGCCCGGACGGCCCTGGAACGAGCCGGCAAAAAACCGGAGGAGATCGCCTTTATCGTTCCGCACCAGGCCAACCTGCGCATCATCCAGGCGGTGGTGAAATCACTCGGCGTTTCGATGGACAAGGTCTACCTTAACATCGAACGCTACGGAAACATGTCGGCCGCCTCGGTGGCGGTCGGCCTGGACGAGGTGATCACCCGGGGACTGGTTCACAGCGGCGACCTGGTCCTGATGTTCACCTTCGGCGCCGGATTGACCTGGGCGGCCACGGTCCTGCGCGTTTGAAGAAACGGCCGGGCTTGACAATTATCCGGTTCCTCAAGTATAATAAGACCTAAAATCAACTTGGCGTATCCAACACACCAAGAGCAGGTCGAAAGCTGGTTCTCGGCCTCGGTTACTTGAAGAGGTGCCATTGAAGAACTCAGTCGCAAAGACCCTCCTGGCGGCGTGTTTCCTCATCCTGATTGCCACCGTTTCCCAAGCCCAGCAGGAATACATCGTCCAACCCGGAGAGAATCTTTACCGCATCGCCAGCCGTTTTGAGACCAGCGTCGATACCCTGAAGCGTCTTAACGGGCTGGCGAGCAATCTTATTCACCCGGGTGACCGCCTGATCATCGACCGGGTCGAGAATCCGGAGACCGAGGATAGCCTTTCCTCGGAGGTTGGTTATGTCTATCAGACCCAGAAGACCTGGCACCGGGTGCGTTCCAGAGAAACCCTGGCCGCCATCGCCCGCCGCTACGGCCTTACCGTCACCAGGCTGAAAAGCCTCAACCACCTTTCGGGCAACCTCATCCATCCGGGAGACCGGCTCTTGGTCGAGGAGAAGCAGGTGCGGGTGCCGGCGGTAAGCGAACCGGTCCTGGAGGTGGCCCGCAATGTCCCGGCCGCCGACCTGGCGCCGGAAAAACCATCCGGGTGGCTGGACGACCTCAACCTCAATCCAACCGTTTCCTGCCTGCTGGAAAACGCCCTGGAATTTCTCGGCGCGCCTTATCGCCTCGGGGGCTTGAGCCGCCTGGGGGTCGATTGTTCGGGCCTGGTCAAGAAGGCCTTTGACAGCGTGGGTATCGAAGTGCCCCGTACCGCTCGCACCCAGTACAACATAGGCAAACCGGTCTCCCTGGAAGAAATCCTGCCCGGCGACCTGCTCTTCTTCGCCACCCGGGCGGCCCGTTACCCGACCCATGTCGCCATTTACCTGGGCAATGGCCTGGTCCTGCACGCCAGCAGCGGATCCCGGCGGGTGGTGGTGGACAACTTCGAAAATTCCAGATACCTGCAGAGCCGTTTCATCGGCGCCCGCCGCATCCTTTCCGGAGGCGAAGAGGTGGAGGCGGAACTGGTGCCGAGGGAATGAGCGCGGCCGTATTCTCCCCCATCCCGGATTCTCTCCCGAAAACGCACTACCTTACACTCTGCCATGTTTGTTGACTACGTTGAAATATTGGCCGCTTCGGGCAAGGGCGGCGACGGCCTGGTTGCCTTCCGGCGCGAAAAGTATATCCCTAAGGGGGGGCCGTCCGGCGGAGACGGCGGCCACGGCGGATCGGTCATCATTCGCTCCAGCCCGGGCGTTCAGACCCTGATTGATTTCCGTCACCGCCATCACTTCCGGGCCGAAAACGGCCAGCCCGGCGGAGCCAACCGGCGGACCGGCCGGTCCGCGGAGGACCTCTTCATCCTGGTTCCGGTGGGTACGGTGGTGCGCGAAAAGGGCGGGGCGGTCCTGGCCGATTTGAACCGGCCCGGCGCCGAGTTTCCGGTCGCCCGGGGCGGGCAGGGGGGGTGGGGAAACGCCCGCTTCGCCACTTCGGTGCGCCAGGCGCCGCGCTTCGCCCGCCCCGGCAAGCCGGGCGAAGAACGCCAGCTGGTGCTGGAACTCAAGCTGATTGCCGACGTGGGGCTGGTCGGCTATCCCAACAGCGGTAAATCAACCCTGCTGAGCGTCATCTCCAACAGCCGGCCGCGGATTGCCCCCTATCCGTTTACCACCCTGGAACCCTGCCTGGGCCTGGTCAAGGTGCCGGACGGGAGCAGTTTCGTGGCCGCCGACCTGCCCGGCCTGATCGAGGGCGCCCACCAGGGACGCGGCCTGGGCGACCGTTTTCTGCGCCATATCGAACGGACCCGGTTCCTGCTCCATCTGGTTGACCTTTCCGAGGCCGAACCGCTGGAGCGTTACCGGAAGATCAGGCGGGAACTCGTTGCCTACGGGTGCGGCCTGGAGACAAAGCCAGAGCTGGTGGTGGGAACCAAGCTGGACCTGCCGGAGGCGCGCCGGCGCGCCCCGGCCTTCAAGCGGGAACTGGCCCGGGAGGGGCGGGAAAGTCTCGTCATCTGCGCGGTCTCCGGCCAGGGGCTGGAATCCCTGCTGCGGAGCGTCGCCGGCCGCCTCCGGGAACTCGGCCGCTGAAACCGGCTGGTTTCAGGCGGGCTTCCGGCTCAGCCCGAACTCGGCGTGCAGGACCCGGACCGCCCGGACCAGGTCGGATTTGCGGACCACGCAGGAAATCTTGATCTCCGAGGTGCTGATCATCTCGATATTGATCCCTTCCCTTCCCAGGGCGCTGAACATCCGGGCGGCCACCCCGGGATGACTCTGCATGCCGATACCGATAATCGCGACCTTGCCGATGTCGGAGTCGAAGGCGGTTCCGGCCGCCCCGATTTCAGCGGCGACCTGGCTGGCAATCTCACGGGCTCGTTTCAATTCGTCGGCCGGGATGGTGAAGGAAAGGTCGGTCCGGCCATCCTTGCTGACGTTCTGGATGATCATGTCCACGTTGATGTTGGCGGCGGCCACCGAGGAGAAGATACGGGCGGCCAACCCCGGCCGGTCCGGCACTCCGAAGATTGAGACCTTGGCCTCCTGGCCGCTTCCGGTCACCGCCGAGACCAGGGGCTCCTCGAGATTGCTCCCGCTGCGCCGCCGATGGTTGACACGGGTAATCATGGTTCCGTTCCCCTCCTCAAAGGTTGACTTGACCAGTATCGGCACCCGGTACTTCTGGCCGAATTCGACCGCGCGCGCCTGCATCACCGCCGCCCCGGCCGCGGCCATCTCGAGCGCCTCCTCGTAGGAAAGCCTCGGTATGAGACGGCTCTCCGGTTCAACACGGGGGTCGGCGGTGAAGATGCCGGGCACATCGGTGTAAATCTCGCAGCAGCCCGCCTTCAGTCCTTTGGCCAGGGCCACGGCCGAAAGGTCGCTGCCGCCCCGGCCCAGGGTGGTTACCCGATCCCCGGCGGCCACGCCCTGAAATCCGGTGATGACCGCCACGCTTCCTTCCCGCAGAACCGCCTTGATCCGCCCGGTCTGGAGCCGGCGGATGCGGGCCTTGGTATGGGTGGTGTCGGTTATGATGCCGGCCTCCCGCCCGGTAAAGGCCCGGGCCGGAACCCCGATCCGGTTCAAGGCCATGGCCATCAGGCTCGCCGAAACGATCTCCCCGGTGGAAAGAAGCAGGTCCAGCTCCGGACCCCGCTCCTGGCTGCCGATCTGTTCGGCCAGTTCCAGCAGGTAATCGGTGGTATCGCCCATGGCCGAGACCACCACCGCCAGCCGGGCCCCCTGGTCAACCCGGCGCTTGATTTTTTCGGCGATCCGGGCAATCTTTTCGGTGGTTGCCACCGAGGATCCCCCGTACTTCTGGACCACGACCGGATTCATTCCGCCTCCCCGGACCCTGGTTCGGATTCCCGGGACCGGGTCAGGTAAACAACAAGTCCGATAAGAATGAAGAGTATCCCGTACCACTGGGTGGCATAGAGTCCGAGAAAAGCGGGCAGCAGGTCGCCGCGCAAAGGGTCGAGCAGACACCGGATGAGCCCGAAGCCGACCAGGTAGGCGGCGGTGATGGTGCCGCCCGGAGTCCGGTTGCGGCCGAGCCGGACCAGAAAGGCCAGCAGGAGAAGGTCGGCCAGCAGGTAATAGAGCTGGGTCGGATGCACCGTTTCGGACAGGCCGGGGAAATGGAGTCCCCAGGGAAGCCGGGTGTCCATTCCATAGCAGCAGCCGTTGAAGAAGCAGCCCAACCGGCCGATGGCCTGACCCAGCGGCAGGTAAACGAAGAAGTGGTCCAGCACCGTCCGGGCCGGCAGGCGCAGCCGGGCCAGGTAAAAGTTAGCCGTGGCCATCCCGGCCAGCAGCGCCCCCTGCACGGCCAGGCCGCCTCTCCGGATCAGGAAGATCTCCAGCAGGTGGTTGCGGTAGTAAACCCATTCGGCGGCGACATGAACCAGCCGGGCGCCGAGCAGTCCGCTGATGATGGTTATAAAAACAAAATTATAGACCAGGTCTTCGGAGAGTCCGGATCGGACGGCGCGCCTGATGCCAAGCCAGGCGCTCAGACCCACGCCCAGGGCGGCCATCACCCCGTAGGTGTAGATCGGGAAAGCGCCCAGTTTCAGCAGGATCGGATGCATCGAAATATTATACCCTGATCCGCTGCCGTTCCACAAAGAAGACCGGGAAGAGAATCAGGAGAGCGCCGGCGGTCAAAAAGAGATCGGCCAGGTTGAAAAGCGGAATCGGAAAGAGCAGCAGGAAATCAAAGACGGCTCCGGAAAGCAGCCGATCGGTCAGGTTGCCGGCCACCCCGCCCCAGATAAGGCCGATGCCGATTCTCAGCGAACGGGAACCCGGGTACTCCTTCAGGAAGGTAAGCGTTAACCAGGCGACCAGGAGGGCGAAGAGCGTTGAAAAAAGGGCCAGAAACGGTATCCGGCAGAGGCCGAAGATGATGCCCTGGTTATGGTGGGGAACCAGGCCGACGTACCTGGGAATCAGGAAGAGGGGCCGATGGAGGTGTTTGGAAAGAAAATACTTGCTGCCCTGATCGAGAAGGTAGGCTGAGGCCGCCAGCGTCAGGGGTGCCAGAAAAACACGGCGAGGCACAAGTCAGGACTCCATCTTGGTCCGGCAGCCAAGGCAGTAGCGGGCGTGAGGCAGGACCATCAATCGCTTCGATTCGATCGCGCAGCCGCATGACTCGCAACGGCCGTAAGTTTTGCTTTCAATCCGGGCCAGCGCCTCTTCCACCTCCTGAAGCGAGGTGTTCTCCTCGGTCACCAGCCCCAGCTGGAGCTCCCGTTCGAAATTGTCGGTACCCTGGTCGGCCGGATGGGTGGTAATACCACTCTTTTCAGTGTCGCGCTCGGTATTCAGGGAACCCGCCTTTTCCAGGCCTTCCAGGCTTTTCAAAAGCCGGTCCCGTTCTTTTTCAAGCGCTTTCCGGAATCTTTCAAGCGTTTTCTTTTCCATTCGAGCTCCCGCGCGTTGTTTCTCGAGATGAAAACCACTACACGTCGAAAATCACCCGGCACCGCCAGACACCACGTTCTTTCTCTATTTTCAACTGATGATGCGTGGCACTTTTGATCTCGGCAATTATGGGGAAAATTATAACATTCGTAAGGCCTAATGTCAAAGACAGGCCGCCGGCCGGACGCTTGCGCAGGCGCAGTTCGACCGGGCGGAAAGGATGTCCGGCCCGTTCGGTTCGGAAAATCGCCTCGTTGAGCGTTTTGACCAGCAGTTCCTCGGCATTCCCGGCGGCCAGCCGGATACGGAACGGCGTCGCTTCCCCCGGGCTTTCCGGAAGCGGCCGGCCGGTGTAAAGAAAAAAGAGTCCGGCCAGGGCGGCCCGGAAGAGGCCCGCCAGGCTGGTGGCGGCCAATTCCAGCCCGCGGTCGGCGGTATGCTCGAACTCCCGGAATTCCGGTTTCATTTCTGGCGGCCTCCGGTCGGGCGGTTCCGCTTCCGCTAACCCCGCCCGCAGATTTCGCTCAAACGTTCCAGGTAATAACGGTAATTTTCAAAAGGAACGTCGGGCGGCAGGCTGTGATCGGTGAACGGGATGTAGCCGCCGGCCTCGATCAGCGGCCTGATCCGCGTCAACTCGGCCTCGATCCGGGATTCGTCCGCGGCCAGGGCGCGTTTGTCCACCCCGCCCCAGATAAGCAGTTCCCGGCCGTATTCGCGGCGCACCGCGTTGACGTCCATCCCGGACTGCACCTCAAAGGGAAAGAGGAAGTTAAGTCCGGCCTCGAGCCAGACCGGGATGAGTCCGTCAATCCGGCCGTCGCTGTCGAGGCCGATGAACTCAACCCCGCGCCCCCGCAGGAAATCAACCACCCGCCGGTAGCGGGGCAGCATGTATCGGCGGGCCAGGACGGGGGAGATCAGCGGCCCGTGGCGGTAGGCCATATCCTCCCAGAAGGCGAAGGCGTCGATCGAAACGGTGTCCAGGACCTGTTCCACGATGGCGAGGATAAAATCGGCATCCGCCTCCATCATCTCTTCCAGGAAGGCGGGGTCGTCATAGAAAAGGGTGCAGAGTCGCTCCACGCCCAGCAGGTTGCGGAGCGGCCCGAAGAAGCCGCCCCAGCGGTCGGAGAAGAGAATAAAGGGTTCCCGCCGGGCCCGGATGGCCCGGAGTTTCTCCCGCCAGTCGGAACCCAGCCGGGGGGCGAGATCGGGGTTCATCCGTTCCCGCCAGAAACGGCGGAAATCGTCGCGGGTCCGGACCGGGAAGGATATGAACTGGGGCATCGAGCTGCGGGGATTCTTCTTCAACTCCCGCATCGTGATGCCTTCCTCGTTCACGTAGACAAGGTGTTCCGCGTCCTCGGAGACCGCCTTTTTTTCAAAGGGCGGACAGGGGAAAAACCAGCCGCCGTATTTGAGCTTGCGGTCACCGTATCGGCGGTGGAGCTCCTCCAGTTCGGCGGCATGTCCCTCGCGTTCCCACCGCTGCATGGTCTCCGGCCAGGCGCCCCAGGTCCAGAACGGGCGGCGGTCCACCGGCCGGTACTCGAGACAGGCGTAAAACCTTTCCAGGTCTGTCATCGGACCCCCTTGTTCGAATTCCTGATATTTTATCACAACGGGGGTGTTGGCCGGCCAGGAAACTTTGACAGGGAAAGCATTTTCGGGTAAAATTTCAATTCCTCTGAAATAGATAAAGCCACCTTAGCTCAGCGGTAGAGCAGGGCATTCGTAATGCTCAGGTCGAGGGTTCAAATCCCCCAGGTGGCTCCGGTTTTTTTTGGGAGGACCGCGATGGCCCCGCGCAAAGTCGAGTGGGAACTGATGCTCAAGCATGAGCTGGACCAGGCGGTCCGGGATTGCCCGGTTGCCTACCTGAGTTTCGGCCTTTGCGAACCGCACGGATTTTACAACCCACTCGGTCTGGACGGCCTCAAGGCGCATGGATTGGCGCTTGAAGCCGCCCGCGCCGGCGGCGGCGTGGCGGCGCCGGCCTCCTTCTGGCACATCCACGAAGACAATTCCCGCAGCCGGGCTTTCCTCGGACGGATAACCGAGTTGCCCCTCTACCTGACCTCGATTCCCGGACCGCTCTTCTTTCAGAACTTCATCTACCAGCTCAGGGCCTGCGCCAATGCCGGTTTCCAGGCGGTGGTGGCCATCACCGGCCATTACGGCGGGGTTGAGTACTGGTTGAAATGGTACGCCAAACTCTTTCAGAAACACCTGGCGCCTCTGCCGGTCTGGGCCCTGGCCGACTGGGAGGTAATCGATCACCTGGACTACAAGGGCAGCCACGCCGGTATCTGTGAAACCGCCCAGTTGCTGGCACTCTTTCCCGGCCTGCCCGACCTGAAGCATCCCGGACTCAAGGAGGAGGATCCCTATGTCGGCGGCCGGCTGACTCCGGTCCGAGAGAAGGTCAACCCGGAACTGGGCCGGGCCATCGTGGCCAGCCAGGTGCGGAACCTGGCGCGGGGAGCGGAAGAGATGCTGGCGCGGCGGCCGGGACCGTCCGAAAACATTTTCCTGACGATGGAGACGGCGATCAAGGCCTGGCCGGTGATTGAAAAGGAGGCTCCGGCCTGGCCGGGAGGACTGGATGAAACGGCGGCGGCGGATTTATTCCGGGAGCGCGTAGAGCCATACTGGCAGAAGGCCAGGCGTTCCAACGGCCGTCTGCCCGGACATGTTTTTCCAGCCGCGCCGCCGGAGAGCATCGATGGCCCGGAATGGTAAACCGGCACGGATGGAAGAAGCTAACGGACAGGCTTGGTTTTTTCCCGGCGGCGGAACCGGTTGCGGAAAAGGCCTTACTCCTGGTGAGGGTTGATTCTTGATATGCTTGCCTATATCCTGCTTGGCGGACTGGGTACCCGGCTGCGGCCGCTCACCTACCTTACCCCGAAACCGCTCCTGCCCCTGGCCGGAAAACCCTTCCTCTGGTACCAGCTGAACCTCCTGGCCCGCCACGGCGTACGGCGCGTCATCCTGGGCACCGGCTACAAGGAGGAAAATTTCCGGGCCGTCTCGGATTCCTTTGCGATCCCGGGACTGGAGGTGGAGTTCGTGGTGGAGAGGGAGCCGAGGGGAACCGCCGGCGCTCTGGCCCTGGCCCGAAAAAGCCTCTCGAAAACGGCCTTCGTGCTCAACGGCGACATCCTGACCGACCTGGACCTTTCGGCGATGCTGAAAGAACACCGGGAACGGCGGAGCCTGGTTACGCTGGCCCTTTACCAGGTTGCCTACCCGAGCCGTTACGGACTGGTCGATTTCGACGAGGCCGGCCGGGTGAGCGCCTTCCGGGAGAAGCCGAGAGAGATCCCCCGGCGGGCCTGGATCAACGCCGGGGTCTATATCCTGGAACCGGAGGCGGTCCGGCTCATACCAGAAGAGGGCAATTGCTCGCTGGAACGGGAGGTTTTTCCGGCCCTCATCAAGTCCGACCGGCCGGTTTACGCTTACCGCCACACCGGCTACTGGCTGGACATCGGCACCCTGCACGCTTACTGCCAGGCCAAGGGCGACCTGAAGTCCGGCCGTCTTGTCCCTTAGTTCCCGCCGTCGGCCGACCGGGCCAGCCACTCTCCGGTCAGGCGCAGTAACGCAAGCTTCAGTTCAAGGTTCTGCCGCCGCACCGGAACCAGGTCGACCGCCTCGAAACCGCAGGTTTGAAGAATCCGGTCCAGGTTGAAGGCGCAGGAGGGTGCGCCCCCGCCGCCGCCGCCGGCCACGCAAATGCCCAGGGCCGGTTTGCCGGCCAGGCCCGCCCGGCCATTTTCATGGCGGTTCGTGCGCCGCAGCCGGTCGAGAAAAAGTTTGAGCGATTCGCTCAGGTCGCTGAAATAGACCGGTGTGGCCACCACCAAGGCCGCGGCGCCCCGCATCTTCTCGACCAGCCCGGCAAAATCGTCTTCGATCACGCAGCGTCCCTCGGCGCGGCAGAGTCCCCAGCCGTTGGCTTCGCACTGGCGGCAGGCGGACAGCTTCAGGTCGGTAAGAAAGACCATTTCGACCGCCGCCCCGGCGCCGACGGCGCCGGCGGCCAGGGCCTGGGCCGCCCGGGCCGTCTGCCCCTCGTGATTACGGCTTCCAATTACCAGCAGTATCTTCATGCCTCACCTCCGTCGATGTTCATGAGATCAATGACCGTCCGGTAACCGAGGCGCTTCACAATGCGGCCGGCGCCGCCCAGCCGGGCGGCCGGCAGGGAATTGGTCACGGCCAGGCATCTCATGCCCGCCCGGCGCGCCGCCTCGATTCCCACCGGCGAATCCTCAATGACCAGGCAGTCGGCCGGAGCTATTCCGATGCGGCGGGAGCAGGCCAGGTAGATGTCGGGGGCCGGTTTCGGATGGCGGATGTCGTCCCGGGTAAGTATGAATCGGAAACGGGCCTGCAATTCCGGATGGCCGGAGAAGAAGGCCCGGATGTAGGAACGGGTTGAATTGGAGGCGCCGCAGACGTCCGCCCGGCCGTCCAGCCGGGTCAGCAGTTCCGGGACGCCCGGGAAAACCCGGACACCGCCCGCGGCCACCAGGCGTTCCACCTCTTTTTCCTTGGAATTCAGCAGGGCTTCGATCGATGGCCGGCGCGGGACCCGGCCGTTCCGCTTGAGTTCGGCCAGGAAGAGCTGGTCGGCGACGCCGACCCCGCGCCGGTAATCGGCCGGACCCAGTTGCACGCCGATCCTTTCGAAAAGGTTGGCCCAGGCCTGGAGATGGATCCGCTCGGTATCGAAGATCACGCCATCGATATCGAAGATCACCGCCCGCCGGCGGCCCCGGTTTCCGTTGTTTGCCATCGATTCCGCCCCGTTGAAATTGGAGATAGATTTTATCACTTTCCGGGAGCGGCCGCCAAAGCCGGCCGGTTGTGAATCCGGCCCCTGATGTGTTAAAATTCAACGGTTTCTTCAAAAAAAGGATGCGCGTCGATGAAGAAAGAACTTCTTTCCGGCAACGAAGCGATCGCCCGGGGGGCTTACGAGGCCGGCATCGCCATGGCGGTCAGTTATCCGGGTACCCCGGCCACCGAAATTCTCGAGTACCTGGCCGCCGGCTTCCCGGTCGAAGCCCAGTGGACAACCAACGAAAAAGTCGCTCTGGAGACGGCCATCGGAGTCTCTTACACCGGCCGGCGGGCACTCTGCTCCATGAAGCATGTCGGACTCAACGTGGCCGCCGACCCGTTAATGACCGCCGCCTATCTCGGCATCCGGGGCGGTCTGGTCCTGGTCGTGGCCGACGATCCGGGTGCCTACTCTTCCCAGAACGAACAAGACTCCCGTTTCTACGCCCGTTTCGCCCGGATTCCCTGCCTGGAGCCGGCTGACGCCGCCCAGGCCCACCTGATGGTCCGGGAAGCCTTCGAATTATCCGAAAAAATCAGCCGGCCCGTGATGCTTCGTTCGGTCACCCGGCTTTCCCATGGCCGGTCCCCGGTTGAAATCGGAGCGCCGCGTTCTCCGGCGCCCCCCGATTTGAAAAAAGACCCGGCCCGGATGATCGCGGTCCCCAGTCACGTGCTGGCGGCGCACCGGGATCTGCTGAAGCAGCAGCCCGCAATCATCGAGTGGGGGAAAGGCTCCGGGTTCAACCGGATCGAGAAGTCGGCCGGGCAAAGGCGGGGCGTCATCGCCTGCGGAGTGGGCGCTGCCTACGCCCGGGAGACGCTGGGAGAGGATTGCGCGCTGCTCCAGGTTGGTTTTTATCCGCTCGAGCCGGGCTTAATCAAGGAATTTGGAGAGGGGCTGGAAGAAATCTGGGTGGTGGAGGAGGGGGAACCGCTGGTGGAGGAGATGGCGCGTTGCTCCTTCCGCAATGTCCGAGGCAAGCTTTCCGGCGATCTGCCGCCGGTCGGCGAGCTGGGACCCGAACCACTGGCCGCCATTCAGAAGAAGGAAAAGCCGCTTTCCACGCCAGCCACTTCTTCGCCGCTGCCCTCCCGGCCGCCGGTCATGTGCGCCGGCTGTCCGCACCGGGAACTCTATCTGGCTTTGAAAGCGGCCGGACCTTCATTCACGGCCGGCGACATCGGTTGCTACACCCTGGGCGCCAGTCCGCCGCTCTCGGCGCTGGACACCTGCCTTTGCATGGGTGCGGGCATCAGCCAGGCGGCCGGCATCGCCCACCAGGGCATCCGGCGGGTGGCGGCGGTAATCGGCGATTCCACTTTTATTCACTCCGGCATTCCGGCCTTGATCGGTTCGGTTTACAACCGGGCCAATCTGCTGGTCCTGATTCTCGACAACGCTTCGGTGGCCATGACCGGCCACCAGCCGACGCCCCAGACCGGAATCCGGGCCGACGGCCGGCCGGGCGGACAGGTCGACCTCGAGGCAATCTGCCGGGCCTGCGGGGTGGATTCGGTGACGGTGCTGGATCCTTTGCGGAAGGAAGAAATGACCCGCCTGCTGAAGGAAAAACTGGAAGCCGACGGGGTTCACGTGGTCATTTCCCGGCGGCCGTGCGTCTTCGTTGGCCGCCGGGCGGTCCGTCCTGAAAACGGCGGGGGGAACAAAACCTAAAGGCGGTAGATTTCCTCGGCGGTGAGCACCTTCACGCCGGCCGCCTTGAGCGCCTTGATGCCGGAGGCGGTTTTTTCAATGCGGAAGACCACCACCGCCTGGCTCTTCTTCTTCTCGACGAAGGCGTAGAGGTACTCGACGTCGATGGCCGCCTGCTGAAAAACCTCCAGGACCGAGGCCAGCCCGCCGGGACGATCATCCACGCCGACGGCGATCACCTCGGTTTCCCCCACGGTAAATCCTTTCTTCTCAAGTGTTTTCTTGGCCTGGTCCGGGTTGTTGACGATCAGGCGCAGCACGCCGAACTCCAGGGTATCGGCCAGCGAGAGGGCCCGGATGTTGATCCGGTCCGCCTCCAGCCCCCGGAGCGCCTCCAGCAACCGGCCCCGTTTGTTCTCCAGAAAGACCGAAACCTGCTTGACCTTCATGTTTCGCCCCCTTTGCTCGCGTGTCGGTTTCCCTCGAAAAAATGGCGGCCGGAATCTCCCGCCCCCCGGCGCTTCTTCTCCGAAGTCAAAAATCAGTGCTTCCGGCGGCGGCCGGCCTCACATCTGCCGGTTATCGACGATCCGCTTGGCCTTGCCTTCGCTGCGGGGAAGTTTTTTGGGCTCGACCAGGGTGACCTTGACCCGCAGGTTGATGGCATGCTCCAGGTGCTTTTCGATCTGGGAGCGCAACTCCTCCAGCCGCTTGATTTCGTCGGAGAAAATATGCCGGGTCGTCTCCACCTGGATCTCGATCTCGTCCAGCTGGTGCGGCCGGGTTAGAATAATCTGGTAGTGCGGTTCCACCCCCTTGATCTCCAGAAGGGCCTTTTCGATCTGGGAGGGGAAGAAGAGGACCCCGCGCACCTTGAGCATGTCGTCGCTGCGGCCGGTGATCCGGGCCATCTTGATGCTGTTCCGGCCGCACTTGCAGTCCTCCCGGTGCAGGCTGGTGATGTCCTTGGTTCGGAAACGCAGTATCGGGGTCCCCTCGCGGGTAAGCGTGGTCAGGACCAGTTCGCCGGATTCGCCTTCCGGACAGGTCCGAAGCGTTTCCGGGGAGATAATCTCGGGGAAAAAGTGGTCTTCGGCAATGTGCAGGCCTGATTGGCGCAGGCATTCCTGGGCCACCCCGGGACCGATGACTTCGGTGAGCCCGTAGATGTTGAGCGCCTTGAGGTGCAGGCGCCGTTCGATCTCATCGCGCATCCGTTCGGTCCACATTTCGGCGCCGAAACAGCCGGACTTCAGCTTCAACCTGCGGAGGCCGCCCGCCTGTTCCTCGGCCGTTTCGGCCAGGTACAGGGAGTAGGAGGGTGTGCAGGCCAGCAGGGTGGTGCCGAAATCCTGCATCACCTGCAGCTGGCGGGCGGTATTGCCGGCCGAAATCGGCACCAGCGCCGCGCCGATCTTCCGGGCGCCGTAATGGGTGCCCAGGCCGCCGGTGAAGAGCCCGTAACCGTAAGCGTTCTGGATGATAGACTGCGGTCCGGCCCCGGCCATGGTCAGGGCGCGGGCCATCACTTCGCTCCAGAGTTCGATGTCTCCGCGGGTGTACCCGGTGACGATCGGTTTGCCGGTAGTCCCGGAAGAGGTGTGAAATTCGACGATCTCCTCCAACTTGACCGCAAACATCCCGAACGGGTAACCTTCCCGCAGGTCGTCCTTGGTGGTGAAAGGAAGTTTTTCAATATCCTTGAGCGTCTTGATGTGCCCCGGCTTAAGCTTGATCCGGTCCAAGGACTTGCGGTAAAACGGCACCCGGTGATAGGCCAGGTCGACGATCCGCCGGAGTCGTTCCAGCTGGAGCGACTGGCGTTCCTTCAGCGGCACTGCCTCGGCGGCGGGATTCCAGATCATCAGCCTCTCTCCTTTTGGATTTCGGGTTCGCTGAGAAAACGGAGCGGTTCATTTTTGAGCAGCAACTTGGCCTGTTCAACGTCCTCAACCTCGATGATCAGTATGGCGTTTCGATGCGGTTTCATGGGCAGGCCATAGGAATACTCGACATTGATGTTTTTGCGGTAGAGAAGGTCGGCGATGCGGTGGAGGCCGCCGGGAACGTCCTCCATTTCGATCGCCAGCACCTCGTTCAGGGAAATGGTGAATCCTTTCTCCCGGAGGGCCCGGTCGGCCTTCTCCAGGTCGTTGACCAGGAACTTGATCACCCCGAAATCGCCGCTGCTGGCGATATTCATACCCATGATATTGATGCCGGCCTCGGCCAGCACGCCGGTGATGGCGGCGGTTTTGCCCGGCCGATTCGAGGCGAAGACAGAAATCTGGCGCACTCCCGTCATAATCCCTCCCTTTCCGGCCGGCCCCGGCCGGATCTTTACATCGTCCGGCGGTCAATCACCCGTTTTCCCTTGCCCTCGAAGGTCGGCAGGGAACCCGGTTCCACCAGTTCGACTTCCGGGCGCACCACGATCTCGGACCGGAGGCGATCGATGATCAGATTCTTTAATCTTATCAGATGTTCGACGTGACCGTCAAAGACCTCGCGCTGGATTTCAACCCGAACGGTCATCTGATCGTACGAATCGAGAATGATCTGGTAATTCTGGGCCACGCCGGAGACAGCCATCAGGACTCGTTCCACCTGCTGGGGAAAGATGTTGACCCCGCGCACGATGAACATGTCGTCGGCCCGGCCGGCGATGCGGGTGATCCGACGATGGGTGCGGCCGCAGGCGCAGGGCTCGGAGATGACCGAGGTGATGTCCCGGGTCCGGTAGCGGATGATCGGCATCGCCTCGCGGTTGAGGGTGGTCAGGATCAGTTCGCCCGCTTCCCCCTCGGCCCGGGGACGGCCGGTCTCCGGATCGACGACCTCCATCAGGAAGTTATCCTCCCAGAGGTGCATGCCCTGCTTGCCGGCGCATTCGAAGGCCACTCCGGGACCGTTCATCTCCGAAAGACCGTAGGAATTGTAAATGTCGATTCCGTAGAGGCTCTCGATCTTCCGGCGCGTTTCCTCGCTGTAAGGTTCCGCCCCGACGTAGGCCCGCTTCAGTTTCAGGTCGCGCGCGGGATCGAGACCGGCCCGAGCCAGGTAATCGGCCAGGTAGAGCAGGTAGCTGGGAGTGATGTGAAGGACCGTGGTTCCAAAATCCCGCATCAGGTCGAGCTGGCGTTCGGTGTTTCCGGGACCGGATGGAATGACCAGGATGCCGACCTTCTCGGCGGCGTAGTGCATCATCAGGGCCCCGGTGAAAAGGCCGTAGGTCATCATGTTCTGGAGGACATCCCCCGGTCCGGTGCCGGTCATCACCAGGCAACGGGCCAGCAGTTCGGCGGCCTGGTCAAGATCGCGCCTGGAGAAGAAGATGGCCTTTGGTTTTCCGGTGGTGCCGGAAGAAGTGTGCAGGCGAACCGCCTCGGTACGCTCCACGGCCAGCAGGCCGTCGGGGTAGCCGGCCCGCAGGTCTTCCCGGGTGGTGAACGGCAAAGCGGTTATGTCTTTGAGCCCGCGAAGATCTTCCGGTCGGAAACCGTTACCGTCCATGGCCTTGCGGTAAAAGGGAACCCGTTCGTAAACCCGCGCCAGGGTGCGGCCCAGCCGTTCCAGCTGGAGCGCGCTCAATTTATCCCGGGAAAGGGTTTCGATTTCTTTCTGCCAGAACATGTTTGCTCCTTGGCCGGGGGAAAGACCGCGAGTCGGCGTCAAAACCGGCGTCCGGCCCGGAAGGCCCGGAGGTTGACCTCCAGGGTCCGGGACGGCACCAGGGCGGCGATCGCCTTCTCCCAGGCGGCGACCGGCAGGTCGAGGTGGCGGGAGAGGGCGCCCAGCAGGACGGTGTTCTCGATCCGGGGGTTGCCGATTTCCCGGGCCGCCTCCGGCGCCGGGACCGCGGTCACCTTGAAACCCCTCTTTTCCAGGGCCTCCGCGGTATCGGAAGGATACCCGTCCCCGCCGCCGGCCGGGGCGATTCGCCGCCGGTTGAGGATCACCCGGGCTCCCGGCCGCAGGTAATCAAGATAACGGAGTCCCTCCAGCTCCTCGGTAGCCACCAGGCGGCTGGCCTCGCCCCGAAGAATCAGGGGCGAGTGCACTTCAAAACCGAAACGCACCTGGCTGATCACGCTGCCGCCGCGCTGGGCCATGCCGTGCAGCTCGGTCTCCTTGACCATCAGGCCGGACTCGAAGGCGGCCTGGGCCAGGATCCGGCTGGCCAGGACGATGCCCTGGCCGCCCACGCCGGCGAAGAGGACGCTGGTTGTCTTCATTGCCAAAAATTTTAACACAGAATCGGGAACCTGACAATGGAAAATGCGCCCCGGGGAAGACGCGACCGCCGGGACGGCCTGGTAATGTTATAATATCCGAAACACCCATTAAAAGGGAGGAACGGAATGAAGAAAAGCATCAGCCGCTGGGCCTTGCCGGCCGACTGGCCACTGGAACGCTGCGCGGCGATCGCCCGCGCAGCCGGTTTTGAAGCGATGGAATTGGCGCTGGACGAAAACGGCGGCGACCTGAACCTGCTTTCCGGGCCGGACCAGGCCTCCGCGGTGGCCGCCGCCATTAAGAAGGCCGGGCTGGAAGTCGCCAGCCTGGCCACGATGCTTTTCTGGAAGTACCCGCTCAGTTCCAGGGACGAGGCGGTCCGGGAACGGGCGACGGCGGTTCTGGGCAAAATGATCGAGCTGGCGCCGGCGCTCAAGACCGACACCCTGCTGGTGGTGCCGGGAATGGTGGACGAACAGACGCCAAACGAGATTGCCTGGCAGCGCAGTCAGGAGTCAATCAAAAGCCTGCTGCCGGCGGCGGCCAAAGCCGGAGTGGTACTGGGCATCGAAAACGTCTGGAACAAGATGCTGCTCACTCCGCTGGAAATGAAATGGTACATCGACGAGTTCCGCCACCCGGCCGTCCAGGCTTATTTCGATGTCGGCAACATGCTGGTCAGCGGGTATCCCCAGCACTGGATCCGGATTCTCGGGAGCCGTGTCAAGCGTGTTCACCTGAAGGATTTTAAACTTTCGGTAGGCAACATCGAGGGTTTCTGCGACCTGCTGGAAGGCGACGTGGACTATCCGGAGGTGATGCGTGCCCTGCGGGATATCGGTTACGACGGCTACCTGACCGTGGAGGTCTTTCCGCGGCGCCACCATCCCGAATCGCTGGTACACGCCTCAGGCCGGGCGCTCGACTTCATCCTCGGAACCTGAGCTTCAGGAATATTCCTGGTTGATCCGAACGTATTCTTCGGTCAGGTCGCAGCCGTAAGCGGTGGCCGAGAAGGCACCGAGCCCGAGGTCCAGCTCAATCATAATTTCCTTTTTCTCCAGACGGTTCCGGAGCTCGGCCGGGTCGCCGGCGATCTTTTCCCCGGCCGCGAATACCGGCACCCCGGCCAGATCCAGCCGCACCTTTTCCGGTCGGATGCGGGCGGCACAACTGCCGGCCGCGGCCAGCACCCGTCCCCAGTTTGGGTTGCTTCCGGAAATCATGCTTTTGACCAGACTGCTGCCGGCGATGCGTCGGGCAATCCGCCGGGCGTCCCGGAGTGACCAGGCGCCGCCCACCTTCACCACGATCAGCTTTTCCGCCCCTTCGCCGTCGGCCGCCAGCTGGCGGGTCAGGTCGACGCAGCAGTCGCGCAGGGCATCCCGGAAGACGGCATAGGCAGGGGTGCCGGCCTTGATCCGCGGATTCCCGGCCGCCCCGTTGGCCAGCACCAGCACGAAATCGTTGGTGGACTGGTCTTCGTCCACGGTGAGCATGTTAAAACTCTCCTGGACCGACTCCTTCAGGGCCTGGCGCAGAGCCGAGGCCTCGATGGCGGCGTCGGTGGTTATGACCGCGATCATGGTGGCCAGTTCCGGGCGGATCATGCCGACACCCTTGGCCATGCCTCCCAGCCGCACCGGACCGGTCCGGCCGGCCAGTCCGGTCTCGAACCGGTACTCCTTGGCCACCCGGTCGGTGGTCATGATGGCCTCGGCGGCGGCATGACCGTGGTCGCCCAGCCCGGCCAGCAGCGAGGGCAGGGCGCCGGTGATCTTCGATTCGGGCAGCAGCAGGCCGATTTTGCCGGTGGAGGCGAAAAGGACCTCTTCAACCGGAACCTGCAGCGCCGCGGCCAGCTCGGCCACCAGGCGCCGGGTCATCTCCAGGCCGGCCCGCCCGTTCAGGCAGTTGGCATTGCCGCTGTTGATCAGGACGGCCCGCTTTTCGCCGCGACGCAGATGTTCGAGGCTGACCAGAAGCGAGGCGGCCTTGAAACGGTTGGCGGTGGATAGGGCGGCGGCCCGGGCCGGACGGTCGGAGACCACCAGAGCCAGGTCGGGCCGGCCATTCTCCTTGATTCCGGACGACATCCCGCTGGCCCGGAATCCCCTCGGATAGGTTACACTCATTTAGCTTTCCCCTGGTTGATTTTGAACTTAGGATCAACTTTACGCTGGATCCGGACCACCTGCTTCGGCCGGGAATTACGGCGCAGATCTTCAAGAAGCCGGTCGTACTCATCCCGGTCCAGGGGCAGGTCCACCGGCCGCCCCTGGCGGCCGGACAGGATCAGGGCGTTGATGAATTCCACCGACCAGAGACCCTCGGAACCCGGCGCGATCAGCGGCTCCCCCTCCAGAATCGCGGCGCAGAAGTTTCGGATGATTTCCCGGTGGCCGCTGGCGGTTCCGGGTAAGGGCGGTTCGCTCCGTTCCAGCCTGGGCAGGTCCCACATGTCGGCCGCCCGGCGGCTGTGGACCGAGAGGTCCACCGGAACGGTGACCAGTTCCAGCCGGCCGTCACGATAAATGAGACGCCCCCGGTCTCCGGAAATTTCAAACATCGGACCGGTCTCAAGATCGCAGGTGGAGGCATAGTAGTAACCCCAGGCGCCGTTCGGGTATTCCAGCAGGGCGTCCGCCTCGTCCTCGACCTCGATATCATGGAGGCGGTTCCGGGTGCGGGCGGTCACCCGGCCGGGCCGGCCGCCCAGCCAGAGGAAGAAGTCGATGGAGTGCGGAGCTTGATTGATCAGGACCCCGCCGCCTTCGCCGGCCCAGGTGGCCCGCCAGTTCGAACTTTCATAATAGGCCTGGCTGCGGTACCAGGGGTCGACCAGCAGGGTGCGACGGACCGGGCCGATCCGGCCGGATTCAACCAGTTCGCGGGCCAGGCGGATGGCCGGCAGGGTCCGGTACTGGTGAATGACGCCGAAAACCCGGCCGCTCTTTTCGGCGGCATCGACCAGCGCGTCGGCTCCGCGCACCGTGACCGCGATCGGTTTCTCGCAGAGAACGTGAAGGCCGGCCTGAAAGGCGGCGAGTCCGATTTCCGGGTGAAAGTAATGGGGCGTGGCGATCAGGACCGCGTCACAGAGTTGTGACTCGATCAGCCGGCGATAATCGGTGAAGTAGGGGACCCGGTTGGCCGTGCCGACCGAGCGGGCATTCTCCGGTGTCTGGCTGGCGACCGCGGCCAGCCGGGCCCCGGGCAGCTCGTTGATGAGGGCGATATGCCCCTGGCCCATGCCGCCGCAGCCGATAACCCCGATCCGGACCTGTTTCATCGCCATTTGTTTTGAAAACAAGCCGGCGTTAAATCCGGTCCACGCCCGGCGCCCCCTTGCTGGCGGTTTTCGGAGCCACCTGGCGCAGCCTGGAGTTTTTCTTCAATTCAGCCAGGAGCTGGTCATATTCATCCCGCGGGGTCGGCCAGGAAACCTCGCGGCCCCGGTGGCCGGAGAGGATCAGGCTGTTGATAAACTCCACGCTCCAGAGTCCCTCCCGGCCCGGGGAAAGCAGTGCTTCCCCATGGAGGATGGCGGCGCAGAAGTTGCGGATGATCTCGCCGTGACCGGTTTCCACGGCTGGAAGTTCGATCGGCTCATCCTTCAATTCAACCCCGGTCCACATCTCCGGGGATTGGCTGATATGTTTTGAGAGGGGCGGGTTAAAGGACTGGAATTTCAATTCCCGGTACTGGTAGTCGCGAATGCTGTAAACCAGGCGGCCCCGATCGCCGACCACCTCGATCCGGTGGCCGATGGGCAGTTCCGAGGTGGAGGCGTAATAATAGCCCCAGGCGCCGTTCGGGTACTCCAGCAGGGCGCAGGCCTCGTCCTCGACCTCGATGTCGTGACGACTGGTCCGGGTCCGGGCCAGCACCCGGCTTGGCAGGCCACCCAGCAGGAGGAAAAGGTCTATCCCGTGCGGGGCCTGGTTGATAAGCACGCCTCCACCTTCGCCGATCCAGGTGCCGCGCCAGCCGGCGCTGTCGTAATAGGCCTGGGTCCGGTAGGCATTCTCCACCACCATCGTCCGCCGGATCTCGCCCAGACGCCCCTCGGCCAGGAGGCGGCGGGCGAAACGGATCTCGGGAACCGTGCGCATCTGGAAGTTCACCGCAAAGACCCGGCCGCTCTTTTCGGCGGCGGCAACCAGCGCGTCGGCCTCGCGCACCGTAACCGCGATCGGTTTCTCGCAGAGAACGTGAAGGCCGGCCTGAAAGGCGGCGAGTCCGATTTCCGGGTGAAAGTAATGGGGCGTGGCAATCAGGACCGCGTCGCAGCGGCCGCTGGAAATAAGCTCCCGATAGTCGCCGTAGGCGGGTACCCCGAATTCCGCACCGGCCTTCCGGGCGCTCTCCGGGAAGGCATCCGCAACCGCGGTCAATTCCGCCAGCGGCACTTCCTTCAACTTGGTCAGGTGGCTTCGGCCCATGACACCGCAGCCGATCACGCCGATCCGCACTTTTTCCATTAGTCTAATCTCCACGGGTTTCAGCGCCGGCGGTTGGAAGGGTGGGGGCGGAAATGCTGCCCCGGGCACCGCGGCAGCTGCAGGAAGAAAAGGGGGTTCGGTAGCTTGGTTCTGAAAGCAACGGTGGGCGATACAGGATTTGAACCTGTGACCTCCACGATGTCAACGTGGCGCTCTAACCAGCTGAGCTAACCGCCCGTCAATCCAGTGCCGGGAGTGGGATTTGAACCCACAAGGGTTTCCCCATACGCCCCTCAAACGTACGTGTCTGCCAATTCCACCATCCCGGCATGCTAATTATTTATTATATCTCCAAGGTAGAGCCGGGCGCAAGCCGAGGCCAGTTTGCGCACGCGCCCGATGAAACGCTGGCGCTCGCTCAGACTGATCGCCCCCCGGCTTTCCAGGGTGTTGAAGGTATGGGAACACTTCAGCACGTAATCGTAGGCCGGCCAGACCAGCTGCCGCTTGATAAGCTGACTTGCCTCCTGTTCGTAATGGTTGAAAAGTTCGAAGTGACGGTCAATATCGGCGGCCTCAAAGCTGTAGCGGGAATATTCGGCCTCGGCCCGGTGGCGCAGCTGTCCGTAATTCCAGTCGGCCGACCAATCCAGGTCGTAGATCACCCGTTTTTTCTGGAGGAAGCAGGCCAGCCGTTCCAGCCCGTAGGTCAGTTCCACTGAAATCGGCTTCAATTCAAGACCGCCGGCCTGTTGAAGGTAGGTAAACTGGGTTATTTCCAGGCCGTCCAGCCAGACCTCCCAGCCCACGCCCCAGGCGCCCAGGGTGGGCGACTCCCAGTTATCGTCGATAAACCGGATGTCGTGCTTGCGCCAGGAAATGCCGATAGCCTGAAGGCTTTCCAGGTAAAGGCGTTTGGTCTGGGCCGGCGATGGCTTCAGGATCACCTGGAGCTGGTAGTGCTGGTAGAGACGGGTGGGATTCTCTCCGTAACGGCCGTCGGCCGGCCGGCGGGAAGGTTCGAGATAGGCGGTCCGCCAGGGTTCGGGGCCGAGCACCTTGAAGAAGGTGGCCGGGTTCATCGTTCCGGCGCCCACCTCGAGGCCGGTTGGATGGTAAACGAGGCATCCCTGCTGGCGCCAGAAGTCCAGCAGTTGGGCCAGAAGCGTCTGAAAATCCATGTTGAGTTCCAGCGTTCGCGAATCTTTCAGAGCGTCTTCCTGCCCTGGGTTTCGCTTTGGTATTCGTTCAGGATGTGACTCTGGATAATCTCCCGGAATTCGTTGTTGATCGGGTGGACGATATCGTGGTAGTTCTTCGGATCGTCCTCATTCTTATCGTGCGGCTGCGACATGGCGATTTCCTTGCCGCAGCGGTTGCAGAACTTGGCGTGAAAAACATTCCAGCCGCCGCAGCCCGGGCAGCGGAATTCCGTCTTGCGGTTGGGCATGGCGATGAAGAGTCCGTTATCACCTTCGATGATTCTGATTCCCCTCACGACGAAGACCCCGTCGAAGGTGACCGAGGCAAAACCCTTGAGACGACCGGACGGCTTTTCTACCGGAGAAACCCTGGTTTCGGTGATTTCCATTTCAACTCCCCCTGATGCCGGTAACCGATACGATTCTGCAACGCAGGCGCTGACTCAATCGCTGAATGTTCCCGGTTTCTCCCGCTTCTGCCTCCTTGACCAAGGCGAAAAAAGCCCCACCGCTGCCGCACAGCAGGTTGTGAGGATAAAATCGGTCAATCTCCTCTTTGAATCGCTTCACCTCGTCCCGGGTGGAGAGGGCAACCTCTTCAAACCGATTGAAGAGTCCTTTGGAAACACCTGAAAAATCATCTAATTCCACCCCCCTCAAAATAATTTTACTGGAAGCCGGTAAGTATGTCAAGTTATCAATTTCGCGGTAGGCCTCCCCGGTTGAAATTGCTATCCCGGTCAGAAAGAGGAGGTAATTCCAGCGGCTTTTGAAGGGTAGGGGGGCGACCTGCTGGCCGTAACCGGTGGCCCGGCATCGTCCTGGTTCAAGGAAGGCCGGCACGTCCGAGCCGAGTTCCAGGGCCAGCCCGTCCAGCTCGGACCGGGGAAGTTGCAGGGCCCAGAGACGGTTCAAGGTCAGCAGGACGGCGGCCGCGTCACTGCTGCCCCCGCCCAGGCCGGCCTGAAGGGGAATGCGCTTCTCAAGACCGATGCGGACCCCGGCCCGGACCGAGAAACGCTCTTTCAGAAGAACGGCCGCCCGCCAGGCCAGGTTTTCCTGATTCGCCAGCTCGGGCAGATTGCACTCCAGTTCGATTCGCCCCGGGGTGACCTCCAGGCGGACCAGATCGCAGAGATCGACCTTTTCCAGCACCGTGTCCACCGGGTGCAGGCGGGCTTCCGGCGGCCGTGGAAAAACCTCGAGAAACAGGTTAATTTTCGCCGGGGCCTGCACGATCTCCGCGCTCATAACCGGCGGCCGGTTCAGATTCCGGCCATTTGGTGGCACTTTTCCAACAGGGCCACCTGGCGCCGCACGCTTTCCGGGGTAACCGCCAGCGGCGCCCCGTTGACGATGGTCTGGTAAAGATCCCGGTAGAACAAGGATGATGGTGAAGGTTGGCCGGTCGGGGCGGTCCATTCCTGCTCCGGCTCCCAGGGAATCTGGTCCCGGTTGTAAGTGCGGTCGGCCACCGGCGCCTCGTCCAGTTCCTTTTTCGGCAGCCGGGCCGGATCGAAATATTTCCACTGAAGGCGGGAGGCGCTGCCGCGCAGCCCGCCCTGGTTACCCATTATGAACCAGAAATCCTGGCTGTAGGCGCTGCTGCTGGTAAGCTCGAGGTCGGCCACCAGGCCGTTTCCCGCCCGCAAAACAAGCTTGGCGTGGTCCTCGGCATCACCCAGGGCCAGCACCCGTTCCAGGTGGCAGAACAATTCTATTTCTCCCGGCGGCATCAAAAGCAGAACCTGGTCAAGATAGTGCGATCCGTGGTTAAAAAGAATCCCGCCGCCGTGCTTCCGGAGTGTCTGCCAGTCCCAGCGCCGGCTGAAGTTGTGGGCGTAGATCTTGATGGTCAGGATCCGCCCCAGACAGCCGCTGGAAAGAATTTCCCGGATCTTGAGAAAATCCGGCGCATAGCGGCGGACCTGGAAGATGGTGAACAGGCGTCCGGTCGTGCGAGCGGCGGCAATCATCCGGTCCACCTCGGCGGCCGTGGTGGCCAGGGGTTTTTCGCAGACAACCATCTTGCCGGCCTTCAAGGCTGCAATGGTCTGCTCGGTATGCAGCATGGTCGGGGTGGCCACCACCACCAGCTCCACCTCGGGATCGGCCAGCAGCTGGTCAAAATCAGAGTAAGTCCGACAGCCGAAGGCCCCGGCGGCCTCTTTCTGGCGGTCGGCGTTGGGATCCTGAACGGCGGTTATCCGGTAGCTCCCCGCCATCGTCTCGAGCGTTTTGGCGTGATTAAACCAGCCGGTCCGTCCCAATCCGGCAATACCCACCCGGATTTCCCTGCTCATTATGCCTCCTCGATGGTTGAGTCGTCCGCCGCGGCCTCGGATTCCGGCCCCGGTTTCTGAGTAGAATCGGCTTCCGCGTCCGGCCGGCGGTTAATCCGGACCAGCGCCGGCCTGAGAATCCGCTCCCGGTAGCGGTAGCCGGCCCGAAGGACTTCCAGCACCACGCCGTCGGCGGCTTCCGGATCATGGTATATTTCGACCGCCTCGGCGTAATGGGGATCGAACATCCGGCCCTTAAGTTCCAGCCGTTCCAATCCGCACGCCTGGAAAACCTGGGCCAGCTGGCGGGTCAGGACGGCCAAACCCTCGTTCGGTTCCTTCTCAGCCTCGCCGGACCCGGCGTGGAGCTGAAACTGATCAAGGCTGTCCAGCACCGGCAGGAGTTTCGCAAGCACCCCGGCCGCGGCGTCGGTCGTCAGGCGTTCCTTCTCCAGGCTGGTCCGCTTCCGGAAATTGTCGAATTCGGCCGCCAGGCGGAGCATCTTTTCCTGAAGCAGCTCGGCCCGATCGGCCGCTTCTTTCAGCAACACCCCGGGATCGGCCTCTGTTTCCGGCGCCGGCGCATCCATTTCTTTTTCGGAGGCGGCTTCCGGATTGACGGGGGTCTCCCGGGCCGGGATTCCGGACTCCGGTTCCGGACTTTTCTGGTTGTGATTAGGGCGGGTCTTCATGTCAGCAGTAATCCGGCCGGCCCGAAAATTCCAGCTGCGAAATCATCCTCCAGCGCCAGGGCGGCCAGTAGATGAAGAGGGCCTTCCCGATCAGATTCTTACGGGGCACGAATCCCCAGTAACGGCTGTCGTAACTGTTGAGGCTGTTGTCTCCGAGCACGAAAAGGCCGTCGCCGGGCACCTGGACCGGGGGCAGGTTTTCGAAGTTGAAATACCGGCGGTTGGTAATCCGCGGCTCGGTCGTTTCCTTGCCGTTGATGTATATCTGGCCGTTGGAGATCCAGACCGTTTCACCGGGCAGGCCGATCAGCCTCTTGACGAAATCGCGGCGGCCGTCCCCGGGGAACTTGAAGATGACCACGTCACCCCTCCGGGGCGATTGAAACCGGTAGACCAGTTTATTGGCGATCAGGTGGTCGCCGATCTTCAGGGTCGGTTCCATGGAACTGCTGGGAATTTTAAAGGCCTGAAAGAAGAAGGCCCGGATGAACATGGCCAGGATGAAGGCCACCGCCAGTGATTTCAACCACTCCAGCAGTTCCGATTTCCAGCCCGGGGTCTTCTTGTTGTTCTTATCCGCCATGCTTTTTCCGCCTCACTTGTAAAGGGCCAGGAAGGCGCTTTCCGGGATCTGCACCTGGCCGACCATCTTCATGCGCTTCTTGCCTTCCTTCTGCTTTTCCCAGAGCTTGCGCTTGCGGGTGATATCACCGCCGTAGCACTTGCTGGTGACGGCCTTTTTGAAGGGGGCCACTTCCTGGCGGCCAATGATCTTGCCGTCGACAGCCGCCTGGATGACCACCGCGAAGAGGTGACGGGGAATGTTCTTCCGGAGTTTGGCCAACAGGTCCTGGGCCATCTTCCGGGACTTCTCCCGGTGCACCACGGTGGTCAGGACATCCAGGGCCTTGCCGTTTATTAAAATATCTAATTTTACTAAATCGGACGGCCGATAGTCAATAAACTCGTAATCAAGCGAACCGTAGCCGCGCGTAAGAGATTGAAGGCGGTCGTAGAAATCAACCATCATCTCCGAAAGGGGCATTTCGTAGGTGAAGAGAACCAGGTTTGAACCCAGGAACTCAACCTTCTTCTGGTCGGCCCGGTAACCCTGGCAGAGACCGGTTACCTCACCGTAATAATCGGCCGGCGCGATTATGAGCACCTTGAGAAAGGGCTCCAGGACCTCGCGGACCTGGCTCCATTCCGGGAGTTCGGAGGCGCTCCGGACTTCGCGTTCGGTCCCGTCGCGCAGCTGGAAGCGGTAGGTGGTATTGGGCGTGGTTCGCACCACCTTCACCCCGAATTCCCTTTCAAGCCGTTCCTGGGTGATGCTCATGTGAAGCATTCCGAGGAACCCGGCCCGGAAACCAACCCCCAAAGCGGCTGAGCGTTCCTCGCTGAAGGTGAAGGACGGGTCGCTCAGGTGCAGCCTTTCGATGCTGTCCTTCAAACGCGGAAATTCCTCCCCGTCGCCGGGATAAAGGCCGCAAAAGACGAACTGTTTGAGGCGGCGATAGCCGGGAAGAGGCTGCGGAGAGGGCTCTTCCAACCGGGCCAGCGTGTCACCCACGAATTCCCGGCTGAAATCCTTGATGTTGATGGTCACGTACCCGACCTGGCCCGGTTCCAGCAAACCGGTTTCACTGGGTTCGGGCCGGAAGATCCCGATGGCCAGAGCCTCCGCTTCCAGGCCGAGACCGAGCAGGCGGAGCCGGTCTCCTTTTTTGACCCGGCCGGACCGAATTACCACGTAAAGGTCAAGACCCAGGTAAGGGTTATAACGGGCATCGAAAACCAGCGCCGAAAGATGACCGCCGGCCGGGGATGACGGGGCCGGGACCTGGTCGATGACCGTCTGGAGGAGTTCCGGGACGCCCTGGCCGGTCTTGGCGCTGACCAGGATGATCTCGTTCTCGAAGACCGGCAGGATTTCCATCAATTCCCGACGGGTCTCTTCTACCTGGCTGTTGGGCAGGTCGATCTTGTTGACGGCCGGAATGATCTCCAGGTCCAGCCGCTGGGCCAGCTGAAGGTTGGCCACCGTCTGGGCCTGGACCCCCTGGGTGGCGTCAACCAGCAGGATTACCCCGTTGGTGGCCGCCAGCGATTTTTCGACTTCGTAGGAAAAATCTATGTGGCCGGGAGTGTCGATCAGGTTGAGTCGGTAACCCCGGTAGTCAAGCGTAACCGGGTGAGATCTTATGGTGATGCCGTGTTCCCGCTCCAGGTCAAGGCTGTCGAGCAGCTGGTTCCGGAAGTTGCGTTCCTCAACCGCTCCGCAAAGCTGGAGGAAACGATCGGCCAGCGTGCTTTTACCGTGGTCGACGTGGGCCACGATGGCAAAATTTCTTGTGTGGGAAATTCCGTTTTTGTGCATGCTTAAACCGGCGTGGCAAGTTTGCTGGGACGGGTCCCGGCGTTTCCCGAACCCGAATCAGATTGGAATATTATAACACGGAGAGATTTAAAAGGAACGGCTGAAGTAGCATCGGACGGTCTGTCCGGGCCCGTAACGACCCGGCACCACCTCGTAGGCTTGATCGGTGAAATTGCGGAATTCGAAACCCAGACGGCTGAAAGGATCAATCTGCCAGGTGAGCCGGAGGCCGGGTATAAAACGTTCCACCCGGGCCGTTCCGGCGCTGTGCCTCGGCGCCGCCTGGTAATCGAGGTAAAGCTGGCCGTTCCACTTCGGCCCCAGCGGACCAAACAGGGAAAACCGGCCGCGCCAGAGGTATTGCCAGGGTTTGAGGTCGGCGGTTTCGACCGCATCCAGCAGCCGGCCGCCGGCCTCCAGTTCCAGCCGATGCGCCGTCGGCAGCCGAACTCCGGTGTTAACTGACAGGTCCAGAAATTTTCCGCCCGCGGAAGAATCGGCCTCCCAGCCGGTTCCGCGTCTCCGAATCGCCGGCCAGCGCATGGCGAACCCCGGCGCCAGCCTGAGGCCGGTCTCCACCAGGCCCAGCGACCAAAGTTGCTGGAACTCAAGGCGCAATTCCCGGGCCGGGTCCGGAAAAGGCGCTTCCCCCTCCTGGTAATAGCCGAAGGCAAAATTGCGGCGTTCATTGTTTTGAATCAGGCGCAGGAAAAAGGAGTCCCGCGAGGCCGCTCCTGCTTCCAGCGTAACCGAGAGCGGCTTGGGCAACGGCTCCAGGCCAAAGGGAAGCCGGACCGGATCAACCGGGGGCGGGACTTCCCCCGGGAATTGGAAACGGGTGAACGGAGAGGCGTTTTCGTCCAGAATAAGTTTCTCCGGAAGCCGGATCGGTTCCTGGGCCCGGACATTTACAGCCGCCAGCAGGATTAAGATCAGCGGAAGAATTTTCTTGGTCACCTTGGTTTGATCCCTGTGGCCGCCGGCCGGAGTCAGGAATTGGCTTTGCGAATCTGGGCCAGGCGGGCCTTGATTTCCCTGGCCAGGGGCGAATCGGCCGGAAGATTGATCAGGGCCTCCAGGTAATGGGGAACCGCCTCCCGGCCGCGACCGGTCTGCTGCAAGCAGACCCCCAGCCCGTAAAGCACCTCACCCCGACGGTCCGGCAGGGTCTCCTTCAGTGTCTGGTAGATCGGCAGGGCCTCCGCATATCTTCCGCCGGCCAGAAGCAGATCGGCCTTGTTCTTGAGCAGCGCTTCGCGGATCTCCCCCGGAACCGGAAGTTCCAGTCCGGATTCGAACTCGTTGAGCGCCGGCTGATAATCATTCTGTTTGAGATAGGCCAATCCGCTGATGAGACGTGCCTCCGCCCGCACCCCGGCCTCCAGGGAAGCGTTGCCGCTGAGCCGTTTAAGATAGGGAAGCGCCTCGGCCGGCCGGTCCGCTTCCAGCAGGTAGCGGCAAAGAAGCAGGACCATCGGCGCCTGGTCTTCGATGGTGCTGCGACCGGCCAGGAATTCCTGCCAGGTCCTGGCGGCGGCGGCCTTATCACCCCGGGCAATGGAGACCAGCCCGGACCCGTAATAGGCCTTGCCCGCCAGGGGACTCTCCGGAAAACGCCCGATAAAATCGGCGAAGACCGCCTGGCTTTCCTGGTAACGGCGCAGATTATAAAGGCAGAAGGCCTCCTGAAGCCGGGCGGCTTCCGTTTGACGGCTGGAGGGAAAACGGCGCTGGAATTCGCGGTAAAGATCCAGCGCCCGCTGGTAATCGGCCTGCAGAAAAGCCGTCTCGGCCAGCTCCAGCATCGCCTTCTCAACCAGTTCCGGGTCGCCCGGAATCTTCAGTACCCGCTGGAAATACTCTCCGGAACCGGCATAGTCCCGATTCCGGCGGGCCAGGATCCCCAGCTGGTAATTGGCGGCCGCCCGGATCTGGGAATCCCGGGTCTTCTGTTCGGCTTTCAGGTAGTACCCGGCCGCTGCCGCGTAATTTTTTTCCTGCAGGAAAAGATCACCCAGCCTGAAGGCCGCCAGCGCGGCCAGGTCGTCACCGGCCGACCGAGTCAAAGCCTCCAGTTGAACCAGGGCCGTCTCCCGCTGCCCGGATTCCAGCCAGGCACTGGCCTGGTAGTAACGAACCAGGTCCAGCTGAGAATCCCTGTCCAGCCGTTCGGTGAGCAGGGCGGCCATCGACTGAACCCGTTGGTAATCCTTCTGCTTGATGGCCTGGAACAGATCGCCGGAGGCCAGCTTGATCAGGTTGGACCTGGTCTCGCGCCACTCCCTTCCCGACCCGTTCGGCCGTCCTCTCCATTCCGTAAGCGCCTGGATCGCCTCGGCATACCGGCCCTGGTAAGCCAGGGAAAGGACCAATCCCTGCCGGGCCGGGTTCTCGTTTTCGGCCTCGAGGGTCCCGGCCAGGGCGTTTCGGAAATCTTCGGCCGCCTCCGGGTAGCGGGACCGGGCAAAGTTGGTTTCGCCGCGCAGGTAGTAAGCCAGCGAACGATAAGAGTGGGGGGAGGCGGCATCGATCAGGTCGGAGAAAATGCGGCCGGCCTCCGCCGTTTTCTCCTGTTTCCGGAGGTTGAGACCGCGCAGGATAAGACCGTAAGCAGCCTGACCGCTCTCGGGATATTGCTTCTGAAATTGATCCAGGTATTCCAGGGAAAGATCATGAAAACCGTTTTCGTAAGCCACCCGGGCCAGCTGGATCCATTCCCGCTCCGTGTAGGACTCGGCGCTGGGCGGTACGGCCAGAATGGCCAGCCAGGTTGCCAGAAAAAAGCCGGCCAACAGACGAAAACCTGTTCTCATTTGCATCCCGGCGGATCCGTCCGCCAAAAGAAAGCCCCGGCTTTCGCCGGGGCTTTCGTCGTTCCATTACAGAGATAGTTCTTACGATCTATCCTTATAACTTCGCGACATTTTCCGCTTGGGGTCCTTTGTCGCTCTCAACGAGATCGAATTCCACTTCGGCGCCCTGGTCGAGCGACTTGTATCCTTCGCCGCTGATAGCGGAGTAGTGGACGAACACATCCTGCCCACCTTCCCGTTCAATAAAGCCGTAACCCTTGGCTGCATTGAACCACTTCACTTTACCCTTAATACGTGCCATTCTTACTTCCCCTCCTTTCCTTCTCCCGGCTCACTCCAACTAAACGGATGTCCGCGAGTCAATATGAACTATTACTTGCTGCTGGTAGCCCCGCCGCGGGGCTCGAGTTCCATCTTCATGGAACACCCCTGGCCGGCCACCGCCAGCGCCAGAAGTATGGCCATCAAAACAAGCATTCTTTTTCTCATTTTCGGTCCTCCGTAAATTATTACTTTCCGAAAACTTTACCACAAGGGAAGCCGGGCTGTCAAGACCGCAGGA
>Ga0116144_10000862_pt1 | contig 39351 bp, 33 predicted proteins | sample AD_UKC035_MetaG_FD_89746 | JGI IMG/M metagenome (GOLD analysis project Ga0116144, IMG submission 89746) | Active sludge microbial communities of municipal wastewater-treating anaerobic digesters from USA - AD_UKC035_MetaG | ecosystem: Engineered > Bioreactor > Anaerobic > Digestate | place: USA...
GGGCCATGGGTAATGGGTCCGTGAGTTATCGGGCCATGGGTAATTGGTCCATGGGTAATTGGACCATGGGTAATCGGTCCGTGAGTTGATACAGCCAGTGCAGGGGCAACAAAAGAGAGCATTAAAAAAGTAAAAAACACTAAGACCAAAATATTATTCGCACATGGACTCTTCATATATCAGCCTCCTTATATGAATTACTCTCCGTAATGCATAACAAAAACAATGGTACTGTCAACATAATTGTGTAAATTCCTTACTGGATGTTGCATGAAAAGGTTTGATCGTTTCGTGCCATTATTCTACAACAAAATCCCACGCTGTGTCATTAATCCAGACACAGTAATATCCTCTGCTTAGAAGGCCTTTTTGTTTAAGTGAATAAAGATTTGTACCTTGTTTTTTCATGTCAATGTCGATTTCCTTTCCGAAAATATAACGTGGTTTGCCTAGCGGTGAAGCCTGAAAAAACAGGAGTGAATTCAGTGTAAGAACGCTTAAATCATATTGTCCGTAAATAACAAAAGAATCTATGTCTTTTAGGGCAAAACGCTGTGGATTATTGCTTTCAATGAACAATATACCCCTTTCGTCAAAGACCATGTTTGGTAATAGCCTAACTAAGGTTTTGTTGGTCTTAATATAAAACCCAAACTCTTTTGGCTTGGAACTTACATCTTTTCCATTGAGAGGAGCAGATAAAAGCACTGTCAATAAAAACAAAATACACACTATTGTTAGTTTATGCTTCATGCCTTTTGTTCTCCCTAAAAGGTTTACCTTGTAGTAGATAAAAATATAGCTCTTGTTTGGCGAAGCATTTCTAACCCTTTTTCTTCCTATAATCCTCAATGGCTGCTTTGAGTGCGTCTTCAGCAAGGACAGAGCAGTGTTCCTTTGCAGGAGGTAGTCCACCCAACGCCTCAGCAACAGCCTGGTTAGATAATTTAAGTGCCTCATCAATAGTCTTGCCCTTTATAAGCTCTGTTGTCATACTGCTTGAAGCAATGGCTGCACCGCAGCCGAATGTTTTGAACTTTACATCTACGATTTTATCATCTTGAATTTTAAGGTAAAGTTTCATAACGTCTCCGCACGACGGATTGCCTACTTCACCAACACCGTCTGCATCTTCTATTTCACCCATGTTTCTCGGGTTCATAAAATGGTCCATCACTTTGTCGCTATATGGTCCTGGCATATTCTACCTCCTTCTGTATAATCGCATTGCTATGACTTATTTGCGTTTGCCTTCCTGTTGTCTAAATGAAGCATAAAGTGGAGACATATCCCTCAATCTTTTTACAATTCCAGGCATTACATAAAGCACGTGTTCCACTTCTTCAGGGGTATTATCCTTTCCAAGGCTAAAGGTGATAGAACCATGACATATTTCTGGCGGAACACCAACCGCTGTAAGCACATGGGATGCCTTTAATCCTGTTTCATCGGCAGCCATCATATTTGAAGCACATGCGCTGCCGCTTGCACATGCTATACTGTTTAGGTTTAGCCACAACAACAAGGATTCTCCCTCTACAAACTCAATCCAGAAACTTACATGCCCTGGCAACCTTTTCTTTGGATGTCCGGTAAAATGTAGAAAATCTATTGTTGATTCCATTCCATTCCATAATTTTTTCCCGAGTGTTACCAGTCTATGCACCCTTTCATCCAATTCCTCCATCGCAAAACGGGCGGCTTCACCAAAACCTACAATACCTGGCACATTTTCAGTGCCTGCACGGTAGCCCATTTCCTGAAAACCTCCATGCATAATTGAGCTAAGACGCATACCGTTTTTTAGGTAAAGGGCAGCGACACCCTTTGGTCCATAAAATTGATGGGAAGAGATTGTCATTGAATCTACGCCGAGGTCTTTAACATCTACAGGGATTCTTCCACATGATCCAGTGCCATCGGAATGAAAGACAATCTCGCGTTCCTTCAAAAATGAAGCGATCTCTTTTATGGGTTCGATGGTTCCTATCTCGAGATTTGCATGCATTACAGAAACGAGAACTGTATCATCCCTGACCTTTTTTGCAAGATCATCCATATCGACTACACCGTAATTATCCACCTGAATAAAATCGATTTCAAAACCGAGATTTCTCATAAAATCTGCCTGATTCATTATCGAAAAATGTTCAATGTCAGAAAAGAGTATATGTTTGCCTTTGTCTTTGTTTGCAAGCGCCAAACCCTTTATTGCCATATTGTTTGATTCGGTGGCAGATGAGGTAAAGATAATTTCGTTCATCTGTGCACCAATGAGTCTGGCAATTTTTTCACGTGCTTCCTCGACCGCCTTATGCGGTCTACCACCCTCTTCTATGAGTATAGACGAAGGGTTTCCAAAGTGTTCAACAAAATAAGGCAGCATAGCATCAAGCACCCTGTTGTCAACAGGTGTCGTTGAAGAGTGATCAAAGTATATCCTTTTCATAGATTAAATATAACACATGGTAGAAAACATTTCCATTAGGAATACATATCATTTTTCTTGTTTTTTCGATATGATTTTGGTAGAAAATTACACTTATTTTAAGTTGTTAGAAGTGAACAACCAGCATTTAAAAAAAAGTTTATGTGTTTAAATATCGTTTAAAAATTCTATAAGAATTTTGCTTTTCACTGAATGCTGATATTTTAGGATAAATGTTTACTAAATCAAGGAGGTTTACAATGCAAAAGAGATACTTACTTGCACCAGGTCCAACAGCAATACCACCAGAAGTGTTATTAAAAATGGCTGAACCAATCATACACCACAGAAACCCACTTTTCGAGGAGGTTGTTCAGGAGGTAAGGGATAACCTTAAGTATCTATTCGGAACGAAGAATGAGGTTTTAATATTTGCATCCTCCGGAACCGGGGCCATGGAAGGTGCTGTTACAAACATGCTTTCCCCAGGAGATAAGGCAATATGCGTAAGAAGTGGTAAATTTGGAGAAAGATGGGCAAACATATGCAAGGCATATGGTGTTGAATCGATAAACATCGATATCCCATGGGGAGAGACTCTCGAACCGGCAGAGATTGAGAAAACCTTAAAAGCAAACCCTGATATAAAGGCAGTATATATTCAGGCTACGGAAACCTCTACTGGCGCAAAATTTCCGGTGAAAGAAATCGCGACAATTGTAAAAAACTATCCGAATACGCTCATGGTTGTTGATGGGATTACAGGCGTAGGGGTCTTTGAATTGCCTATGGATGAATGGGGCATTGATATCCTCGTAAGTGGCTCTCAGAAGGCACTTATGTTACCGCCGGGGCTTGCCTTTGCAGGAGTGAGTGACAAGGCATGGGAATTTAATAAAACATCAAAAATACCTAAGTTCTATTTTAACTGGGCAAAAGAGCTTACGAATTTGCAGAAAAATCAGACAAATTTTACACCTGCTATATCTCTTATAATTGGCCTTAGGGAATCTCTCAGGATGATAAAAAAAGAAGGTATTGAAAATGTTTACAAAAGAATAGAAATTCTTGCAAAGGCTACCCGCGAGGGTGCATCTGCTTTGGGTCTAAAGATTTTTGCAAAATCACCAAGTCCCGCGGTTACAGCGATATATGCCCCTGAAGGTATTGACGGTCAAAAGATATATAAAACCCTATGGCAAAAATATGGAGTAACAGGTGCCGGCGGTCAGGATCAGCTAAAGGGGAAGGTATTCAGGATTGCTACACTCGGATATGCCGATAAATATGATGTTATAACGGCTGTATCCGCTCTGGAATTTACGCTTAAAGACCTTGGCTATCAATTTGAAATGGGAAAAGGTGTTTCTGCGGCCATCAATGCTTTGAAAGATCTATAAAAGGAGACGGCAATGATCAAAGTACTAATTGCGGATGCACTGTCTGATAAGGCAGTGGATATTATGAAATCAAACGACCTTATAGTTGATGTTAAAACCGGCTTGAAAGGTGATGAGCTAAAGGCAATTATTGGGGATTATGATGCGTTGATTGTGAGGAGTGCCACAAAGGCAACAAAAGAGATTATCGAAAAGGGCGATAAACTTAAGATTATTGGTAGGGCAGGTATTGGTGTAGATAATGTGGATGTTGCAGCGGCAACTGAAAAGGGTGTTGTCGTGATGAATACTCCACAGGGCAATGCGCTTGCTGCAGCCGAACACTCTATTGCGCTTATGTTTGCGGCTGCAAGAAAGATTGCATATGCCGATAAAACAATGAAACAAGGAAAATGGGAAAAAAAGGCGCTGATGGGTACCGAACTTTACGAAAAAACACTTGGAGTAATAGGTATCGGTAATATCGGATCGCTGGTGGCAGAGAAGGCGCTGGCACTTGGAATGAGGGTTATTGCCTACGATCTTTATGTATCAAAGGAATTTGCGCAGAGCAAAGGCATAGAACTTGTTGATTTTGACAAGCTTCTTGAGGAAAGTGATTTTATTGCCATACATGTGCCTCTCGTAAAAGATACAAAAAATCTAATAAATAAAGATACCATAGCTAAGATGAAAAAGGGCGTAATTATAATCAATGTAGCCAGGGGACCGATCGTAAACGAAAAAGACCTTCTCGAGTCGATCGAAAGTGGTCATGTTGCATGTGCAGCCCTTGATGTTTTCGACCAGGAACCACCTCCTGCAGACAACCCTCTTGTCGTTTCTGATAAAACTGTATGCACGCCCCATCTTGGTGCATCTACTAAAGAGGCACAAGATAAGGTTGCGATTGATATAGCGAACCAAATAGTCGATTTCTTCAAAAATGGTGTGGTTAAAAACAGTGTAAATGCTCCATCTGTGTCACTCGAAGTGACAAAGCAGATTTCCCCCTACCTTAAACTATCGGAAAATCTCGGCACTCTTGTGTCGGCAATAACCGAGTTTCCCATTGAGGAAATACAAATCCAGTATATGGGTGAAATATCTGAATTAGACACAAAAATTCTAACACAGGGTATAATTAAAAGCATCCTGAGCCAACAACTTGAAAATGTAAATTATGTTAATGCACCTTTGGTAGCAAAGAACCGTGGAATAAGGATCAGAGAGATCAGGGGCGTGGAGCAGGAAGACTTTACTTCACTTCTTGTAATAACGGTAAAGGGCGATCAAGGCGAAAACAGTGTTTACGGGACACTTTTTGGCAAAAAAGAACCTCGTCTGATTAAGATTAATAACATTTATTTGGAGGCTGACCTTAAGGGTTATATGCTTCTTATATACAATCAAGATAAACCTGGAGTTATTGCAAGTATTGGAAATGTATTCTTTATAAGGGGTATCAATATAGGTGGGATGCATTTCGGCAGGGAAGAAATTGGAGGTATGGCAATATCGCTGCTTGACCTTGATAAAGAGGTTGAAGATAACGTGATCAGAGAGATTCAGTCCCTGCCAAATGTTGTTTCAGCAAAAAGAATTATCCTGCCTTGACAGGCAGAAGTTTAGAGGTTTAGAGGGTTAGAGGGCTAGAAGGTTGGAAGGTTAGAGGGTTGGAGGATTCGAAAAACGAAGGATTCAAGGATTCGAGGATTCGAGGATTCAAGTGGAGAAAGACAGAAGATTAGAAGTTTAGAGGGTTAGAGGGTTAGAGGGCTGGAAGGTTGGCTAAACCTCTACACTTCCAAACATCTAATCTTCTAAAAATACACGTCTAACCTTCTACAAAAAGGGGTTATATGTTTTCAATCCTAATTCCTAATTCCTAAATCCTAAATGTTTTTCCCGCATGCTTTTAGCGGGAATCCAGTGTTTTCAAGTATCTTTTCGTGCCGGGTCAAGCCCGGCGTGAAAAGGTAGGTTGTTTTTCAGAGGTCTTTGTGTGGCTATGGACTATCAGCTAAAAAAACATATGAAAAAGATAAGGGCAATAGTTTTTGATTTTGATGGTACCCTAACCCCTCTCACCCTTAACTTTGTTCATCTACGCACAGAAATTTTAAAAATTGCAGAACAATATGCAACTAAAGACGTTTTGAAAGATTTGAAAGGTTTGGAAGGCTTCCTCGTTATTGAGATGATTTACGCGATAGATGATGCACTGTATAACCATGACGGGTCACAAGAATTTAAAAATAAGGCATTTGAAAGATTAAGGGAGCTTGAAGTGGAGGCGGCTGTCGGCAAAGACTTGTTTCCGTACACCAGAAAAACCCTCAAATCATTAAAGGATAGATCAATCAAAACAGGTATTTTTACAAGAAGCTGTTTGGATGTATTAAAAACCGTATTCCCTGATATATTCGATTATATTGATAATATAGTTACACGTGATGATATAAAACATGTCAAACCCCATGTTGATCATGTAAATAAGATCTTAAAAATGATGGATATCCCAGGAGAAAACACGTTGACGGTTGGAGACCATCCTACCGATATAATGGCTGGTAAGGCTGCAGGTACATATACCGCAGGGGTACTCACCGGCAGGACTTTGAAGGATGCGTTTGAAGGGGTCGGTGCAACTTACGTACTAAACGATATCAGTGAAATTCTGATGTTAGAGACTTTGAAATAACGTTTGAAAAAAATATTGTCGAATTTATTCCACTTTCATTTTTATTCAAAATATTGTATACAAATTAATGAGACACAAGGGTGACAACAACTCGTAATAATATGATAAACGTTGGGTCATGGATTTCAAAATGGGCATTGATACAGTCATCAAAGGTAGCGGTTATATCGAATGGAAACCCGTTTACATACGCTCAACTGAACAGCCGTATCAACAAGTTGTCAAATTTATTGCTTGACAGAGGCATTAAAAAGGGTGACAGGGTAGGTGTACTTCTCAGGAATTGTCTGGAGTATATCGAGATATTCTTTGCATTGTCAAAAATTGGCGGTATTCTTGTGCCTCTGAACTGGAGGCTTGCTATCCCCGAACTCGAATTCATAATGCAGGATAGTGGCACTGATTTTATTATATTCGAGGATAGCTTTCTTGAAAACGCAGAAAAACTAAGGAAGAAGATACGTATCAGCAACTGCATTTCATGCTCCATCGGTGGGGTGTCTAAAAATAAAGATGGCATTTCGTGGGCAACCGACTACCAATCGTCCGTTGGTGTATATCCTGATACAGAGCCGATAACGCCTGTCTTCTCAGGAGAAGACGACCCACATATTTTGATGTATACCTCAGGTACGACGGGTTTGCCAAAAGGTGTTGTGCTTTCGCATAGGAAGACCTTTTTCAATGTGTTGAATGCAAGTCAATATTTTGACCTTTCAAGAAACGACAGATTGATTGTGGCAAGGCCGCTTTTTCATTCGGGTGGGCTTATAGTTGAGATGGCGCCTGTTATGTATAAAGGCGGAACCGTCATTATAAAAAAACGTTTTAGCCCAGTTGAAATCCTTGAAACAATTCAAAGATTCAATGTAACAATTCTTGAACTACCAGCGACTGTTTACAATTTTATTTTGAACGAATGTGACATAAGCCAGTTTGATTTTAGCTCCATAAAGTGTGCCTTTACCGGAGGCGAAAGGGTGTCAGTATCCCTTTTGAGGTTGCTTAAAGACAAGGGATTACTTGTGTCGCAAATATATGGGCTTACTGAGGCATCTACGCTTTTTTGGCTTCCCATAGAAAGGGCAGAAGAGAAGATGGGCTCAGTTGGAAGTCCTGTTATGCATGGTGATATCAGGATTGTGGATGAGAAGGGAAGGCCTGTTGCGGCTGGCACGGTGGGCGAGGTTGTTGTAAGGGGTCCAATAGTGATGAACGGATACTGGAGGCGTCCTGACCTCACAAGAGAAGTAATCAAGGATGGATGGCTACACACAGGTGATCTCGCAATAATGGATGAAGATGGATTTGTTTACATCGTTGATAGAAAAAAGGATATGTTTATCAGTGGTGGAGAAAATGTTTATCCAGCAGAGATTGAACACATATTACTTTCGCACCCAAAGATACTCGATGCTGCTGTTGTTGGTATACCCAGCGAAAAATGGGGAGAGGTAGGAAAGGCCTTCGTTGTTCTAAGGGAAGGTCAGACCATGCAATCATCTGAAATAACAGGTTATTTGGAGGGTAAACTGGGAAGATACAAAATCCCAAAAATCTTTGAGTTCGTTGATAAACTCCCAAAAACTGCCTCGGGTAAGATAAAGAAACGCCTGCTCAAAGATATACACCAATAAACCCTTTTGCGATAAGCTATCAGGGTATTGTTTGGATAACAAAATAATTTGACAATCTAAAAACTTACTGTTATAAAAATACCAGTGGGGCTGTAGCTCAGATGGGAGAGTACTTGACTGGCAGTCAAGGTGTCGAGGGTTCAATCCCCTTCAGCTCCACCAATAAATTTCAAGTAGTTATAATCAATAAAAGTCGGGTTGAAACAGCTAAAACAGGTTCCGATACCTTTACAACCGACCTCAAACTATTAGTTAAAAGTGTATACATCTCATGCCCTTGCGCGGTAAATACCCCACAAAACACTTGTAACATATGACATATTAGATACAAAATAATCATCCCACTTCACAGGAAGATCATTCGTGACAGATAAATTCACCACAAAAGGTTTTGCCTATTATTTCATCGAATAGAGAAAGCATAGCAATACATTTCTCAACAAGATAGGCCGTATTATTCTATTAACTTTTATTACAGGTCAATAGTCCGGACGGGCCGCTACTGCAAGGGACTGATTCAAACATGCTATTTACGCCTCGTTTGACCACGAAAACTTTTAGAATCCTTCAGGCGGTATGCGGTTTATAATCCGGTGTACATCATCGTCGGTAAGCGCGTACCGGTAAAAATTTTTATAGTAATCTTTTAATTCGTTGTTGAAATCAATATTCTTTGATTTTTCTGGGTGAAGTGTTTTGGCAAGCCACATAGCGAACAGAAAAACCTCACTGCTTCCGTGACCCCAATGAAATACCCCTTCCGGGCTTGCATAAACCCTGTTATTCTTAACCGCCTTGACTATTTGCAGGCGGGGGTCGGCATATATTGCATCGGCAGAGATGAACCCGCTTAATATAATTACATCAGGATCCCATGCAATAATCTGCTCCATTGAGACATCTGCAAAATAATTTTCCAGATTCTTTGAGACTAATGTTCCCCCTGCAATTTCAACAAGCCAGTGACCTAGAGAATATTTGCCCTGTGTGCTGAATATGCTCCTGCCGACAATGTAATAAACCCTTGGCCTTTCGTTTTCAGGAATCCGAGATGTTATATTCAATACCCTTTTGATGCGCTTGTCATAGTGGGCGCAATATCTCTCAGCAATCCTTTCGGCCTTTTTGCCCAGAATCTTCCCATAAAAACGTATATCATCCTTATAGCTTTGTATGAATTGCTCAACGGTTTTCGGCATTATTTTACTTGATGTAGGACAAACCACAGGTATGTTTGCTGCCGACATCTTTTCCATCTGTTGAGGCAAATTCCAATAGAAAACAAGGTCGATCTTTAAGGACAGAATTCTTTCAACATCAGGATCAGTGTATGAAGGCATGATATGCATTGTCTTCAGCGCAGGGTTGAATTTTTGTGACCAGGGAGGCTGTTTAATGGACATAGCGGCCACTTTGTCTGCTGAACCGAGAAGAAAGACCTTTTCATAAGAAGGCCCGAAGAAACAGGCTATTCTCTGTGGATATGCCGGAACAGAAACTGTCCTGCCAATCCTGTCGATAACGGTTCTTGTTTCCTGTGATGCAAAGGCCACGTCAATCGAGGATAAATACGCAAAAAGCAATAAAACGGCTATAAGGCAGTTTTTTACTGTATCCTGTATATGTATTTCTTTCATTGTTCTTCTTTCTCCATGTATATCCAGAAACCTGAATCATTGTTTATTATCTCAAATCGGTCAAATCCGGCTTTTTTCATGACCTCTATGAAATAGGGGATATCATTCATTTGGTATTTATATTTTGGCCTTTTGCTGGTTCTCTTATTAAAAAGACTCATTTTTTGTCCAATCTCTTTATCCAGTTCTGCAGAACCGACACCTCCTCCTACAAATCCCTTTCCACCCGGCTTTAAAATCCTTTTTATCTCACGGAAAGCTGCAGGTTTGTTCTTCCAGAAACGCATAGAACCTCTGCTTACTACAAGTTCGGCCGTGTTGTCCCGCAAGGGTATACGGTGTACATCGCCTGCAATAAGTTTTATCCGATCTGTAAGTTCGGCGGAATCAATATTTTCAATAGCCAGGGGGAAAATATGCGAAGAAAAATCCATAGCGAGAGTCGTAAAGTCTGTTATTTTCGTTAATGCCACGGCAAGATTGGCTGCCCCGCTGCCCACATCGACACACATCCCTTGTTTTACTGCGCAGCGTTCTACGATAAGACCTGCGATAACAGGATATACAGGCGCAAAAACCTCGTTGGCAATACATGCATATTCCTTTGCCCTCTCAGAATCAAACTTTTTATAGCCCTTGGAATTCCAAGTTGTTTCTGTCATTTTCTCTCCTTCAATTTATGTTTCCCAATGGTTTCCGTTCGCTCAACTGTGCCAAGCGCCCTTCTGTTCATTTGTAATGAGCAGGTATGCAAAGAAAGGCGCTCCTATGAGAGAAGTCAATATGCCTACCGGTATCTCTCCACCCGGTAGTATCCTTGCAAGTGTATCCATTACAAGCATGAATATCCCTCCCGAAAGTGCAGAAAAAGGGATGAGGGCATCGTGATCAGAGCCTACGATAATCCTTGCCATATGCGGAACAACAAGGCCTACCCAGCCTATATTTCCGCATACTGAAACCGATGCTGCTACCATAAGCGTAGTTATGAAGATGTATATAAATCTTGCCCTTGGTACGTTAATTCCAAGAGTTGATGCGTCTTCATCTCCTAAGGCCATAGGGTTAAGCCACCACCTGAGTACATAAACACAGATCAATCCCGTTGCAATTAAAACAGAAGAACGGACTGTATCAGCCCAAACAGCACTGTTGAAACTGCCCATTGTCCAGAATACAATTGCAGGCAACTGGTTGTATGGATCTGCCTTGTATTTTAGAAATGAGACGGCTGCCGTGAAAAGCGCAGAGATTATTACGCCTGCAAGCACAAGGCTGGTTACGGAATTACCTCCCCTGCGCCCGATATGATAGGCAAGGAAAACCGCGATGAGTCCCCATAAGAAAGCAGATGGGCCAATCGCCCAGGCGGTATTTCCAGCAAAAAAAATGGCGAGTGTTGCACCGAAGCTTGCACCGGAACCGACCCCGAGGATTCCGGGTGAAACAAGGGGGTTCCGGAAAAGGCCTTGAAAGACTGCGCCGGAAACTGATAGAGCCGCCCCCACCATGGCAGCAATGATCACCCTGGGAAGGCGCACTGAAAAAAGCACCATGAAAGGTGTTGTCAAAGGTTCATCTATGCTTTTACCTGTCAGAACTGATGATATAATCTCAAAGAGGGTGCCTGGGCTGATCGCATAACGACCCATTGTCAGGGCAGCAGCCACAACCCCCATAAAAACAAGAATGGCACATGTTAAGGCAATCATATTGTTTCTCATATCCTTTTTTATCTCTCCGTTGGAACTGCAATGGGTGTCCCTTTCGATGTATTTTCAACAATTACTTTCATCCCGTATACCTGTTCCAGTATATCGGCTTTAAAAACATTGTTTTTATGTCCTTCTTTGTATAGCCTGCCTGATTTCATCATGACCATGTAATCGCAGTATTTTGCCGCCAGATTGGGATCGTGGAGACTGACAACGGTCGCCAGATTATTTTTCTTTGTTATGCTGAGGATAACGTCCATAAGCATGTACTGGTTTTTGAAATCCAAATGGGATGTGGGTTCGTCAAGGAGCAGGATGTTGGTATCCTGAAACAGGGCACGTGCAAGAAGAACAAGCTGTTTTTCTCCGCCGCTTAATTCGTTGAAAAACCTTCCCGCGAGTTCTAAAATTCCTAGACTATCCAGTGCAGATTCGGCTTCACGGTAGTCACGTATTGATGGAAGTCTGAAATGCGCAAGCCTTGCTGCCCTGCCCATAACCACCATCTGTAGTACCGTGAAGGAAAAAACGACTGTAGTTTGCTGGGGAACCACTGCCATAAGTCTTGCTGCATCGCGTCTGCTAAGCCGGCTGACATTCTTTCCCTCCACAATCACAAAGCCTTCATTTGGTGTAAAAACACCATCAATGCATTTGAGGAGGGTGGTTTTACCAGATGCGTTAGGGCCTAAGAGTCCGCAGATAGTGCCACGTTTGACCGAAAATGTAATGTTGTGAAGCACAGATCTTTTTCCGTAGTTAAAACACAGGTTATTAACAGACAGAATCGGTTCTTTCCGGTCAATATTTTCCATACAAAATATATTCTAAACTATTATATTACTAATTACGCCAAATATAGAAAATAAATATAAAATATTATTAAATATAACATATTACAACAATAACAAACCAATATTCTTGACATGGCACGTTTCTTATGTCAAGTATATTTTCCATAGCAGTTATGACTGTCTATTGATGCGTTCATCTTGATACCAAAAGTAAAAATTCCCTTTTCATAAACGAACAAGGTGTTAATTAGGAGACACATCAGACAGCGGCAAAGATGAATGTTAGCCAGGGTTAAATAAAGACGATACTCGAAAAAACACTTGATATGATTAAAGATATGTACAACCCTAGAAGGATTGAACCCGCGTCTACCATATTCCAGATCCAGACACAGATACCATTGATAGGCTCACATGGCTCAGTCTCATCCGATGGAAAAAATATCTACTTTTAAGGAGCAAACATGAAAATAAAAATAACAGCGTGTACCGTTATATTTATCATTTTTTTTATGCCTTTTGCATCAGAAGCTGCGGCCAAAAGAGATTCATTTCGCACCATTACAGACATGACAGGCAGGAAGGTAGAAATACCTGTTTCTTTGTCAAGAGTGGCGCTCTTTGGTGGTCCCACAGGACAGATTGCTTACATACTGGGTGCAAGAAAACAATTATGTGCCGTAACGGTTGCCATAAGGGGATCGGATTTAATCCTTGCCTTTGACCCTTCCATCCGTGAACTGCCTGCGCCGAGAAGCACGAGCGGCCATGTTAATATTGAGGAACTGCTTGCAGCTAACCCGCAGTTAGTAATAGCCGGGACATTCGATGGCACGATTGTGGAGAAAAAAACCAATATTCCAGTTGCTTATACGGAAAGCAACATGGACCACGGCATCGATCTCCTAAAGAGAGAGATAAGATTTTATGCCGATGTATTCCAAAAGCAGTCAAGGGCTGATAAATATATTGATTATCTTGATAAGACCATATCCTTTATCAAATCTCGTACAAAGGATATCCCCAGATCAAAACGTAAGGTCATCTTCAACGGTTATGGCCCGAATCATCTTGTAACGCTGGGTGGAGACACGTTCATGCATGAACGCATTGAAACGGCTGGATGTGTAGATGCGGCGTCTACAATCAATTCTACAGGAATTCAGGAGGGGTTACATTCGGGATTGATAGAGATATCCATGGAAAAGGTGCTTGGATGGAACCCTGATATCCTTGTCATTGATACCGGAGACCCTGATGAAATTTATAAAAATCCCAAATGGAAAAACATCAGGGCTGTTCAGGATAAAAAGGTATATAAACAACCTGTTGGTGTTTTTATATGGGACCGTCCTACAGCAGAGGCTGCTGTGCTCCACCCTTTGTGGCTTGCAAAGACCGTATACCCCGAACGTTTTAAGGACATTAATCTTGTAAAAGAGGTTCAGAGATTCTACAAGGAAATAATGGGTTTTAATCTTTCCCGTGAAATGGCTGAGGCGGTTATTGCGGGAAGACTCGGCATAAGATTTGTGGGTAACTCAGGGAAAAAATAGGCGGTACAAAATGCAGCCAGATAAAAAAACAGGTTTACATTTTAATACATTCAAGCTACAGGTGTTTCTTGTGCTGCTGCTTGCGTGTGTTTCTGTGGCTGCGCTTATGACCGGACAATTGAGGATTCACCCGTATGAGGTTGTGAAAATTATTTTGTCGGGTATTTTCCATATTGAAAAGACATGGAGTCCGACGCTTGAATCGGTCCTCTTCGATGTTCGCCTCCCCAGGCTTATTGCTGGTATTCTTGTAGGCGCAGGACTGTCTGTATCGGGTGCATCCTTCCAGGGGCTTTTCCGGAACCCTCTTGTGTCGCCGCATATTTTGGGTGTATCCGCAGGGGCAGGTCTGGGCGCTGCCTTGGCGATACTTTTTTTTAGCAAGATATATATTGTGCAGCTTTTTTCATTCCTTTTCGGACTTCTTGCGGTGCTTATGACTTATAGCTTAAGCAGGGTTTATCGCACAACCCCTGTTTTAATGCTTGTTCTATCTGGTATGATAGTGGGTGCACTCTTTTCTGCGGGAACATCGCTTTTAAAATACATTGCAGATCCTGTAAACCAGATGCCGTCTATAGTTTTCTGGATGCTCGGTTCGCTCAATAATGCATCAAATAAGGATTTGATTATTGCGGGACCCGTCATGCTGGGCGGTATTGTTGTGCTGCTTCTTATCCGATGGCGTATTAACCTGCTTGCCATGGGAGAGGAGGAGGCGCGTTCGCTTGGTATCGAGACGGGTCGTATAAGGGCTGTTATTATTTTTTGTGCCACAGTGATTTCCGCTTCAGCCGTTTCTATCTCAGGCATTATCGGTTGGATAGGGCTTGTTATACCTCATATCGGAAGGATACTTGTAGGCCCGGACAATAAAAAGCTTCTTCCAGTAGTTACACTTATCGGAGCCATTTATCTTGTGATTGTAGATACTATTGCACGCACCGCAATAGAATCTGAGATACCAATAGGTGTGCTAACGGCTATTGCAGGTGCCCCGATCTTTGCCTATCTGCTTCGTAAAAACAGGTCAGGATGGTAGATGATGGATGCCTTGCTTGAGGTGAAAGATCTTTCATTTTCTTATAACGGCAATTCAAAATATGCCGTATTCAGAGATATAAATTTTTCCGTCAATCCAGGGGATATCTTTTGCCTTTTGGGTCCGAACGGAACGGGAAAATCGACCCTTTTAAAATGTATAAGCGGTTTGCTCACCCCCTGTAAGGGCAGTATATTTATACACAATAGGGACATTTCCCGACTTCGGGCATCACAAGTTGCCCGTGAAATGGGTTATGTACCGCAAAGCCAGGTATCGGCATTTCCTTTCCTTGTTGAGGATATTGTTGTTATGGGGCGCGCCCCTCACCTTAACGTATTTTCAGCACCCAAAACAGAAGACATAAGGATTGCATATGACTCAATGGAAACAGTGGGCATTGCCTCTCTCGCCAAAAGGGCATGCACTACGTTAAGTGGCGGGGAATGGCAGCTTGCCTTGATAGCCCGCGCCCTTGCACAGAAGCCTCGCATTATGATTCTGGATGAACCTACGTCACATCTTGACATGGGTAATCAGATGAAGATACTCGGGGTTGTTCAGGAGTTGGCAGAAAAAGGAATGGCCGTTGTTATGGCCTCACATTTTCCTGACCACGCCTTTTTGCTTGCAAGTCGGACAGCCATTCTCAATCAAGGCTCCATTGTGCGACAGGGAACACCGGAAGAGGTGATTACGGATGAATGTATGTGTAAAACATACGGTATTGATGTAAAGGTTATCTATGTTGGAGAGGGGGTAGAGCGTAGGGCATGTTTCCCCTTTCACCGTGTCAAATCACAATCCGTAAATAAGCTGAATTTGCAGAATCAGAATATCACCGGCATGACCGGTATATAAGGAGATTAAATAATGAATTATAACCGACTTATCCGGATATACGGTTTCAACTGTATTGTGATTGTTTTTGTTCTGTTGCTTTCATATCCCTTCCTTGCTGCCGCACAGGAAAACAGGCAGAAAATATGGCTTGAAGAACTCAACAGGATTGAAAAACAGGTCAACGCATTTAAGCCTAATCCTGCTTATCCTGATGATCCTTTTATCCTTGTGACCCTTAAGGAGGCTATTGCGGGAAGCAGAGAAGAAAACGGAGGCATAGGCGCATGTCTGGTAAGGGAGGATACGGGTGAAATCGTAGAGACAGGTCACAACAGGCAGTTTGAGCCCTACCACCGCAGCGACCTTCATGCAGAGATGGATCTTCTTAACCGTTATGAGGAAAAGGTCAGGACCAGAAGGTTGGGTGGAAGAGGAAATCCTTCAACTGTTGAAGCTAGAGGTTTTGCCGGCATTGTCCTTTATTCCTCCGTAGAACCCTGTCCAATGTGTCTCACCAGAATTATAAATGCTGGTATCAAAAAGGTGTTATATGCGGCATCGGATGAAACCGGTGGTATGGCGCAGAGAATTTCCAGTCTGCCGCCTTTCTGGAGCAATAAGGCTAAAGGCAATATATATCGGGCGGCTGAATGCTCACCTGAACTTGTAGCTATTGCAAAGAGGCTTTTTCATCCAATGGGTAAATTAAAAAATAAATAATATAGTATATATAAAGTAATATTTAGTAATTATAATATTGGATTAGTAAGATATTAAGATATTTACTCTCTTTTTATCTTGATTTATCTGTATATTCTGTATAAAAATACTGTTGGAAAATAACCGATAATACTACCCCGGTTATCTGAAAATATTTCTTGGAGGATGTAATGAAATGTATATTGTCGCTATTGCTGGTTTTACTGTTTCTTGTGTCGGGTGTGATATCCGTTTCTGCGGCAGAAGTCAAGGAAACAGGACAGAAGGCAGCGCAAAAGCCTGAACCTGCCAAAGTCCCTCAAAAGGATTACCAACCTTTTAGTCTCGGCGAACTTTATGTTACAGGGGATAAGCTTCCGGTGGCACAGGAGGTGACACAAATAACAGAGATTACCGCCGAGGATATTACGGCAACAAACAGCAAGACTGTTTCTGAGGCTCTATCTCATGTAGCTGGTGTTTTGGTGACAACAGGCCGCAAGGATGTCCCGAAATTAAGCATACACGGAATTAACCAGGATAAAATCCTTGTGCTGATTGATGGCGTTCCGTACTATGAAACAAACTATGGCAGTCTGGATCTGAACAGTATACCTACGGACAACATTGCAAGGATTGAGGTTCAAAAGGGTGTTTCGTCGGTTCTATATGGACCTAATGGTCTTGCCGGTATTATCAACATTATTACAAAAAAGGCAACCGAGCGCCCTGCAATAGGTGCCCTGCTTGAGGCAGGAGATTATGAATCCAGACGTTTTACGTTCTGGCACGGCATGAAGGTTAAGAAGATGAATTACTGGATCAGCTATGACCATCAGGAAAGAAGCGGCTGGCTGATGTCGAGGGATTATGAACCTCGTTCGACAAGGGTTAATTACAGAAACCCTGCTTCAAATCCGTCATATGTTCTTGAGGGTGGGGGCAAGAGAAACAATTCATACACAACGATGGACGGAATATGGGCAAAGTTTGGCATTGAGCCCACAACCGGTTCAGAATACTTCATAAATTTTCACTATATTGAGAAAACTCGAGGAGGGCCTGCATCGATCATGGATGATCAAAACAGGATAAACCTTAGGCGCCCTGCCTTCTCACAATTTTGGCAGTTTCCCAAATTCGACAACTGGGGGATCGATTTAAGTGGACAACAGCAATTCGGCAGCAGGGTAACCGTAAAAGGGAAGCTTTTTTATCATAACCATGTCGACGAACTCGAATCCTACAGAGACCCCGGCTACAGCGTCTATCTGTCTACAAGCCGTTACAAGGATGACATGTTCGGAGGTTCCTTATCCTCCGATATCAAACTGGCGGAGATAGATACACTGAAACTTGCCTTACATTACAGAAGGGATAAACACGAAGAGAGGAATGACACATATCTGCCCTTTCAGGAGGCTGCTTCATATACAGGTTCTTTCGGTGTTGAAAATGAACTGAAACCCACGAAAAATCTTTCCATTGTTGGCGGTCTTAGTTATGACTGGTTTGATGTAACAAAATCCACACAGAATGAAACAAACAACGCTGGAGATCTGACAGGGGTCAAGGGTCTTAAAAAACCTGATGACAACATGCTTAGTCCCATGCTTGGTGCAACATACACGTTCAGTGACGGGACAAAGGTGTTTGCCTCCTGGGCCAGGAAGGTGCGTTTTCCAACATTGTCCACCCTGTACTCGAGCACATCTGGAAATCCCGATTTAAGACCTGAAAAGAGCATGAACTATGTGCTTGGTGCCTCAAGAAATATTACACAATATGCCAGAGGGGAGGCATCGTTTTTTGTACACGACGTCAAGGATTTTATTTCACGTGATGGTTCAAGTACCACCGCTTTGTATATCAACTATGGCAAAATATTCATGTACGGTGTAGAGTTCTCTACAGAGGTGTTCCCTTGCAAGGATCTGACCATAAAGGCCTCTTACACTTATAATAACGCAACAGACAAGAGCCCCGGTTCCCTTACGGACAGGGTAACGTTTGTTCCTACCCACAAGGCGGATTTTTCAGTTAAATACCTTATTCCGTGGATAACAACGAAAATAGATCTGATTGGTACATATGTAGGTTATTTATGGGGACAGTTGCCCACCCCTTCCAACCCTACTACTTCAGCGGATGGAACAAGCGGCTATTTTACAGCGGATATAAGGTTGTCAAAAAACATATACAAAAACCTTGAAGCATATTTTGTCGTCAAAAACATTTTCGATAAGAATTATGAGCAAGAGCTTGGTTTTCCTGCACCCGGTAGGAACATGTTTATCGGGATGAAGGCAAGCTATTAGAACGGTGATAAGAAAATTCGGGATATAAATATGTCTATACAAAAGAAGAGGCCGCACGAGGGCCTCTTCTTTTCTTTGCACTTGCGCTGTACTTTTTAGCAATACATTCTGCAGATAAGCGTATTATGAATTTGAGGGAGGTGTCCGTAAACGGCAGTGTTTTATACAAGTGATGTGCAAAGGGCAGATGCTAATATTCATTAAGCCTCGCATCATTATAAAATATGCTGGGAACTACAGTATTATGAATATCAATGCAATTCACTGTAATGATGCATGGAAGAAGGTAATGACCTGGCACAATATCCAGGTGAGGAGCAAAAACTTTCTGGAATAAAGGGTGTTTAAGTTTACTGAAATTTCTACCAAAACCGGATTATGCCAAAACATTCCTGAAAAATTTTGATTCCTGAAAAAGTTGGATTGTTTTTGATATGACCAGCGGATCAGAGAATCTTGCAGCGCCTCTTACGGGATATGTTGGATCCGTCACTACAGTGGATTTTTAAGATGCGATGCTGAAATATGCAGAAATGAAAGGATTGCCGTGTGGACTGTAATATGATGGGACAAGGCAGTAAATATAAAATAAAGCGGGGATTCCTTTTTGAGGGTCTAAGCCGTAACGATTATGTCTTTTAAAAGAAAACTAAATCTTTTTGATGCCATGATGCTTGTTATCGGCAATGTGGTGGGTGCCGGTATTTTTACAACGGCAGGCTTTCTTGCTGAGGAATTTAATAACCCCTGGCTTTTTGTTGGAATATGGGTAATAGGAGGTTTTCTCACGTTATGCGGCGCTTTAACATATGCGGAAATGGCAGGCATGTTTCCTGCATCCGGCGGGGATTACCTTTACCTGAAGGAGGCCTATGGTCATTATGCAGGTTTTCTGCTGAACTGGGTGTGTTTCTGGATAATAAACCCAGGGTCTGTTGCCGTCCTATCTATAGCGCTTGCAAAATATTTTGAAGGACTTATTGGGTATTCAGGTATTTTATCTGAAAAAATAACCGCTTTGGTTGTTGTCTTATTCTTCTTTATAATTAATCTGAGGGGAGTCCGTTTAAGTGGAATAACACAAAATCTTTGGACAGCGGGGAGCCTTATCATACTCCTGTTTCTCATAACAGGCGGTTTGGTATCAGGAAGGGGCGATTGGGGTCATTTTGCAGGAAATGAAACAGGTAATTTCTCAATAACCAGACTTTTCGGACCAGCTATGATAGCCGTTATCTTTTCATATAGTGGCTGGTTTGTATCGGCATACATTGGAGACGAAATAAAAAAGCCGGAACGTAACCTTCCCCTTTCCATAGTATACGGCACCATTATTGTTACAGTCCTCTATGTGGCTGTTAATATGGTGTATTTATATGCAATTCCCCTTGAAGGAATCAAAGGGGTTGTAAATATCGGAGAGGTGGTGGGACGGAAACTTTTGAATCCCGGTATCGTGAATGTGGTTTCAGTTGCAATAATATTGTCTATAGCGGCGAGCATAAACGCAACCGTTCTTGCCGGCGCGCGCCTTTCATATGCAATTGCGAAGGATGGATTTTTCTGGCTGTATCTAAAAAGACTTCATGTGCGTCATGGTACACCTCACACAGCGCTGATTGTCCAAGCTATGCTTTCATGTTTTTATATAGTTACGGGTACTTTCGATAATTTGCTCAGTGCCGTTGTTTTTGTTATGCTTGTTTCATCCATTGCCTCTGCTGTGGCACATCTGATTCTGCGAAGAAAAAAACCGTTTCTTGAACGACCATACAGGACATGGGGATATCCGTTCACCCCAATAATTTTTATAATCAGTTATTCGTATATTGCGATGCAGATTTTTATCTCGAATCCTTTAAGATACGCAATGGGAACCATAATTGTTTTGACCGGTATACCCTTTTATGTTTATTTAAGGTCCAGAGCAAGGGAAGGCACGGCGGATGTGAACGCTATTGCAACACCTTCTCAAGGAACAGATCGTTAAAGGTTACATGAATGTATGTGTTTAAAACCAGTAAATATATAAAAGGAACGGATATATTTTGGCAGAATGTGCGATTTGCATGTTTGTTCAAATGCATACAGCAAAAAGGATTTTTATAATGCATGATTGTGACAGACACAATCAGGATAGATCATATTTGTGCTGGATCAACAAGGATACGATCGGAAAGATGAAAAGGTCTATCGGCGTATGAAACAAAAATGGTCTATTCCAATACTATCGCTTATCCTTATGGTGACAGCATCTTTTTCACTGATGCTGGGTAAGTACCCGCTTGCACCAAGCGATATCACAGAATTCTTTACTCATAAAATATTCGGTATCGGGGTTATGGACCTGCAAAGATACAGCCTTCTTGAAAGTCTGCTTATGGACATAAGGCTTCCCCGCATAGTTGCAGCCGTTCTTATCGGGGCTTCACTTTCAGTATCGGGGGCGGCCTTTCAGGCAATGTTTATAAATCCTCTTGTTTCTCCGGGGCTTTTGGGCGTGCTTTCCGGGGCTTCATTCGGCGCAGCCCTTTCCATGGTTTTTTCAAAAAACTGGGTTATGGTGCAGGTATGTACATTTGTTTTCGGATTCATTGCTGTTCTCATTGCTGTGGGTATTGCAAGAATCTATAAGGGTAATACAATACTTCTTCTCGTTCTGGGTGGTGTTATAAGCAGTGCCTTTTTCACATCCTTGCTGTCGATTGTCAAATATATTGCCGATCCATATAACCAGTTGCCTGCGATTGTTCAGTGGCTGATGGGCGGTTTGTCCATGGTAGACAGAAAAATATTACTGATTGCGGGTATTCCCCAAATAGTCAGTATTGCTCTGGTTATACTTTTTTCAGGTTATCTCAACGTGCTGAGCATGGGAGACGAACAGGCCAAGACCCTTGGCATACAGGTGCAACGTATCCGTATGTTTCTTGTGTTTCTTGCAACTGTTATGAGTTCCCTGACCGTTGTAACAGCAGGGATGATCGGTTGGGTTGGTCTTATTATCCCCCATATTGCCAGGATGCTTGTAGGCCCTGATAACAAGATGCTTATCCCTGTAAGTGCACTTATAGGGGCTATTTATCTTGTGGTTGTAGATGATGCTTCACGCATACTCTTCAATGTTGAAATTCCTATAGGTATTACAACCTCTTTAATAGGAATACCCTTTTTTACAGTTATGTTGAAAAAAGCAAAGAGAGGCTGGGGCTAATGCCGCATATATCGATTAAAAACATCTACTTTAGTTATGAAAATAAAAAAAAGACTGTTCTTAACGGTATAAATCTTGATATTGCAAGGGGTGAAATCGTTACATTGCTGGGTCCCAACGGCTGCGGTAAAAGCACTCTTATAAAGCTCATGCTGGGTCTTTTACGCCCTGAAAAGGGGGATGTCTGTATTGACGGTATTGACATATCATGCCTTGACTCAAAGACTATCTCTCGTACTATTGCATATGTACCTCAAATTCACAGAAGTTATTTTCCTTATTCTGTTCTTGATATTGTTTTGATGGGCAGGATACCGTATAAGACATTCTTTTACCGGTATACGAAAGAAGATATGAGCATCGCAAATGATGCAATGGAGAGGCTCTCCATAGTACATCTTGCAGAGAGGCCTTACACGGAACTCTCGGGAGGAGAAAGACAGTTGACTATCGTTGCGAGGGCGATAACCCAGGGGGCAAAGACTTTAATAATGGATGAGCCGGCAACGGGCCTTGATTACGGGAACCAGTTACGTCTTCTTGAAGAAATGATAAGGCTTTCCCAGGAAGGGTATACATTCATAAAATCCACCCACTCCCCGGAACATGCCCTATGGATTGCCGACAGGGCTGTTATGATAAAAAACGGAACCATTATGGCAGACGGAAGATGCGATCTTATCATTAACAGCGAGAACATGTTTGAGCTTTATAATGCAAAGGTAAAAGTAATGTGGGTAAATGATGCATTCCAGATTTGTGTGCCGCGGGTTGTAAGTAATTTTTCACAGGCCGATGAAATCATTGACCGGAAAAAGGCATTTGTTATGAAAGGCGACTCCAGAGATTCATACAATAACATTGTTGTTTCAAACCCTGTTGTTGAACCCCCTTACGGAAAGGATAAGATAAAATTATGATTATGCTGCATATAGTGAAACATAAAGCAGAATCAAGACATATTAAGTATTTTTTGGTGATTTTTTTTGCATTTGCAGTCATGGCAATCTCAACACAATTACAGGGTAGGGAGACCACGGATATTTTCGGAAAAAAGGTTCTGGTGCCGGATAATCCTCGGAAAGTTTATGGTGCAACAATTCCTGCAACATACATGCTTTATGCCGTCGATCCTTTGATGCTTGCAGGCCTTAATGTTCCGATCCGTGAACGAGAAAATAAATACATACAGAAAAGAATGCAGGAATTACCTGTTCTTGGGGGATGGTTCGGGCAGGGTGGGTTGCCGAACCTTGAAATGATCCTCAAGGTCAACCCTGAAATAATTGTTATATCCGTACATAACCCTTTAATGAATGATAAGATTAAACGGGCTTTCAAGACAATGCCCATACCTGTTTTGAAGATAGATATTGACAGTCTTTCGGATTATCCTGAGGCGTTTGTCAGTCTTGGACGTGTTCTGAATCGTGATGCACGCGCACAAGCGCTTGCCGGATATGCTCACACAACGCTGTCAGAGATGATTACCCTCTCCGAATCCATACCTGCTGAAAAAAAGGTATCGGTTTATTATGCTGAGGGCTTGGATGGTCTAAGCACCGAATGCAATTTGTCGGAGCATGCAGAACTAATCAACCTTGCAGGAGGGCGAAATGTGCATGAATGTCGGTCAAGAGATGCATATGGTATGGAAAAGATATCTTTTGAAAAGCTTATGCTTTATGATCCCGATGTAATACTTGTAATGGAAAATCTTTTCTATGATAGGGTTTTTTCAGATCCTCTGTGGCGTCGACTCAGGGCAGTAAGAAACAAAAAGGTCTATCTTATTCCCGGGCAACCCTTTAACTGGTTTGACCGTCCCCCGTCATTCATGCGGTTGTTGGGGGTAAAGTGGCTGGCCAACCTGTTGTACCCGAAACATTACAGCATAAACATGGTGAAAGAGACTAAAATGTTTTTCAAACTTTTTCTTGGGGTTGAATTAAAACAACAAGAGGCAAGGAATATTTTACAGCAGCCTTAAGGATAGGCCAGGTTAATAGATTAATGGAATATTATAATACCAAATCAAGCCGGAAAGAGGAGGAGATGGCATATCATATGAATAAGGAGAGATTATTGATTCCAATGCTGCTTTTTTTAATTTTGTTTTTTTTGAATTCAGTAGCTCGGGCAGAAAACTCTTTATTGCAGGGGGCAGCAAACAGCGGTAGTAACAAAACATCGTTGGCAAAGGCGGATCTGAGACATCATAAGCTGGAGGTTGCAAAGAGATTGCCGGTAACAGAAAGAAGGGACAACAAGGATGAATCCAAAGAAGCATTCAGTATAACTGGCTTGGTTCAGAATCCGATATGGATTACAAAGAAAAATCTATCCCAATTAAGGCATGCAACGGTTTCTAAACCCATAAAGGGTAAAACAGACAAATCGGTTCAGTATACAGGCGTTCCAGTCCTGACATTGCTTGAGATAGTTAAAATACAAAAAAATAAAAATGACAAACTTGCTGAGGAAAATAAAAAACAAGGGAACTATGAGAACGCTGAAAAAATGGCGAACACAAAAGTTAATTCGGATATTGTTGTTTCAGTCAAAAGTAAAGACGGGAGACAGATTGTGTTTTTGCTGGATTACTTATTACAAAGTCCTGAAAATGAGATTATGCTTGTTGATGATAAAAACAGAGAGTTGCCTGAATTGGTAATTAAAAACGGTAACAGCAACATCTTTCCGTTAAAGGACATAATCTCCGTCGATATCATGCAATTTTCAGTGAAATATGATGAATTGGAAGATAATAAACTTCATTATATAATCTATGGAGGAGGCAATGCCGGAATTTATTTGCCGGACATACTCGAAAAATGTAAGACTGTTGATACACCCTTAAAAACATTACATACAGGAACATCAAAGAATAAACACAAGAAATACAGCTTGTATGAGATATTGAGTAAAATGCCCGAAAAAGTGGAATATACGGATATTTTTACAGTTATCTCGGATAACGGGGATTTAGCTTCATTTTCATTTACTGAGCTTGAACCCCCAAATCCCCCCGTTGTTATCATACAAAACAAAAACAACACCCAATATAGCTATGATCTTGTTGCAGCAGACAATAATGGTAGGGTTAGGTGGATAAAGAATGTCAGGCAGATAAAACGGATTAATCTGAAACAAAAACCCATGATTTATGTTATTGGAATGGGTTGCGGAGATATAAGTCTGCTGACAAATGAGGCCATTAGTTATATGGGCAGGGCAGATGTTTTTGTATGCATGGAAAAATACAAAAGAAGCTTTGCAGGATATATGTCGGGCAAGCCGGTACTCTTTGATCCTTTTTTTCAACTTGCAACATTTTACAGAAAACATCACCCAAAGATATCCGAGGAGGAGGCTGAAAGAAAATCCAAAGAAATCTATGAGAATAATATGCAAATGATCAGGGATGCACTAAAATCGGGTAAAACGGTAGCACTTCTTGAACCTGGTGACCCTACTATTTATGGTGGGTGGCGAAACTGGCTTTCCCCGAATTTTCCGAGCGATAAGATCAAGATTATCCCGGGCATAAGCTCCTTAAGTGCTGCAAATGCAGCTTTGGGTGAATATGATATTACGGAGACCTCAATTGTTGTTACCGAACCTGAAACCCTGAAACATAATGAATCTTTGATAAAATCTGCAGCCGAGACAGAATCAACGATAGTTATTTTTATGGGTATATCCAGAATGGATGTTCTTGTCCCAATTTTTAAAAAATATTATGCCAAAAACACCCCCGTTCATCTCGTATTTTATGCAGGTATAACAGGTAATGAAATGATAATAAAAACCGATCTTGAAAAAGTGATTGAAGATACCAGAGCCAACAAAGAGAATTTTCTCGGTCTGATATATATTGGCAGTAAATTGCGTTAACAGCTAAAGGAGGTTTGCCTGATGAAAAAAGATATGGACAAATTTTTTATAACACCCATATTGAAACGGTCCATGCAAAAAGGTCTCTTTGCAATATTTTTCTTAATTCTCCTCATACTGTGTAACGGTTGTGCTCATAACCAGGAAATTAGTGGCTATTCCGCTCCATGGAAGTTTGCAGTTGTTGCAGATACCCAGGGGGGCAACCGGAAACAAGAGATCAAATCCAGTATAAATGAGACTGTTTTAAAGGAAATAGTGCATGATATCACGGCTGAACGCCCTGATTTTGTACTGATTGCAGGTGACCTTGTCAGCGGCTGGATTCAAAGCGGCAGTAAAGACTTTAAAGCCCAGTATGCCGCATGGAAGACTGCCATGAAACCTGTTTACAATGCAGGTATTCGTGTTTTTCCCGTACGCGGTAATCATGATGTCGGTCCCGAGCGGGTAGTGTTGCCGCCATTGCCGGCCCATCTTGAACCGTTGCCAGGTGCTGATGCATTGCTTGAGCAGGCATACAGGGAGGCAATTGCCGAATTTTACATACCGGACAATGGTCCTGATGGGGAAAAGGGTCTTACCTTTAGTTTTATGCATAAAAATGTTTTTGTCGTTGGACTTGATGTCTGCGGAAATCCTCAGCACAAGGTAAACCTCAAATGGCTTGATAATGAATTTGCTATGCTCGATAAAACACGAAAAAAGTTGTCAGATAATTCTAAGGCCGGATCTGCCGAAATATCCAGCGTGAGACAGGATGATAAAAGGCTGCATGTATTTGTCTATGCTCATGAGCCTGCCTTTCAGGTCAGACATCGTGACTGCCTTGCTGTCTATAAAGAAGACCGCGATGCCTTTTGGGATTTAATGGGCAAGGCAAAAACCAGGGTATATTTTTGCGGTCATGATCACCTGTATAACAGGGCGGTTGTTGCCGATTCGGCAGGGAACGAGATACGCCAGATTGTTGTTGGTACCGGAGGAGGCCGCCTTGTACAATGGTCGGGGGTATATGAAGAGGCAAAAAGGGTTAAAGGGGAGCATTCCGTCTCGGGATACCACGGATATGTCCTTGTCACTATAGAAGGAAATAAGGCAACGTTGATATGGAAGGCCATGATTCCTCAGGAAGACGGGGGGATCAGATGGCAGGAACTTGATTCATTTTCCTATATATTGCAGTGATTAAAGCAGCATAAAATCAAGGTGAGGAGATTTAAAGCATAATGAAAAGGTTAACGATTTGTTGTCTGGCAATATTTGCCATTTCCATTCAGGTAGTTGCACTGGTTTCGCCTGTGCATGCGTTAAGTATTGGCGGGACTGTACGGCAACCCCTTAATCTGACGGTTGAAGATCTTTTAAACACAGGACAGGTTGAAGCAAGACTGAGCGATGTTACGAAAGAAGGCAAATTCAGGGGTGTCTTTACATACAGAGGCGTTCCACTCCGGAATCTTCTGCAAATGGCGGATGTTCGCAAGGAGGTGGAAGGTTATTCGAAACCCATTGACCTTGCTATTGTTGTTAGTAATAAAGATGGTAGAAAAGCGATACTTTCATGGGGGGAGATATTTTATGGAAAGCCTTCCGATATAATTATTGCATTATCAGCTTCACCAATAATGCCAGGATCACCTAAAAGCTGTTCACAGTGTCATGAATCGTCGTTTTACAAGCCCGCAATGGAACAGCTCGATCGAAAGATCGTATTTCCCAGACTCGTTATTGCCGATGATCTGTATTCCGACCGCTGTCTTGAGGATGTCGTCCACGTAGAGGTAATCGATTTGAAAGGCAAATCAAAATGGAAACCTGACGATAAGGCATTATCGCCTTTTTTTACGGTAAAGGACAGTTCAGGCAGAACGATGGATATAACCGATTTACAGGGATTCGGCAGGGTAAGTTTTTCTCTTAAACAGGTTGGATCAGGCAGAGGCTATCATGGACTAAAAACGTTCGAAGGCATACCTCTTAGGGAGGTTCTCAGAAAAGCCGGTGCCGGAGATGATCCAGATGCAGTGTTTATGTTTACTTCTGCTGATGGTTACCGGTCATTGCTGTCTTTTGGTGAGGTTTTCCTTGGGGTAAAAAGTGACAGGATTATTATTGCTGAGAAAGGTAAAAACCCCTCTGCTGGCAAGGGCAAGGGATTCTCGCTTGTTGTTCCCGACGATTTTTTAGCTGACAGAATGGTGCAGACCATTAAAACCATAGAGATTATTAGTCTCAAGCCGGGTCCCAAGCTCTTCATTATAGGGGTGGGGTGCGGAGATACGAGTCTTATTACCCTGGAAGCAATTTCATATATGGGTAAAGCAGGAGCATTTGTAGGGGGTAAAAGTTTCACCGAACGATTTTCCAAGTATATGGGCGACAAACCCATTCTTTTCGATCCTTTTACAAGTTGGGAACCTGTTTACAAGAAGGCCCATCCAGATTTGTCCGATGAGGAAGTTAAAAAGAGAACCACTGAACTGCGCAATGCCGAAATTAAAAGTATATGGGATATGCTAAAGGCAGGGAAAAATGTGGCGCTTCTTGAGCCAGGCGATCCAACAATATACGGAGGATGGGAGAAATGGCTACTGCCGGAATTTGCCGGACACATTGAGGTAGTGACGGGCATCAATTCTTTCAGTGCTGCCAACGCAATGATTGGGAAAAATGTCGCATCCAACAAAAAATCGATTGTGCTTACAACGCCGTGGGCGTTGAAGGAAAATGAAGGAACGCTTAAAAACTCGGTAGCAACGGGCGACACGATTGCAATTTTTATGGGACTTAAAGAGATGGAGATGCTTGAACCGCTGCTCAGGAAATATTATCCTGCGACAACCATAGCAACTATTGTTTACAAGGCAGGCATATCCCACGAGAAGCGTTTCATAAAGACCAGATTGGTAGACCTCCTGTCGACAATCACAAAAGAGGGGAAAGAGTTTTTGGGGCTTATATATATCGGGGGAGAATGATACTGTGGCTTGGGTATAATAAATATGCAGTACAATGGCAAGGAGATAGATGTATCTGCATGAAATATAACAATAATAATGGAGCACAAAGAAACAACATCAGATCATATATTTGGAGAGAATCATGGAAATGAATGTTATGGAATTTGACAGGGTGGCAAGGGAGATTTTTGCCCCCGTATATCCTGTTCTTGCGGAACAGATTAAAAAAGAAACGGGCATAACCAGGGGGGTTTGTCTTGATGCGGGTGCGGGCGGGGGTTATCTGGCTATTGCCCTTGCAGGGATTACCTCGCTCGACATTATCTTGCTCGATCAGTTGGAGGAGGTGCTGGCCATTGCGGATCAGAATATAGCCAAGGCAGGTCTTAAAAAAAGACTTCGAACCATGCATGCGGATATACATGAAATACCCCTTGACGATTGTTCCGTGGATGTTGTGGTAAGCAGGGGTTCAGTCTTTTTCTGGGAAGATAGCGTTAAGGCATTCCGTGAAATACACAGGATACTTGTGCCAGGGGGGTTGACTTTTATAGGCGGAGGATTCGGTTCAGTTGAAATTAAAAAAGATATTGACAGAAAGATGCTGGAAATTGATAAGGAATGGCTTGATTTTACAAAGAAAAGACTGAATACCGATGCTATGAATAAATTTCATACAGCCCTGATTGAGGCCGGGGTTCCATATGAAATAAGACAGATTGAGGCCGGATTCGGGATTATAATAAAAAAGGAAGCCTTATGAAGTGCAATATATGCGAAAACAATTGTTACATCCATGAAGGGTCTGCTGGCAAATGCGGAATGTATTTGAATCTGGGGGGCGGGATTTTTGAAAGAAATCCTGATGGATATCTTATCATCAGTCCGATCACGATTGAAACAATGCCCATGCTCCATTATATGCCGCGTGGGAAATTTTTACAGATATCTACGGTAGGTTGTAATTTTGACTGTCCAGGCTGTATTTCTACGGTGATCGTCAAAGAGATGGGTAGGGGCCCGACATGGCTGCAGCGAAAAAAACCAGACGAAATCGTCCAAAAGGCAATGAATGAAGGATGTCTGGGAATTTGTTTTTTGATGAATGATCCTCTTGCATCCTGGCCGACTTTTATCAGTGTTGCAAACAAGGCAAAGGAAAAAGGTTTGTTCGTCGGATGTTCCTCCAATGCCTTTTTTACAGAGGATTCTCTGCGGCAGGCAATCTCCTGCCTTGATTTTATAAACGTAGGTTTAAAGGGTTTTTCAGAAGAATCATATCAGCGCTGCGGTGCGGCATCGTCAAAACCTGTGTGGAGGAATATCGAAAGGCTTTTCCGGGCAGGGGTGCATGTTGAAATCTCCTGCACATACCGTAAGGACGGAAAAGAAGAGCTTTTCGACATTGCCCATAGTATTGCCGCTATATCTGAGGATATCCCACTTCAGATAATGCGTTTTATTCCCATGGAAGATGCTGATCCTGCGTTGGAGGTTTCGATTAAAGAGGCAGAAGAAACCAGCCTGATGCTCAGGGAGTATCTGCATTATGTCTATTTGTTCAATTCCCCCGGTACCGACCATTTGACTACATATTGTATTAACTGTGGGGAGTCGGTCCTTAAACGCGATTTCTACGGACCAATGGGTGCCAGGTTAAAATCGTCCAAAACGGCTGTAAATGGTGGGGTCAAGTGCGGTGCCTGTGGAAAGACTTTGCCTGTAGAAAGTGGGAATAAAATAATCCCCACTGACTTTTACAGGGAGGCAGACTTCCAGGGAGGTTATCCTTTTACAAGGGCGCTTGAAATCCTTGAATCGATTGTCATAGCTATGGGCATTAACAGGCAGGATATAATAGTGCATGTTTGGAATGAATATGCGGACAGGAAGGTGCTTCACAAACTGCACCAGGATGTACAGAATCCCGATGCCTTCATCGATTTGGTGCGCTCAATTGGGAGAAGTACAGGTTGCTTGGAAAAAGCCTCCAGGCTTGCAGGCTATCTTGAATCAAAGTTGAACTTTATCAGAGACAAGACCGCTCTATTGGAAAATAAACAACGTGTCTATTATGCAATGGGTAAACCGCTTTTTTGCATAAAGGGTGAACGCATGGAAAACCGGCTTGTAGAAATCGCAGGCGGGATAAGTATGAATAAGCGGTTGGAGATAGCAGGAAGACCAGGGGAGACTATTTCTGTAGACCAATTGAATGAACTCAACCCAGAGGTAATGTTTATCTCTGCGTTCATCTCTTCAACTGTTGAGGATTTTTATGAGGATTGCATCAATCTGGGCATATCCGTTGAAGCGGTAAAAAATAAAAGGATTTATGCACATTCGGCGCCGGGATGGGATTTTGGCAGTCCAAGATGGATATTGGGCCTTATGAACATTGCAGTTTTGCTCCACCCTGAACATTTTGATTTTGATTTGCAATCCAGTGCAGACGAGTTTTATGAAACATTCTACAATATTCCTTTTACTCCAGATGATATTAACCGTTCTTTCAGTAAACCATCCAGTAAATTAAGGCTTTTGATGGACAAGCAATGAATCTAGCCGGTAAAATGCAGAAAAATCATAAAATAAACAAAAAAACACAACATATGGAAAAAAACAAAACATGTGAACATCTCATGTGCAGAAAAAGGAGTTTATCCTGAAAAAAGGTATTTTTTATGCATTTTTATTTTTTTGTGCAACATTTTTTGTAATGCTTCTCATTGTAAAACCTGGGATTATTTCAAAACAGAAAATAGAAATAAGAACAATCGTGGATATGGCTGGCGTCAAGGTTCAAATTCCCTATGAAGTTCAAAGGGTTGTAACGGCAATGTATCCCATAGCTACCCAGCTTGTTATTCTTTTAGAGTCACAGAGTAAACTGGCAGGCATATCGGATTTTGATGTTAACGATACGATGAAAAAGATATTTCCTCGGATTGAAAGCGTTTACAGGCCGCTGAGACACGGCAACGGCGATGTAACGGTTGAAGAGATTATGAAAATCAAACCCGATGTACTGTTTTTAAGCAAACACAATCCACAGAACGCAAATCTGGCCAAACTAGGTATTCCTGCAGTGTTTTTAACCCTGGAAAGCCCTAAGCAGCTTATGCAGGGTATTACGCTTGTCGGCGAAATCCTGCAAAAGAAGGAGAGGTCGCTGAGGGTTATAAATTATTTTAAGGAAAAACTTGATTATATATACGGCAAAACCGCAAAAATCAACAGCAAGAAGAGGGTCTATTATGCCGGCCCCAATATGTTGAGCACTGCAGGAGGTGATTTCTATCAGAATTATATCATAGAATACGCCGGGGGCATAAACGTGGCCCAGGAATACAGCGGCGGATGGTCAAACATATCCGTCGAACAACTCATTGCCTGGAATCCCGATTTTATATTCATAGGCAATTACGGAACTGCAAGGGTTAAAAATTTTTTTGACGATAAAAGGTTGGGAGTTATATCTGCGGTGCGGATGAAAGAGGTATATAAAAGTCCGCATTATATAGGTGGATGGGATGTTCCCAATCCCGAATCCATATTGGGGATCATGTGGCTTGCAAACAAGCTGTATCCCAATGAAATAAGTTTTGACATGCCGCTGGAGATAAAAAAGTTTTATGCCTTCTGTTACGGATATACCCCTGATGACAATGACATATCAAAAATGCTTGGGCAATAAGACTGAAATTGTGCGATTGATATACAGGTTTTCCGTTTACTGGGGCAGATGGCATCTTTTGAGGGGTGGCTTGATGAATGCAGGGATTGTGATACCTGTTTCAAGGGCTTTGAATAACCGCCATTTTTGTTATTTCGACCGAAGGGAGAAATCCATGTCCCGAATGTAATGAGGGATCTTAGGATTTCTCGTCACTCGCGCTCCTCGAAATGACATTTTTCAAAGGTCTCCAATGGAAAATCTGGGTTTATAGGAAAACGATTATCGACTCAAAGCCGGCAGTGCCTTGATCTGTGGATTTAAGCCATAATTCTGTTATATTTTGTCGTGCCTGTGGATAACCCCCATTGTTCCCTGATTGTATAGGTTGCGGGCAAAGCATTCAACAGAAAGATCCGCACCTGTCACCATATGCATGAACATGCTTTTGTTGCCTACGGCAATACTTCTTCCCGGAAAACGATCTGCAAACATGCCTTTAGGTATTGATGTAAAATATCCGGATAATGGATATTGCTTTGTTTCCTCTTCCTCCTCGAAATATTTATAACCCACAGGATAGTCAAAAACCCTGTGCTCGCCTGTTGTAACAGCAAGATACTGGGCTTCACCTGGTTCGTAATAATACCAGTCGAGTCCATTTAGGCATCTTGTATATGGTTTTGGAAATTCATTCGTTCCTATGCCTTCTAGTATGATGACTGCTGTTTTGTGCCTTTTTGTCGTTTCCTCAATGATGTTGCAGATATCGGTTATATTACCTGGGTTGCCCATTGGGCAGGAAACGGGGATGTGGAAATTTCTTGCCGGCAGCATAAGGGCCTTGCGCATTGTGCCGCTTGATGTTTTGAAGGAAAAACCTTCCTTTGCAAGCAAGATATGATCAGGAACACGTGCGGCCTCATCTGAAGATGCACAAAAAAGATTCAAGAGATCTTCTCTTTTCAGTACTTTCTCTATCTTTGGATTTTTTGCAAGACTTTTGAGATCTTTGGACCCTGCGTTATGCAGTCCGGCATACCTGGCAGACCAGTGGGTTGTAATGGCCAGACCGTCAAGTCTGCTTACATCAATATAGTCAACAAAGGGAGTTACCCCCCCTGTTCCTAAAATGATAGGTGTAAAACCTGATTCCGCAATAAATCGGTTTACCTCTGTAAAGACACTGGCATACATTTCAGTCCTTTCATCTGCGTTCATTTGGGTATAGCGGCTTTGGAAGAACTGTCCTGCATAAGCAAGAAAAACAAGCTGTGGTTTGTATTGAGCTATGAGGTCAAGGGCGGTATTGCTTACCCATGCATTGGAGCCTGGATCGGTATCACCCGGATAGGGGTGTCTGCAAAGCACGTCCCTCATGAATTTAACAACTGGATTGTCTGTTTCTACCTTTGCGCCCGTTCTCAGATCAAATGTGTTTTGCCACTCCCGTGCATCTATAATTGCCGTACTCATATCACCACCTCTGGCCTGTTCCATTCCATCTTTTTGCCGAGCAACCTGATTTCTCTTCCGCATTGGGGGCAATATTTGTCGTCACAGAGAAAGCGTCTGAGCCTGTCACCACCACATCCGAGACTGAAACGCTCAATAACAACGGATTTGCAATCAGGGCATAGGGTGTTGACCCAGTCGGAGCCGACAAAATTATGAAAATAGACATGCGCAAGTTCGCTGCGCGCCCGCTCCAGAATGTTGTTTATAAGATCAATGTTAGGATATTTCGCCTCTTTCATATTATGTTCGGGTAAAAGACGGAATACGTGCCAGGGGATTTCCTGATCTATGCCGGCAATAAAATCAGAAATGGCGTCGAGTTCATCGTCATTTGCAGATTGAATTACTGGTGTTACAATCTCTACATGTGCCCTCTGTGCAAGTATTCTTATTGTGCGAAGCACAGGTTTTACGGAAGAAACGCCGATATATTCCCTGTAAAATCTGTCTGAAAAACCTTTAAGACCGATGTTGAAAAATGAAAAGACCGATGCAAGCAATTCTGTGGTTTCTTCTGTTGTGTATCCGTTTGTCAGACAACCAACTGGAATGCCCCTTCTCCTTGCATGTTTTGCAACTTCAACGACAGAAGGTATGGAAACCGTAGGTTCATTAACGTTAAATACAATGTTATGACAACCCATTTTCAGGGCAATATCGACAATTTCTTGGGGTGAGTAGTTCAGCATTCTGTCCTGTAAAATTTCAGGATCTTCTTTTGCGATAAATGCATTTGAACAGTATCTGCAATTGAAGTTGCATCCGCTTGTACCTATTGTAAGGCTACGACTTCCTGGATAGGCATGATAGAAGGGTATGGATTCTATCTTTGATATGCCGCATGTACACCATTTATCAGGAAAACGTTCTATTATCTTACCATTTTTATCTTCCGCATACATTTTACAAATGCCGATTTTGCCGTTGGTCAGTTCACAGCGCCATTCACAGTAATTGCATCTCATTTTTCCTCCACGCTGTTTTTTGGTGTATTTAAATTGGTTTTTATAACTTAGCACAACAGCAAACATATGAAAAAGCTTTATTCGATTCCGTATAGATGCTCCATTATATTATTAATATCTGCTATTGTTAAAAACGCTGTTTAAATGCAGTATCGATAATCAGGGATTGTATCATCTGAAAAACAACAAGTCAATCTAATATAGCATAAATATATATAAAAATAACAAATAGCAACATATAATAACAAATAATGAAAAATAGGAACGCCAAATTAATTCTATATATTGTTTTGACGTTCCGTGATTCTTTTTTAGCAATGTGTATTAATTTAATTATATTAGCGACTTAATATAATTGATGACAAATGCGATTCAATGCATAACATGTAATTTTTATAATAAGTCTCAATATCAAGAATATATTGAATAAATGTTCATAACAAGGTATATATAGTGATAATAATCTTTAATAAGTAATATATGATACCAAATGACATAATATCGTACACAATCTAATTGGATAAAATATGATTAAGGGGAGATAGACAATGGTAAAAAAAATCCTGATTTCAGTTGTTTGTTTTTGCTCACTTTATGTGGTATTTGCCGGTGCGTCTGCACCAAATGTTCTTACCGTGGGAGGCGCAGTAAAACAGCCTCTTAGCTTAAGTTTTGATGATCTTGCAAAACGTGCTCAAGTTACCGTGAGGCTTGCTGAGGTGACAAGCGACAAAAATTATAACGGGGTCTTTTTGTATAGTGGCGTACCTCTTAAGACAATTCTTGAAAATGCACAGATTGAAAAGACTGGCGCTGTTTTTAAAAAACATTTAGATATTGCTGTTGTTGTTAAAGACAGAACAGGTAAGAGCGCTGTGCTGTCCTGGGGAGAGATATTTTATAAAAATCCTTCGGACATTGTTGTTGCCCTTTCAGCTACCCCTGTAGCCCCCCATCACACCAATTGCAGTGAATGTCATCAGGCAAGTTTTTATGAAGCGGCGCTTAATAAACTCAAACGAAAAATAGGTTTCCCCAAACTAGTGGTAGCAAATGATTTTTTTACCGACAGAAGCATTGAGAATATATCGCATATCGAAGTTGTAGACTTGAAAAAAGATAAGCCGGCAAAAAAAATGGATACGCTTTATGCTCCTACCTTTACAATTGCCGGTTCTAAAGGCAAAACGGTGGAAATCAAAGATTTAAAAGCATACCGTCACATCGATATAACTGCAAAGGAGGTTGGCGACGGAAGGGGATATCACGGAATAAAACATTTCTCAGGGGTAAATCTCCGTGAATTGTTTGCAAATTCAGGAGTTTACCCGGAGGCCGATACCGTCTTTCTTGTCTCTTCCCCCGATGGCTATCAGGCGACATTTTCTTACGGTGAAATATTTCTTGCACCAGGCGGTGAGAGGATTGTCATAGCAGATAAAATGGACCGGAAATCTTTAAAAGATGGCGGCAAATTTATTCTGGTTCCTCCTGATGATCTTGCGGCTGACAGGGATGTAAAAGCGGTAAATAGAATAGAGATTATTTCGATGGAAAGTGCAAAAAAATAAAGGGAAAAACAGATGCGTTTGAACAGATGGTTTTATACGAAAGGAACTGGAATATTTGTGAAATGGAAAAATGCTTGGGTGTAACCAATGTCCGGTACGATTTCATCAGAAATTGACTTTCTGAAGCACTCGGAGGTATATAACCCCCAATGGAAAAAGTGCCTTCTTATTGCATTGTTATTTCACCTCGCTGTTCTGGCTATACCTGTATCAAAACTTGCCGGAGATTATAACAAAAATGGCAGCGAAATTGAGGTAGCGGTTATACCGGCGCCTGCAGAGTTGGTTCAAAAAGCAAAACCCGATGTACAAAAGCCTGTTCAGCCACCCAAAGTACAAAAGATTAAGAGTTCGCCACCTGCGCGCCCAGAAGGCAAAAAGACTGAAGAACCACCACAGAAGGTTGTTTCACCAGATTTAAATCCGGTAAGGGAGACGGCCAATGTAGGACCTGGCTCGGGTGGGGTTGCAATTGTCGGCGGATCGGGGACAGGAGCTACACTTTCCGGATCTGCCGGAGAACCTGGGGGATCCGGTACGGGGCTTGGAAAAAAAGGCGTTGGCGGTGGTGCCGGGGGTACAGGACCTATTGATACCTCCTTTGGTGCCGGAGACGGTCCTCGATGGGTCTACCAGGAAAGACCGATCTATCCGTATGCTGCCCAAAGATTGGGAAAGAAAGGAAGGGTTGTGGTCAGACTTACTATAGATGAAAAAGGCAATCTTTTAAAAGCGGATGTGATAGAGGCTACCGATCAGATTTTTGTCTCGGCAGTCCTTGATGCTGTCAGAAGATCAAAATTCAGTCCTGCACGAAAAAATGGTGTGCCGTTTACCAGCAGGGCAATATGGCCCGTCAGTTTCAGTCTTGGGGAAAGTTCCTGATTATAAACGTTCGGAATGGATTGTCTGCAACATAATCAAACAAATGGATTCCTGATGGAAGTCCGGGAAGGAGAATATTGTGCTGTATATACTGATTAAAGGTGGGTGGATGATGATCCCCCTTGCCATATGTTCCATTGTGGCTGTTACAATTATTATCAATCGCTTTCTTTTTTTCAGACGTATCAGTGTGGCACACAGGGCCGAAGAAGTAATAGGTCTGGTGAGAAAGGGACGTCTGGATGAAGCACTTAATATTATTGACGAATCAAGCGGCAACCCGGGAAATTTTGTATTGCCGTTAATGAAAGTGATGTCGGTAGGCATTACGCATCGGTCCGAACCAGCAGGTGCAATGGAGGCGGCGGGAATTGCAGAGATTTCCGTTATGAGAAGGGGGTTGGTTGCGTTAGATACAATCATTACCCTATCGCCACTTCTCGGACTCTTAGGTACGATTATCGGTATGATAGGTTCTTTTAACGTGATAGCGACAACAGGCCTGGGTCAGCCTCATGCGGTAACTGGCGGGGTTGCAGAGGCTTTAATAGCAACGGCAGCAGGTATTACTGTCGCTGTAGTTACACTGATACCCTACAATTATTTTGTTAACAAGGTAGAGAGGGAGTCTGACATTATTGAAGCTTATTCCACAAGGCTGGAGCTTGCCTTGAATGCATCTTTAAAGGCACAGGAACAATGAGACTTCCCAGAAGAACAAGAAAGAAGGCCCGCATAGAGATTATACCCATGATTGATACCATGTTTTTTCTACTGGTGTTTTTTATGATAGCCACACTTACAATGACCGTACAGCGAGGGCTTCAGGTTAATCTTCCTCATGCGGCAACCGCCAAGGACAATATAAAACAGGTGGTTACCTTAACCCTTACAAAGGACGGCAAGCTTTATTTCGACAAGGATGAAGTGGGTTCGGTTTCCCATGTTCAGTCTCGTCTTGTCTCCAAGGAAAATCGTGCCTCCGAAATATCGATCATAATCAATGCCGACAGAGCAGTTGAACACGGCAGGGTGATTGAGGTTATGGATGCTGTTCGTAAGGTTTGCACCGCGAAGATAGCCGTTGCCGTTAGGCCTGTTACCTTGAATCAATAAATTTAACAGGTATTTTTATCTGTTCCTGTCAGGATTATTATAAACCTTTGGCAATATCGATCAAACTGACATGATATAAGACTTGAATACATTCTGTTGGCAATCTCTGCAAATATGTCATTTACAGCCTTTTCATCCGGCAGTTTACGTTTGATGTGTGATAGAACATCCCTTTTGAACAAATTGAAGGTCACCATATAATTAATATTGTTAAGCCATTTGACAATCATAGTAAGCAGATCATGAAGCGTGGAAATATTTTAGCTTGATATGGATTTTAATTGTTTTGCCTTGTTTAAAACCTCTGGGCTACATCATTATTCATTTTTATTTGTATATTATATCTCGATTGTTTGTCCTGCAAATACATCGACATAGTGGTCTCTGTATAAATCCCTGAAATATCTTTCGGCAAGTTCCCCTGTGCAATGACAGGGACCTATATTGGTTACACCCAATTGTATCAGTTCTTTAATAATTTGCATTATCCTGTAAGGCGATTCATTGAGAAGATGGAAACCCCCTATAACCAGATGAATATTGCCTTTAATATGATCTTTAACATGTTCTACAATTCTGACTATGCCAGGATGGGCGCATCCTGTTATGATTGTAAGGCCTTTTTTGGTATTAATTACCAATGATTGTTCTGCAAAACCGTCAAAACCGTAAAATCCGTCTATTTCACCGGTTGTATAGATATTTTTTGTAATTTCTGTAAAATGGCTGACTTCAATTATGTTGCAGTTATACGTTTTTGCCTTATTCTTAAAGCCTTTGCTGAAACTGGGACA